>VAPR01000376.1_pt1 | contig 29960 bp, 19 predicted proteins | sample 3380701 | NCBI WGS metagenome assembly VAPR01 (sample SAMN11536904, study PRJNA540576) | hot springs metagenome | isolation source: hot spring wet sediment | place: Spain: Lobios | collected 2014-01 | reverse complement strand
ATTGCTGCCACCGGCGTTGGAGCTCCTGGACAACGGCTATGCCTGCTTCCAGCTCCTGATGCCGACTCCCCAGAAACTCCTGCGCACGCGCCACGATGCGTTCCGGCATCCCGAACATTGCAGCAATGGCAAAAGCGTAGCTGTTGCCCGGCACCCCGGGAAGGAACCGATAGGTCGGCTGGAGGCGCTGCTGGTCAAACTCCAGCGAGTCGTTCTGTATCCCTTCGCGGTGCAGCGCAAAGGCTTTGAGTGATGACTGATGCGTTGTGACGACAAAATAGGCTCGCTGTCGGAGGAGCTCCTCCAGAATTGCTGCAGCTAATGCAGCTCCCTCGGTGGGGTCGGTCCCTGCGCAGATTTCGTCGATGAGCACCAGTGTTGCGGCATCGCTCTGGGTCAGAATATCCCGCAACCGCACAAGCTGCCAGCTAAAGGTGCTCAGGTTCTGCTCAATTGACTGCTGGTCACCGATTGCGGTGAGCACACGCAGCACGGGAGCTCGGCAGAAGCCCAGCGGGAAGATGCCACTGTAGGCCAGCAGTAAGTTGAGCCCGATACTCTTCAAGGCAACGGTCTTCCCGCCAGCGTTCGGCCCGGAAATGAGATGCCCGCGCGTGTCGCTGCGGAAGGTAATCTCCAAGGGCACAACGGCAGAGCGCCCTCGGGCAATCGCCAGCAAGGGATGCACTAAGTGCTGCAGGATAATGTCCGGACCATCGCCCAGCGTCGGCTTCTGTCCGCCGTACGTCAGAGCGAACCGAGCGCGGGCGTAGAGGCTGTCCAGGTAAGCCAGAATCTGCAACGAGCGGAGCAGCTCATGTGCGCAGGCACCGATTTCTGCCGTAATGACGCGGAGGATTCGCTCAATTTCCCGCCGCTCAGCATCGGCAAGGAGTGCCAGCTCATTGTTGAGCTCAAAAATCTCGGCTGGCTCTAAGAAGACCGTTGCCCCAGTCTGCGACACCCCGTGAATGATGCCGGGAATGTGGTGTTTGTGCTCAACGCGAATGGGCACCACAAAGCGCCCCTCCCGCTGCGTGATGAACTCGTCCATAGCAAACTCTTCGTCAACAAAGCGGCGCAGGATGCGCCGCAGACGGGTACGCAGCCGAGCCGCGACGTCCCGCATCTGTGCGCGGATATGGGCTAATTCCCGGGAGGCTGTGTCGCGGACACCGCCGGTTTCGTCGACCGTATCGTTGATGTGCCGCTCCAGCAGACGGTTCTGGTACAACTGTTCCCCCAGTGCTTTGAGCCGCGGAAGCTCGTGCTGGCGAATCAGCTCTTGGCGCACGCTGCGCGAGAGCTGCAGCAGCTCCCGAACATCTACCAGCTCCGTCGGCAGCAAGAAGGCGTTCTCAATGGTGGAGGTGTGCAGATGGCGCCGTACATCGGGCACAGGAGACCAAGGGAAGGGTATGCCTTGCTGCACCAACTGCAGCATTTCCTGCAGTGTTTCGTGCTCTTGCTGAAGCCACTGCACATCCTCTGTCGGGCGGAGCGCCAGCACTTGTTCCCGCCCCAGTTCTGAGAGGCAAAACGAGGCGATGTGCTGCAAGACTTTCGGGAATTCCAGCTCCTCGAGGGCTGCCTGCTGCAACTGCTGCAGCGTCTGGCTCATTGTCCCAGCAATTGGCGCACCAGACGGTTGATCCGTTCGCCGTCAGCTCGTCCACGCAAGCGCTGCATTGCCTCGCGCATGACGCGTCCGAAATCCCGAGCGCCGGTAGCTCCCAGTTCAGCGATGAGCCGTTGCAGCTCTGCACGGAGTTCATCGTCGCTGAGCTGTGGTAGCAGAAAGCTCTCCAGAATCGCCAGCTCTTGGCGTTCGCGGTCGGCGGCATCGTGCCGCCCAGCTCGTTCGTACTGCTCAATTGCTTCCTGCCGCTTCTTGATAGCGCTGCGCAGGATTTGTAGCTCTCGCTCGGGGCTTAGCTCCGTGCCTTCGCCCGTTTTCGTTGCTTCCACCAACGCCGCGCGCAGCAGGCGCAGGGTTTCCGTCCGCAGCCGGTCCCCGCGGCGCATAGCGTCTTTGAGGTGCTCCGTTACGGTCTCCAGCAGTCCCATGGCGTATTCTTGAACTCGGCAATGCCCGCAGACGAACAAGCCCTCCGACTCATGCCCGGCGCAAGGTGAGGAGTGTTATCTCGGGTGGGATACCGATTCGCACAGCCGGTCCCACAAAGCCCAGACCACGGTTGACGTAGAGCCACTGTTCCCCTGTGCGATAGAGCCCTGCCCAGTACCGGTAGACCAGCCGCGCAAGCCCCCATTCCACGCCGGCGATGCGCACTCCGAGCTGCCCGCCGTGTGTATGCCCGCAGAGTCCGAGCGTCACCGGGGCTTTGCCCTCTACTTCCCACTCCCAGAAGCGCGGGTCGTGGAAGAGGAGGAGAACCAGCTCGGTAGCACTCACGCCCGCCAACGCCCGTTCCAAATCGGCAAACCGCTGCCCTGTACCCGTGTTGTCAGTTCCCGCCAGCCAGAGGCGCGCCGTGCCGATCTGGAGCCGACGGTTGTCGTTGACCAGGAGGTCCACCCCCGCACTCTCCAAATACGAGCGGAGATGCCGATGCTGCGCTGCCGTCATGTAGTGGTCATGGTTCCCGAGGCAGCCGTAGACACCTAACGGTGCCCTCATCTGCCGGAGCGGTGCCCGCAGCAAGCGAAGCTCATCCGGATGGAAGTTGACGTAGTCCCCGGTGAGCACAATGAGCGCCGGCTGAAGGCTCTCCACACGCTCGACGACCTCCCAGAAGAAGCGGTCGGACGTGAAAGACCCAGCGTGGAAATCCGAAAGCTGCACAATGCGTAACCCGTCCAGCTCGGGCGGCAATCCCGCAATTGGCACTTCAACGGTAAAAAGGCGCGGCCGGTACGTCGTCCGCGCCATCCCGTTGGCAACGCTAACGAACGGGAGCACCGCCACACCCAGCCCGACAACGGAGAGAAGCTGGCGGCGCACAGGTTCCGGCTGCGTTGTCTCCAAGCTCTGCCTGCGGCGCTGTCCCCACCGCTTCAGAAGCGCCACGAGGTCACCGAGCGCGAGCACAGGCAGGAGCAGTAGCTTGGGCAGATACCAGAGCGTGAGAGCGGCATAGAATACGCCCGCAATCGGGGTAAGCTGCGGCTGCTCCCAGCGACGGTACGCCCAGAACACAGCCCCGAGCACGAGCATCACTGCCCCAATACCCCAGGCCAGCCGGTACAGCCACGGCGACCACCCATGCCGCCGCACCCACCGGCTCCAATGCCAGAGGGCATACGCATCAACACCACCCTGGATGAGGGTGACGATGGCAAAAAACACAAGCCAGCGCATGGTCACCTGCGCACTACTCCAGGCAGGGAGCTGCGGCAGAGCGCCTTACGGCAGCACCGTAAAGCTGCCCACCGCCGTCTCGCTCCCAGCTCGGAGCCGATAGAAGTAAACCCCGCTACTGAGCTCACGTGTCGGGACCCAAAGCTCATGCGAGCCTGCCGATAGCTGCTCGTGGTGTAGATGGACAACACGCTGCCCCATCGCCGTGAAGACCTCTACCTCCACCGATGCTGGTTCTGCCAGCCAGAAGACAGCCCGCAGTGGGGTTCCACGCATGACCGGATTCGGCTCTACCTGCAGAGCGGCCGTTGCCCCCACCAAGCGCACTTGCCGTCCGTTGAGGAAGCAGACGTCCGCTAGGCGCACCCGTGGGCTCTGAATCTCCGGCGCCATGCACGGCGGCAGCGCTGTCCCGGAGCAGAGCGAAAGCTCCACTACCTGCTCCGGTGGTAAGGCCAGGTAGCTGAAGAAGACAATGCCCAGCTTCATCGGCGGCACGTTCGGCCACGTCCGTCCTGTGCCACGCAGCTCCAATTCACCCTCTGCCACGGGCTGGACTTGCCATACCCATGAGCTTGGTGCCTCCAGAAGCACCCAGCGCCGATACTCCAAGAGCGTGGTCGGGTAGCGAACCCGGAGGCACAGCTCAACAGCCTCATCCAAGACCTGCTGTACCGGTGGCTCCAGCCGAATTGACACCGGAACCCATACCTCCGTGCCCGGTAGCACACGATCCACCAGCGTCCCATCCCCAAGCAGCAATGGGCGGACTTCGCCTTCACCCTGGAGGCGCAGCGTGAGAGGAATGCCCTGGTCATTGTCCACCGTTACAGTTAGGCTGTAGCGCCCTGCCCCAGGAGGCATGAAGCGAATCGTTAGGAGTCGCTGTTCACCAGGCGTGATGACAAACGGCGGAGCGGGGCTGATTTGGAATGCAGCCGCATCTCCTACAAGCTGATACGCTGTCACCCGAAGAGGAGTCTGCCCCGATGCGTTGACGATGCTCACCGTCGTATCCCGCCACAAGCACGCCAGTTGTTTGCCAAAATCTACTTCCGCTGGAGTTACGCCAACAGCAATCCCATCGCCGAGGAGCTCAACGGTATCGGCTACCCGCGGGTCCGGGTCGGGTCCAGGTGCAGCATCGCTCAGGATGAGAACATGCGCACTACGGCGCCCTGCCGCTTGCGGCTGGAATCTGACCGGAATGACAAGCTCTTCTCCCGGCGCAAGCACCCGATTCTGGGCTGCTGCAAGCGCTGCTGCATCGGGCGGGAACTCCGGCTGTCCATCCAGATACCGCACCTCGGCAATGCGCAGCGGCGCCAATGTATCGGGATTCGCAATCCGAATGCTCCCCTGCTCAGCGGAAAGCTGCCCAACGGGCGTGGGCAGGAATTGGTAGCCTTGAGCTCTCAGCTTCGGCAGAATGCCGACACCCTGCAGAGTCCCCAGCACAAGCTCCGAGGCGCCCTCAACTTCCACCTCTACCTGAACGGCAAGAGCCCCTTCGCGCTGCGGACGGAACTCTACCGGCACCGACAGAACCTCCGCAGGCTGCAGATCCCGCGGTAGCGCAGGCTGCTGCAGCGAAAACGAGGCAGCATCTGCCCCTGTCAACTGAATCCGCACAATCCGGGCAGGGATAGTGTCCTCATTGCGGATGTCCACGGTAGCGGGGTTGATCGTCAGCAGCCGACGCTGCCCCCAATCCACAGAGCTCACCCGAACTGTTGCCACCGCCCCTTCGCCCTGCAACTGTGCTACTCCAACTTGGCATTCTGCTCCCATGTCAAACTCCAACCATGCCCGGCGCAGCCCTGGACGGCTGGGGCGGAAGGTGATCCGGACCGTCAGGCATTCGCCCGGTGCCAGCATGAAGCCTCCCAGGGGAGTCACATCGAAATCAGCAGCATCCGGACCCGCCAGGCGGAGCGTCCCGGCCAGAGACCGCGACGTGCTAATGTTCCGCAACACGCACACATCTTGCTGCCTCATCGCCCCGAGCGCAGTCCGCGGGAACAGCGCTCCTGTGACCGTCACCTCGCACGGCGGGTATCCAACACCCCAGATCGGCAACTGTACTGGAGCCCCGCAGTTTCCTTCAACGACCAAGGTTGCATCACGGCGTCCAATTGCCTGCGGTGTGAAGCGGACCTCGACGCTGGCACACTCCCCAGGTCGGAGCACCCGCCCAACCAAAGTCTGCACCAGCGAAAAATCACCCGGATTGGTGCCCGTGAAGGTAGTCCGCACGATGGTGACCGGGTAGTTGCCCGCATTGCAGAGGATCGGTCCCAAGGAGCTATCCACACTGGTGCCGACCGGCGTTGCGCCAATGTAGGCAACCAACCCTGGCAATTGCAGGAGCGGTGCTGCAACGACGAAGCTCGTGTCGCTGATATCCGAAGTTGCCGGCACATACGCCCGTTTGGCAACAAAGCCATCCATGTTGCCAGCACTCTGAATGCGAATCGTGCCGAATGTCCGACTCCCCGCAAACTCGCCTCCTTCGTACGAGTTGCCGTATCCATCTTGGGTTGTGGTACCGCTGTACGCCGGGCGCGGCGTGAAAGTCCCTACCATCGCCCCCAGCACTTGGTTGTTTGTGCGGTACCAGCCCGTGAACGTGGAGTAGTAGTTCGGGCTGGGACTCTGCAGTTGGACGGTCCCGCCACCAGGGGAAACCCCAAAGTATGCACGTCGCCGGAAGCGCCCTTCCACAAAGACAGTATCATTCCGCAACGCGATGCGGTCCGCAATGACCCGTCCGCTATTGTCCCACGTTCCCCCAATCCGGTACATCCAGCGGTAGACCGGGTTCGGAGAGGCGCCATCGAAGGCAACCAGAAATGCGTTCGTCGTATCCAGGGCATTACCCAAGGAGAGGAACTGCGTGGAGCCGACGTAGCACTGCGGGCTCTCATACCAGCCGGTTACGTAGGCATTGCAGTTGGCGTCAACGACAACGCCGGTTGCCTCCTCGTTGAGGTTCCCGCCGATTTGGAACAGCCACACCAACGCTCCTTCCGGGTCCAGGCGAGCAACGAACGCATCCCGACCACCCCGGCTGACCAAGGTCTGCCCTCCCCACCGGAGCGTATCCTCAAAAGAGCCAACTACATACAGACACGAACCATCCGGAGAGACGGCCAGGCTTGTCACACGGTCGTTACCTCGTCCGCCAACAGGGAGTGCCCATGCCCAAAAGCTCTGCGCCGGCGCTGATACCCGAACGCGGTAGCGCCCAGGTGCTGGCGGCACCCAGCTATAGGACAGCCCGCTCACGCCGCTGGCAAGTGAACGCCATGTGCGTCCATCGTCAGTGCTGTAGGCTAAATCAACCGGCTGCGTCGGCTCCACCCCTGCCCAGAGGATGCGAATGGTATCACAGACCGAGACTGTATCGCCACCATTGGGTTGCAAAAGGATGACACGCCCGGGACCGCCAACCAAGGGAATCTGCGGACCGCAGGGCTCACCGTTGATGACCAAGGTTGCCTGCCGGTACGCCCGCGCTGTCCCCTGCCGGAACTGCACTGTGACGCGCAAATCCTGCCCCGGGGCAATAACTGCCGGCAGCGCAGGCACCGTATTGACCACACTGTAGTACGCCGACGGGCGCACCTCCACGCTCTGAACCCGCAGCTCCGTCACTACTGGACGGACTACCACATCTTGCTGTACCGCCGTGTTCGGATCGGGATTGCCGAAGTAGACCAACCCCGGCGCTTGCACACGAGCAACGCTGTTCTCGGGGGCTGTGTAACCGGTCAGAACACGAGCGTTCGTGCGCAGGAAGGTCACCTCCAGCGTTCGGTATCGGCTCTGTTCTGTGCATCCGTAGGGAGCAATCCAGGAAAGCTCGCACACCTGGCGGCTCTGCGCCTCCAGGGCAATCTGCCGATAGATGCCCTCCAGCTCCTGCTTCGTATAGGCTTCAAACGTCTTCCCACCCGTGCTCTGGGAAATCCGAGCTAAATCTGGGTGCATCGGCATGCTCACAGTGATGGAGTAGACGATGGCTCCAACAGCTCGTGCCCGGGCGATAATCGTATCGGTCTGCGGCGGCACATTGGGCTGCCCGTCGGTGAGGAAAATCACAAAGCGCCGAATGTCCGGCGGTCGGGTTTCCAGCAGTGGCAGAGCACCAGCGCCAGGCTTGAGGAACGGTGGGTCGTAGCGCGTGCCCCCGCGAGCTACCAATGTGTCAATGCCCGTTATCAAATCCGCTCGCCGATTCGTGAACGGCACAATCAGCTCGGCATCAGCATCGAAAGCCACCACAGCAATGGCTGTCCTCCCCACGAAGTTGACCGCATTGACAAACGTCTTCGCCGCATGCTTGACCCAATCCCAACGGGTTTCATGGGCAGCACGGTCCACGGTGTCATTCATTGAACCACTGCGGTCTAACACCAGAACGGCACTGAACTCGGGGTCGCCTGTCAGCGTAGTACAGCGCACACCCACGGTTGCCGTAACTGGCACACCGTTGTCAACGACGCGGAAGTCTGCCGGGGTCAAATTTTGGTAGGGTTGCCCAGTAGCATCCAAGGCAACGAAATTTGCCTTCACCGAGGGGAAATTGCTGGGGTCAATGGCGTAGACGGAGAAACTCTGCGCCCCTATACGAGCGCTCGCCATTACCGCAACGAACACAGCGGCGAGTACCCGCATCATCTCCAACCTTCACGTTATGCAACATCATCGGCAACAGACGCTTCAACGAGGCGTATGGTGCAGAGCTCGGTATTGACTTCTGCCCACACACCGAGGGGCAGTGTGAGCTTGCTGCGCAAGTGCCCAACAGGGACACCAGCCAGCACGGGAATCCCCAGTCCACCCAAGCGCTCGCGGAGCACTTCCACCAGCGGAGGCTGCCGTGGAATGCTGCTGCCGGAGCGTCCCCATGGGGCCCGAAAGCGTCCAACGATAATGGCAACACACTGCTGGAGCTTGCCCGCCAGGAACAGGTGGGTCAGCATACGGTCCACCCGATACGGTTCCTCACCGATGTCCTCAATGAAGAGCACTGCCCCGCGGGTGTCCGGTTCATACGGTGTTCCCAGAAGGCTGACCAGCAAACTCAGGTTGCCTCCAATGAGCGGACCGCATGCGACGCCAGGCGCAATGACTTCCCAGTTCGGGTTGCGCAGACTCCACGGGCGCGTAGCACCATCGGGGAGGAAGAGCGTACGCCGGAAGAATTCCAGCGTCACCTCGTCGAAAGTAGAGACCGCCACAGGACCGTGGTACGTGACAATACGCGCTCGGCTGGTCAACGCTACCAGCAATGCCGTGATATCGCTGAAGCCGATGATAGGCTTGGGGAAGTGCCGGAAGAGCTCCCAGTCCAGCAGGGGCAGCAAGCGCATGACGCCGTAGCCACCACGGGCGCAGAGGATAGCATCCACGGCAGGATTAGCAACGAGTTCATGGAGCTCACGAGCGCGCTCATGGTCTGGCGCAGCGAAGTACTGGTGTGCTCCTCGGCGCACTGTTTCTGCTAAGAGGACTCGGCATCCCAGCCGGCGCAGGACCTCCACAGCACCGCGCACCTCTTCCGGTCGGGCCGGGCTGGCAGGGGCGCTGATCGCAACGGTTGAACCCGGACGTAAGCCCTTCGGACGCAGGAGTGGCACTGTTGTTAGCGCTTCCCGTTCAGCAGGGCGCCATCGCAGCAGACTCAATCCAACCGGTGCGAATCCCAGCATCCGCAGCCATTCCCGGCGTGTCCAGCCCATGAGTAGAAACCCTCAGCCCAGGAACTTGTTACGCTCGCGCTGCAAGAGCGCTACCACGTGCTTCAGACGCGGGTCGTCCGTCTGCTGCGCCAACGGGATGTAGCGCTCCCACGTCTGCTGGATGTAGCGCAGTGGATTGCGCTTGAGGTCGTAGCCTAAACAGCGGAAGTTATCCAACCGCGTTGCCAAGCGGATGAGTAGGCACTCCGGCGGCGACCGCCGCAAGCGCTCTACCTGCTCCCAGTCAACGGCATCGGGGTCGCGCTCGTGTGCACGCAGATCCTTCGTGAGCGTCTGCACCATAGCCGCTACACGCGGCCCGAAGTTGTACTCCAACACTGCCGGGGAGAGCTCTTCGGAATCCTCCAGCACGTCGTGGAGCAGTGCGGCAATGAGGACGTCCGGGTCCGTTACCCCAAGCTCATCGATGAGGATTTTGCACACGCGCGTGACGTGGTAGAAGTACGGACTCCCATCGCGCCGGAGCTGCAACTCGTGGACACTGGCAGCCACGTCGTACGCGCTCAGAATCCGATTCAGCTCCACAGGGTCCACCTTATCCTTGAGGCGTTGCACGAGCTCTTCCCGCGACAAGTACGTCAAGTTATACGGTACCTCTGCTGCCAATGGGCTGCCCTCCATGCTGGTTAGACCGACTGCTCCGATAGCAATTCGTGCGCCGCTTGTAAAGCAGCGTCGGTGATGTGTTCACCACTGAGCAGACGGGCAATTTCGTAGAGGCGTTCTTCTGGGCTCAGCCGCCGTGCTGTAATGACTGTACGCCCGCCGTGCTCGTGTTTTTCCACGAGGATATGGTCGGTTCCGCAGGCAGCTATCTGGGGCAAATGGGTGACGACGAGCACCTGATGGTACTGCGCCAGCGCTCGCAGAGCTTGTCCAACCCGATGAGCAATGCGCCCGCTGATGCCGGTGTCGATCTCATCGAAGACCAGCAGCGGCAACCGATCGGACTTCGCCAAGATGCTCTTCAGCGCCAACATGATGCGGGAGATTTCCCCACCGGAGGCAACGCGAGCCAGAGGGCGGGGCTCTTCGCCTCGGTTGGTTGTGATGAGGAATTCAATGCGGTCAACCCCCGTGGGGAAGGCACGACAGCGCCGTCCGTGGAACTCCACCCAGAGCTCATCGTCGGGGTCGGCTTCTTCGGTATCCATCTGGACCACAAAGCGGCTGTATGGAATTCCCAGCTCAGCAAGCAGCTCTTCAACGGCGCGCTCGAGCTTCTCAGCTACCTGGACCCGCTTCGCATGGAGGCGTTGGGCAGAGAGCGCTAACTCTGTGCGGTAGCGCTCAACCTCGCGGGCAGCTCGCTCTAAGTAAAACTCCAGTTGCTCGGCCAGGCGTAGCTCCTCTTCCCAGCGTTGCTTCTGGGAAAGGGCTTCCTCAACCGAGCCATACCGCTTGCGGAGCATCTGGAGCTGGGCTTTTCGCTGACGCAACCGCTCCAAGCGCTCGGGCTCGAAATCCAGCCGTGCTGTGTAGCTCTGCAGAAAGCGCGCCAGTTCCTCTACGCCGACAATCCAAGCCTGGACTTCGGTTACCGCGCTACTGCAGCGCTCGTCAATGCGCGCCAGCTCTTCCAAGAGATTGCGCACCCGGAGGAGCCGGTCTCGGACAGCGTGTTCGTCTTCGTAGAGGAGCCCGTACGCCTGGGTAGCCAAGGCGAAGAGCCGTTCCGCATGCTCGCTCAGCCGGAGCTCGGCATCGAGAGCCTCTTCCTCGCCCGGCTGCGGGTCTATGGCAGCAATCTCCTGCAACCGGAAGCGGAGCCACTCGTGTTGCTGGCGCAGTTCGTGTTCGCGTTCCCGTAGCCGCCGGTACTCAGCTACCGCCGTACGCAGCCGTTCGTAGACCTGCGTATACTCCTGCCGCAACGCTTCCAAGCCACCGACGTTATCTAAGAGGCGCCCGTGCAGCTCGACGCGTAGGAGCGACTGTTGCTCGTGCTGTCCGTGGAAGTCCACCAACTGTTCGCCGAGCCGGCGCACGAAGGCTGCCGGAGCCGGCGAATCGTTGACGAAGCACCGTGAGGTCCCACGAGCGCTGAGCTCCCGCCGGAGCACCAGTTCGTCCCCCTCGATTTCGTACTCATGCTCGGCAAGGAGCTGCGCGACTGCGGAGCCAGCCTCTATGCGAAACGTTGCCTCCACAATCCCTTTCTCAGCACCCTGCCGCAGCAAGTCAGCGCCAGCCCGCTCGCCCAGCGCCAGCATGAGGGAGTCAACCAGCAGGGACTTGCCCGCACCTGTCTCCCCCGTGATAACGTTGAGTCCCGGTCCAAACGTCAGCTCCAACCGGTCGAACAGAGCAATGTGCTGGATGAACAGTCGGCACAGCACGATTGTCTCCCCGTCGGCGGGCTCGGTGCGTGTCAGTACAGCGACTGGTGAGGACAAGCAAAATTACAGGATGCCCTCCAATTCGGCTTCGTCACGCACGAGTACCTGCCGCGCACGGCTGCCATCGGCAGGACCAACGATGCCGGCAGCTTCCAACTCATCCATAATGCGCGCTGCCCGGGAGTAGCCGATCTTGAGGCGCCGCTGCAGGAGCGACACCGAGCCCTGCTGATGGCGGACTACAAGCCGGGCAGCTTCAGCGAAGAGAGGGTCCCGTCCGCCTGCAGTCGGTGCTTGCTGTTCTTGCCCATGTCCTGAGAGCTCCGGCAAGAGATAGGGCTCCCCACCAGGCTGCTGGGCAATATGAGCGCAGACAGCCTCTACTTCCTCCGTCGTCACATAAGCGTTCTGCAGCCGAATCGGCTTGGGAACTCCACCGGGCAGGAAGAGCATATCGCCGTGCCCTAGCAACTGCTCAGCCCCGGGCATGTCCAGGATCACCCGAGAGTCAACGCGGGAAGCCACCTGGTAAGCAATCCGAGCTGGGAAGTTCGCCTTGATAAGCCCCGTGAGGACGTCCACCGACGGGCGTTGCGTTGCCACCACCAAGTGAATCCCGACCGCCCGCGCCAACTGCGCCAACCGTGTAATCGGCTCCTCTACTGCCCGAGCTGCTGTGAGCATGAGGTCGGCCAGCTCGTCAATGACGACGACAATGTACGGCAGTGCCGGGAAGTGACTCTCCAGCTTGCCCTCCCGGATACGGCGGTTGTAGTCAACGATGTTGCGCTGTCCTGCCTGCGCCAGCAGGTCGTAGCGGCGCTCCATTTCCAGCTCAACTGCTTTCAGCGCCATCACTGCTGCTGCAGGTGTCGTGACAATCGGCTCGCCAACATCAGGCGAGATCGCCAGGAAATGCCGCTCCAGCATAGCGTATGGGGTCAGCTCCACCTTCTTCGGGTCAATGATGACCAGCTTCAGCTCTGAGGGCAGCAGGCGGAAGAGCAACGAGAGGATCATCGTGTTGAGCCCTACGCTCTTGCCCGAACCCGTCGCCCCGGCAATGAGCACGTGCGGCATGCGGGCTAAATCCGCGCAGTACACTTCGCCCGTAATCGTCTTGCCCAACCCCAGCGGCAGCAGGAAATCGCTGTTCCAGAACTGGGGCGATTCCACAATGCTGCGGAACCGTACCAACGCCCGCCGGTGATTGGGAATCTCCACCGCAACGGTGCCCCGCCCCGGAACCGGCGCGATGATGCGGACACCTGGCGCCTTCAACGCCAAGGCAATGTCATCGGCAAGGCTCTCAATCTGGCTAATCTTGACCCCGGCAGCGGGAACGAACTCGTACTGCGTTACCACTGGTCCCGGCGTGACCGTCAAGTTCTCTATCCCGATGCGGAAAGTCTCCAGCTTCTCCTGGAGCAGACGCGCATTGCGCTGGAGCTCTTCCTCATCCACTTCCAGGGCATCCTCGCCGGGAAGAAGCAGCTCAGGGGATGGGGGAACGTACGCTGCAGCATGCTCTTCCTTGGCACCGGACGTGGTAACCTCCACCGGCCGCGTGCCATGCATAGCAGGCGCTGCCGAACTCTGAGGACGCGGCACCCTGCCAGGATGACGGTCGGGTTCTTCCGTCAGCGATGCCGGCGGTGTAGGCTCCGGCTTCGGTATGCCAGTACTATCCGCTGGTGTCCGTGCTGGAGCGGTCTCGCGCACGCTCACCCGCACGATGCGGGCAGGCTCCTGTGAGGCCGGTTCCTCCGAGGCAGCCTCTGTTGCGTGCTCACTGCGCCGCCGAGAGCGCCGTTCCCACCCATCCCGTAGACGTGCCCAACCTAAGCGCAGCCACCGCTCAGCCATATCGGCAAGGTGAGGGAACTCCAGCAGAAGGATAACAGCAACTGCCGCCACCACAATCAGGAGTGCCCCGATTGTTCCCAAGAGCTGTCGCAATACCGTTGCCACAAAAGCGCCGCTGATTCCGCTCCACTCCAGAGGCAGTTCCGCAAAGGCAGGGATCCCCCGCAGAACCCCGGCGCAGACTGCTCCCAGCACCGCCAAGCCCCCAAGGGCAGCGCTCCGCCGCCATACTGGCGCTGTCAATTCCCCCTGGCGGTACAACTGCCATGCCCACCATCCCAACACTATGGGCACAATGAGCACGGCGTAGCCAATACCGAGCACAATGCCGGCGTAGGCAACCACCGCCCCGACCAGTCCCAGCCAGTTCTGCGTCGTCTCAGCCTTGAGCCGCGCTTCAGGCTCCCCACGGATGAGCCCCAACACATCGCGCCAGCCTAAACTGGCATTCGGTTGGTCTGCCGGGCTATACGAGACCAGCGCAACCAGCAGCAAGCACGCTACCAAGCCCAAGAGAACTGCCACCACACGCTGCTGTTGGTGAAGGCGAGGCGATACTGTGCGTCTGCGCCGCTCCCGCCCAGGGAGCGCGTCCGAAGCCAGCCTCCGCATCGCTCACCCCTCTCTATGCTGCACATTCCGAGCTTGTCACCGCTGCCAGCTCCGCCATCTCCGGGCGCTCCGCGACAATGCGCCCAGAACGCCAACGCGGCACGATGTCGTAGACATCCACCTGCACGGCGTCTTCAAGGTCGCGCTGCTTTCCCTGCACGGCTAAGAACCGAGCATGTCGGCTGGCACGCAGCACCGCAGCAAGAGGAGCCGCTGCAGCTTCCCGGTACACGGCAAGGGCGATGTGAGCAGCGTCCGTAACCGCGACCGAATGCAGCTCGTGCAATCCTGCTATAAAGGCGCCTGCCCCCAGCACATCCTCGTATGCCACCGCACCGCTCTGCCCAGCACAGCAGACCCACACCTGCTCCGGCTCCCAGCGATGGCAATACTCCACGACTGCTGCCCGATTGACCAAGCCCAGCAGAACAGTCCGCGGCGCCTCCCCATCGGGTAAGCGACGCACCAACGGAGCCCCGTTCGTAGACACAAACGCCACCACTCGCCCTGCCACACGGTCTGCTGTATACTCGCTCGGGGAATTCTCCAGGTCGAACCCCGCAATAGGTCTTCCCCCTTGCTCCCCGGCAACCAGCACCGGTTCGGAGCTCTGCTCGGCGAATAGCCGGACTTCATCCGGGGTCTCAAAGGGCACGAACGCCCGCGCCCCGCGAGCCAATGCCGTAACAACCGTGGTGCTCGTTCGCAGGACGTCCACGACAACGAAGAGGCTCCGTTCCCCTTCCCGCCATGGCGGCAGAAGCGCTGGATGGAGGATAACGTCTACACGCATTGCCTCTGCTCGGTTGGCTCGGGCAGCCAAAAATACACCAAATCCCCATAGCGCCGACACCACACGGCTGGGGTACCCCGTTCGTCGTACCCGGCGTCGGTGCAGCAACTCCTGGAGACCAGTGCCATGACGACCTCCCCGTGGCTCCTCGCTGCCGTCCTCAGCAGCGCCGTGTTTCTCGGCTGCGTCCGCACAGCAGCTCCAACGGGCCCGAACAACCCTCCTGTCATTGACAGCCTGCAGATTGCCCCGCTGATCCTCCGCGTCGGACAGCCGGCAGTGATCACCTGCTACGCACACGATCCCGATGGCGACGAGCTCCGCTACCACTGGAGCGCCTCCGCAGGAGCAATTGTCGGCAGCGGGTTCCGCGTCCACTATATCCCCGACCCGTGCTGTGGTGGGCTCACGAACACCATCACCGTCGTAGTCAAGGACGAGAAGGGCGGGTCCACACAAGGTCAGCTCCATGTGGCGGTATCTCCGTAACGTGCTCCTGGCTGGGCTCTGCACCACCACAGCCATTGTGCCTGCTTCCGGCCAAGCCTGCTGTGGACCGCCAACCCTTGCGCTGGCTGGCACTGAACGGGGTGTGGACCCAACAGCACTCTTGACGGCAACACTCTCGTACAGCATCGTCCGCTTTGCGCACACGGTCAATGGCACTGCGCTCGTGCCTGACCCATTAGGACGGCGCGCTCTCAGCCACCTCTGGCGCATTGAAGCCGAGCTCGTGGTAGCATCCCGCTGGTCCTTGCTCCTCTCGGTGCCGATAGCGTGGAAAGAGCGGCAGTTGCAGTCCGATACCCTTCAGCAGCTCTACCGCGGCAGCGGTGTTGGCGATGCCGTAGCACTGGTCAAGTATGCCCTCTATCCTGCTTCACCGGAGGCGCCCTGGTACAGCGCCCTCGGTCTCGGGCTCAAGGCTCCAACGGGCTCATCCGACCTGGAGGAGGATGGTGTTCGGCTTCCCCGCGATCTCCAGCCCGGCACGGGAACGTGGGAAGCTCTGGGATGGGGCTTCGTTGCCCGCACGCTCGCCGATGGACTCATCGGCACAAGCCTCTCCCTCCTTGCCCGCACGGCGCTGACCGCTGACGAATTCGGATACCGCACTGGAGCCGAGCTCCAAGCTCTGCTGACAGCAGCATGGCTGGATTGCCCACTCCCGCAGGCGTTCCCCAGCGTTGCCGTGCGTGTTCGCACCACCGCCCCTGACAGACTCGCCGGACAACGCCTCCCCGCAACCGGTGGGCTCTGGATAGATGCCCTCCCCAGCATCACAGCCCACGTTTCCCCCTTTGCTCTCCGGCTACAGGGCATGCTCCCACTCATGCGCCGTACGAACGGCATCCAGTTAGTCCCTAGTTGGGGCGCCACTGCGGAGCTCAGTTGGATTCTGACGCGGTAGCCTCCCCCGCTCTCCCACGTCCGTAGCGGTCCGGCCACCATTGCCGCAACCGCTCCCGGAAAAGCGCCTCAGCGCCGTGAACAGTGGGTTCGTAGTATACCTTCGGGGGCATCCCATCGGGAAAGTAGTGCTGTGGCACAAAGTGCTCAGGCGCATCGTGGGGATAGCGGTAGCCCTGCCCATACCCTGCGCGAGCACGCTCAGCGGTTACGGGATTGCGGAGATGGAACGGCACAGTCGTTGGCGCACCAGAGCGGATATCCTCTCGCGCCGCTTCCAGTGCACGGTAAGCGGCGTTCGACTTCGGACAACAGGCCAGATACGTCGTCACCTGCGCCAGCACAATCCGTGCCTCCGGCATCCCAATTCGCTCCACTGCCAGCAACCCAGCCAGCGCCACCGGAAGCGCCTGCGGCTCTGCGTTCCCAATGTCCTCGCTCGCCAGGATGACCAATCGGCGCGCAATGAAGCGTGGGTCTTCACCGCCCTCTACCATCACCGCCAGCCAGAAGATAGCGGCATCGGGGTCGGAGCCCCGCACGGATTTGATGAAAGCGGAAATCACGTCGTAGTGCCGTTCCCCGTGGGCGTCGTACTGCGGTACCGCATGGGCAACCACCTGCTGCAAACATTCCGCCGTCACCGTCCGCACGCCATTGTGCGGCTCCGCTATAGCCGCTGCTGCTTCCAATACAGAGAGCATCCTCCGAGCATCTCCCCCGGAAAGCTGCAGGAGCTCCTCCTCTGCCGCCACAACCACCGGCATGCCATACCGCCGCTCCAGTACTGGAACAGCACGCTTGAGGAGCTCCCTGAGCTCCGACTCACCCAGCGGCGTTAGCTCGTACACTCGGCACCGCGACAGCAGCGCTGGCGAGAGCACAAAGCTGGGTGGTTCCGTCGTGGTCCCGATGAGGATGACGGTGCCTTCCTCCACTGCCTGCAGCAGCGCCTCTTGCTGTGGTCGGGTGCAGCGGTGAATTTCGTCAATGAAGAGCACCACCCGCCGCCCCTGCCGCCGCAGACGCGCTGCCCGAGCAACTAGCTCCCGCAAGGCTCCCATCCCAACATCTGTTCCCGACCAGGACAGCCACTCCGCACCCAGCTCCCGGGCGATAATGCGGGCAATGGTTGTCTTCCCCGTTCCCGGCGGTCCCCAGAGAATCACCGAAGGGAAATAGCCCCGCTGCAAGAACTGCCGGAAGACTCCGCGGGGTCCGACCAAATGCTGCTGCCCAAGGACCTCGGACAGCCGCTGCGGGCGGAGTTCCTCTGCCAGCGGGGACGTTCCAGAGGTGGGCTCTCCAAACAATTCCATGGCTCCTCCAGCACAAATTGAGCACTCACGGTGCCGCTGCCAGGCCCGAGGTCGGTACCTGCCCAGCCCGCACACGCTCCCACTCTGCCTGTAAGCGCTGCCACTGCTCCGGTGTACACAGCGGCTGGAGCACAGCGAGCATCTCCTCACACTGTTCCACTGTCCATCCCGTGCGGAGCAGCCCGCGCAAGTGGGAGTGCACTTGCGTCCACCACTGCCCGGCAACTAATGCAGCAAGAGCTGCCCACTGCCGCTCGGGGAGAGCCAACCCATCGCGGCAGAGCAGCTCTCCATACGCCACCCGCAGCACGAGCTCTTCCAGGGCAGGTGCTGCCCCGCGGAGGCGCTCGCGGACCCGCTCGGCCTGTTCCCCGTAAATACGCCCGAACAGCTCCTCCCCACGCGCCCGGAGCTCTCCCAGCGAAGCACCTTCGGGCTCACGCTCCTCCCAGTGTACCCCCAACCGGCGGCACGCTGCCTGTGCCCGGCGGAGTGCTTCAATCGCTGCCGGAAAGCCTGCAAATGCACTGAGCTGAAGCAATGCCTCCACAAGCGCTGCTACCGGCATCCCTGCACGGAGAGCATGCTCGGTCAGCTCCTCCACAGCGTCGATACTTGCACCCCGAGCAGCAACGAAGCATATCCGCAGCAGCCACTGCGCCCACGGAGCACTGACAAGCGGCGGCTGGGGTTCTTCAAGCTCTGCATCGCTCTCCAGCCGACGCAAGTACTGGAGCAGCGCCACAACTGCCCGGAAACGGTGGCTACACTGGTTCTTCTCCTCCGGGCTCATCTCGGCAAAGGTCCGCTCCTCGCCATCCGGTACGAAGATGGGGTCATAGCCAAAGCCATGCTCGCCGCGCTCTTCCAGCGCAATCCAGCCCTCGACAATGCCTTCAACACAGACTGTCCGCAGGGCGTCGCGGTAGCACAGTACCGTACGGAACCGCGCCCGGCGCCGCTCTGCTGGTACTCCGCGGAGCAACTCCAGCACTGCACGCCGGTTTTCCGCATCCGAACCCACAAAGTGCGCCGAGTCCACCCCTGGTTTGCCGCCCAGCGCCTCAACCTCCAAGCCCGAATCGTCCGCCACAACCGGCTGCCAGACGCGCTCGAAGAGCACTGTTGCTTTCAGGTACGCATTCTCCTCCAAGGTGTGCCCGCTCTCCTCAACGCCTTCCCAGGGAGCACCGAGCACGTCGGCAGGAGCTTGGAAGAGCAGCTCACCCGGTGCTACGGCGGCAGCAATCTGCTGCAGCTCCCGGAGCTTATGCGGGTTATTCGTTGCTACGACAATGCGCCACGGCATTTGCTCTGCCCGAAGAGTTCTCCAATTGCTGCAGAAAGCGCCGCGGTTACATCAACAGTATAGCCGGCTTCGCGCACGAGCGTGCCAAGCGCTGCAACCAATGCAAGGATATCCGCTTCGCCGAGAGCCCCCATGTGCCCAATCCGCATGACCCGACCTTCCAGCTGCCCCTGTCCACCACCGACCAGGATAGCAAAGCGCTCCCGCAAGAGCTGTGGCAGCCGACGCAACGGCTCGGGCAGCTCCACCACGGTCACCGCATGGGACCCAGCCTGCCCAAAGATAGAGAGCCCAAGCTGCCGACATGCAGCGCGGACAGCACGGGCAAACCGGGCATGCCGCTCCCAATGCGGAGCAAACCCTTCAGCGAAGTAGACCTCCAGCACGTAGGCCAGTGCCCGAATGAGCGATACGGCAGGCGTCCACGCTGTCATCGCCTCCTGCCATCGCTCATACGCCATGCGCAAATCGGCATAGACCGTCGCTGGTGGATGGTGCAGCACAAACTCCCACGCCCGGCGGCTCAACCCCACAAAGGCTAAACCGGGCGGCAGAAAGAACGCCTTCTGCGATGCCGCCACAACGGCATCCAAGCCCCACTCCTCCATCGGGCATGGATGAACTCCAACGGCTGTAATCGCATCCACGCAGAAAAATGCCTCCGGTTCAACCTCACGAACCGCTATAGCACACTGGCGCACATCGTGCAGTGCCCCCGTTGAAGTCTCGCTGTAGACAACCCAGACGGCATGGACTGGAGCATACTGCCGAACAACCTCCTGCAGCCGCTCCGGTGCAACGACCTCGCCCCATGCGACCGGTACGCGCACCGTCTCTGCCCCAACACGCTCGGCAATGTGCGCGCAGTGCTCACCAAAGCGACCGCCTGTCACAACCACAACACGGCTTCCCGGCGGACACAGATTTCTCATCACCGCTTCCAATCCCGCAGTGCCCGAACCCGTCAGCACTACGACCGGCTCCGAGCTGCCCCAGAGCTCCTGCAAGCGCCGGTGAACCGGTGCCAGAAGATGCCGAAATTCCTCCGAGCGATGCGGGAGAACCTGCTCAGACAAGACCCGGAGAACGTCATCGGGAACGGCGACCGGTCCGGGCGTGAACAATCGCAGAGGCATCCTGCTGCCAGAAATGGTACAACACAATCGCTGTCGCAATCGCTACGTTGAGCGACTCTATCGCACCTGCCCCCGGCACGCGGAAGAGGAAGTGGCACCGCTGGCGTACCAGCTCCGAGAGCCCATGAGCTTCGTTCCCCACAGCCACAACAGCGCGCCGCGGCAGCCGAACCCGCTCCAACGGCACCCCCGCCGCCGGCTCTGCCCCAACGATCGTATACCGCCGGCGGAGCAGCTCCCGCAGCACTCCCTCAGCCTCCCCATGCACACGGTGCACTCCAACGTGGAAAATCGCCCCAGCACTCGCCCGCACAACCTTCGGGTTGTAAATGTCCACACCCCCTGGCATCACAATCACGGACCGCCACCCAAACCATACAGCCGTCCGCAGAATCGTTCCCACGTTGCCCGGGTCGGCAATCCGGTCCAGCAAGAGCATTCGCTCGTCCCACTCCGGCTCTTCGGTCGGATAGCTGACCACCGCCAGGATGTCCTGCGGAGTCTCGGTTTGGCAAATGCTCCGAAACTGCCGCTCCGTAGCCGTATAGATGAGCACACCGTGCCGTGCGAACTCCTGCGCCACCTGTCGTGCCTCGGCGCTCGCATCAGAGCGCAGCACAACAAACAACGCCCGATACCACCGACTGCGGAGCAATTCCTGACACACGCGCACCCCCTCGGCGATGAACTCGCCATGGAGGTCCCGCTCCGACCGCTCGTGCAGTCGCAGAATGTGCTTCCGCAGCCGTTCGCTCAGCGAGAGTGTCTCCATGGGGCGCACCCATTTCCCACGCAAAATTAGTCCCCCACGCAGCGCGTCAGCCCAAAGCAGAGGAACCAGCTAATTTTGCCCCGTCGCACAGCGGGAAGCCCATCCGTGAAACGCCTGCAACCGATACAGCTCCTGCTCGCTGCAGGACTCTCCTGCTGGACATCGAGTGCCTTTGCTCAGACCTCGCTCCCCAGCCCACTCCAGTGGCTCTACCCTGCCGGCACGATTGAAGCGACGAACGCTCAAACCACCCCTTCGGCTCCCCAAGCGATAGACTCTTTCCGCATCAAGTGGCGGGAACCCGCTCTCGGCGGCGATGGCGCTCTCTTGGTCGGAAAAGTCCTCCCCCACGACAAACTCCTCCCAGGGATGCCGTGGGCTCCGAACGAGATTGTGGCTCTGCGCGCAGACACGCTCTTCGTCCTCCGTGGCTCTGGCTGGATTGCAGCACGGCTTCCCCTGCCTCCTCTCGTCTGGGATGTCGCTGCTCTGCTGGATACCTTGGCTCCGCTCCCGCGGTCGTATAGCCCTAACCTAACCGTTATCGCCCTCCAGAGCGTTGAGCACCGCCGCCCTGATAGCCTGGTGGCAACGTACATCATCGGCGCCCGGGGCGATAGCCTCGCTGTAGTGCGACGCCTGATCCTGGACATGCGCCCCTACGCCCCCAACCTGGCTGCTGCCCTCATCCCTGTAGCAGCTCGCACGGCAGCCGGCAGAACCGTCCTCTACGCCCTCGTCTCTTCCTCAACCCCTACCGATACGCTGCAACGTCCGCTTCCCTATTTCCGAGGGCTAACCCAGTTCATCTCCGACTCCCTCCTGCCTGCTTTTCCGGTTGCAAACCTGCCGGATGACGCTTCTGCCCGTCTCCACTATGCCCCCACCGTCCAGCCCCGCCAGCCCTCTGTGACAACCTTACCCGGCGGAATTGCCCGCCTGATGCTACCACTCCAAGCAGACTCCAGCCGTACCACCGTCATCGTCAACCGCTTAGGACAGCGCACGCGCGCCGATTCCCTCTACCTGGTCGGCATAGACCTCCAAGGCTCCCTCCCAAGCACCGGGATTGCTCCGGTTGCACTCCCGCTGGATTCTGCTACCCTTCGCCCCGCTATATACCCCCGATGGGTGCGTCTCCAGCCCGACCCCAACGGCGCCGAGCGTCCATTCCTCCTGGTTGCCGAAGAGTATCCCATAGGCTCGCACGGCATTGCCCGCCTCCATCTCTATGACGCCACAGGGCTCCCACTGGCAGCTCCCACCGCCGCAGGCTCTCCACCCTTTTCCGGAGCAGCAAACCACTCGTGGTCTATTGCCATTGCCGATGTTGACGCCCCCAGCTCTAACACCGTGCCTCCGTTCTACCCGAACAACCCCGGCGCTGAGATTCTTGCAACCCCCAATACCCCCCGCCACGCCGTCCCCGGAGCTCGCCTCTTCGTCCTGCGCTACCGAACCGATGCCTTGACCCCCAAACCTCAACCCCCTGGTACCTTCCTCTTCCCCTTCGACACAATCGCCTCCGCTCCATGCAGTGGGTGGCTCCTTGCCGCTGCTGACCTCGATGGCGACACACGCGCTGAACTCCTCCTGGCAGACCGCGGCACTCTCCACATCTGGCGCCTCCGTAACTACGCCGACCCACGCTTCTCCCTAGGCTTCCCCTTCGACACGCTGGCTACCTTCTCCTTCGGCACCGAAACTATTACCGCTGCTGCTGTTGCCGACCTTGAAGGTGATGGACGCACGGACATCCTCGTACGCACCGATAGTGCCCTCTACTGCATCGGTGTTCCCCTCCTGCCAACTTTCTCCCTCATGACGCCAGCAACCGATACGACACTCTGTGTTACCGATACCCTCTCCCTTCAGTGGGTCAACCACGTACGGAACACTCCCACGGTGCGCCTCTCTTTCCAGCCCTATCGGAATGGCACGCCGTACGGTGCCCCCCGCTTCCTTGCCGAGCTTCCCAATGACTCCGACACTCTCCGCTACGCACTCCCTGCCCGCCTGCTGTTGCCCGATACACAGGGACGCCTCGTGCTCAGCGGAGAGCTCAACGCACGCGACTCAACCCCCATCCTGCAACTGGCTTTCCCCTCGTTTACACTCGCTCCCCCGCCAGACTCCGTAACCGTTGGAGATACCCTCCACCTCGCGTTCCTCTGCCGCTGCACCGACTCTCTGCTGCTTTCCGCAACCGATACGCAATCCCCACTCTCGCTCCACCCAGACTCAGCAGGAAACGCCACCGCTGCACTTCCTGTCCCCTGCCCCGCTCCGAGCGATTGCTGGTCTGAGCTTCCACCGTGGCTCGTACGCGTGAGCGCTCGCGCAGCCGAGTTCGTAACCGATACCACGCTCGTGTTCACCCGGCGCCCCCGACTTGCCCCCGCTTCCTTCCAGCTCCCGCTCTTCCTCTGCCCCGAGATTGCCATCATCCGGGATACCCTGTGCCCCACACCAACGGTGGGTTACTCAACCGATGGGGGACGCTCATTCACTCCCCTTCCTCCTCAAGCAGGCTCCTCGCAATGGCTACTCCCGCCTGCAGCCATGGCAGCCGATACCCTCTGGTTGCGCCTCTGCTGCGATCCCTGCAGCCGCAAGGATACTACCCTTACCCTCACCACCCCAGCTCCTCTGACCGCCTCCGTTGCCCCGAACCCAGTTCGCTTCCCACGAGACCAGCTCTCCCTGTACTACAGCTTCCCAACGGAAACCTCTGCTCGCGTGCGCATCGTAGACGCTGCCAATAACCTCATCCGCGAGCTTGTCCCCTGGCGCCCACATGCAGCCTATACCTCGTACTGTGAGCACTGGGATGGAACAACCGAGAGTGGTGACAACGCTGCTACGGGAACGTACTACATCGTCATCGAACAGCCCCAGCAGCGCTGGATTCTCCCCATTTTTGTCTACCGCCAACCATGATGATGTGCGACCATGCGCATTCTCCTCATTGAGGACGAACGCAAACTGGCTGCCTTCCTCAAACGCGCGTTAGAAGAGGAGGGCTACTCCGTCGACGTTGCCTACGATGGCGAAAGTGGGCTCGAAGCTGCCCAAAGACATGTCTACGACGCCATTATCCTGGACATCATGCTACCGAAGAAAGATGGATTCGCTCTCCTTCACGAACTGCGAAGCCGCGGTGATACAACGCCTACGATTATCCTCACCGCCCGCGGCACCCCTGAAGAACGCGTCATGGGCCTTGACTTAGGCGCCGACGACTATCTCCCCAAGCCATTCCACCTGGAAGAGCTCCTTGCCCGCCTCCGCTCGGTTCTGCGCCGCTCCTCGCCCGAAAAATCCATCCGCCTCCAGTGCGGCGATCTCGTCTTGGACACCCGTGCCCGAGTCGCCTACCGAGCTGGCAAGGAAATTCCCCTAACACCCCGCGAGTATGCACTCCTGGAGTACCTCATGCGACACAAAAACCAGACCCTCAGCCGCAGCCTCATCCTCTACCATGTCTGGTCTGACATCGGCATTGACTCTAACATCGTTGATGTCTACATCAAGCGCCTCCGCGAAAAAATAGAGCTACCCAATTCGCCCCAGCTCATCCAAACAGTTCGCGGCCTGGGTTACCGGCTGCGCGATCCCCAATTACCAACGGCTCCCTCTGAGCAATCCTCCGCATAGAACGTGCAGAAGTTCCACATGGCGAAGATACAGGCTGCCGTCGACCCCCCTTTGAGAGGCATCTCAAGTACCCCGCATCTGCAGGTACCTTGGGTTCGGGTACAGCCTAAGTGGCTATAAATCAACGGAATAGGGGCTGCCGTCGATCCCCCACCCCTTTACCAGCAACCGGAGGTCGACGGCAAGCTGGACAGGGCTCGACAAAAAGTTTGCACTCATGTTGGTCATTATCCACCGCTACTGAACGCGCGAGAATGAGTAACTTTGCATCGCTGAGAAGCCCAATAGGGTTGGTTCAAATCGCACCACTGTGGGATTGAAACCGTTACGCTGCAGCCTTCGGGGCGTATCTTGACCGGGTTCAAATCGCACCACTGTGGGATTGAAACGCTCCTCGGCGTTCACCTTGTACCGTACCATCGCTGCGTTCAAATCGCACCACTGTGGGATTGAAACTCTGGCGGCAGAGAGAGCCATCGAGGCGGGCACGGGTTCAAATCGCACCACTGTGGGATTGAAACGGTACTTGTGCGTCTGCAGACTGAGCCGCCAGCGGGGGTTCAAATCGCACCACTGTGGGATTGAAACTGGTCAGGGTCGAAGTCAGAATCAAGACCAGTGGTGTTCAAATCGCACCACTGTGGGATTGAAACAGTCCAACTGCCCGGAAAGCGGGTAGGCGCCGCTTGGTTCAAATCGCACCACTGTGGGATTGAAACTGGGGCGGTTGCCTCGGCTCTGGAGCTCCGGGGGAGTTCAAATCGCACCACTGTGGGATTGAAACCATCACGCGCACGGTTTTGCACAGTGGTGTGCGCAAGTTCAAATCGCACCACTGTGGGATTGAAACGCTGTTCGGGCTTCCCCGGAGGTGCACCCGGAATAGGGTTCAAATCGCACCACTGTGGGATTGAAACTCCTTCAGCGATCCGTGGGTCTCGACCCGACTTGAGTTCAAATCGCACCACTGTGGGATTGAAACCCGGCGGCGACGCCATCGGCGGGTGGCGCCACGCGCGCGGTTCAAATCGCACCACTGTGGGATTGAAACGCCATCCGTGAACGCGTACACTGCCGGACGCCGTCGTTCAAATCGCACCACTGTGGGATTGAAACCAATATCTTCGGCAGGCACAAATGGATTGCTCCAGGTTCAAATCGCACCACTGTGGGATTGAAACGCTGCTCCTTTAGGGGCAGCAGGGCTGTGGGAAGAGGGTTCAAATCGCACCACTGTGGGATTGAAACGCCCCAACCGCATCCGGAACGTTTGCTCTTTAGGTGGTTCAAATCGCACCACTGTGGGATTGAAACCGCGGACGCGGTCATGAGCTACGGGGACTCTAACCCGTTCAAATCGCACCACTGTGGGATTGAAACACCGGATGCGGGGAAAGCGCACCGCACCACGCTCCAGGTTCAAATCGCACCACTGTGGGATTGAAACAGGTAGTAGTACCCCGTCCACCTGCCGCCCCTCGGTCGTTCAAATCGCACCACTGTGGGATTGAAACGCGGGGGCGCGTGCCCGCCACTGCCGCCCACCTCGTGTTCAAATCGCACCACTGTGGGATTGAAACTGACAGTGTCGAACACTGTGACCATCAGAACAAAGTGTTCAAATCGCACCACTGTGGGATTGAAACGGATGTAGTGGTCGCCCGAAGCGGTGACAACGTCCACGTTCAAATCGCACCACTGTGGGATTGAAACTGCGGCGAGATACGTTCGGTCTCGCCCGCGAGGGTGTTCAAATCGCACCACTGTGGGATTGAAACCTCTCCTCTGCTTTGCCCTCTTGTGCCACGGGGGAGGTTCAAATCGCACCACTGTGGGATTGAAACCGCGGCAGTCTCCGGATCCTCCCAGCGGGGGGGCGGGTTCAAATCGCACCACTGTGGGATTGAAACGCTTTCTCGCGATGCGAATTGGCATCGCGAGCACTGCGTTCAAATCGCACCACTGTGGGATTGAAACCCATGACAGAACTCGAACGCCAAACACTGAAAGCCTAGTTCAAATCGCACCACTGTGGGATTGAAACCTGGGTCTTGCCCAAGCGCGGAATGGAAATGATTGGGTTCAAATCGCACCACTGTGGGATTGAAACCGTGGGCGGAATGGGTGCGCGAGATACGTCCGGAAGCGGTTCAAATCGCACCACTGTGGGATTGAAACAGCAAGGTGGAGAAGGGCTGGTGGGCGGAGGTAACGGTTCAAATCGCACCACTGTGGGATTGAAACGGGCGTCCTCCGCCGTCCGGCGGGCCAGGTGCACGTGTTCAAATCGCACCACTGTGGGATTGAAACCTTGCGCCACACGGGCGGGCATCATCATCTCGTCCTGGGTTCAAATCGCACCACTGTGGGATTGAAACCTTCTCGGCGCACTGAATAGGGGCTGCAATACTTGTAGTTCAAATCGCACCACTGTGGGATTGAAACCTTCCTCGGGGAAGCGCTCCTCGAGGAAGCGGACCGGTTCAAATCGCACCACTGTGGGATTGAAACTCAAATCGTGCCGCCACCTCGGCTGGGACAACAGGTTCAAATCGCACCACTGTGGGATTGAAACTCACGACAAAGTCGTGGTGGAGGTGGGGTTGACGGGTTCAAATCGCACCACTGTGGGATTGAAACCTGCCCTCGCCCGTGATGGCGGGGGCGACCTCGGCGTTCAAATCGCACCACTGTGGGATTGAAACATTTCCCGCGGGCGTGGGCGGAGTGGGTGCGCGAAGTTCAAATCGCACCACTGTGGGATTGAAACCAGCTGTGCGTGATTAGCGCTCAAGGGTTGAGCGCGTTCAAATCGCACCACTGTGGGATTGAAACCTTCTCCTTCGGTACTCGCGGCATCCACTATCACCGTTCAAATCGCACCACTGTGGGATTGAAACAAGCAGCCGCCTCGGCAAGCGCACGCGCCGGCGTGGTTCAAATCGCACCACTGTGGGATTGAAACTCACATGAGGCACCCCTTGTTGCGGGACCGTCGCCCGTTCAAATCGCACCACTGTGGGATTGAAACAGGTCATGTCTGGAAGCGGCGCGCGATTTCACGTAGTTCAAATCGCACCACTGTGGGATTGAAACTCGGCAGAAACAGTAACGTGAAACGACGGCGTGTTGGTTCAAATCGCACCACTGTGGGATTGAAACATGAGGTCGCAAGCCGCGTCCGCGACATCGAGCGTAGTTCAAATCGCACCACTGTGGGATTGAAACGGAAAAGGTACCGTATGCGCGCATTCATGAATACGGGTTCAAATCGCACCACTGTGGGATTGAAACCTCATGCGCGCGCAGGCGCGTAAAAGGGGCTTTTCAGGTTCAAATCGCACCACTGTGGGATTGAAACGCGGTGCGACTTCGGTGTGTTTAGTCGGACAATAGCGTTCAAATCGCACCACTGTGGGATTGAAACTCAATAAAGCAATGGCCAGCAGTAACCGGAAGTCAGTTCAAATCGCACCACTGTGGGATTGAAACATAATTGAGTGTTTGTGTGTGTTGTGCGTGCGTGTGGTTCAAATCGCACCACTGTGGGATTGAAACGGCAGGTGGGGCGTATCTCACCTCCCCGTTGCCCACGTTCAAATCGCACCACTGTGGGATTGAAACCTACGGGACGGCGCGGTGGGGAAAGGCTAGCTCTCGTGTTCAAATCGCACCACTGTGGGATTGAAACGCGCCGAAGAGTAAAGCGCTCAGCGACATCGGCGAAGTTCAAATCGCACCACTGTGGGATTGAAACTCAGCAGGGCGAGGGCAAGGACAAGCCGGAAATCGAGTTCAAATCGCACCACTGTGGGATTGAAACTTGTGCATTTGTAAATGGGAGCTTCCCTGCAGGTGAGTTCAAATCGCACCACTGTGGGATTGAAACTTGCGCGCCAGCGCCCGCCGGGCGGGGACGTGTTCGGTTCAAATCGCACCACTGTGGGATTGAAACCGGCGGCGGTGAAAATGAAAAAATGATGAACGCGGGTTCAAATCGCACCACTGTGGGATTGAAACCGGGCGCAAATTACAAAATCTCCCACGTCCGCGCAAGGTTCAAATCGCACCACTGTGGGATTGAAACAGCTTCCCGAAGCTCCCTTTCGGAGACTTCGGGAGGGTTCAAATCGCACCACTGTGGGATTGAAACAATCTGAATTAGGCGAAGCTATCTCTTGCGCGCAAGGTTCAAATCGCACCACTGTGGGATTGAAACCCGGGTGCGCCCGGCGGGGGGTGAGGAGGAGAAGGGTTCAAATCGCACCACTGTGGGATTGAAACGCTTGCTGGCTTACGACGGCGCGAAGGCTTCGTCCTCGTTCAAATCGCACCACTGTGGGATTGAAACCTCAGAGACTTCGGGGGGCAACAGGGCGAACGCTTCGTTCAAATCGCACCACTGTGGGATTGAAACTGTTATGGGGTAAAAGCTCATTCTGCGCACGCGTGCGTTCAAATCGCACCACTGTGGGATTGAAACTCGTCTGCTACGCGCTTGCGCGCGCGGCAGGCTGGGTTCAAATCGCACCACTGTGGGATTGAAACTCAAACAGCAGCAGTCGGCATGGCTGCTGCCAGCAGTCGTTCAAATCGCACCACTGTGGGATTGAAACTCAGCGCGCTCCTGCGCGCTCTATGCGCTTTGTATTGTTCAAATCGCACCACTGTGGGATTGAAACGTGGGTGCTCTACGGGCGCGAGTGGGGGAATCCGCGGTTCAAATCGCACCACTGTGGGATTGAAACCATAACAAGGGCTTAGAATAGCCCTGAAAAGCCCCTGTTCAAATCGCACCACTGTGGGATTGAAACGCGCCCGGACACACTCCAAGAGAAGCACCCCCCCCGGTTCAAATCGCACCACTGTGGGATTGAAACCTCCTGCCTCGTTCACGGTTATCACCGCAAACGAGGTTCAAATCGCACCACTGTGGGATTGAAACGCGGCTGCGAAGGAAGCCCGCTTTCTGCCAATTGTGTTCAAATCGCACCACTGTGGGATTGAAACGCTTGACAGCACCAGGCACGGGCGGATACGAAGGCTGCAAGTTCAAATCGCACCACTGTGGGATTGAAACCGCTTCAAGTGCGCCGTGTGTGGCCGTCGTTGGGGGTTCAAATCGCACCACTGTGGGATTGAAACTAACACACTGAAGCAAGTGTTTGCCCTTATGGGGCTGTTCAAATCGCACCACTGTGGGATTGAAACCAGAAGGGGATTCGCAACTCGATTTTCCCGAACCGTGTTCAAATCGCACCACTGTGGGATTGAAACCCGACTCCTCTTTCTTGTTTTTGGCTCCCGCGAGCGTTCAAATCGCACCACTGTGGGATTGAAACTTCTTGGACGGGCGCGCTGCAACGGGTGCGACGCCAGTTCAAATCGCACCACTGTGGGATTGAAACGTGTAGCTTGGTTTGGGCGTTTTCGGGTACAGAAAGTTCAAATCGCACCACTGTGGGATTGAAACTAGCCGTAGCCGTAGCCGTCTTTTAAAAAAAACGGCTCGTTCAAATCGCACCACTGTGGGATTGAAACAGTGCAGGCACTCAAAGCTCCAAGGTTCACCACACAGTTCAAATCGCACCACTGTGGGATTGAAACTCGGTCATCCTCTAAATGTTGGACAATCTCGACAAAGTTCAAATCGCACC
>VAPR01000374.1_pt1 | contig 30046 bp, 30 predicted proteins | sample 3380701 | NCBI WGS metagenome assembly VAPR01 (sample SAMN11536904, study PRJNA540576) | hot springs metagenome | isolation source: hot spring wet sediment | place: Spain: Lobios | collected 2014-01 | reverse complement strand
TCTAAGTCCTCCACCCGCACGAGCTTCCGCCTCCGATCGAGGGGATCGGGTCGGCTGGGGAGCTCCCCCCGCTTGACCAACTGCCAAATCTTGCGCCGCGAGACGCCCAGATACTCGGCCGCCTCGCCAATGGGAAGAACCTCGACCTTTGCTGCCATTTCCAGAACTCCCTCGAAAAACGTTTCGATGCGTTATTATATGTGATTTCGCGTTTCAGTCAATGCGAAAAATCCTTCACCTCCTTAGCCAATATCCGCGAGCAGGCGGTCCGGCAAGGCCGCTGCAGCACGAGCGTGCATGGTGGGTTACTTCTGGATTCACTGACTGATGGCCGGGTAGATCTGGCGCGCGAGCCAAGGGCGATTTCAGAGAAGTCGGCGACACGAGAACCATAAGGGAACCCAACCCGTAGTATTACCAACCCATGGAGTTGTGTTGAACTTCTTCACCAGGACAGCACTGGTGTGGAGCTGTCGGGCAAAAGCAGGAGAGCAGTTGCCCCATTGCGTGTGGCTTAGGGAGCTTCATGCCGAAGGGAGACGATATGGCCGCTTCTGGCAACCCAGAAAAATCTGGGGTTGACAATGGGAGAATTAATGTCTAAACTTAGACCTCACTGCTGGAGCATCCTTGGCTTCAATGAAGCAGGGGCTCCTGCAGCACGCGTGCGATGGGGAGAACAGCGAAGTCGAGGAAAATGGGCTCTTGACCCAAGAGGCGGTAGCTCGTCTTTGAAGGGAGGATGAAATCATGAGCATCACCTATGATCGGATCCCCAATAATGTGAACCTTCATGAGGATCGTCAGCTCCAGCGGGCCTTGGAGCAATGGCAGCCGAACTTCCTGAAATGGTGGAGGGAGGTGGGGCCCGATGGCTTTCAAGAGGATGAGATCTATCTTCGAACGGCCGTCAGTGTGGATCCCGATGGATGGGCTGTTTATGATTACGTGAAAATGCCCGAATATCGGTGGGGGATTTTCCTCGTCCCTCCGAAGCCGGACCGGCGGATCGGATTTGGGGATTATCGAGGACGACCGGTATGGAATGAGGTTCCTGGGGAATTTCGCAAGGAGTTGCGCCGGATCATCGTCGTTCAGGCGGATACGGAGCCGGCATCGGTCGAGCAGCAGCGTCTGCTCGGACATACGGCTCCCAGCCTGTATGATCTGCGAAATCTCTTCCAGGTGAATGTCGAAGAAGGGCGACATCTCTGGGCCATGGTCTATTTACTGCACAAATACTTCGGCCGGGATGGGCGCGAGGAGGCCGAAGATCTCCTGGTGCGCCGTTCCGGGCATCCGGATAATCCCCGTATCCTGAGCTCCTTCAATAAACCTGTCCGGGATTGGTTAGATTTCTTCTGCTTCGCGATGTTCATGGACCGGGATGGGAAGTACCAATTGGCGGCCTTGGCCGAGAGCGGTTTCGATCCGCTCTCGCGAACGACGCAGTTCATGCTGACCGAGGAAGCCCATCATCTCTTCGTCGGGGAGACGGGGATCGAACGCGTTGTGAAGCGGACGGCCCAATTGATGCGTCAGGATCCGAATGAAGATGTCACGAATTGCGGGGGGATCCCGCTGGACATCATCCAGAAGTACATCAACGAATGGTTCTCGGCAGCGTTGGATCTGTTCGGGAGTGAGGATTCTTCGAATGCAGCGATGTATTTTGCTGCAGGCTTGAAAGGGCGATTCCGGGAGGAGGACCTTTGGGAGGATCACGTCGCCCTTCAAGGGAGCTACGTCTTAGAGGTACCAGAGCCCTCTGGAGGGATGCGGACGGTCGAGATCCCGATGCGTCGGGCTATGAATCAGCTGCTGCGCGATGCGTTTGTGGCCGATTGCGAGCGGGCTCTCGCCCGGTGGAATAAGGTCTTGGAGCGGGAGGGCATCGCCGCGCGGCTTCGATTGCCCTCGCAGCGGTTCAACCGCGGTGTGGGGTTCTACGCTGGCTATCGCTTCTCACCGACGGGGGAGCTGCTTGACGAAGCGCAGTGGCAGGCGCGTCGTGATGAATTCCTCCCTTCGGAGAAGGATCGGGCGTATGTTCAATCGCTGATGGTGCCCGTGTACGAACGCGGGAAGTTCGCGAACTGGATCGCTCCGCCCGCGCGGGGAGTGAACGGCAAGCCTTTGGACTTCGAGTATGTGAGGTTCCACCATCGTTCGGGCGCTTGATCCGATCGCGCTCCGGCTCGCTGAAGGGGGCACGGATGTCGGTGAGCATGGGGTCCCTTCTGCCGCCCGATCTCCTGCGGAGATTGGCCGGGGATGACCTCGATGCGCATCTGGAGAAGGTCGTCCTTCTCGTCTCCGTGGATGAAGAGGGGTGGCCTCATCCGGCCCTGCTCAGCTACTTCGAGGTCGTCGCCCACGATGCCCGTACGCTGCATCTCGCCATTGGGAATCGGAGTCGGACGGCCCGCAATCTCCGGGAGCGCGGGCGGCTCACGCTCATCGTCGTTGATGCTGAGATGGTCTACTACATCAAGGGGAGGGCGCGCGAGATCGCGCCCCGGATGGATGCCTCGCCCGAAGATGCCGTGTTCCGCGTGCAGGTGGAGCACGTGCTCGCCGATCGGAGCCGTGAGGAGGAGTCCTCAGCTGTGATCATTGCGCCGATCACGTACCGCGCGCTCGATCCGAGCGCGTGGAGATCTCGCGGCGAGCGCATCTTTCGGGAATTGCGGTCCTGTCATGGAGACCAGGCGGAGAGACGCGCTTGAAGGGGTGAAAGTCGTCGAGTTCGGGGGATATGCTGCCGGTCCGTTCATCGGCAAGTATCTCGCGAACTTCGGCGCGACCGTCGTCCACGTCGAGTCGAAGGAGCGTCCCGATGGATTCCGTCTGCAATACCCTCCGTTCAAGGAGGATCGCATCGGGATCAACCGCTCCGGATGCTTCACCATCCACAATGATTCCAAGTATGGGATCACGCTGAATCTCAAGCATCCGGAGGGGAAGAAGCTCGCCTATCGCCTCGTTCAATGGGCGGATATTGTCATTGAGAACATGCGTCCAGGGGTGATGGCCCGCCTGGGATTGGACTTTCAGACGCTCTGTCGGGTAAATCCTCGCTTGGTGATGCTCAGCACCAGCAATATGGGGCAGACCGGACCGTGGGCCCTCCATCCCGGATTCGGCTCTCAACTCTCCTCCTACAGCGGGTTCACCCACCTGGTGGGAGAGCCCGATGGTCCCCCGCAGCTCATCTACGGCCCCTACGTGGATTACGTCGCCGTCGGATTTGGCGGAGTGGCCGTGCTGGCCGCCCTCGATTATAGCCGCCGTACGGGTCAGGCGGTCTATATTGATCTCTCGCAATACGAAGCGGGAGTGCACTTCCTCAGCCCGGCTCTTCTCGATTACGAAGTCTCTGGTCGGATCGCCCACCGAGAAGGGAATCGTGATCCTGTGGCCGTCCCTCATGGATGTTTCCCTTGCCGAGACGGGCAGTGGTGCGCGATCAGCTGTTGGGATGATCAGGAATGGGAGCGTTTGGCGCATGCGGTGGGGCACCCCGAATGGTGCGAGGATCCGCGTTTCCGGACGGCTCCCGAGCGGAAGCGGCACGAGGCGGACCTGCACCGACGGCTCGCGGAGTGGACGAGGGAGCGCGATGCGCGCGACGTCATGTGGCATCTGCAACGACACGGGGTGCACGCCGCGTGCGTCAATACGATGAAGGACCTCTTCAGTGATCCCCAACTCCTCTTCCGGCGCGTGTGGCAAGAGCATGAGCATCCGGAGATGGGACGCGTGTGTTATCGCATGGTCTCCTATCAGCTGAGCGAGACGCCAGGATCCATCCGGTGGGGAGCTCCCTGCCTGGGACAGGATACCCGAACTGTCTTCATTGAGATGCTGGGACTCTCCGAGCCGGAGTTCGAGGAATTGCGGGAGAAGGGGGTCTTCGAATGAGCCATCTTTTGAGATCAGAATTCATGAAGGAGGCGCTATGGTCACTGTATTGAAGAAGATCGAGAAGGATATTTCGACCTTGAGGAACACCCTCGAATGGCTCGAAGCCGAAGGTGATCTCCTGGTGACGGACGTGGAAGTTGATCCGGATCTGGAGATCACGGGGATTCAAAAGTCGCTGGATGGGAGCATCCCCATCCTCTTCAATAAGGTCAAGGGATATCCCCATGCGCGGGCGATCACCAATCTCTTCGCGAACATGAGGGTCGTGGATAAGATGTTCGGATTCGAGAGCCCGCAGGATCGCAAGCGGAAGATCGCCCACGCGATCAACCATCCCCTCAAGCCGGTGGAGATCCCTCAGGATCAAGCTCCGTGTCAGGAGGAAGTGATCACGGACGATCTCGATGTGAACAAGTACATCGTGGCGATCCGGCACACGGAGCTGGAGAGCGAGCGCACGATCGGAAGCGGGATCAGTTGCGTCGTTGGGGAATACTTCAACGGCGGCAGCCATATCGGCTACAACCGCATGAACTTCCGGTGGGGGAATGTGGGGACGTTCCAGATCTCTCCCGGATCGCACATGTGGCAGGTCTCGACCGAGCACTATTATGACGAGAAGCCCATCCCGCTGACGGTATGCTTCGGTGTGCCACCGGCATGTACGCTCATGGCCGGAGCCGGCTTCGACTACGTGATCCTCCCCAAGGGATGCGATGAGCTCGGAGTCGCGGGGGCGCTGCAGGGAAGTCCCATCCGGATCGTCAAAGCGCGTACTGTTGACGCCTATGCCATTGCGGATTCCGAGTACGTGCTGGAGGGATACCTCTATCCGCGCGATCGGCGTTATGAGACGGCCGAGGCTGAGAAGGCGGGCGTCCAAGGGAAGTTCCCCTTCCATCCCGAGTGGGCCGGCTATATGGGGAAGGCCTACAAAGCGCCCACCTTCCACGTGACGGCCATCACCATGCGCAGACGGGAGTCTCGCCCCATCATCTATCCGCTCGGTGTGCACACGGCCGACGATAGCAACATTGATACAACGGTCCGGGAGGCCGCCATCTTCGAGCTGTGCGAGCGCTTGCAGCCGGGGATCATCCAGGACGTCCATATCCCCTATTGCATGACTGATTGGGGTGGCGTCATCATCCAGGTCCGCAAGCGCAATCGCGTCGAAGAGGGATGGCAGCGCAACTTCCTGGCTGCCATCCTCGCCTGCAATCAGGGGATGCGATTGGCCATCGCCGTCAGCCCCGACGTGGACATCTACAATATGGATGAGATCATCTGGTCGCTCACGACGCGCGTCAACCCGCATACGGACATCATCAACCCCGTGCCCGGTGGCATTGGGCAGACCTTCCAGCCCGAGGAGCGACTGACGGCTGGAGATCGGGAGTGGAAGGCTTCCAATACGCGCTTCGAAGGAGGGATGGGGATTGATGCCACGGTGCCCTTCGGATATGAGAAGGACTTCGAGCGTCCCGTCTATCCGGTTTATAAGGTGGACCTCGCTCGCTTCTTCTCCTCCACCGATATCGAGCGGGCGCGTCGTGAGATGAAGGGGTGGGTGGAGTTGCTCTCTCGCACGGGACGGTGAACGGCGATGTTGCTCGGGTCCTATCGCGTCATCGAGATCGCCGATGAGAAGGGGGCGCTCGCGGGGAAGATTTTCGCTGATCTCGGAGCAGACGTCATCAAGGTGGAGCCTCCGTGTGGGGATCCAGCTCGGCGTCGTCCTCCGCTCGTGGCTGCGCGCGATGGGACCTCCGTCAGTCTCTTCTGGCTGGCCCTCAATGCGAATAAGCGAGGGATCACGCTGGCGTGGGAGACCCCAAGTGGGCGTGAACTTCTTCTGAAGCTCATCGAGAGGGCCGACTTCATGATCGAGAGCCTCCCCCCGGGGACCCTTCGGCGGAGCGGGCTCGAGTGGGAGACACTTCAGCAGATGAATCCCCGGCTGATTCTGATCTCCATCACCCCCTTCGGTCAAGAGGGGCCTTATCGGGACTTCCTCGGCTCCGATCTGGAGGTGATGGCCTTGAGCGGCACGCTCTCTCTGGCCGGGGAGGAAGAGGGGGAGCCGATGCGCGTGAGCGTCCCTCAGGCTTTCTTCTGGGCGAGTGTGGAGGCCGTCATGGGGGGATTGACGGCTCTGGCCTTTCGAGCGGCGAGCGGGCGTGGTCAGCACGTGGATGTCTCCGCCCAGGTCGCCGCTATGGCGCCTCTGGCCATGGCCCCCGCTCATTGGGATCTCAATCGCGTCAATCCCCTGCGGGCGGGGATCTTCGTCACGGGGCGAAGCGTCACAGGGGCGAAGATGCGGGCCCTTTGGCGCTGCCGGGATGGCTGGATCAACTTCATCATCTATGGGGGAGCGGCGGGCCGCCACACGAATCAGCAGCTGGTCGCCTGGATGCGCGAGCGAGGGATGGCGCCGTCTTGGCTTACCGAGATCGATTGGAGCCGGTTCGAGGTGACCCAGCTCACGCAAGAAGAGGTTGATCGGCTGGAGGCGCCTATTGCCGAGTTCTTCCTCACCATCACTAAGCAAGAATTTCTGCAAGAGGCCATCCGCCGACAGATGCTCGGCTATCCCGTCTCGACGGTGGCCGACATCGCGAGCGATCCTCAGCTGGAGGCTCGGGGTTTTTGGCAGGATATCCAGGATCCCACGACCGGGCGCACGCTTCGATATCCGGGAGGATTTGCCATTGTCAATGGAGAGCGGCTTTCTCTGCGGCGCCCGGCACCGCGGCGCGGGGAGCACAATGCCGAGGTCTTCGCCGAGATCGGCGTGAGCGAGTCGGATCTCAAGTATCTGGCGGCGCTCGGAATCGTATGAGCGGACCCGGGCCGTTGGGGGTCCCCACGTGGGGCGCCCGGTTGACGGGCTCTGACACCATGCGCTATGCTCGCGATTGTGCCCGCGCAAAAGAAGCGCTCCTCTGAGGGGGCTTTTCAGAAGATCGCGGATGAACTGGCGGCTGCGATCTTGCGAGGGGAGTTTAAGCCCGGGGATCGCTTGCCGACCGAGCGGGAGTTGAGCCGAAAGTTTGGCGTGAGCTCCCTGGTCGTGAGAGAGGCGCTGCGCATTCTGAGGCAACAGGGGTTCATCACGGTTCGCCGCGGATATGGCGGGGGGATCTTCATCGCGCATCCCAACAGTCGTCCGATCCAGGAGGTCCTCTGGACGCTCCTTCGGACCCGGCAGATCTCCATGTCGGACCTGACCGAGGTCCGATTGATTTACGAGCCGGAGATCGCGCGCCTGGCTGCCCTTCGTATCACGGAAGCGGAGTTGCGGGATCTCTTCGAGATCGTCAACCGGCAGGAGCAAGCTCTTCACCGTGGGCAGCAGGAGGAGTTCAATCTCCAGTTCCACCAGCTCGTTGCGAGAGCGACGCGGAATCCCGTGCTCGTCCTCGTGATGGAAGCTGTCGTGAGCATCCTCCTGCCGGAGGTCCGGCGCATGCGACTGGATCTGGAGAGCGAGCGACACATCGTGAACTTCCATCGTCAGCTCTACATGGCTTTGGCCGATCACGATCCGGATCGCGCGGCGCGCCTGATGGCCGAGCACGTGGGGGAAATTCAAGATCGGCTCGTTCGCCTGCATCGCGAGCAATTCCCCGATGTCGGGGAGAGACTCCTCGAATCCGGAAGAGAGTGAGGATGGGGCGCGCCGTCTATCTGGCCGGAGCCGTTCGGACACCCATTGGGAAGTTTGGCGGAGCGCTGCGGGAATGGACGGCGGCCGACCTGGCCGTCCCTGTCGTGCGCGAGGCCTTGCGACGAGCGGGTCTCTCTCCTGAGGCTGTGGATGAAGTGATCATCGGATGCGCTCGTCAAGCGGGCGTCGGCCCGAATGTCGCTCGACAGATCGCCTATCGAGCGGGATTGGGAGAGCGCGTCCCCGCTTACACGGTGAATCGGGCCTGCGGATCGGGCCTGCAAGCGATTCTCGATGCCGCCTGTCAGATCCTCGCCGGGCGTGCGCGCGTCCTGGTGGTCGGAGGGACGGAGGCGATGAGCCGCGTCCCCTATTTGCTGGATGCCGTCCGGTGGGGGCATCGTGCGGGTCATGCTCCTCTTGTGGACGCCATGTATCGAGACGGATTCCTCTGCCCTCTTTCTGAGATGGTCATGGGAGAGACAGCCGAGAAGTTAGCTGATCTTTACGGCATCTCTCGACAGGAGCAGGACCAGTACGCGTTTCGCTCACACGCTCGCGCCGCCCGCGCTCAGGCTGAGGGGGCTTTCGATGCGGAGATCCTTCCTCTGGAGCTCTCGCCTTCTGGAAGATTCGATCGCGATGAGCACGTTCGCCCGGAGACGACGCTGGAACGCTTGGCTGAACTCCCTCCCGTCTTCCGCCCCGGGGGGACCGTGACCGCCGGGAACTCCTCCGGCATCACCGATGGCGCTGCCGCCGTGTGCGTTCTCTCTGAAGATGTCGTGCGCGAGTCGGGCGTGCGTCCACAGGCTCGCCTCTTGGATTGGACGGTCGTGGGCGTGGATCCTTCGATCATGGGCATCGCTCCCGTCCCTGCTGTGCGAGAGCTGTTGGCCCGACAGAAGTTGACGCTCTCGGATATTGATCTGATCGAACTCAACGAGGCTTTCGCCGCGCAAGTGCTCGCCTGCGATCGGGAGTTACATCTGGATCACGATCGGTTGAACGTGCACGGGGGGGCGATCGCCCTCGGGCATCCGATCGGATGTACGGGGGCGCGCATCGTCGTCACGCTCCTGCACGCCCTTGAACGATATAAGGGGCGACTGGGCCTGGCCACGCTCTGCATCTCCGGCGGGCAGGGGATCGCCCTGTTAGTGGAGCGGGCATCATATGGCTGATCGCCACTACATCGTGGGCATCTCAGGGAGCACGGGGACCATCTACGGCATTCGTCTGCTGGAGATTCTCCGCGCTGTTCCGGGAATACGCACCCATCTCATTCTGACGCCGGCGGCGGCGCGAACCATGGTCTTGGAGACTGATTACACCCCGAAGGACGTCGAGGCTTTGGCCGACGAGGTCCATCCTTTTCGGGATATCGCCGCCTCCATTTCCTCGGGCTCCTTTCGCACCAGCGGCATGGTCGTCATCCCCTGCTCGATGAAGACTCTGGCGGGGATCGCCCTCTCCTTCAGCGACAATCTGCTGCTGCGCGCTGCCGATGTGACGCTCAAAGAGCGGCGACCGCTGGTGCTCGTCCCGCGAGAGACGCCCCTGCATCTGGGACACCTCCGCTTGATGGTCCAGGCGGCTGAAATCGGTGCCATCATTATGCCTCCCGTGCCGGCTTTCTATCACCGGCCGCGCACCCTTGATGACATCATCAATCAGACGGTCAATCGCGTCTGCGATCTGCTGGGCATTGAGTTGCCCGCGGATCTCTTCGCTCGATGGAGAGGCGCTCAACCGCGTATGAGGGGAGTGAAGATGGAGGAGTTCTCATGATCTCCCCGAGCCAGGTGACCGATAGGAGGAAGGAGCGGATCTCCCTCTCCTCTTTCCCTCTGCCTCAACCCCCTCAGAGCCTCCTCCTATCGGCGCCTGTCTCATCTCGGAGACGAGCAGCTCGATATGGACCTTCAGAACATCTCTCGCGCGTTCGCCGCTGACGGGGGTCCCCATGCGATCAATAGATCGCATGGGGTGCCCGATGAGGTGGCCGAGCGCATTCGCGAATGGATCTTCTCCGGGATGTTCAAGCCCGGAGAGCGACTCCCCTCTGAGATCTCGCTCGCTCAAGCTTTCGGCGTGAGCCGATCCGTTGTGCGGGAGGCCCTGCGAGGTCTGGAGCAGCTGGGCGTGATCGTTGTCAGGCGCGGATACAAGGGTGGGGCCTTCGTCACGCGAAGCGACATGAGTGTGCTCAATCGCTCCCTGGCCATGACGCTTCGGATTGGAGAGATCTCCATCACGGAGCTCTTCGAAGCGCGCCTCATCTACGAGCCGGAAGTCGCTCGGCTCGCCGCACTTCGCGCAGAAGAATCGGAGCTGAGCGTGTTGCGCCAAGTCCTGAGCGAGTCGCGAGTCGAGGCGGCCTCCGCTCGGTTCGCTCACCCCGCGAATCTCTCCTTCCATCAGGCTATCGCGCGCGCGACGAAGAATCCCATCTTGGAAGTCGTGATCGGTGTCACCCTCGACCTCATGCGGGACCATATTGCCGAGCAGAGGCTCCCGGAGGGAGCGAGTTCGAGGATCTTCGCCGAGCACGAGCAGATCTATGCGGCTATCCGTGACCGCGATGCTTCGCAAGCGGCGCGCCTGATGCGCGAGCACGTTCTGTCCGTCTGGGAGATGCTCCGCGGGGACCCCACGCGGTCTGGAGACCGCGTGGGCCCCCTTCGTCATGCGCTCCCACATGTGGAGCGGAGTCTCTGACGACTTCATTCACGGAGGGATGATTATGTCGGAGAAGTTTTACAACCGGTTGATCCGGGAGATTCGGAGATTTCATGAAAATCCGCCCGCCCTGGTCTCAGCTTACGAACGGGCGCTGCAGACGGATGATGTAGAGCTCTTGAAGGGATTCTCACGGTGTATCCTCTTGAACTTTCGTCCCTGGGTGGTGAGCTTTCCTCGGTGGTTGGGCCATATCTACGGGAATTGTCCCGATCCGGAGGTGCGCCGCCTGATCCTCGAAGATATGGAGGACGAAGATAAAAAGGATCCACATCCCCTCGCCAGAGATGGGCATGTCGGATTGCACCGACGGTTGTTGCACGCACTCGGCGTGAGCGATGAGGAGATGGAGGATTGGGACAGTTATCCCCCTGAGATCTTGAGCGTCGTGCACAGCTTCTATGAGTTCGCCCGCACCTATCCTTGGCAAGAGGGGGTGGCGGCGATCATGTCCTCGGAGCTGACGAATGTGCGGGATCTTCCGAAAATCTATCCGGATCAGATCGAGCTGGGGGAGACTCGAGGCGCCGGGGCTGCTTTGATGTGGACAATCCTGAAGAAGCTTATCTTGGCCGGAGCTCTTCGGAAGGAAGACGTCGCGTTTCTCTTCGCTCATGATTGGACGCTGCTGGATGAGTTGGAAGGGAAACCTGTAGATCGGACTCGGGGGACGGAGGTCAAACATGCGGTCTATGTGTTGAAGGCGCTTGTGGAGCATACCCCTCCGGAGCGGGAGGAGAGCGTCCTGCGAGCTTTCCGTCTGGGACTTCGAATGTTCTGGAGCTATTTCAATACCATGGGGCGAGAGGGGCATGCCTTTTTGAATCGAGCGCTTGGTACAGCGTGAGTTTGGAGGTGGTGGATGAAGCTCCCTGAGCCTACGGTGATTCGCACGGATGTGCTCGTCGTTGGGGGCGGACTGGGAGGAGTCCGAGCTGCTCTGCGCGCTCAGGAGTTAGGGGCCGATGTGACGGTGGTCGAAAAGGCCGTAATCTCACGAGCCGGCCCCATGACCTATGTGCATAGCCAGTTCGCTCCCTATAAGCCCCTTGAGGGCGACGAGCTTCGGCAGTGGATGGAGGAGTTCGTTATTGGTGCCAATTATCTGGCCGATCAGGAGTGGTTAGAGATCTATCTCCGGGAAGCCTATTTCCGCGTTCAGGAGCTCGTGCACATGGGGGTGCCCTATGTGCGCGATGAGGAGGGGAAGCTCAAATACAGTCTCGTGCGAGGGCATAAGGTCGGAACGACATTGGGGGCCGATGGACGAGCGACGATGGAGGTGCTGCGGCGAGAGCTCAAGCGCCGCCGCATTCAGCTCATCGAGAAGGTCATGGTCAATGACCTGCTGACGACCGATGGGCGTCATCCCACGCGGGACCGCATCTGCGGAGCCGTGGGCTTTCATGTGCGGACTGGAGAGCCCTACGTCTTCCTCGCGAAGGCGGTCATCCTCAATACCGGCCCATTTTATCCGAAGATCCACTACGCCTATGTGGATCACTGTACGGGAGAAGGCCATGCTATGGCATTTCGCGCCGGGGCCGAGCTGGCCGGTATGGAGTTCGCTCAGTATGCTGCTTGGAGCTACTTCAATCGTCAGTTCTTCACCCCCGGACAGGCGAAGATCCAGGGCATCGGCGCACGTTTCGTGAATGCCTTGGGCGAGGAGTTCATGCCCCGATACGATCCGATCTGGGGAAATCTCTCCGGCCTCTTCCAGGTGGCGCGAGCGATCGCGACCGAGAACCTGGAAGGGCGAGGTCCGTGCTACGTGGATATGCGCCATTGCTCGGATGAGGATCTGGCCGTTCTCTATAAAGTCGTCCCCACGTTGGAGCGCGCCTTTCGGGAGTTCCACATTGATCCCAAGAGGGATCTGCTGCGGGTCGATCCCTTCATCTTAATTGGTACTGGCAGCAGCAGCGGTATTCGCGTGGACCTCTGGTCGCGAGCGAGCCTTCCTGGGCTGTTCGCCGTGGGGACGTGCACGCATCTGCCTATTATGATGACTGGCATCTCCGGAAGTTCTCTCTCGACGTTCTCCAATGTCGGCGGGTATCGAGCCGGAGAGAAAGCGGCGGAAATAGCGCGCGAGAGGGCTCACCCTTCTCATGATCCTCAGCAGGTGAAGGAGCTGATAGCCGAATTCTGTGCGCCTCTCTATCGGCGGGGACAAACGCGTCCGTGTGACATCTGGATGGCTGTTGGAGAGGTGACGGCGGAGGCGGGATTTGCCCTCTTCAAGAACGACGCCCGGATCGCTCGAGCGCGTGACCGCCTGAGGGAGATCCGTCACACGCTGCTTCCTCGTGTGACGGCTCCGGACATCCACGAGCTGATCAAGGCCAACGAGGTGGCCAACTACCTTCAAATGGCTGAGGTCGCTTGCGCGGCCATGCTCGCGCGGAAGGAGAGCCGGGGCGAGCTCATTCGAGTGGACCATCCGTATCAGGATAATGATCACTGGCTTCGGTGGATCATCGTCCGTCGCCAAAGTGATGGGGAGGAGCTTTCGCTCTCTTTCTGGGACCTGCCCTATGGCCGGTACCCCATTCCTCCAAAACGAGGGAGAATTCCCACCCCGTTTCCCATCCCGGAGGAGTATCGTGTCGCTCCGGAGACTGCTTCTGAACCCCATGCGGAGGGGAGGGAGACATGATCGAGTCCATTGATCTCTCGCTTTGTGACGGATGTGGCGTTTGCATCGAGAGCTGTCCCACCGATGTCTTGCGCCTAATGGAGGCGGGGAAGCCGTGGGCGGTGGAACCCAAGACGTGGAAGGCCGTCATCGTCTATCCCAATGATTGCCACAGCTGTCGCCTGTGCGCGCTCGATTGCCATGTGGACGCCATTCACGTCACCCACGCTCTGGAAATCCCCCCTCCTTTCCTCGTGCATCGCTGAGGGAACCTGGCGCGACTCTGTGGTCCTGGAGGAATGGCCATGAGGCTGAAGCCCGGACGGCTCTACATCGGTGGGGAATGGCGCGACGCCGCACGGGGGGAGACATTCCCGACGCTCAATCCCGCTACCGGAGAGGAGCTCACCACCGTCGCGCGAGCTGGAGAGGAAGATGTTGACGCGGCCGTGCGCGCGGCGCGTCATGCGTTCGAATCCGGCGAGTGGAGTCGCTTGTCGGCCGCCGATCGCGGAAAGCTCCTTTGGCGCATCGGCGAACTGGTCCTGCAGCAGGCGGACGAGTTGGCGCAGCTTGAGACGCTCGACGCTGGAAAGCCCATCACTGAGTCTCGCCAGATTGACATCCCCATGGTCGCCGAGCTGTTCTTCTACTACGCCGGATGGGCGACGAAAATCCACGGTGAGACGATCCCCGTGCGCGGTCCCTTCCTCAACTACACCGTGAGGGAGCCCGTGGGCGTCGTGGCTGCGATCACCCCGTGGAACTTCCCTCTGCTTCTGGCCTGCTGGAAGATCGCTCCGGCTCTGGCGACCGGAAACACCATCATCGTGAAGCCCTCCGAGTATACGCCCCTGAGTCTCCTGCGACTGGCTGAGCTCACGCAAGAGGCTGGTCTCCCGCCCGGAGTGCTCAATGTCCTCACTGGACCGGGTGATGTCGGAGCGGCGCTCGTCCGGCATCCCGGCGTGGACAAGATCGCGTTCACCGGTTCCACGACGACGGGACAGGCCATCATGCGGGAAGCGGCCGGGACGCTGAAGAAGGTGACGCTGGAGCTTGGAGGGAAGTCCCCGAACATCATTCTGGCCGACGCGGACTTGGATCACGCTGTGCGAGGCGCCTTCCTCGGGATCTTTTATAACAACGGCCAGGTGTGTGCCGCCGGATCCCGATTGCTCGTAGAGGAGGCCATTCATGAGGCGGTTCTGGAGCGGCTGCTGGAGCGCGCCCGCAAGGCGGTTCCTGGGGATCCTCTCGACCCGAAGACGCGCCTCGGCCCCCTCGCCTCTGAGGCCCAATTGCGCAAGGTAGAGCACTACGTGGAGGTGGGGCTTCGCGAGGGAGCGCACTTGATCCTTGGGGGGGATCGTCCGCCGAGGGAGAGAGGCTATTATTTCAACCCCACGATCTTCGATCGCGTCCAGCCGCACATGACGATCGGACAGGAGGAAATCTTCGGTCCCGTCCTCGCCGTCATCCCCTTCCGGGACTTCGACCAGGCTATCGAGATCGCCAATGGGACGCGCTATGGCCTGGCCGCGGGCATCTGGACCCGAGATGTGAAGAAAGCCCATCGGCTGGCCCGTGCACTGAAGGCGGGAACCGTTTGGGTCAACACCTACAACATCTACGATCCCGCTTCTCCCTTCGGGGGGTATAAAATGAGCGGGTTTGGCCGGGAGCTCGGCGCTCACGCTCTGGAGCACTACACACAGGTCAAAAGCGTGTGGGTCTACTTGGGGGACTGATGAAACACCCAGCCTCACCGGCAGGACCGACCAAAAGCGTCGCGCGGCATATTGAACTCTTCCGGCGTGAGCATCAGGAGCTGGTGCGGGAGCTGCGTCAGCTGGATCGCGCCATCACGATCCTCATCGCGTCCGAACCCAAACCGGTTCATGCCCTGAATATCCTCGAACGCCTGCACGCGCTCCTTCGGGAGCATGTGCTGCCCCATTGCGCGCGAGAGAAGGAGGTATTCTTCGTCGCTCTGAGAGGAATGGGCGTCAGCGCCCGGCAGCTTCAAGAGCTTCTGTTCGAGGATCGCTCCTTGCACAGGGAGTATCGGCGTTTGAGAAGAGCCCTCTCGCGTCGAGCGCCCACTGAGGCGATCCTCTCCAGAGATCTTCTGGACCTGCTGCGCATGGGAGAGCAGGTGATCGCTCGGGTGCTCGAGCATATTCGCTCTGAGGAGCGTATGCTCTTTTCCGTCTTGGGCGATGATCCCAAGCGGGCATCACGGGCGTAAGAGGAGGCCGTGCTATGGCTGAAGTCAAGACATCCGTGGCCCTTGTCCCCAGCTTCGAGACGGAGCCGGATCAGTATCGGCATCTTCGGCTGGAGGTCGAGGGGAACGTGGCGCGCGTGCTTTTGGATGTGAAGGAAGATGGGGGGCTGCACCCGGGATATGCGCTGAAGATGAACTCGTACGATTTGGGGGTAGACATTGAGTTGGCCGATGCCGTGCAGCGCCTTCGGTTCGAGCATCCGGAGGTGGGGGCGGTGATTGTGACCAGCGCGCGGGATGGAATCTTCTCCGCGGGGGCCAATATCTTCATGCTGGCGCAGGCGACGCACGCCTTCAAGGTGAACTTCTGCAAGTATACGAATGAGACGCGACTGGCCATTGAGGAAGCCAGTGCCGAGAGCGGGCAGGTCTACATCGCGGCGCTCAATGGGACGGCCAGCGGAGGGGGATATGAGCTGGCCCTGGCGTGTGAGGAGATCTATCTGGTGGATGATCGGCGCTCGGCCGTCTCTTTGCCCGAGATCCCCTATCTGGCCGTCCTTCCGGGGACGGGAGGATTGACGCGCTTGGTGGACAAGCGACGGGTACGGCGGGATCTGGCAGATATTTTCGTGACGCTGGCCGAGGGGGTTCGCGGACAGCGCGCCGTGGAGTGGGGACTGGTGGATGGGGTCTACCCCCCCTCCACTTTTCAAGAAGCCGTGTGGCGACGAGCGAAGGCGGTGGCGGGTCCGCCTCGCCCCTGCCGAGGGATTCGGCTGGAGCCTTTGGCGCCGGAGGTGAGCGAACACGAGATTCGTTATCGTCATGTCCACCTTCGGCTCCATGTGCAGCCACGCGTGGCGGAGCTTCTGATCGAAGGGCCGAATGAGGTACCCCCCTTGCCCGAGGACCCCAGCCGCTTGGGCAGTGAGTGGTATCCTTTGCGCTGCTTCCGCGAGCTGGATGATGCCTTGCTCCGGCTGCGATTCAACCATCCGGAGATCACGCTGGTGTTGATCCGCACTCGAGGAGATTGGCGGAAGGTGCGAGAGCTGGACCAGCAATTGGCGGCCCATCGCCAACACTGGTACGTGCGGGAGGTGCTGCTGTTGCTGCGACGGGTGCTCAAGCGGTTGGATCAGACGGCCAAGAGCTTCTTCGCCCTCGTTGAGGAAGGGTCCTGCTTTGCCGGGAGCTTATTGGAGCTGGCTCTTGCAGCGGATCGGGCCTACATGCTGCAGCGCGAAGGGGTGGTGGTGGCGCTGAGCGAGCTCAATGCGGGACTGCTGCCGATGGGGAACGGACTGAGCCGATTGGCCGTGCGCTGGCTGCGGGATCCGGCCCGTGGAGTTGAAATTCAGCAGATTCGGGAGCCGCTCTCGGCTCGGGAGGCAGAGGCCTGTGGTTTGGTGACGATCGCTTTGGACGAGCTGGATTGGGAGGATGATGTCCGTGTGGCCATCGAAGAGCGGGCCAGCCTCTCGCCCGATGCCCTGACGGGCATGGAGGCCAATCTCCGCTTCGCCGGACCCGAGACTTTGGAGACGAAGATCTTCGGTCGGCTCTCGGCCTGGCAGAACTGGATCTTCCAGCGCCCCAATGCCGTCGGGCCTCGCGGCGCCCTCACCCTTTATGGCCGGCCCGAACGCCCCGAATTCCAATGGGAGCGAACGTGAGCTGGAACGATCTGGTGAGGGATCTTCGCTCCAGCATCAAGCCAGGGGGGCCGGGTGGATGAGCTTGCGCCGCGGGATCTGGTCGCATCGAGCATTGGATCCCCGTCCTTAAGGGGTGAATATCGCAACTTCCTAGCGTAGGAGGAGAGGATGAGGAGTGGGGTTTCCCTCCAAGACCTCGAGCGGGAGCTGGAGAATGGGGCTTTACCGGCATGGGTCTTCAGCGATGCGCAGGTGTATGAGTGGGAGAAGGAGGCGATATTCAAGCGGGTGTGGAATTTCCTGGCGCATGAATCGGAGATCCCGGAGGTGGGGGATTATGTGGTGCGGTTCATTGTGGACACGCCGGTGATTGTGACACGGACGGAGCACGGGATTCGAGCCCACGTGAACATGTGCCGGCATCGAGGAGCGCCCGTGTGTCGAGGAGAGCGGGGACGGAGTCAAGCCTTTCGCTGTCCGTATCATGGATGGACATATTCGAATACAGGAGAGTTGGTGGGGATTCCGTTCGGCGAGCAGATCTACGTGGATCCGGAGCGTATAAAGCGAGAGCTGAGCCTGCCGCGGGTGCGAGTGCAAAGCTATAGAGGGCTGATCTTTGGGACGCTGAATGAGCAGGCGCCTTCTCTTGAGGACTATCTGGGCGAGAGCACGTGGTATTTGGACCTGTTCGGATGTCGCGGCTTAGACTTGGAGGTTTTCGGAGACCCGGAGCGGTGGATCCTCTCGGCGAATTGGAAGATAGCCGCTGAGAATTTCGGTGTTGATAATCTTCACATCCTCTCGACTCATGGGAGCCTAATTGTCGAACTCAAGCAATTTCCCTTCAGGCAGGAGTATCTTCTTGGGCCCGCGAATTTCGTCGCTTATTTCCCAGGGCGGGGACACGCTATCGCTGTGAATCGTCCTTTTCCGGGAATGAAGTTTGTCGGAGTTCCGGAGTCGTTGATCACCCGGATGGAGGCAGAGGCTCCGGAGCACGCGCCCTTTCTGGATGGGCTCTCGACGGTCGTCGGAACCATCTGGCCGAATCTTTCCCTATTGACTGTGGTCCAGCCTCTGGGGCCGTACCCAGTAGGACAAGGAGAGGCCCCTCGCTACTGGACGATCCGGGTGTGGCAGCCGACTGGTCCCACGCAGATGCAGGTATGGTCCTGGTGTCTGGTTCCGCGTGCGATGAGCGATGAGCAGAAGTGGAAATCCTTCCAGGCGTATCGGCTCTCGTTTGGAATCTCGGGGATCTTTGAACAGGACGATGCGGAGGTATGGAAGGGGATCACGGAGCTGGCCGCGAGCCTGGGAGGAAGAGAGGTGCGTCTTAATTACGAGATTGACGGTGTTGAGGGTCCTTGGCCTGGTCAGAGATTCATCAAGGGAGCGCCGGGAGTCGTCCGCCCTTACGTGACGGAGGCCGGGGCGCGCAATTTCTGGCGGACCTGGCTGACCTATTTGAGAGGGGGGAGCGATGATGGACATGGCGGTTCGATGGGAGATCGAGGAGTTTTTGATTCGAGAGGCAGAGCTGCTGGATGAGGGAGCACTGGAGCAGTGGTTGGAGCTCTTCACTGAAGATGCGCACTATGAGATGCCGATGCGCGTGGAGAAGGAGGACGGAGATGAGCTCTCGCGAATGCAGCTGTTTGATGAAACGCTTCCGATGCTTCGCCATCGGGTGAATCGGCTGCGGACTAAGAGTGCGTGGGCTGAGCGCCCACCCTCGCGGACCCGTCGGTTTGTGACCAACATCCGGATCGAGCCGATTCCGGGGAGCGAGGAGGTACGGGTCCGAAGCTCGGTGCTGCTCTACCGGAATCGTGGAGTGAAGGCAGGGGCCGACTTGCTCAGCGCTGTGCGCGAGGATAGGCTCCGCCGGGTGAATGGCCACTGGAAGATCGCCCATCGTCGCATTCTTCTCGATAGCCGTATTGTGCCCAGCGATAATCTCTCGATCTTCCTGTGAGGGAGAAGTTATTATGCTGGCTGAACTGACTGACTTGTTCCGAGAAGAATTGAAGCTTTGTCAGGTGCGAGTTGGGGAGAGAGTGATCGTTGTGGGACAGAGCGAGAGTCGTCCGGGATATGTCGAAGCGGCCTTGGCCGCCGCCCGGTCCCTGGGGGCACACGCCTTCAGCGTCATGTTGCCTGGATTCCGGCGCGCGCCCCTGCCGCGGTGCCAGGAGGCCCCGGAGCGGGGGATCGATCACTATCTGGAGCAGATGCCATCGCTGCTTGAAGTTTTTCGCGGAGCCGATTTCGTCGTTGATGTGACGGCTGAAGGGTTGGTGCATACGCGAGCCCGACAGGTGATCCTTGAACAAGGAGCGCGCATGCTGATGGTCGCCGAGCCTCCGGAGATTTTAGAGCGGATGTTCCCTCGCCCCAGTTTGCGGCAGCGATGTGAGCGGGCCTTGCAGAAGCTCCGTCAAGCGCGGACCATGCGCGTCTGCTCCGAAGCTGGAACCGATGTGCTCTTTCACTTGACCGACTCGATGCCGGCATTGGCTCAATACGGGTACACGGATCAGCCCGGGCGTTGGGATCATTGGCCGGGAGGTTTCGTCGCCTGCTATCCCCTGCAGGCGGAAGGTCGGATCGTGCTGAATACGGGGGATATTCTGCTTCCAATGAATCGCTACGTGGATCATCCCATTGAGATCCATCTGCAGCAGGGACGGATCACGGAGATTCGGGGGCAGGGACGAGATGCGCTCCTTTTCCGGCGGTATCTGGAGGTATGGAGGGATCCCAATGCCTTCGCCCTCTCGCACGTGGGATTCGGCTTGGATGAGACGGCACTGTGGGAGGCGCTTTATGTCTATGAGCATCAGATGCCCATTGTCGGGCAGGATGCTCGGGCCTTTGCGGGGAACTTCATGTGGTCCACCGGTCCCAACGTCTATGCAGGCCGATATACGCCCGCCCATTACGATATCCCCATGCGGGAGTGCACGATCCTACTGGATGGCCAAGTGGTGATCGAACGCGGGGAGATCGTGGACCCGGAGTTGATGCCTTAGTGTAAGCGTAGCGAACCCGCGTAGAGTGTGCGAGGAGAACGATGGGTTGGGAGATCGAAGCCGCGCGATATCGGGAGAAGGGCTTGGGCGGACGGATGGGATTGGGCCGAAAGCCCGCTCTTTTGGTCATCGACTTCAGCCGAGGCTTCACCGATCCTGCCTCTCCACTGGGAAGCGACATGAGCGCGGCCCTGCAGGCCACCAATCGTCTTCTGGACGTGGCCCACGCGCGAGGGTTTCCCGTCATCTTCACCACCGTTGCCTATGAGGACCCGGAGCGAGAGGCCGGGGTCTGGATTCGGAAGATTCCGGCCCTCAGGGTCTTGAGGGCGGGGAGTTGGTATATCGAACTCGACGGGCGTTTGCATCGAACGGCTGACGATGTGCTGCTTGTGAAGAAGTACGCCAGCGCCTTCTTCGGGACCGGTTTGGACATCCTTTTGCGGGAGCGGGATGTGGATACACTCCTGATCGCCGGATGCACGACCAGCGGATGTGTGCGAGCGACCGTGGTGGATGCTTTGCAGTATGGGTTCCGCCCCATTGTCGTTCGAGAGGCTGTCGGAGATCGTTCAGAATCGGCTCATTGGGCCAATCTCTTCGATATCGAGGGGAAGTATGGTGATGTCCTCCCCCTTGAGGAAGTCCTCGCCTATCTCCAGACCATCTCTCGGGAGGAGGCTCTGGTGTAGGATCATGGGACCTATTGGAGGCCTTATTGCGATCTGCAGATCGCGGGCATGCGTGGTTCCAAATCTCTAGGAGAGGAGGAGACGATGATGAGACATACAGTCAGTTCCCTATTGCTCGTGGGGGCGATCGTGGGGATCGGTTTGAGGGGGGTGAGCGCGCAAGAAGTCTCTTCCCCCACCACCGACCTGATCCTCTTTTTCTCCAATGCCGATGTACCGAACTCGGCGCAGCAAACGGCTCCAGATACGCTCATCGTGACCGAGCGCAGTGGCGAGGTGCGTATGAGGACGTGGATCGGCGCGGATCAAACGGTGAAGAGCACGTTGGAGATACCACGGGTCCCCGTGAATGCCACGCTGACGCTCACGGTGAAGCTCATCTCGATCACTGAGTTCGCAGTCAGTGGGGTGATTCAATTCGCGGACGCGCAGCAGAGCCGCCTCGAATTCCAGTCGGTTGGGACCGGTTCTTTCTCCGAGGAAGCTGTGATCATTGGTGGGAAGCCATTCACCTTCGGAGGATACGTCGCACGCATCACTCGAGCGACCGGTCAGTTCGAAGGAATGACAGGTATTCTCACCGACAATTTCTGGCTCGATGTGAGCGGCGGCCCGCTTGATCGAGCAATCGGGTATCAGTTCATAGCGATTCGACTCGCCAAGCGGTGAGAGGTCCCAGAGGCGGATCCTTCAGGGGATCCGCCTCCGAGCCCCGACGGGAGGGGATATGCGCGTCGTTCGCTTCCACGAGTATGGCAATCCAGAGGTTCTTCGGTTGGAGACGATCCCAGATCCTCATCCGCGGGAGGACGAGGTCCTCATTCGAGTGCGCGCCTGTGGAGTGAATCACATTGACGTGATGCTGCGTAGTGGGCGCCTGCGCTTGCCCGGGCAGCAGCCTCTTCCTCACGTTCTCGGGATGGAGGTTGCCGGGGAGGTCGTTGCCGTGGGAGGCCGCGTGCAAAGGGTGCGCGTGGGAGATCGCGTTCTGGCCGCTGTCGTCACTTGCGGAGAGTGCGCTTTCTGTCGGCGTGGGCGAGAGAATCTCTGCGAAGAGCGTCGGATGCTGGGGACGCATTTGCCCGGGGGATACGCAGAGTTCGTCTCAGTCCCGGAACGAGGGGTCATTCGGCTTCCCGATGCCTTGGATTTCTCTCACGCGGCGGCCGTGCGCACGGCCTTTGGAACGGCTTGGCATCTACTCATTGAGCGCGGGCGCTTGCGGGCCGGTGAAGTCGTCCTGATTCATTCGGCCAGCAGTGGGGTCGGAAGCGCGGGCGTGCAAATCGCCCGCTTGGCTGGTGCGCGCGTCATCGCCACGACGAGCTCCGAGAAGAAGGCGGAAGCCCTTCGCGCCCTCGGTGCCCACGACGTCATCGTGTATTCTCAGCAGGATGTCGTCGCCGAAGTGCGCCGGTTGACCGAAGGGCGGGGAGTGGATCTCGTCTTTGACGCCGTCGGAGGAGAAGTCTTTCTCCAGAGTCTGCAGTGCGTGGCGAAAGGGGGGCGTGTGGCGACCTGTGGGGCGATCCGCTCCGATCAGGCGACGATCAATATCATCCACCTGTTCTTCCGCGAGATCGAGGTTATCGGAGCGACCGGCTCGACGCAGCTTGAGGTCGAGGAGGTCTTGCGTCTTGTGGCTGAAGGGAGACTCCGCCCTATCATTGATCGCGTCCTACCGCTGTCGGAGGCCCCTCAGGCGCACCATCTCATGGAGGATGGACAGCTCTTTGGCAAGATCCTCCTCATCCCCGGGGAATAGGGGGGAGATGTTATGACTTACGATGTCGTCCTCTTCCATGAGGCTGGCCGTCCCCTCTCGGTGCAGTCTCGTCCTCTTCCTCAACCGAGAGAGAGAGAGGTGCTCGTGCGCGTCCTCGCCAGCGGGATTTGCGACACGGACGCTCGCTTCGTGCGCTTGGGAATTCCATGGATGCGCGAGCCCTTGGTCCTCGGTCACCAGATTGCTGGGATGGTCGAGAAGATCGGGAGCGGCGTGACGTCGCTCAAGGCGGGGGATCATGTGATCGTCCATTTCGTCATCGGATGCGGCCGCTGTCTCTTCTGTCAGAGGGGAGAAGAGAATCTCTGTCCGAATTGGAAGGGCATTGGAGCCCATGTAGATGGGGGCTTCGCTCAGTATGTCCTCGTCCCGGAGCAGAATGCCATCCCGATCTCTGATACCCTCTCGCCCGAAGAAGCGTCTTTGATCCCGTGTGGGTTGGGGACTCCGTATCGCGCGCTCGTGCAAGCAGGCGTTCGGGCTGGGGAAGTGGTCCTCATTCAGCGCGCGTGGGTATGGGGATTAGCTGCCACCTCGCTCTGTCACCTGATGGGCGCGCGCGCCGTTGTCCTGGATGACGACGCCGAGCGGTTACGCTATGCGCGGGAGTACAAAGCGGAGGCTGCTTTGGATCCGAGGTCCGAGGATGTGCGCGAGGTCCTCGCTGCGTGGTCGCCCTTTGGGGCCGATGTCCTTCTGGACTTCACCGGTGATCCCGAATGGATCGCTCGCGGTCTGACCTGGCTGCGGCGCGGTGGGCGCGCCGTCATTGTCGGGCGCGCGGGATGTGCCGGAGAGCTGAAACTCGATATCCCCACGCTGATGTTTACTGAAGCCTCCATTGGAGGAGCCTGGTTGACTCGACAAGCGGAGGTGCGCCAACTCGCGACGTGGGTCGAAGAAGGTCGATTGACCCTTTCTCCTCTGCTTGGGCATCGCCTTCGGCTTGAGGAGGCCAATGACGGCATCGCATTACTGGATCGTCCTGATACTCTCGGAGTCGTTATTTTTCCGTGAAACATCATTAGGCAGGGGGGCAGGCTCAACGTCGCAGCCGCGGCGATGGAAGGCAATCGGCGCGCTATTGAGCTAGGGGACGGCTATCTGAAGGGAGGACACGATGCCGACGCTCATCACGGGGGCGGGACAGGTGGGAGCGTATGTCGCCCAGGCGCTCGTCGAGCGTGGCGAATGCCCCATCCTCTTTGATGCGCACCCTCGCGTGGAGGCGCTGCGGGAGATCGTTGACCTGAATCGGTGTGTGCTCGTGCGGGGTAACATCTTGGATATGACGGATCTGTTGCAGGTCATGACGGGTGAGCGCGTGGACACCGTCATCCACACGGCCGCGATTCTCCCGACGCCTGATGCGAAGCCCCACCTCATGGTTCGGGTCAATGTCCTCGGATTCGTCAACGTGTTGGAAGCCGCCCGCGCTCTTGGTATTCGTCGCGTCGTCTATACCAGTTCTATCGTCGTCCATTACGGGGCGTATCCGAAGTTCCCGCCTCAGGCTCCTATCACAGAGGAGGCCCCCATTGAGCGTATCCCTGGATTCTTCTACGGAAATACAAAGATCGCTGCTGAATACATTGGCTTGGATTACGCTGATGCTCTGGGCGTAGACCTGGTGGCCCTGCGGTTGGGCCACGTGTGGGGGGTCTGGGCCGGACCGTGGGGAGCTCCCATCTCCATTCTCCTCTATCGCTTGGTCCAGGGAGCCCTACGCGGAGAACGCGTCGTCCTCAATCGGCCGGAGTTGGTGTGGGGAGGGCGCGAGGGCTTTCTCCATGTCCGAAATGCTGCTCAAGCTCTCGTTCGCGCTCGCGACGCGACGGATCTCACCCATCGTGTCTTCATCATCACCGATGCGCGACCGTATACCTTTTCAGAGCTTTTGGAGGCCGTGCGCCGGCACTTCCCGCGTTTGGAGGTCGACGTGGCCGTGCCTCTCACTGGAGGCTACGCAGCCACAGCCGTCGCTCTGCAACAGCCCTACGATATCTCCCGGGCTCGGCGCGAACTGGGGTATGACCCGGAGTGGGACCTCGAGCGGGGAATCGCCGAATACGTGGAGTGGATGCGGCACAGGTGTGCGTGAGGAGGGCCTTTCATGGATGTCTTCACCCCTCGTGAGCTGATGATCGTGGCCGCGGCTCGGGAGCTGCGCGATGGAGAGATCGTCTTTGTCGGGATGCGTCTGCCGCTTCTGGGGTTTCTCTTGGCGAAGCACACGCATGCCCCTCGTGCGCTCGGCCTCTATGAGAACGGCCTGATCCGTGAGACTCCGGCCGTCGAACTCCTGTATACCATGAGCGATCTTCCGAATATCGCTGGCGCCACCGCATGTGGTGAGATGTTGATGGTGATGGGGCTTCTGGCTCAAGGGCGTGTGGATGTGGGATTCATTGGCGGTGCCGAGATTGATCGCTTCGGCAATGTGAATACCACGCTCGTGCGCCATGATGGGGATAAGGTCCTTCGCTTACCCGGCAGCGGAGGGGCTGGGGATATCGCTTCGCTCGCCCGCCGGTTTATTGTCCTCATGCCCCATGAGCGGCGGCGTTTCCCCGCCCGGGTTTCGTACATCACATCTCCAGGGCATGGTGAAGGGAAAGGGTGGCGCCAGCGTGTGGGACTCCCTTCTGGAGGACCGGCGGCCGTCATCACCGATAAGGCCATTTTGCGACCGGATCCTGAGACACAAGAGCTGCGCCTTGTCTCCCTCCATCCTGGAGTTTCTCTGGAAGAAGTGCGCGTCAGCACGGGATGGGAGCTTCAGATCGCTGATCCGGTGGAGCAAACCCCTCCACCGACCCTTCAGGAGCTTCGCATTCTGCGCACCCTTGATCCGGAGAGAGTCTGGACCCGATGACGAGTAAGCTCATGAGTCTCTCCGAAGCGATCGGTCGGTATGTGGCGGACGGGATGAGCCTGGTCATGGGGACAGCCCTGGAAGCTGCGATTCCCTTCGCCGCCGGTCATGAGATCATTCGGCAGAAGAAGCGCGACCTCACGGTGATCGGTCCGATCTCGGACATCCTCTTCGATCAATTGATTGGCGCCGGATGTGTGCGTCGGGTGATCGCTGCCTGGGTGGGCAACGTCAGTGAGGGGAGCGCCTATAACTTGCGACGGGCCGTTGAAGAGGGTGTTCCTCATTTCGTAGATGTGGAAGATCATACGAATTTCACCATCGCTCTGGGACTCCACGCGGCTGCTCTTGGTGTCCCTTATCTGCCGACGCGCACTGCGCTCGGCTCGGATGTGGCGCACGGGCATCCTGGGCTTCGCCCCATTCGCTGCCCCTATACGGGAGAGCCTCTTCTCGCCGTGCGGACCATTTCTCCCGATGTCGCCATCATCCATGTACAGCGAGCTGACGAATTCGGTAATTGCCACCTCTGGGGAAACCTGGGGGTGACACTTGACGCCGTGCGGGCGAGCCGGTCCGTCATCGTGACGGCGGAGGAGATCGTCTCCGCCGATCTCATTCGAAGTGATCCGAATCGCACGCTCATCCCCGGCTTTCTCGTCACCGCTGTCGTCGGCGAGCCCTGGGGAGCTCATCCTTCACCTGTGGTCGGTTACTACCATCGGGATCATGCCTATTTCCGCGAGTATCACGAGCGGACGCGAACACGAGAGGGATTTCTGGCGTGGCTCAAGGAGTGGGTCCTTTCCGTGCCCGATCGCTCGCACTACCTGAATCGTCTCGGACCCGAACGCCTGCGCGCCCTGCGAATTGCCAAGAGCGCCCCTTCGGTCCCGGCCGATTTCGGCTGTTGAGGAGGTGCTAAAGATGTGGGAGCACACGGTGCGCACCCTTGCTGTGATTGGAGCCGGCACCATGGGACGCGGCATCGCGCACGTCGCAACCCTGGCCGGATATACGGTCTATCTGCATGACGTCAGTGCAGAGATCCTTCAAAAGGCTCTCACTGCGATCTGCGGTGTTCTGGAAGAAGGGATCCGGCGGGGGAAGGTCACTCCTCAGGAGAAGGAAGCGGCACTGAGTTCCCTTCATCCGGTCCAGAAGCTGGAGGACGCGGCCCCCATGGCCGACTTAGTCATTGAAGCCGTTCCCGAAAAGCTCGCGTTGAAGCAAGAGGTCTTCCGGGCTTTGGACCGACTCTGCCGGCCGGAGGCGATCCTCGCTTCCAACACGTCCTCATTAAGTATTGGAGAGATCGCCTCGGTCACGGGGCGCCCGGAGCGCGTCCTGGGGATGCATTTCTTCAATCCTCCCCACATCATGAAGCTCGTCGAGCTTGTCCGACATGACCGGACCGCGCCGGAGGTCATCGAAACGGCTCGCCGTGTGGCCGAGCGAATGAAGAAGGAGGCCATTGTCGTCCGCGATGTACCCGGCTTCGCCACAAGCCGCCTTGGTGTTGCCCTCGGGTTGGAAGCAATGCGTATGCTCGAGCAGGGCGTCGCCAGCGCCGAGGATATTGATCGTGCGATGGAGCTGGGATATAACCACCCTATGGGGCCGCTCCGACTGAGTGACTTGGTGGGCCTGGATGTGCGCCTGAGCATTGCCGAATATCTCTACGAGAAGCTTCGATCCGACGTCTTTCGCCCCCCGGAGATCCTCCGCCGCTTGGTGGCCGAGGGGAAGTTGGGGAAGAAGTCGGGCGAAGGATTCTATCGCTGGGACTGATCCTGGAGGAGCCCCTATGGTGACCTTGGACATCGCGAGGAAGATCGCCATTGCCTGCGAGGAGAAAGCCCGTGAGCTGGGCATCCCTATGGGGATCGCGGTCGTGGATGCCAGCGGTCGGCTTGTCCTCAGCCTCCGCATGGATGGAGCAAGCTGGATCACTCCGGATGTGGCCCGGGCGAAAGCCTGCGCCGCTGCCGCCTTTGGCATGCCCACCTCACAGATGCGGGAGATGGCTCAAACCTTCCCGGATTTTTTCGCCAGCCTGACGGTCCTCACCGGAGGACAATTCGCTGCCGCCGGAGGAGGGCTTCCCCTCCGAGCGGGCGGGCGTATCATTGGTGGACTCGGCGTCGCCGGTGGTCCCCCCGAGCTCGATGAGGCCTGTGCTCAAGCCGGAGCTCGCCTCCTGGGGGAATAACTCGCCGAGTCGCCATTTCTTTGATTTGAGGAGGTGACTATGGCTGTCAATGGGAACAGGAAGAAGTCCGAGCTTCAGGCCGTCTTGAGAGAACTGGCGCGGGGGCTTGAGAAGGGGGTCGCCCTCGCAAGGATTTACAACGACCCGGAGATCTTCGAGGCGGAGAAAGAGCGCATCTTTGCTCGCGCCTATGGGTATCTGGCGCACGAATCGGAGATCCCGAACCCTGGAGATTATGTCGTTCGGTATATCGCTGACGATAGCTTCATCGTCATCCGTGACGCCCAGGGACAGATCCGCGTCTTCTTCAACGCGTGCACGCATCGCGGGATGCCCCTCTGCCGCGCTGAACGTGGATGCGCGGCGAGCTTCGTCTGTCCCTATCACGGATGGACCTTCGACTCGGCGGGAGAGTTGGTGGGCGTCCCCGCCGAGCGGGAAGCGTACGGAGGAAGATTGGATCGCGCCGCATGGGGATTGAAGCCTGCTCCTCGCGTCGAAATCTACGATGGTCTGATCTTTGCCTCTCTCGATCCTCATGCTCCTCCCCTGCGCGAATATTTGGGGGAAATGACGTGGTATCTCGATCTGCTGACCAAACGAAGCGCTTTGGGATTGGAGGTTATCGGGGCGCCACATCGTTGGGTCATTGACACCAATTGGAAGCTGCCCGCGGAGAACTTCATCACCGATGCCTATCATACCCTGATGACTCATCACACGATGGTTGAACTGGGACTGGCTCCTCCTGATCCCAAGTTCGCCATGTACGGATTCCAAGTGCAGGCGGGAGAAGGTCATGGACTGGGGATCATCGGATCTCCGCCGCACATCTCCCTGCCCCCTTACTGGGGATATCCGGAGGAGATCGTGCGCTCTCTGCAGCAAAATTACCCTTCGGCTGCTCACGTGGAGGTCGCGCGGCGGACGAATTTCCTTCATGGAACGATCTTCCCGAACCTCTCCTTCATCGACGTCATGCTCCGGAAGGATCCCGGATCTCCTCCAACCCCGATACTGACCTTTCGCCTCTGGCGGCCTCTCTCACCTGAGAAAACGGAAGTATGGTCCTGGTTCCTGGTTGAGCGCGATGCCCCTTCCTGGTTCAAGGAGCTCTCGTATCAAACCTATGTGCATACGTTCGGGACGTCTGGAGTCTTCGAACAGGACGATGCCGAAGTCTGGTGCGGCATCACCCGAATGGCCCGAGGAAAGATGGCGCGCCGCTTCTGGTTGAATCTCCAACTGGGTATGCACCTGCGCCCCGATCCCACCTGGCCTGGACCCGGAACAGTTTATCCCTTGGATTACACTGAAGCCAACGAACGCGCCTTCTTGCGCACGTGGTGCCGCTATATGCTTGAGGAGAAACCCAAATCTTCACGGCGTCGGCCTTCGCGGCGCCGATCCTGAACGATCTTTCGGAGGGGGCTATGGTCGTCGTCACAGAATCTCTTGAGCAAGAGGTGTATCGCTTCCTCATCAAGGAAGCTGAGCTGCTGGATAACCACGCGTATGAGGAATGGCTGAATCTGCTCACACCCGATGTACGCTACATCGTCCCCGTGCAGGTGACTCAGGAGTCGGGGGCTCCCTCGCGCTCCATCTCCGGTATGGCGCATCTGGATGAAGATTACACATCCCTGGAGATGCGCGTCCGTCGGTTGAAGAGCGCGCGCGCATGGGCCGAAAATCCCCCTTCTCGCACGCGACATTTCGTCACCAATGTGCGCGTGGAGCCGGGAGACCGCGAGGATGAACTCAAAGTCCGGTCGAACGTGCTCCTCTGGCGCTCCCGCGGAGATGAGCCTCATGCCGATCTTCTCTCAGCCGAACGCCACGATCTCTTGCGGCGCGTGGAGGGGCAGTGGAAGATCGCTCAACGCGTGGTTCTCCTGGATCAGGCCGTGGTCAATACGCGGAGTATCTCCATGATTCTGTGAAAGAGTGAAGTGCTCTGACTGAGCGCATTTGAATCCACAATGAATTGAATCCACAATGAATCCACAACAGGAGGTCATCTATGCGAAATATCCTCGTTTTCCTGATGCTCAATCTCTCCACTCAGGTGGTGGGAGCAACCCTGAGTGGGGTCGTGCGTGACCCCGCCGGAGCCGTCGTGAGCGGCGCGAAGATTGAGGTTCAGAATTTGGAGACGGGTCAAACGTTCGCAACCGTGAGCGATGAAGCCGGAGGCTATCGGCTGTCCTCCCTCCGGCCTGGCCGGTATCGCGTGACTGTCAGCGCTCCGGGCTTCCAATCGGTGGTCTTCGAGCCTGTCGAGCTGACCGTTGGCCAATCCGCCACATTGAATGCCACCCTCGCTGTGACGGCTCTCACCGAGCAGGTCGAGGTTCGCGGCGAGGGGGTAGCGTTGGTGGAACCTACGAAGACCGAGGTGAGTGAAGTCATCGAGCAGGTGCGGATCACGGAGTTGCCGATCAGCGGGCGGCAGTTCATTGATTTTGCGTTGTTGACGCCGACGACGACCGTGGGGAAGGGGATTTCTTTTGGGGCCTCCTCGCCGTTGTTGGAGGATGTGCCGCGGTTGTCCTTTGGGGGGTTGTTC
>VAPR01000465.1_pt1 | contig 30137 bp, 26 predicted proteins | sample 3380701 | NCBI WGS metagenome assembly VAPR01 (sample SAMN11536904, study PRJNA540576) | hot springs metagenome | isolation source: hot spring wet sediment | place: Spain: Lobios | collected 2014-01 | reverse complement strand
AGAGCTGGCGGCGCGGGACCAGGTCATCGAACGGGTCGAACTCCCCCGCGCGGAAGCGGTGCGCCTGTACCAGGAGATGGGGGAGCGGTACAAGCTGGAGCTGCTGGAGGGGATCCCGGACGAACGCGTCTCCTTCTACCGGCAGGACGGCTTTCTGGACATGTGCCGGGGTCCCCACATCCCGCGCACGGGGCTGATCCGGGCCATCAAGGTCTTAGGCTGCAGCGGGGCGTACTGGCGGGGCGACGAGCGGCGGGAGATGCTGCAGCGGGTGTACGGGATCATCGAGAAACCCATCGCCATTGACCCACCCGGTTGCCGAAGGGCGTTGGCAGCAGCAAAAGAGGCAGATCAGAAAGGGTTAGTTGTAGTCGTGGGAACACAACTGCGCCACGATTGGAACTTCCGCCTCACCCACCAAGCCGTCGCTGTGGAAGGAGCATTGGGGCGGTTATATGCGGGGCGCGTCGGGCACTGTGGAGGGCACGAGGGATCCCTGAAACCTGTCAACCCCCAATCTGCTGATGACTTAATCCGCACTTGGAAGGATTGGAATTGCCTTTGTGGCGAGCGAGCGTTGTTGGGCGATCTGATTCACCAGATTGACATTGCGTGTTGGTTCTGCAAGCGCCCACCCCTTAGCGCTGTTGCTTTCGGCTTCCGAGCACGCCGTCCAGCTGGAGACCAATACGACTTCTTCAGCATTGATTACGATTTTGGCGATGGCGTGCACATCCATGCCATGTGCCGGCACATTGACGGTTGTTGGAACTGGGTGGGACACGATTTTGTTTATGAACGCGGGCGAACTAATGGCGCCGATTATCCTCAACCCAACCAGTCGCCCATTCCCCCAGACTTGCCGCGCGCCAAAAGCCCTTATGTGCAGGAGCATGTGGATTTGCTCTACCACTTGGTCAAGGGGATCCCTCGTAACGAGTTGACGGACTTAGTCATTTCCTGTGCAGCAGCGGTGATAGGTCGCCTTTCGGCTTACACGGGGCGCATGGTCACTTGGGACGAGATTATGGTTGACCCCAACAAAAACCCTGCTCTTTACAACTGGCAGATGAAGCCCACCGCAGAGGACTTTGAGTCTGGTTCGGTAGAAATCCCGACCGAGCATGCCGTGCCCGTGCCCGGCGTGCCTGCTCGGTGAGCGTAAGGCGCATTCCATAGAAAGCCCCTAAAACCTTGCTTGGAGGTGAGTTGGTGTGGGTGAGCCAAAGTTGTCACGGCGCAACTTTTTGAAGGCAGCAGCGTTGGGCAGCACTGCTTTGGGGGTGCCCACTATTCTCACGGGGTCCCAAGCCAAAACCTTCCGCGTCGCCCTCATCGGGTGCGGCGGACGAGGGATGGGAGCCGTCAATGACATCCACCAAGCAGCCAAATTGCTGGGCGTGCAAGTGCGCATGGTTGCTTTTGCCGACTACTTCCGCGATCGCGCCCTAAGGGCAGGGCAACAGTATGGTGTCCCTCCTGAACGCTGCTTCGGCGGACCCACGGCGTATCGAGAAGTGATGGCGACAGATGCGGACATTGTTCTGATTGCAACAGCCCCAGCTTTTCACTCCGTCTTTGTAGAAGCCGCTGTCAAGGCAGGTAAGCATGTGTTCGTGGAAAAGCCCATTGCTATTGATCCTCCGGGTTGCCGGAGAGCCATAGCTGCTGGGCAGGAAGCAGAAAAGAAAGGCTTGGTCATCATCGTTGGGACGCAAAAGCGCCATGATTGGAACTACCGGCTCACTCATCAAGCCGTCGTTGTGGAAGGGGCTTTGGGGCGGTTGTATGGAGGGCGCGTCTCGTTCTGCATTGGTCACATGTTCGCTACCCGCCCCATTGAGCCCAAAACAGCAGACGACTTAATACGGACTTGGCAGAACTGGGTTTGCCTGTCAGGTGATCACATCGTAGAGCAGCATATCCACAACATTGACATTGCGTGCTGGTTCTGTGGTCGCCCTCCTGTGAGTGCGGTTGGGTTTGGTTTTCGCGCTCGCCGACCTGCAGGCGACCAATACGACTTTTTCAGCGTGGATTACGACTTTGGCGATGGGGTGCACATTCACTCCATGTGCCGGCAGATTAGTGGCTGCTGGAACTGGGTAGGCGAGGAATTTGTTTATGAACGGGGACGCACGAACGGAGCAGATCGTCCCAATCCCAAACAATCTCCCATCCCCGCTGATCTTCCTCGCGCCTCAAGCCCGTATGTTCAGGAACATGTCCACTTGCTTTACCACATCCTCAAGGGCAAACCCATCAACGAAGCCCACGCCTTAGCCATCTCTACGGCTGCCGCCATCATGGGACGCATCTCTGCTTACACAGGCAGGATGGTGACATGGGAAGAAGTTATGGGCAACCCTGCCAAGAACCCTGATCTCTACAACCTGACACTGAAGCCGACGGCGGAAGACTTTGAGAGGGGCACAGTAGAGATACCCCCGGAGAATGTTGTGCCCATCCCCGGCGTGCCAGCACGGTGAATCTGGTTCAGAAACAGTCTGTTGGTTGCCAGGAAGGAGGGACAGAAGATGACGACAACAAAGCGAAGGGATTGGCTTAAAACGGCAGCCTTAGGGGGCTTATCTTTTTTCTTGATCCGCAACGCTAAAGCTGCTACTACTTACCAAGCCAACCAGAAACTCAACTTGGCATTCATCGGTGCTGGAGGGCGTGGTGGTGCCCTCATAGACGAGTTTGCGAGACTGGGTGAAAACATTGTGGCGCTGTGCGATGTGGACTGGCGGATGGCAGCTGAGGCGTTTCGCAAGTTCCCCAACGCTAAGCGTTATAAGGACTTCCGCAAGATGCTGGAGGAGATGGCGAACGGCATTGATGCCGTTGTCGTGGCAACCCCCGACCACACCCATGCAGTCGCTTCGGTCATGGCAATGCGGCTGGGCAAGCATGTCTATTGCGAAAAGCCTCTCACCTACAGCATCTACGAAGCCCAAGTGATGCGGGAAATTGCGAAGCAGCAAAAAGTGGCGACGCAAATGGGCAATCAAGGAATGGCGAGTAGCGGTGTCCGACAGTTGATTGAGATCATCCGTTCAGGAGCCATAGGTGCGGTGCGGGAGGTGCACTTGTGGACTGACCGCCCCATTTGGCCTCAGGGTATTGACCGTCCCAAGGACACCCCTGCCGTGCCTGCGGATTTAGATTGGGACTTGTGGTTAGGACCAGCTCCTTACCGCCCTTACCACCCTATCTATCACCCTTTTAACTGGCGCGGGTGGATTGACTTTGGCACAGGCGCATTGGGCGATATCGGCTGTCACGCCTTTCCTATGCCTTTCTTGGCACTCCAATTGGGTTACCCAGTGAAAGTGTGGGCAATTAGTTCAGGGCACAATGGCGAAACTTTTCCCCGTTGGTCTATCGTGCAGTATGAGTTCCCCGCCCGAGGCAACTTGCCACCCGTTCGGTTAACTTGGTATGACGGAGGGCAGCGCCCCTCTACGGATTTGCTCAAGGACTTGCTAAAAGGGGAAACGATTGGCGACAACGGTTCGTTGCTCATCGGCGATAAAGGCATCATGTTCAATGGTCGTTTGTTGCCTACTGATCGGTTCAAAGATTACCAACCACCCGAACCCACTTTACCTCGAGCACCAAAGGACAACCACTACTTAGAGTGGGTGCAGGCGTGCAAAACAGGTTCGCCTACTATGTCCAACTTTGAGTTCGCCAGTTTGGTCACTGAAGTGGTGCTAATGGGCAATGTGGCGCTGCTTACAGGCGAAACGGTAGAATGCGACCCACAAACAGGGCGGATTCTTCGTCCCGCAACCGCTCGCCAATACATTGCCCGCGAATACCGATCGGGATGGTCTTTGTGAGTTACGATTAATGACAACTAAGGAGGTGCTGTCATGAACCGGCGGTTGTTTGTTCGCTTGCTTGCCAGCACCGCTGGCATGGAAGTTCTAACTCGGATAGGGGGATGGAAAGTGATGGACGAAGCAATGGCACAAGAGGACCAAGTGTTGGCGAAGGCGAAGGAACGGATTGAACAACACCGCAAAAGCGATGTGCTCTTCTCCGTCCAAACGCCAGACGGAAAGCCCCTCGCCAACGCGCAAGTGACTCTTTCGCAGACTCGCCATGCTTTCCTGTTCGGTTGCAACATCTTTCTTTGGGGACGCCTCTCCCCAGAACGAGAGGAAGCATATCGCGAACGCTTCGCCTCTCTGTTCAATTTCGCCACCCTACCCTTCTATTGGGCATCTTACGAATGGGAGCGCGGCAAGCCAAACCACGCCTACATAGACCGCGTGGTAGAGTGGTGTCACCAACAGGGGATCAAGTGCAAGGGACATCCCCTCGTTTGGGACTCGCCAGCAGGTTCCCCAGATCGCTGGCTTCCCGACGATTTTGCGGAGATAGAAAAGTTGTCCACAGGTCGGGTGCGGGAGATCATCAAGCGATTTGAGGGACGGATTGACATTTGGGATGTGGTGAACGAACCGACAGATGTTGCTCGATTCCCCACTAAGATGAGCCGTTGGGCTCGTCAAATAGGGGCTGTGCCTTACACCCTGCTTCACCTAAAGGTCGCACGGGAGGTCGGACCAAAAGCTACCTTGTTGGTGAACGATTATCGTGTGGATGATGCGTTCCTCCGAATCTTGCAGCAACTGAAGGATGAGCAAGGTCGTTTCCTGTTTGATGTTGTGGGGTTGCAAAGCCATATGCACGGTGGTGTTTGGTCTGCTACCCGAACTTGGGAAGTCTGTGAGCGGTTTGCTCCTTTGGGGCTACCTCTGCACTTCACCGAAACCACGATTGTCAGCGGTTCGTTGTTAGAGGTGCGGCGTCCCTTTGAAGCTAGCCGTTGGGGCGAGACGACCCCTGAAGGGGAAGAACGGCAAGCCGAAGCTGTCGCTCGCTTTTACACTACCCTCTTCTCTCACCCTGCGGTCCAAGCGATTACTTGGTGGGACTTGTCCGATGAAGGAGCATGGATGCGTGCCCCCGCTGGTCTGTTGCGCCGGGATATGACACCCAAACCCGCTTACGAGCGACTGATGGCCCTTGTTAAGGGCGAATGGTGGACGAAAGAGAATGGGATCACCAACGAAAAAGGTGAATGGCGCTGCCGCGCCTTCTACGGTGACTACACCGTGACCGTTCGCACCCCCGACGGTCGCACTGTAGAACGAACCGTCTCTGTGCGGCAAGGCGTTGACAATCGCATAGTGATCCAATTACCCTGACCCATCCCTGCAGCTCAAATCGCTCTTGACAAGTTTCCTTCTAAAGCGACCGAATGAGGTTCGCTACAGGAATTCTTTGACTAACACAGCAGCTTATACAAGGGGGCGAAGGAGTTGAAAATTAGCCAAGTGCAAGCCTTCAACTTAGCCAACCGAACAGTGTTGGTGAAGGTGACGACGGACGAAGGGATTGTGGGTTGGGGCGAATGCTCCCCAATGCAGCCACCGGTAATCGTTGCCCACATTGAACACACCCTCAAGCGTCTCGTCATCGGGGACGACCCGTTCAACTTGGAACGCCTCGTGGAACGGATGTTCATCGCCCCTTACAAAATCGCAGGGCAAGCCCTCGCTATCGCCATCAGCGGAATTGAAATTGCGCTGTGGGACATCATGGGCAAAGCGTTGGGGGTGCCTGTTTACAAACTGTTGGGTGGTGCCTACCGAACAAAGGTGCCTGTTTACGCATCCAGCATGCGGCGGGACATCTCGCCCCAAGAAGAAGCCAAGCGCTTGGCAGAACTGGTAGAGCGCTTTGGCTTCCGCGCTGTCAAAGTGCGGATTGGTAACCGTTTTGGCGCCGACGAAGATGTCTATCCCGGTCGTTCCATTGAAGTCGTGCGCGAAGTGCGCAAGGCGTTGGGCGATGACATCGCTATCATGGTGGACGCCAACTCCGCTTTTACCCCGTCCCGAGCGATAGAAATGGGGCGACGGTTGGAGGAGTTGGGGATTTTTCACTACGAAGAACCGTGCCCCTACTACGACTTAGATGCCAACGCAAAGGTAGCAGCAGCGTTGGATACCCCTGTAGCTTTGGGCGAGCAGGAGTGGGACTTAGTCCGGTTTCGAGAAATGCTTGTCAAGGGGGCTTGCGACATCGTCCAACCTGATGTGATCAAAGTTGGCGGCTTTTTGCGATGCAAAAAAGTTGCCGCCATGGCAGAAACCTTTCATGTGCCCGTCACCTTGCACAACACCCAACCGACTATCGGAACAATCGCAACGGTGCACTTTGCTGCCTCTACCCCGATGTGTCGTTACCCTCAAGAGTTCAGCATTGAGCCTCACCCCTTCGCCCACCGGATCATCAAAGAATTGCCTAAGGTAGAAGACGGAGCTATTCCCTTGCCCGAAGCACCGGGGCTGGGGATAGAGGTGAACGAGGAAGCGGTTCAAGAATTGAGCGTCACTTAGCCTTTGCCCCTAACCTATTCCCCTGCCGAAAAGTGAGGCACCTTACAGAAAGCAGCGAATCACAACCTAAAAGTAAAGGGCGAGGTGTTTTCAAAAATGCGCTGCATCGTCTCAACTCGATGGTTGGGCAAAGCCTTGAGGTGGTTGGAAACCGTCACCTCTACCCAAGATGAGGCAAAAGAATGGGTGCAATCAGGTGCACCTCACGGAGCCGTTGTTGTAGCGGACCAACAGACAGCAGGGCGCGGAAGATGGGGACGAAGTTGGTTTTCGCCGCCAGGCAAGAATCTTTACCTCACCGCTGCTTTGCAAGTTCCCGCAACAGCCCCGCCCTTAGGGACGCTCAGTCTGTTGGTCGGCATTGCTATCGCAGAAGCACTGCGAACCCACTTTCAAACGCCCGTTTTTGTCAAGTGGGCAAACGATGTCGTGGCTGCCGATGGACGAAAATTGGCAGGCATCTTGATAGAACAGCACGAAAATTGGGCATTAGTAGGTATCGGGGCGAATGTCAACTTGACAACTGATGAGTTGCCTGATGAACTGAAACCCATAGCGGTGTCCCTGCGTTGCCTTGTTGGCAAGGAATTGGACCGGTGGGCAGTTTTGGATGCAATCCTACACTCTCTGGAAGCATGGTGGGACCGATGGGCAGTAGGAGATACTTCTCCTTTTTGGCAAGCATGGGCGGGTTTGGACTGGCTCTACGGAAAACGGGTGCAGGTTTTGTTTCCTGACGGCACGACAATGGAAGGAATCGCAAAAGGTGTTGCAGAGACAGGAGCGTTGCAATTGCAACTTGACAACGGTTTGGTGCAAACCGTTGTTGCCGGTGATGTCACGGTGCGCGCCTTAGACACTGCTGAGGAGGGACATCCTTCGTGATTGGACAAATGCTCCTCTTGACAATAGGGCTACCAACTGCACTTGCTTTCATCGGCTTGTTGCTGTTGTGGAAGGTCGGGAGAAAGCCGTTAGGTGGATCAATGCCGTGGTTGAGCGGCTTGGTGATTGCTTTGAGTTACCTTGTTGGTCACTACTTCGCCCGTGGTTTCCCGCTGCTACCACCTGTGGAATCAGCCCAATGGCTTTTCTTGTTGACCATCGGTGCCGCTCTCGTAGGAACTTTGGATGCGTTGGGTCACCGTGCTCCCTTGGGATCGCAAATAGCGTGGCGTCTGGTCTTTTGCGCAATAACCATTGCGCTCCTTGTCACCCCTGCTCGTAGTTACTTGGGACCAGCAAAAACCGCAACATGGGTTGTTGTGTTGTCTTTGTTGACCACGATGGTGTGGACAGCTTTGAACTTGCAAGCACAGAGGCAAGCAGGAGCAGGTTTGCCTTTTGTCCTGTCTTTCATAAGCCTTGCTGCAAGTGCTGCTTTAGTTATCGGTCACACGGCTGCCATCAGTCAGTTAGTAGGCATCGTCGCCTCCTTGATGGGGTCAGCTTTCGTCGTTGGTCTGTTGCAACCAAGTTTCTCCTTAGCAAATGGCGTGGTCGCTGTATTTGTGACCTTATTAGTTGGCACAACGGTTATCGGGATGTTTTTTGCTGACCTGCCAGCCGTCACAGGGTTGTTAGTGATTGTGTCGCCCTTCGCTACTATGGTGACAAATGCCTCCTTCTTTACAGCCCGCCCCGGTTGGCAACGGTTTCTCCTTCAGTTACTCGTTGTCTCTTTGCCCCTTGCAGTGGGTATAGGGATTGCTGTCTACCAGTTAGGCTTGCCCCAACTCTGATCCTCCATCGTCCGCTAAGGTGATCGTTCAAGCCTTGGTAGTTGACCGTGCGAGATAATCACAGGAACTTGAATGAAGGTCACCTCTCCTAAAGCGCCAATATATGGTTCGTTAGAAAACGCGCTAACAAAGGCACAAAAGATTTCAGCGATGCAGAAACATCGCCCCAAAATAAAGAGCCATCCGCTCCTAAGGCGGCAAGAGTTGCGGACTCTTACCCCGAGCCGCCAACCCCTGAATGGTTATTAAGTGCCCTTTGGCTCTTGTGATTGGGGTCACAAGTTAAGTTTACTAAAAATGGCAAAATACTGAAGGCCTTAGACGCATAGGGAGGTGATGGGCAAATGCGCCGGCGGGCTTCTGCGTTGGTGGAATTTGCCTTAGTGGCGCCAATCCTGATCTTGCTGATCTTGCTGATGGTTCAATATGGCATCGTGATGAACCGAATGCTTACCCTTTCACACGCAGCGCGGGAAGCAGCCCGGTTTGCTGCGGTCCAACCTCAAACGGATGAACCGATTAGGGAAAAAGCGAGAGGGGCTATGCGTGGAAGAGGACACCGTCCAGAACGAATGAGCATTGCTGTCACGCCTGCTCAAGGTTCTCCCGATCGCCGACCCGGAAGACCGATCAAAGTAACCATCCAATACGACATGAGCGACGAGATGTTTTTGCCCCAGAGAATCTTCGGTATCCAACTCATCAACCCTACCGTGACCGTAGAAGCGACAGCCATGATTGAGTAGCGAAGGAGGGGTGCATCCGTGGTTTACTGCCAGCGGAGGGGAGCAGTGGTCGTTTATCTCTCGCTGTTCATGGTCGTGTTCCTGCTGGTATGTGCTTTGGTAACTGACATTGGTTTTCTCTACTACCGTCGTGCTCAAGCCCAGAAAGCGGCAGACTTAGCGGCGTTGGCAGGGGCGTCTCGTCTCCCAGACGAGACGGCGGCGCGGGCTGTGGCTTTAGAGTATGCTTCTCGGAACGGCTATCCTCACGGGCAGAATGGCGTCGTTGTGGAAACCCAAATCAATCCCACAGGTAACCATCCCAACTGGTTTTTGGTGCGTGTGAGCCGTCCTGAACCCTTCTTTTTTGCTGCGATCCTTGGCTTGCGTAACCGACGAATTAGTGCAGCTGCCATCGCAGAATACCAAACGTTGGTTGGCATAGATGTCTATGGCATGGGCGAGTATGGGGTATTGGGACCCGTGAACCTTTCCGTGTTCGGTCCTTACGCCCGCTACAGTTTCGGCGATGCCTTTAGCACCCGTTGGTTAGACGATGGCACTCCTAACCCTTACCACGACCCAGATGGCTACAACTTTGGCATCCTTATACCCCCTGACTACACGGCACGCAACGGCACGAATATGGTCATGCTGGAGATTTTTGACCCAGACTGCTACAACGCTGGGGGTAACCCAAACGCTGACGGTCAGTATCGGGTAGACGAGATTCGTGATCCGCCACCTCAGATCCCTCAAAGACCAAGCACGGTTTACACGACAACCGTCTACACCCTTTACTGGACAAATGGGACTCCTCGCGACTTGTCGGATGATATAGTTGTCGCTCAATACATTTGTGGCTACAACAGTGCTACAGATATGAAATGGGTGGCACCAACGGGTTTCACCTTCAATATTGCGCAGTATGGGACAGGGATGTATCGGCTGAATGTTCGGACGACCGATGGGTCTAGCGAAAACGGGTTTTTGCTCCGAGCGGGTCCACCCCGCAGTGGCAGCACTCCCTTTAACCCCAACAATGGCACCAAAATCATTGCTATCGGTCGTATCCCGATCAACTTCAACACTTCGGGCACGGTAGAAGTGCGGTTAGGACATGTGCCTGAATCTGCAGCGGGGGGACGCCTTATTATTGACAAATTTGATACCGATGTCAACTCCGTTTCCGTGATTTACCGATGTGACACTTTGCAAGGGTCTTGGCCGGGGCGTTTGGCAGGGAACGGTCAATGGGAGCGAGATGTGATCGATTTGCCTGCCACCTACGGTGGGGGCAATTGGAGGGCTGTCTATACTGCGGGTGTTCAGGATACCTCGGTCTGGATGATGTATTACACCCGCGTTGATGACAGTCTGCCCGGCAACCTGCGCTTGGTGGAGTGAGGCTTTCAATTGCCCAAAGAAACGGCATGAGTTGGGCTATCGGCAGTGCTCTAACTTCTTCTCGGTTGTGGTTGCAACTCCCCTCGCTGCACCAAATCCACCAATGGGTTGTCCTCAATGGTCAACGGCAAATCCACCCGAGCGCGGCGGCGCACCGATTCGTAAGCGGCGAAGATGATTTCTGTTGCCCTTAAAGCGTTGCGGGCGCATAACTCTGATTCTCGCCCTTCGCGCAGCGCTTGAACGATATCGGCGATGGCTCGGTCAATGTAGCCTGGACCATGCAACCCTTCGCCGCCACAGTCAATGACTTCCCAATCGCTCTTTCCATAACGGCGCATCCGCAGCACGGGCATGTTTTCGCCTATTGGCCCAATTTCAATGACGCCATCCGTGCCGACCAAACGGTGATGGCAGCCAACCAAGGGAGCCCCTGCTCCTGTTGCCATCAACCCGAAAACGCCATTGCGGTAGCGCCAGAGGGCAAAGGCTTGGTTTTCGTTGTGCATCCCAAACACGAGCCTCTCCTCGCGGTAATCAATTTGAGCGATCACCCACTCAGCGGGCATCTCGTTATTGAAGTAGTTGGCTAAGTCAACAGTGTGGGAGCCGTAGTCATAAAGGTTGCCAAAGCCAATCTCAACCCGCTGCAAATCCCCAATTGCGCCTTCGTCAAGCAGTGCCTTTGCTTTTCGGAAAGGCAAACCGAAGCGGCGTTGGTGGTTAAAGGTCAACCGAACGCTATGCCGTTCGCACTCTTCCACCATCCGACGGGCAGCGCCCCAAGTGTCTGCCATAGGCTTTTCGCAATGGATGGCTTTGACACCCGCACGGGCAGCATCTATCACCATTGGAGCGTGCAAAGGTGGCCAAGTGCAAATGCTCACGATGTCCAACGCTTCTTTTTCCAACATCTCTCGGTAGTCCGTGTAGGTGCGTGGGATCCCGAAAGTTTCGGCGAAGGCGCGGGCATTTTCTTCCACAATGTCGGCAGCAGCCACCAATTGGCAATCGGGCAGTTTGCGGAAGGCTTCCGCGTGCTGATATGCCATTGCGTAGCCCATTGGACCTGGTCGTTCCCGCCGCTTCCCTGTGCCGATGAACCCAACCCGAAACGCCACCTCTGGTCACCCCCGTTTTGGGGTTTTCACTCATCGTTGTTTTGCTTGAGCAACCGTCTTGACAATTGCCGCGAAGCTGTCGGGCTTAAGGCTGGCGCCACCGACCAAACCGCCATCAATGTGCTCCTGAACGGCTAAGTCGGGGATGTTCTCTGGGGTGATGCTACCGCCATATTGGATTCGGGTTGCTTGAGCCACTTGTTCGCCAAACAAGTTAGCGATAATAGACCGGATTAATCCGCACACCCGGTTGGCTTCGGGAGCATCGCAAACTTTTCCAGTGCCAATCGCCCAAACTGGTTCGTAAGCAATCACGATCTGGGCAACTTGCTCAGGGGTTAACCCCTCAAGGGCTTTTTGCAATTGCCCGCTTACGATTTCATCGGTGCGTCCCTGTTCGCGTTCTGCCAAAGTTTCGCCAACGCAGACGATGGGGATCAAACCGTGCTTGAAGGCAGCGTGCACCTTTTTGTTGACCGACGCATCGGTTTCGCCGAACACGCGGCACAGTTGCGGGTCCTCCAATTCAGGTTCGGGTTTACCGAAGCGTCCCCGCCTTTCGCTGTGTCCAACGATGACGAAGCGGCACCCAACATCAACGAGCATGAGAGGGGAAATCTCGCCTGTGAACGCCCCTTGTTCCCGCCAGAAAAGGTCTTGAGCCCCTAAAGCCACCTTTGTGTCTTTCAATTGATCCCCTACCGCAGCCAAAGCGGTGAAAGGAGGGCAAAGCACAATCTCACAGTTGTCTGTGTCTTCTACCATCGGCAAAAAAGCTCCTACGAAGGCAAGGGCTTCTCCAATCGTCTTGTTCATCTTCCAGTTGGCTGCAACCACTGGTGTGCGCATCTGTCAATCCCCCTTCGTGCAAGTTTCTTCTTCCAAGCCACGGCAAGTTTACCTCACGAAGGCCTTTGTTGACAGAGGTTAATCCCCTGACGAGCTAATTCAGAAAGCACTGCACTGCTGCATCATTATGCACTGGTGCTGATGATGGAGAGGAGGGGATTGCCATGCGGTTCGTTTGGTGCTGTTTGCTGTTGGTATTCGGCGAAGGGTTGGTGTTGGGGCAAGTGGGGTTTAGCACCAAAACCCCTTTAGCAGGTTGGTTAGAGGCGGCTTCTTCCAGGCATCCATCCCTTGCCCTTGGGGTAGCAGGACGAAGCGTTTGGTTTTCCTCTGATCTCTCTCGTTGGCTTAATCAACCCTTGGAAGCGCAATTGCCCTTTCAAGCCCTTCGTTGGTGGATCGCAGAAGATTGGTCAGAAGCGAAACAACATGCGAACCCTTCTGCTCTCCTCTTGCTTCGTGCTCGTGAGGTCATAGCGCGCCAACAGGACAACGGGACAAGTTGGGAGCGGTTGAGTGCCGTGAGCCTTCACTACCAGCCAACCCCTCGTTGGAGTGCTTTGGTGCAGATACGCCACCGTGATCCCCTGCCGCTTTTAGAAGCATATCCATTGCCCACTTTGGAAGTGGCAGTGGTGCGGGGGTTTATCGGTTCCACAGTGTGGGAGTTTGGGCGCAATTACTACCGATGGGGTCCGGGCTATTTGGGCACCCCTCTCCTTTCCGATCACGCTTATCCCCTTGACGGGATCACTTTCAGCAGTCGGATTCGGCTCCCCTTGATAGGTCGCTGGCGAGTGCGTCAGTTGCACGCTTACTTGCATGGGGATTCTCCCAGTCGCTTCCTAATTGTCCGCCGCTGGGAGCGTTCTTTGAGCAATCAGTGGCAACTGGGGTTCACCGAAGCCAACCTTTCCCGCTCCTTCCCTCCACCCTTGACCCTATTCCTCCCAATGTATCCCGTGTCCCGACTCTATGTCAACGCAGGCTGGCGGAAGGAAGGAAGCGACCAGGTGCTGGTGAACGCTGACCTTACTTATCGTTCAAGCAACTGGACGGTTTACGGTGTCTTTTTGGCGGACGACTTGAAGTTGCGGTGGTGGCGCGAGCAGGAGCAAATCCAACGGAAGTTGGGTTGGATGCTGGGAGCCCAATGGGAAGGGGAGCGGTGGACTTTAGGAGCAGAATACGCTAAGTTTGACCGCCTCACCTATACCCACCATGTTCAAGAGCCATACTGGTATCATGGCATCGGTTTGGGCTATCCAACAGGAGCAGATTCGCAAGTGGTCGCTGTTTGGGGGCGATACCAACCCGTGCGCCGCCTGCAACTGATAGGGATGCTCACTCGTAGCCAGTTGGAGCGTAGGACTGCCAACAAGGACACAGAACACTACTGGCTTTTGAGCCTGCAATGGTTAGCCTCGCCCCAAACTCTTGTTGCGTTGCACTGGACAAAAGGGTTTCCCCCTCGCTGGGGCGTCAACGGTGGTTGGTCTGAAACTGTGGAGCGAACGCGCTTTCTGTTACTGGAAGTGCGATGGCACACGACGCTGTCTTGGGACCTGAGCGAAAAGCGTTAGCCGAAAGGTAACTCTGGTCTTGACAACTTTTGTCCTGTCCGTTCCAAACAACGGTGGTGAAGCGGAGATGACAAGCGAGCATTTGTTGGGCAAGGTAGCGATCGTGACGGGTTCGGGGCGGGGTTTGGGGAAAGCCATTGCGTTGCGGCTGGCAAAAGCGGGCGCCCATGTAGTTGCCCACGACGAAAACGAAGAAGCACCCCGCAAGTTTGGTGAAAGCAAGAGTTTGGAAGAAGTCGCAGAACAAATCCGAGCGATGGGGCGGCGTTCCCTCGCCCTCTTTGGCGACCTCACTGTGCCTCAAAACTGCCAGCAAATCGTGGATGAAGTGGTAAAGGTCTTCGGACGCATTGACATCCTCGTCAACAACGCAGGTGGTGATATCGGAGCAAAAGGGCAAAAGCCTGTGCCTAACGATTTGTTTATCGCTGAAGACGACCTGCAAGTGGTGCTGCAGCGCAATTTGCTCACAGCGGTCAACATGTGCCGAGCGGTCGTGCCCATCATGATCCAACAAGGCTACGGAAAGATTATCAACATTGCCTCCATTGCTGCGTTCCTTGCGCGGGGGCAAGAGATTATCTACTCTGTTGCGAAGGCAGGAATTGTCCAGTTCACCCGTTGCTTGGCAGCGATGCTGCGACCGCATGGGATCAATGTCAACAGCGTTGCCCCCGGCGATACCTTGACAGGTCGTTACTTAGCTACTCTGCGGGAGCGCGGTTTGTCGGAATCGGACTTGCAACCGAAAGGTCGCTTGGAGCGCTTTGGTCACCCTAACGACATTGCTAAGGTCGTAGAGTTTTTCGCCAGCGAGTGGGCAGATTTTGTGACGGGTCAGACTCTTATTGTTGACGGAGGCATGACTTTGAAAGGATAAGTAGCAACAACCTTCTTTCGTAATCCCTTTCCCCTAACTCCGCTGCCGGAAGCGGTTGAAGATACCCGACTCCTTTCGCCCTCCATTAGGGCGAGCAACTTTTCACCAACGAAGGAAACGGAAGGCATACTTGATTGCGAGGGCAGAATAGGCAAACGGAGAGGTTCAAGAGCAAAGGGGAGAACGAGGATGATGCGTGGGTTGACAAAAGTTTGGTTCGCTTTGGCGGCGTTGGTGAGCACATTGGCGATGCTTGTCGTCGCTCAGTTAGGTTACGACGACACTCCCTTCCTGCCCGGGCAGAAGTGGCGGGTGCATGACCGTAACCGACCCCAACCTCCTGTGGTGGTGCCTGCAAAAGAACTGGGACAACCACCTTCCGATGCTGTGATCCTCTTTGATGGCACCGATTTATCACGGTGGCGTAGCCTAAGTGGCGGTCCTGCCCGATGGAAAGTGGAAAACGGCTATATGGAAGTAGCGCCTGGCACTGGCGATATCCAAACAGTAGACGAGTTTGGCGATTGCCAGTTGCACCTTGAATGGATGGTGCCTTCAGGCACGGGTGGTGGTGGGCAAGGGCGAGGCAACAGTGGTGTCTTTTTGATGGGGCGCTACGAGATTCAGGTGTTGGACAGTTTCCAAAACCTAACTTACGCAGACGGGATGGCTGCTGCCATTTACGGTCAGTTTCCACCCCTGGTGAATGCGTGCCGACCCCAAGGGGAGTGGCAGACTTACGACATCCTTTGGATTGCTCCCCGCTTTGACGACAAAGGCAATTTGGCTCGCCCGGGCTACTTGACCCTAATTCACAATGGCGTTGTCGTGCACTACCACACTCCTGTGTTGGGACCGATGGCGCATCGGCAAGTTCCTCGCTACACTCCCCACCCTCCAGTTGGACCCCTGCGGCTGCAAGATCACGGCAATCGGGTGCGCTACCGCAACATTTGGTATCGCCCGCTAAAAGGCTATGATGGGCAGCCCGAATGGCAACTCCTGTCGTTTCCACAGTGACGCATCCCTTTAGTGCAAAAGCCGTCAAGGGGTGAAGGAAGTGTTCAAACTTGTTGGATTGGGCGCAATGGTGGCAGTTATTGTCCTCTATAGGGCTGCTTTTCTCGTTGCCCCCAAAGCACCTTCTTTGGTTTGGCAGCCGCTTTGTGAACCCGGCAGTGGGGGATGGCTCACAGCAATCGCAGTCAGCCCTCACGAACCCAACCGTGTTCTGCTTGGAGGCGATTTGTTAGGTGTCGGGTTAAGCCTTGACCGAGGCGAACGGTGGGAGCGAGCGTTTGGGTTCCTCAGTTGGGAGATTGCCGAGTTCACTTGGCACCCAACAGATCCCAAAACCGTTTGGGTTGGGACGATGAGTGGACCGCATGTGAGTCGGGATGGAGGCAAAACTTGGATGCCAATGCGTAACGGGTTTCCGCCCCTAAGCGATTGGCACTATAGCGCGCCGGTGGAAAAAGTGTTGTTTGACCCCAACAACCCCAGCCGCTTGTTAGCTTTTGGTGGTTCCCAACGCCGTTGGCATTCTCCAGGAGAGCCAATGTGGGGCGCTGTTTGGGAAAGCACGGACGGAGGCAATTCGTGGCGACTGCTTTCGGTGATCCGCGATGCTTCTGGGAAAGGGCGCAACATCGTTGCTGCTGCGTTTGCTGCGGGGTCATCACATACCGTCTACGCTGCCGTAGACGGGTTAGGCGTCTTTGTAAGCCATGATGGAGGCAAAACTTGGGAACCTCGGAACAATGGACTTCCGCACCTCAATGTCAATGACCTCGCTACGCATCCAAGAGACCCTCATATCCTTTGGGTCGCATTGGGTAACTTTCGTCCGCAGGGAGCAACTAATTTCCAACCGGGTGGGATCTACAAAAGTGATAACGGCGGAAAGCATTGGCGTGCCGTAACGAAGGGGATGGATTTGATAGCGACTGATGATCCAAACCTAACCTCCCGGTTTGAAGCGATTGCCGTCTCCCCTTCGCATCCCAACCATCTTCTTACCTGCGACACAGCGTGGAATCGCAGCATCGCTTACAAAAGCGTGGACGGAGGCGAAAGTTGGATCAAGGTGGCAGATAGCAGGAGTGTGGACCGAGCCTACCCTGCAGGGTTGAGCATGACCGTGCTCACTTTTGACCCGTCCGATCCGAACATCATGTTCATAGCAGGTTCGGAATATGTTGTGCGTAGCCTTGACGGTGGGAAAACTTGGACGGATGTGACGGCTGTTCGGGTAGGCAACGGTTGGCGAGGGCGAGGCTTTTCAGGCTTGTGCGCCACCAATGTGCGATTCAACCCCTTCCAACCCAAGCATTGGGTTGTATTGGCTTTGGATCACGGGTTTTGGCAGACCAAAGACGGTGGCTTTAGTTGGCTGACAGGCAAAGGGATGCCTCCTTGGGAAGGGCGATGGGATGTCACTTTTGCAGGACCTAAAGGCAGCGTGATGTTCGTAACGCGCGGTCAATTTGGGCGCTTTGGCGGTCTCCTCAAGTCCACCGATGGGGGTGAAACTTGGCAGTTATTGGCAGGAAAAGAACATGGGCTGCCAGAACTGGGCGATCCAGCCGAACCCCGAAGCGTTCACGCTGTTAACCCCAAAACGGTTTGGGCAACCATCGGAGGCAAGTTGTATCGCACAGATGACGGTGGAGAACGATGGCGGGTGGTGCATGAGGGACCAGGATTGACTTGGATTGCTCCAACCAAGCCCCTTGCCCGCCAGTTCTATGTGGCAGGGCACAATGGGGTGCTGTTCACGCCCGATGGCGAACACTTTATCTGGCTGGAAGGAGGACCCAAGCCGGTCACTTCTGTAACCGTTGACCCAACCAATCCGCGTCGGGTTTATGCCTTGTCATGGCGGGAGCAAGGCGGTTTGTGGCGATGGGATGGACGAACATGGGAACGGTTGCGTAATGACCGCTTTGCTTATTGCGTTGCTGTCCATCCAAGGAACCCCCGTCGTCTCGTCTTGGGCACTAACGATCACCCCTACCACGACCGCTGTTTTGCGACAGGCATCTGGATTTCCGAAGATGGAGGGCGAACATGGCAACAAGCCAATGAAGGGTTGGCGTGTTGGCGCGTGGAGTGCATTGCGTTCAACCCTTACGACCCCACGCAACTAATTTGCGGCACCCTTGGGAGTGGTTTCTTCTCTGCCCGATGGCGTTAACCTAAAGACTTAAAAACGCATTGTCAAACGACCAGTGCTAAAATTTATTCAGCTTCTTTGCAACGCAAGAGAAAACTTGTTGTTGCCACCTTGGTTTCTGCGCAATGCCAGTGCCCTACGAAAGGTAGGTGGATGGCGAATGAGTCAGAAGAGCAAACAGGTCACTATCCGCGACATTGCGAAACGCTTAGGCATTTCTGCAGCTACCGTTTCCACAGCGCTTACGGGTCGCCGAAATGGGGTCTTCGTCAGCGAAGAGACGCGCCGTCGGGTCTGGGAGATGGCGCTTAAGATGGGCTACCAGTTGGAACGATTGCGGGCGCGCGCCCCTCGGCTGCAGCGGGTGGCGTTGATCAGCGCCTCCTACTACTGGTCCATGGTGTTTATGGGGGCAATCTTGAAGATGTCGGACCTCCTGCGGGAGCAAGGGGGGCGCTTGGTCATCCACATTGAAAACGATCTCCAACAAGAGCAGAGCATGGTGAAGGAACTCTACCGCCGGCAAGAGGTTGATGGCTTCATCCTATTGGGGTCTCGCACCGACTTAGGAGATTTGAAGGAGAGCGAGGTACCTTTCGTTGTCGTTGGCGAAGCCCCCGAGGGACCTTCGGTTTGGCAAGTCTGTGGGGACAACGAACAAGGGGGACGCTTGATTGGCGAGCATTTGTGGTCGTTGGGGCACCGTTGCGTTGGCGCTTTCCACTTGGCATCTAACCCTCTCCCCAGCCGCAAGCGCATTAAAGGCTTGTGCACCGTCTGGGAAGCCAACGGACATCCCTTCCCCGACGAGTGGATCTTGACCCTGAACACAGAAGAGGAGCACGAAGTGATGGAAAAGTTGCCTTCGTTCCTTTTTGACCCCGATGGGCAACTGCGCTTCACTGCCCTATTCTGCTTCAACGATCGGTTAGCAGGCACCACCATCAAATGGTTAAAGCGGCTTGGGCTTCGGGTGCCGGATGACTTGTCACTCGTAGGCTTTGACAATGAACCCTACAGCGAATTGCTGAACCCACCCCTCACTACTGTAGAGGTCAACTTTGACCAACTCCTTTCTTTAGCGATCCAGATGCTACGGGACCGGGTCGAGGGGAAGGAAACAACGCAAAAGCGACAGCTCCTTCCTTGCCGATTAATCGTGCGGGCGTCTACAAAGCCGCCAACTCCTCTTCGCCTAACACCTAAGGAAGCTCCTTTGCGTTCCAAGCGGAACTAAAAAAGAAGGCTGGGCAAGGCCCTTCGCCGAGGGCAGCGGGCGAGTCGGTCCAATCGGTTGGAGCCTTGCCCAGCTTTTCGTTTTTTCTCTCTGTTCCCGCTAACGAGTGTTTAGGGCGATGGCTTAGGGCATAGCGGCAGCCAAGCGCATCTGCAGCGTTGCCCACTCCCGTTGCCACTCAGGTAAGCGACGCACCCAAAGGTTGTCGGGAGGATAAACCGTGTTTGCGACAGCCACCACTTGCTCCCATGCTTTGAGCGCTTTGAGGAGGTGGTCAAGACACTCCTTCCCTGCTTCCTTATCCCCATCCAAAAAGCGAGCCCACGCCAAGGCAGCGTCAATTTTGTGGGCGTAGTGTTGTCCCAACCATGCGTTGAGCAAAGCGAGTTGCTTGGCAAAGCGCCAATCAGAAGCGGAGGGTTCTGGCAACTGCGCTAAGGTTGCCCAAACTTGTTGGGCATGCTGCTCTAACCAACGCGCTATCTCGTCCACAGGGATCGTGTTGGGTTCATTGGGGCGTTCTGTTAGCCGAACGGTTTGGGGAACGCTAAGCACCTGCAGTTGCCATTCTTTGCCCCAAGTGCTCCCAATCGGTTGGGCGGTGAAGAAGGCATCCAAAGGGGCTCCCCACTGGGGCGTTTGGGAGACGCCCAACCATGCCAACCGGGGCAAGATGCGGCTGGCGCTGCGGAACACGGGAAGCCATTGAACCGAAAGCCCTTGCCTCCTCCAACGCTGTTGCCAAAGGGCTTCGTTGTCCTCCTGAGGATTTTTGAAAGCCTCTGCGAATGCCGCCATTGCCCACTCTTGAGGTTTCGTCTGCGCCAGAACCCAGATGCCCCTTAGTTTCAGGTCTTGAGCCTCCCGGACTATTTGCTGTGCCCACGCAGGGTCAAACCAGAAAACATCGCGATAAACCCCGTCCAACCAAACGGGCACGATCACCTGTTCTCGGTGCCGCACTTGGTTCAAGGAAGAAGGAAGGGTAGGCAAAACTAATGGGAAAAGGGGTGCCAACACTTTCCCTCGTTCGGCGTAAAGAGGCAACCAATCAGAGCGCGCAGCTACAGCGATGATGCGACCATTGGGCAAATCTGTTTGGCTCACCCCCGTGCCGCCCTGACGAAGCCATTGCTGCACGGCTGCACTGGGATTAGCTGCCCACACAACCACTTGCACGCCGTAGTCAGGTGCTAACTGTCGGAGCAACGAAAGGGTTTGGCTCAAACCTGCTTCGCGCCCATCACAACGCAGCACCAGCGTGTTAAACCGTCCCAGGGAGAGTTGGCGCAGTTGATCCCGCAGGGTTGCCCACCATTGAGCAACGGTGCGTGGGGGTGAAAGCAACCAATGGGGACGGTCGACCACCCATCCTCGTTCCGTCACAGGTGGGAGCCAGCGCCACTGAGCAGGCAAGGGATCACGCCATCGGCTCCGCTGCACAATGTCCAAAATCCCATAAAGCCAACCCACAGGGGTGCGTGCAAAAATTGTCAACTGCCCGTTTGGCTCTACGGTCACGGCAAACCCTTCTTCCCCTAACCACGCCGCTTCGCTTCTGATCAAGACGAGTTGGGTTTGAGGACGAAGGGTTATAAGCAAGCGGCGTGCCCACTCCAACGCTTCGTTGGTTACCTGCCTGGGTGGAGGAGCAGCAGTCCCCTTGGGGGCTGAAGGAACAGGCGATGCCCCTATAGGACCCGAAGGCAAGGGCGGAGGAGGGGCCTGCAGAGGAGGCATCAGAGAAGGAGCGCTGACCATCGGTGCCGACGGCGTTGCCAATGTGGGTGGGGGAACCGGTGTTGGCACCGAGGGAGTTGCTGGTAAGGGTGTCAGCATAGGTGTTGACCCTGTCGGTATCTGCACTGGTGCCGCTGTTTGGGGCGGCTGCATCGGAGTAGGGCTAACAACCGGCTTGGTCACACTGGGAGCTTCTACGGACGGTGAAATGGGTTCAGGCGTGGAAACATGCACCGCAATCCCAATCAACAACAACATCAGCACGATGCCTATCCCGAGTAGCATGAGTGCCGTTTCACGCTGCATTCTTCTCACCTGCCCCGTCCGTTTGCACGACCGTCCCTATCATGCCATATTTCTTGCCAGCGACTTAAATGCCTGTTGCCCTCCCCGCTTGCAGCGTGGGAAAGGCGACTGCTACTGGGCACCAGCGAGGTCGCCTTAGAAGTCCAGCACGATAGAGACATGCCTTGTGGTCAAGTATTCCTTCAGCCCTTCCCAACCGCCTTCCAACCCGAAGCCTGACTGCTTCACGCCGCCGAAGGGACATTGGAAAGTAGCAGGAGCAAAATCCCAGACCCCAACCATGCCCGTCTCCAATCGTTCCACAACTTCAATGAGCATGCGGTAATCGTAGGTGAGCACATAGGCTGCTAATCCGTAGGGCGTTGCGTTCGCCCACTCAATCACTTCATCCTTGTCACGGAAAGGCATCAAGGGCATCACGGGACCGAAGGTTTCTTCGCAGGAGACAAGCATGTCCCGGGTGATGTTCACGATCAAAGTGGGCTCAAACCAGAAGCCCCGGCGGAACTGGTCTCCTTCAGGGCGCTTACCGCCGCACAGCACCTTTGCCCCTTTTGCGACAGCATCCTGCACATGTCGCTCCACCTTTTCCAAGCCGTTGCGGTCGATGAGGGGACCGACATCGGTGCTTTCGTCCAACCCATTCCCAAGCCGCAGTTGCTTGGTGTAGTGCACCGCTCGTTCTACAAAAGCGTCCCAAATCTGCTCGTGCACATAGATGCGGTTGGGCGAGATGCAGGTTTGTCCGTTGTTGCGGAACTTCGCCAGCACAGTCCACTTTGCTGCTTTGTCCACATCCACATCGGGGAAGACCAAAACAGGTGCATGCCCACCCAACTCCAGCGAGAGGCGCTTAATCTGTCCGGCGGCTTGTTGCATCAGCAACCGCCCCACTCGTGTAGAGCCAGTGAAACTGATTTTGCGAACCCGCTCATCAGCGAAGAAAACTGCGGAGACTTCCGCTGGATCGCCCGTTACCAAGTTCGCCACACCCGGTGGCAAACCTGCCTCCTGCAGGCACCTAAAAATCGCCATCGCAACCAATGGGGTTCGGTGATCGGGTTTAGAGACGACCGTGCACCCCGCAGCCAACGCTGGAGCGACTTTGCGCGCCAACAAGTTAGCAGGGAAGTTCCACGGCGTGATAGTGGCAACCACACCGATAGGCTGGCGAATCAACCAGTGGCGCTTGCCCGGAACCCACTGGGGCACAATATCACCATAGTTGCGCTTCGCCTCTTCCGCATACCACTCAAAGTAACCAGCACAGATTTGCACCTCCACCCGGGACTCTTTGATCGGTTTGCCCACTTCCAAAGTCATCAAGCGAGCAATTTCTTCTGAGCGCTCTCGGATCAGGTCGGCAGCTTTTTTCAAAATTGGTGCCCGGTCGTAAGGAGTTAGCCGAGACCATTCCCGGAAGGCTTTGGCAGCGGCATCTACCGCGCGTTGAACATCCTCGGGCGCTGCATCCGGCACCTCCGCCACTACTTCCTCTGTTGCCGGGACAGCGGGGGTCGCCAAGCCTGGTCAACGGCGCAGGACTGAGGCTCCTGTCCCGAAGGGGTTCGTGGGTTCAAATCCCACCCCCCGCATTCACGGCCAAGACGAAAACTTACACAGCCTTAACGTCTTTGACCCAATGTTGCCGCGAAAAATCGAGTTGTTGTTCTCACCTGTTATCTTGTTTTCTTCAGCCTCGAACGATATGTTGTCGAAGGCATTGATGCCGCCGAAGCTCTTAGGATGCTCACGCGATTAGTCATACATTCTTTATTCGCGGCGAGAAGGCGGTAACGATGTGCTCGCTTAGAGCAGGCGGCTGGTTCCATGTTATCTGTGGTAAACCCTTTTTTCTCCGGCTCGGGGATGGGATAGCATTTTAACCCTGATTTTTTCCGCGTTTTCTCGAGAGCCTTCTGACGATGGGGAGCGAGGATAGCCATAGTAGCAGTAGTGCTAGGTTGATGGGTGAAAGCATGACGTATGGCATAGCTTCGCCGACGTTGTCCACAATCATGGACAAGCTTTCTCTGATGTCGTTGAGCGCTTGAGCGTATGCGGATGATTCTCTGGGCAGGGATGCGACGGTGGCGAGCCTTTCTATGAGGGTGTTTAGGTCTTTGTTGATGAGAGTGAAGTCGGTTCTTGTCGTGGGGAAAATCCAGACAGGGTTGCCTTCTTTCGGCATGTAGGGAAGGGCCTGCTTCATGTAGTTGGCCATGTCCTCGGCATACCCAGCCGACTGGGCCCTGCTTAGATATCCCATGGCTATGTCAAGCGGATAAATGGTCTGCATGTAGAGTATGGTGATAAAAGAAGCCCCGAGCACAAGCCATGCCAACATAAGCTTCATCTTCTCACCAACAGCATAGCGACTATGCATAGTGTGGACAGAAGCGCCACAACCGCCTCCGGCCCCAGCCATGCATAAGGCATCGAGTATCTCAGCTGTCCGGCGATGCTGCGGAGAGCTCGTCTAGTATCCTCGTAGATGGCGTGATACGTCTCTACATCGTTCTCAGCCATAATGGCTGACTCGAGCCTGGTTCTGATATGCTTCAAATCTGATATGATGCTGCCCAGCTCCGTGGACGGTGTCGGCAGAATCCAGACCGGGTTGCCTCGCGATGGAAGCATCTGAATGGCCTTGTCTAGATAGGTCAGGGAACTCTCCATATCCATCGCCCTTGAAGCGTTGTCGAGAAAGCCTGCGGCCACCTCCATGGGATAGGCGTTGAAAACATAGGATACCACAGCTGCAGGAACCGTGGTTATCACAAGTATTGCTGTGAGAAGTTTTACCGTGTTTGGATGAGTTTTGGTTACATGGGGCTTGGCGTTTTCTGTGTGTGCTATGGTGATGAGCGCCACAGATAGGTGGGAGATGGAGAACAGGGTTGTCAGAGGAAGAAACAGATATGTGCGGCTGTAGAATGCGTAGAGCGACGCGTATAATGCGTATAGCCCGGCGAGCAGGTCGGCCAACGCGAGCCGGTGAAAAGACGGCACATACCGCAGCCCTCTCCAATCACCTCTTCTACCCACGATACCATACTTGGGAGTTCTTTCAAAAACCATGTCACTTCTTAGAAGAGCGTGAACAACAGCGATAGAGTTATTCACCGAAGTCCCCATACCCCAAACCAGCAACACAAACACATCTCTCAAAAGCCCCAGCACATTTCCATAGTTCTTTTTCAAAAAACTGGAGGCCAAGAAGAGCAGCGAGATGGACACCGTCAATGGATAAAGCATCATAAAAACCAGAATCGCGAAGTTCTGCTGCAGAGAGCTGAACCTTATAACCAGAGGAACAAGCATCACTTGGACCGTGAGCAGAAGCTGGGCTAAATGTCTCGTCAGATGGATGAGTGCATGAAACTTAGCTGTCGAAGAAATCCTCGCATCCAGCACCTGCGTAAGATATCTCATCGCAGTCTCGACGGCTCCGTAAGCCCATCTATATTGCTGTCTTCTGGCCGCGTTTATCTGGACAGGTATTTCAGCGGGCGCCTCCAGCTCATCGAGGTAAAGCAGCCTCCACCCCCGTAGCTGGGCCCTATAGCTCAGGTCAAGGTCCTCGGCCAGCGAAGGCAGCCATCCGCCCGCATCCTCTATACAGCTACGCCTCCAAACACCGGCGGTTCCATTAAAGTTGAGGTAAAAGCCCGCCGCGTTTCTACCTCTCTGCTCCACCAGAAAATGCAGGTCCAGTGAGAGCGCTTGCGCTCTCGTAAGCAACGAGTAGTCACGATTTAGATGCCCCCACCTCGCTTGGACAACCCCTACACATGGGTCGGAGAAGTATGGCAACGTTTTTTTGAGAAAGTTCTTCGGCGGAACAAAGTCGGCGTCGAATATTGCGATGAACTCGCCTGTGGACTTGGTCAGCGCGTTTTGTAGAGCTCCTGCCTTAAAACCCCGTCTATCGGCTCTTCTGAGATGAATGATGTTGAAACCTTTCCGGGCATAGTGTTCAATTAGCCTGGCGCATATCTCGGAAGTGTCGTCATCCGAGTCGTCGGCTACAATTATCTGCAGCTTCTCCCTTGGATAGTCTAGGCTGCAGACGGCGTGGATTAGGCGTTCAACGACGTATCGCTCGTTGTAGACGGGGAGCTGGACGGTGACGGTGGGCCAGTTGACCAGCTGAGGCGGCGGGTCTCTCCTGTATCTTCTCGCCAGAGCAATGAGATGCATGTAAGCTAAGGTGTAGAGGGGTAAGAGCGCTGAGACTAGTGTGAAGAAGGTGAGGAGAAGGAAGTGGAGGAACGACATGTGGGAGAAGTTGAGAAAAAAATTTTAAGCATTTTCCCAAATCTGGATTTGGGAAAATTGTTAAATAATTTACGTCCGATGCGTCGTCAACGTGCAGTCATCACCTGTCCTCGCTTTAGCGGAGCCGGTTGAAGATAGAGAGTATGAGATACATGGAGTATGTCGCGGCATTGGGCTGAGAATTGGAGGAGTTCATCTCGTTGGAGAGGGGATGGGTATCGGCGGTGTCATAGGGATAGCGGGGAGGAAAGCTGTTTTCCCACTCAAGGAGGAGAAGGCCAACATCTCGCATAACATTCTCTGGAAAAGATACTATCTCAACGGCCTCTCCATAAAGTATTGGGGCGGGGTCGAGGTTGAGAAACCATACAAGAAGCTGCGGGAAATGCTCTCACCTCTCTACATTAGACACAGCGGGTTCAGACCATTCTATACATTGTTGATGGCGGGGAGGACCTTGGCTGGGCTGAAAAGCCGCTACATAGCGATAGACCCGGTCGGAACAGTGGAGACTAGATACAAGATAGACGGGAACAGTGTTGACGTGGAGGTGTCTGTTGACTCGCCGAGGGATGTCGTTATTCTCGTCGCCAACGAGCTTTCGGGTAGGTTATTCACAGCCATGGAGATTGGGGGACGTATACGTGGTGTTCCGCCCTGGCTTGAGGTGAGGATGCCTGTGCGTTTCATTGCGCCGTCTATCCGTCTCTCCATGGCGCTGGAGCCGGTCGACGGCTGTAGGATGTTCGTTGGTAGGGAGGTTCTTGGGAATAGGCTTGACTGGGCTGGGGCCAGCTACCAGCTGTCAAAGGATGTGGACAAGTTATGTTATCGGGTGGTGTTTGATTGGTGGACATAGCGCTGGTTTTCCCCTATTTTGACGACGGCCGCTCCAAGCAATTTAAGTTCCCACCTCTGGGAATCGGATACATCTCAGCACATCTCAGAAAACATGGATACAGTGTCAGAGTCGTCGACTGCACCTTCAAAAACATGGAGGACGCTGTGAAAGAAGCGTCAGATGCAAGGGTTGTGGGAATCTACGCCATGCTCTCGATGGTGAATAACGCGAAACAAATCGCTAGACGGCTTAGGGATAGATGTGAGCTGCTGGTTGCCGGCGGGCCCATGCCCTCAGCGTATCCCCACATGTTCATGGATGACTTTGACGTCGTCGTGCAGGGAGAAGGCGAGATAACCATGCTGGAACTCATGAACGCATTAGAGAAAGGCGCTGGGCTGGAGAACGTAAAGGGCCTGTATCTAGCCAAGAGAATTATCAAATCATCGCCTATAACTGAAGCCGCCAACGGCGGCAGCCTCTACTACACGGGCCCACGCCCGCTTGTACAGGACTTGGATAGCTTAGGGTTTCCGGACCGCGAGCAATACGACCACATGCTCTACAAACAATACTACTTGAGAAACTATGGCTACACCATGACCTCCATGATTGCATCGCGAGGCTGCCCCTTTAGCTGCAACTTCTGCTGGCGCCCCGACTATGGAAGAATCTACAGAGTCAGAAAACCGGAAAAAATTGTGGATGAGATGGAGGAGGTCAGGTATCGTTTCGGATATGAGAGAATATGGTTTGCCGACGAGCTATTCATAGCCAACAAGAAACATGTCATCAGGATTTGTGAGGAGATCATATCGAGGAGGCTTGATGTGCTCTGGGAATGTCTGGCACGGGCGGACCTCATGGACGACGAGGTAGCAAAATACATGAAGAAGGCTGGATGTCACAAGATAATTTTCGGGCTCGAGGCGGGAGACGACAGAACCCTTAAGCTGATGAACAAACAGCTGACCGTCAAGCAATCGGAACGCGCTGTCAAGACCGTGGCTAAACACGGGATAAAGGCGGGCGGCTTCTTCATATTGGGCTACCCGGGAGAGACCAATGAAACCATGCTCAAAACGATAAAGTTCGCCTCGAGACTTCCCCTTGACTATTTCTCGATGACCATCCCATACCCCCTGCCTGGAACAAAGCTCTACGAGCAGGTGAAGGACAGGATGGTTTCCGAGGAGTGGGAGAAGCCCGCGCACGGCTACGACCATAGGCTTCTCTTCAAACATGATTTCACGGTGGAGAAGCTCAAGTACGGCATGCGCAAGGCGGTTGTGCAGGCCAAGCTGAGGAAAAAGCTTGGGCCTTTCTACTTCATCGTCAAGCCTTGGGAACTGTATACAGATTACAAGTTCAAGAAGATGAGCTAGAACGCGTTAGATGAGCCGCGGCAGCCGCCATCAGCGCTATGTTCTGGGGAAGAGCCAAAGGATATCCGGCGACCGCTGAGAAGATAAGGAGAGTCAACACTGTGACCAGGCAGGCGTGTCTAAAACCCAGACCCGACACAATCCACAGCGATAAAACAATCTCGTAAAGCCCCAGCACATAGATGGCTGGATAGAGGGGGATGATTTGGAAAAGGGGTGCCGCGACTTTGTTGGCGGATAGATATGCGGCGAAATGATAGGGGTTCCGCAGCGCATCCAAACCCCATTCAAAGAAAGGATAGGCCAGGCCACCTCTCAGAAGAATACGTGTGAATAAGTTTTCGCTAAACAGGGTTCTCAGAAGCTCCGAAACCGATATAGCTAAGATTCCGACGCTCTGCGGCTCAGCCAAAGGCTCAAACGGCTTAACAAAAGCCCAATAAAACGCCAACACCGTTGACGAGAGAAAAAGCCCAGCAACCCTAAACCTAGAAACAATCAAGGCAGCTGAAGCTAGATGCAATACACCCGCCGCATAGGGCTGGCTTATCTTGCGGACAAACCATAGCGGGTCAGCGAAAAGAGCCACCGCCCATAGCAGATGCGTGGCGGAGAGCCCACCCACGAGAAGCCACCTTATCTTCTCCATGAAAGCATCCCCCTAGAGTATGCAATCCACCAAACCACAATCAGCCAAGCTATCGAGAGAATGAACTTGGCCCAGAGACGTGCCACGTTGTCCACGGCATACATCTCCATGATGATAGAGGGTCTTATGAGGTATAGCTGCTGGAAGAGGGAGAGGTTAGCTACCGAGAAAAGAAGAGGCAGTATCCAGAGAAGTTTTGAAGGAAGCTTGGTGTTGAGGAAAATAATGAGTGTCAGAACCAGAATTAGGTTCTGCTCGGAGACCCATGGACGGAGGCTGAAAAACATCATGCATCCGAGAAGCATCATTCTGAGAGCTTGGACGTCGTCGGCCGGTGGATACAATAGCCCGGCCAACGTGAGTACGAGAATTGATGCGGGCGCTATGAGGCCCATGTAAGCCAACTCTTCGGGAAGAGTTGGAGAGCCCGTCAGAATCTCGAGAATGTTGAAGGGCGATATGCCTCCCGCGGGTTTGAGCCAGTTTGGGAGACCGTTGACAACTGTGTCCAACGGCCACCCCAGCAACATGAACGGCGCCAGAAACAAAACAAGGCTAAGCAAAACCAGCTCCAGCGAGAAAACGATAGCCCGCAGCACACCACTCTGTCTAATTCTGGTGATATAGCCCGGAAGAAGCGGAAGCCCCAGAGGCTTTATCATCAGAGAGAGAGCTAGAGCTACCGGTGTCGCGCGCCATGGAGCCGGATATGTTAGAGGCAGGATGGCGAGTAGAGTGGCTATGTTGTCGGGTTTTCCCCATGAGGCTGTCACCAAGAGGATGAAGGGGTTGAATAGGAAGAATTCCGCATCGCATCCACGCAGATACGCGAGGTAGCTGAGAGCGATGTTGGCAGCGATTACGGGGAGCTTGGCTACAAGGTTGAAGAGAAAGACGTGGCCGCTTGATGCAAAGTAGGCGAAACCGTTGTAGAGAGCCCATAAAGGCGTCTCACCAATACCTTGAACATCCTCTCCATAGCCAGCCGACAGAGACCCCTCCAGCCTCCCACCCAGATACGGCGACAGCCCGTCCACAATGTTTCTACCAGCGATGTAGCCAACCCTGAAATCATATCCATGGGCTAGGAAAAAAGCTAACAGCAGCTGTATAGCAACCGATAACGCCAGTTTTCGCAGGCCTATGGCAAGCAGATACTGTCTCACATAGCGTAGCAACCTACTACCTCAGACCTTCCTCAACCGATAAGCCGCGGCGGCCATAACCATCTGAACTATGAGCAGCGCAGTGTAGGAGTATCGGAAAGGAGGGCATAGAAACGGGCATGAGAAGCTGCTGGTGGACCCTATTGGCGTCACTCCGAAGAGATACAGCGCAAATTCCTCCGGCGATATGTTGATGGTGAATGCTGTGAAAGGGTTTAGGACCATGGCGAGAGTCTGGAAAATAGCCCAAACCATCACCGCGCCGACAGCTCTTCCCAAAACCAACAAACCCAGCAGCACAACATCCACCACAGTAAAAACAGCCAGCGCATAACCATGGCCGTTCACGGGATTATCATACCACAGCAACCCATCAAAAGCCAGAATCAAACCACGAAGAATAATGGAGACGGTTAGAAAAACAAGCAAAACCACACGCAAATTCATATCTAACCCGCCGCCCCGGCAACAGATAAAAATTATCCCAAATCACAGCATTAGGTTAAAGAATTCATGGGGCAAACAACATTCACCGTGCAACTATCGGTGGTTCGTGGGTTCAAATCCCACCCCCCGCAAATTCAAGCATTAACTCTCCCAATTTCCTCTTACTGGATTAGAAGGATTG
>VAPR01000373.1_pt1 | contig 30174 bp, 22 predicted proteins | sample 3380701 | NCBI WGS metagenome assembly VAPR01 (sample SAMN11536904, study PRJNA540576) | hot springs metagenome | isolation source: hot spring wet sediment | place: Spain: Lobios | collected 2014-01 | reverse complement strand
CCCCGCGCACACTCCACCGGAGTGTGAGTGTATCATTGGTGCACAGCACGGTATCTGCTAACGGCTCCAGCTCAAGGCTCAGGAGGTACCCACCGAGGAACAGAACAATGCCATCGTTGAGCCCGGCTATCGTCGCTTGGTAGGCTCCCGCCGTAGTGGGGAAATCCGTGCTCGCACTGAAGCCTACTACAGCAATATTGCCCGAGCTATCGAGCGCGAGAGCTGTAGCAGCGTCTGTTGACGTGCCACCGTAAATCATGCTCCACTGCGGCATTCCGGTACGGTGAAGCTTCACAACAAACAGCTCATCGCCACCGCTACGCGAGAAGCTCGTTCCGATAACGGGAAAATCTGCGCTGGAAGTCCGCCCAATAACGTAGAAGTTCCCCACTGGGTCAGCAGCACATCCAAAGGCAGCATCTGCCTCACCTCCTCCTAGGTACGTTCCCCAGAGGAGTTCCCCTGACGACAGGAGCTGTAGCACGAAGGCATCGGTGCCACCCCCAGCATGCTGAGGTTGCCATACGGGAGTTACGCGCAAATCCCCGCTGGCAGTGCCACCAGCAACAGTTACCCGCCCGTCAGAAGAAGTAGCAATACCCACAGCACGGTCGTTCTCTGCTCCACCGTAGTAGGTTGACCAATTCCAGCTACCAAACGGTCCGAAGCAAGCAATGAAGGCATCTGTCCCACCACTCAATGTCCGCTGCAAGGCATTGCGAACTGGGAAGTTGGGACTACTGGTTTCGCCGCAGATATACACCGTGCGCCGTGTATCCACAGCAATGGCGTACGCGTAGTCGGGGGCACTCCCACCGAAGTAGGTTGCCCACACACGAACACCATCGGGTCGCATTTGGAGAACAAAGGCATCGCTGTACCCAGCCAACGAGCTCTGTATAGCGTTTGTGCTCACCGGGAAGTTCGTACTGGCTGTGTACCCTGTGATATCCAGCATCCCTTGAGCGTCAACGACAACGGCGGTGGCGATATCATCGCCATTACCTCCGTAGTACGTTGCCCAGAGACGCTGCCCATCGGGAGAAAACTTCGCTATGAAAGCATCCAGACCGGCAGCTTTCGCTGACTGAAAGGCGTTCGCAACCGGCAAATCCGTGCTTCCTGTGCTGCCTACAACGTAAATGTTGCCATTGGCATCTATGGCGACTCCGAGAGCCCGGTCGTTGCCGCTGCCGCCGAAGTAGGTTGCCCAGAGGAGGGAACCTGAGGGTGCGAACTTTGCAATAACGGCATCTTCGCCGCCTCCGTTCTGCGCCTGCCACGCATTCCGCACTGGGAAGTTTACCCCCAGGGTCCATCCAACGGCCACAATAGAGCCATCAGGAGCTATAGCCGTGGCTCGTAGCTCGTCCTGTGCCGTCGCCCCTAAGTATGTTGCCCAGTTGACCGTCGGCTGCGCCGTTGCTCCGATAGGCAGAATCAGGAGCAGAATTCCCCACCACATCTTCTCCTCCAGCTCTGGGAAGCGCGCCCGGCAGGACTCGAACCCGCAACCCCCAGATCCGAAGTCTGGTGCTCTCTCCACTTGAGCTACGGGCGCTTGCCTGCAAATTTAGGCGCTTTCCGGTGCCATCGGCTGCACCCACAGCACCTCTTCCCGCTCCATCCGAACAGCTCCGGGAACGCCTTTGAGCTTACGGACGTACTTGCGCCATGTGTAGGCAACCGGCACGGCTGCTTTTCGGGAAACGCGAGAGTAGTAGGCAACGATGGCTGCCGCCTGCTCTAACACATCGGGTGGCGGCATTTCACCCTTGCGTGGTCCACGGAGGATACCATGCGCACCGGGCATTCCCCGGACATGGAGGAAGAGGTCATGCGGGCGCGCAAAACCGAAAGTCAGGGCATCGTTGCTGCGCGCATCTTTACCAACGTAGAGCGTATAGCCCTTGGGCAAGGCGAAAACCCGAAAGCGCTCCCCTGTGCGCATCTGCACCTCGCGGGGTGGCACGAGCTCCCCAAGACGCTGCTCTATGCGGCGGAGCTCCCGCAGCGATGTGGCATGGGCAAGCTCCTGCCGGAGCTGCTCCAGCTCATTCCGGAGGCGTTGTAGCTGGGGGAGCCGCTGCTCCGCTCGACGGAGACTCTCCTCCAGACGCCGTGCCCGCTCAAAGTAATCCTGGGCATTCTCGGAGAGAGTTCTGGCAGGGTTCAAGGGGATGTGGTGCACCGTTCCTTCCCAATCTGTCAGCACCACTTCGGTGCGTCCGCGTTGGTGCAGATCTGGCTGCGACAGCAGGAGATGCCCCCAGGAACGGTAAAGCTCCTCGCGATCGGCGTGGTGGAGATGGGTCTCAGCTTCGGCGTACTGGCGGTCTACTTGGGCACAGAGTCGTTCAAGCTGCTGCTGGAGCTCACCTCGGGCACGGGCGAACTCCTCTGCAATGAGTGTTCGCCGAATCCGCTCAGCAACGGCTTCGTGAACATCGGTAAAGCTTGCGATAACCTCCGGGTACTCCCGCAGAGGCAGCAGCGAAAGCAACGGGGGTCCATGAGGACGCCGTAGGAGCAGAACCGTTGTGCTCTGGGCGAGTTCATCAGTCAGCAGGTCATGGTGCTGTGCAAGAAGCGCTCGCTCAGATTCGGAGAGGCGGGACAGCGGGGTCTCCGGGTCAATGCCACAGCGAGCACAGAGTTCGCGAGCATAGAATGTCCCAAGTTGGCTCCGCCCTTGTGCCAGCGCTCGTACAAGCGGTGTATCTGGCGCGAAGTCTGTCCACGGAAGGCGCTCTTGAGGTGGCTGACGGTAGAGGCTCTCCAACACTGGCTGTGGTGCTCCCAGGCTGGACCGCGGGATTCCAGCAGCATCAACCAGGAGCGCCCCACTATGGGCAGTCCCAAAGAGGAACAGCAGCAGCCGTTGGCCGGTGTGGAAATGCCAGTAGACACAGCGCTCAACAGGATGCAGCCCGACCTCGCAGAGCACCGTCCCCCACAGCTCCTCTGCCCATGGTGCCATGGGATGTGGCGTACGCCAGTGTGGTGGTTGTCGGAAAAATGTCGTCATGCCAGCACGCAGGAGAATGCGAACCAGGTAGTGCTCGCCCGCTGTGAGACGCAGCCGCGCAACGAGTTCATACCGCCCACGGTGGTAAAGCGCCTCCACAGTGGCACCACTCCAGTGCTCTGCAACTGCAGCGACGAGGCGACGGAGCGTCTCGCGGTGGGCAACCATGGGCGCGCCCGGCAGGATTTGAACCTGCGACCCTCGGCTTAGAAGGCCGATGCTCTATCCAGCTGAGCTACGGGCGCTCAGAATTCCCGATAAAACTTGCTCCGCCGATCTTCAATCGCGGCTCGGTCCCGCGTGGCTGTGTACCAGTAATAGTACACCGAGGCTTTCGCTGTATTGTAGAGGCGGCGATATAGTTCGACGAACTGCTGCGAACTCATCGTCTTGGGGTCGGCAATCTCGCGCTTGGTCACCTGCACGAGGAAGTATGCCCGCTCGCCCCGGATGGGTGGAGCGATGACGCCAAGGGGAACCTTGTAAATCATCGTCGTCACGATTGGATCGTTGCCATACCCCTGCAGGAAGCCGTTATCTTTGACCATTGTCGCTGTCTGGACTTGGGCGCTGGGGTCGATTTCCACAATGCGCGCCAGGATATCAGCTCCCTTGAGGCGCTGGTAGACGCTATCTACGTGCTTACGGAGCAAGTCCAGTTTCTTGATGCGGCGCACTCGCTCGACGATATCTGAGCGCACATCCGCAAGCGGCTTGTAACCGGGTTTCCGTTCATCCACAATCTGTGCGACTACGATGCCATACGGCTTGAGTTCCATTGGGTCAGAAAGCGTCCCCACAGGATGCGTGAAGGCAAACTGCGTCAAAGTCCGGGAGCCTAAGACGGGGGTTGTCTCTTCAAAGAAGACCGTTTCCACTGGATTGCGTTTTACCCGCCGTGCCACCGTGTCAAAGGGTATTCCCTTCTCCACCTGCTGCTTGAAGCTATAGGCATCGCGGATGATTTGGTTTCGGGTCGCCGTGCTGAGCCCAACGGTGAGCTCAATTTCACTGTAGGCGATACGGTCGCTACTCCGAGCGTGGACAGCGATGATGTGGAACCCAAAGGGGCTTTCCACAGGACCGACGATGCTTCCGGGCGCAGCCGCAAACGCAGCATCTTCAAAGGGTTTGACCATGCGTCCCCGTGGGAACCATCCCAGATCGCCACCGCGCTCAGCACTCGCTCGGTCTTGCGAGTAAAGGCGTGCCAGCTGAGCAAAATCCTCGCCGGCACGCGCCCGCTGAAGTAACTTCTGTGCTTCCGCCCGGGCACTGTCCTTATTCGTCCCGAAGCCAATGAGGATATGGCTGGCATGCACAACGGGGGTATCTCCCGGCTCCCGGCGGTCAATGCGGAAGAAGTAGAACTTGCCCTGTAGCTCCACCGGGCCGATGACAGAGCCTACAGGCTTATCCGCAAGGTAGGAGGCTTTCTGAGGGTCTATCGCGCTCAGAGCGCTGGGTCCGTAACTCCGACCGCTGTATTCGGACATCAACAGCGCAAAAACCGAATCTCGGCGCTCTGCAGGGACATTCTCCAGCTCTTGGCGAATCCGTTCCAAGCGCTTCCGGAAAGCTGCTGTGTCCTGCGCCGAGGGCTCCAAGGGGAAGATAACGTACTTGAGCTTGCGGGCAGGCTTCTTCTGCCGGAAGGCCTCACGGTGGCGCCGGTAGTAGGCTTCAATGTCGGCATCGGTAACTGTGACATCTCGGTCAGGAATTCGGTCGATGGTGTAGGCAACGTAGGTCACTTCAGCAGTGCTATTCTCCACCACGTACTGGCGGCGCGCATAGCTCGGAGAGACAATGCTGCCAACAGCAGAGACGAGCGAACGGATGTGTTCCCGAGTGCGGTTCTGGCGGATAAAGTCTTCAATGCGCAGCAAGTCGCGCTTCCAGCGTTCTACGGCTTCCACAGGGTCTACTCCGCTGTTGGGGTCAATGTAGTCTGCCAAGCGCTCTGGCTGTGTGACGAGCTCAATGTAGCGGTCTCGGTGGAAGTGTCCAGCGCTATCCGTAAAGGGCTGCTTCATGTAGTCTGGCGGGTTGTCCAGGAGGATATCCAAAAGCTCCTGCCGTGTGACGGGGAAGCCGGCTTTGGTAGCTTCCTGGCGGAGGAGGATTTCCTCCACCATCATATCCCAGATGCTCTGCCGAATGCCAGACTCATCAATGTCGGCGCCTTCGCCGGCAGAGCGGCGCTGCTGCTGCAGTTGCTGCTGCAAGCGCTCATCAAAATCAGCGTAGCGGATTTTCTCGCCGTTGACCGTGCCAATCACTGCTGTTGCCGGATGCTCGCCTGAAAACAGGACAGTCCGGATGTCCGTATCCGTTGCCACCATGAAGCCGATGAACACGATGGCAAACAGTGCCAGCAAGTACGGCGAGACTTCCCGCATTCGCGAAATCACACCCATTAGGCTCTTCCACGCTTGGGGAAACAGCTCCAAAAGCATGCAAACTTACAAAGAGCCCACCGAGAAGCACTCCCAACCGCCACGCCAACAAACAAGGCCCCACCCCCACCAGGGATTGCGTTTCTGCTAACTTCGCACGAACGTAAGGTGTCACGGCGCAGCACAGTGGCTGCAGGCTACCCAATGCCAGTTGAGCTCCCCGAACTGCGCGTTGTTCCAATAGATGCCCTGCTCTTCCACGAAGAGGCTGACCCCTCTCGGGTTGCTGTGCTCCAACACCGCCTAGCTGAAAGCGGCATCTTGCGCAATCCGCCAATTGCTGCTCCACTGGAAGAGGAGCGCTTCCTCGTCTTGGACGGTGTCACTCGCATCACAGCGCTACAACGGCTGGACGTACCCGTTGTGGTTGTCCAGATTGTCCCCTATCCAGGCAGCTCAGTTGAGCTCCGAACGTGGTGCCACTTCATCCCCCAGAAATCTCTCGCCAACATCCGCCATCTGGCAGAAACTGCAGGGCTTTTGTTTGCCGAGAGCTCTGCCGAGGAAGCTCGGCAAGGGGTGGAGGAACGCCGCTACCTGGCCGCTGCCTTGGACTCACGCGGGCACGCGCTGACTTTCTCCCTCGCACCGGAGGCGAATCCTTACGGAGTGTTGCGTGCGTTTGTCCACGGCTATAGCCGAACTCTCCCATTTGAGCGGGTAGCCTGGGAAGAGGTCGCCGCTGTATTGGCGGATAGAAGAGCCGATGGAGTGCTTCTCCTCTTTGCGCCGCTGACCCCTGAAGAGCTCCGGGAAATGGTACGGCGCGGTGAGCAACTCCCCGCAGGGATTACGCGGCACATCGTTGCTGGTCGCCTCCTGCATGCCGATATTCCTCTGGCAGAGCTCCGCCGCTTAGGGACATCAGCTTCCTCAATGGCGTGGCTCCATCAGTGGTGGCAAGAGCGTCTGCGGAACCATCGTCTTCGCTACTACCCCGAACCGACGTTTGTGTTTGACGACTGAGTAGCCATGCTGCAACTGGGACGTTTCCGTGTGGATGTTGTCGAGACAGGGCGCTTCGGGTTGGATGGCGGTGCGATGTTCGGTGTTGTGCCGAAGCCGCTCTGGGAGCGGGCGTACCATGCTGCTGATGCGGCGAACCGCATCCCAATGGCAGCTCGTGCGCTGCTGCTGCGATGGGATTCGCACGTTGTGCTAGTTGATACCGGTAACGGCACGAAGATGTCCGAAAAGCAGCGCCAGATCTATGCGCTGGACACGTCGCAGTACTCCTTGGAGCGCTCTCTTGAGCAGTTGGGTGTTCGCCCCGAGGAGGTCACAGCCGTCATTCTGACGCATTTGCACTTTGACCACGCCGGCGGCAGTACACGGCGTGATGAGCAGGGACGCCTCGTGCCTACCTTCCCCAACGCACGGTACTACGTCCAACGGGACCATCTCCTCTGGGCACGGCGCCCGACGGAGAAAGACCGCGCCTCCTTCATCACCGAAGATTTTGAGCCTCTCGCTGCGGAAGGCATGCTGGAACTCCTCGATGGCGAGGGTGAGCTCTTCCCTGGTGTTCGCCTGCTGGTTCTGCATGGGCACACGCGTGCAATGCAGCTTGTGCTCGTCAGTGATGGCGGTGAGCATCTCCTCTACTGTGCTGACCTGTGCCCGACGGCTGCCCACGTTGCCTATCCCTACATCATGGCGTACGATAACTTCCCGCTGACCACGCTGGAGGAAAAGAAGCGTTTACTGCCGCAGGCGTACGAGGAGGGATGGATTCTCTGCTTTGAGCACGATGCCTTTGTGCAGGCAGCCCGGCTCCAAGCGGCAGCGAAAGGATTTCAGATTGGCGAGCCACTGCTTATCACTCCGTATCCGGCAGCGACGTCGGACTGAGCACCCGTTCAGGAACGCATTGCACGAACTCTCTCCACGTCCGTGGGCGCTGGTACTCCATCGGGGTAATCCGGCGGAAGGCATGGCACAGGGCAACTGCCAGAGCATCGGAGACATCGTAGACACGCGGGGCAGCATCCAGTCTCAGGATTGTCCGCACCATGTAGTGCACCTGCTCTTTCGTGGCATCACCGCGACCTGTGACCGCCTGTTTCACTGTGCGCGGGGAGTACTCCACCACGGGGATATCCGACAGCGCCAGTGCTACGAGAGCAACCCCGCGTGCCTGTGCTAGCTTTGCCAGCGACTGTGCATTACGGGCGTAGAATGTACTCTCCACAGCAGCCTCATGCGGGCAGGTTCGCTCCAGCACAGAGCGTAAGCGGTCAAAGATGAACCGTAACCGCTGTGGCAACGCTCGTGTCCGACGCCCTGCCTCAATGACTCCGTACTCAACCACAGCGTACTGCCCTTCCCTACAGGCAATGACGCCATAGCCGCAGCGGATGCTCCCCGGATCGATCCCCACGATGCGGAGCTCCTCAGGCATGCTGGAGCTCTTCCATGAGGGCGTCGTCCATTTCGAAGTTGGAGTAGACGTTCTGCACGTCGTCCAGCTCCTCGATAGTCTCCAGGAACTTTAGCAGGCGCTCAGCTTGTTCTCGGGTTTCAATTCGGACGGTGCTCTTGGGTAGCCACTCCAGCTTTGCTTCTTTGACGGTCAGTCCCCGCTCTTGCAGAATGCGCTGACATGCTGCCAGCTCCGAGGGAGCGCAGTAGACGATGAAGTTGCCATCCCCGCGGACGACATCGTCAGCACCGGCTTCCAGAGCATGCTCCAGCATAGCTTCTTCGGTCAACCCCTCGCCTTCCACGTAGAGGACGCCGCGGCGCTCGAAGTTCCACAGGACCGAGCCCGTCTCGCCGAGGCTACCCCCCAGACGGCTCAGCGTTGAGCGGAGCTGCGAGACTGTTCGGTTGCGATTGTCCGTTGCCACCTCAATGAGCAGGGCAACCCCGAAGGGACCGTAGCCTTCGTAGAGGACTTCTTCCAGTTGCCCGCCTTCACCTTGCAGCTCGCCGGTGCCGCGCATGATTGCGCGGCGGATGTTTTCCATGGGCATATTAGCGGCTCGGGCGTTTTCTATTGCCAAACGCAGCCGCGGATTGGCTTCTGGGTCGCCACCGCCCAGACGGGCAGCAATAGTGATTTCGCGCGCCAGCCGGGTGAACAGCTTTCCTCGGCGAGCGTCAACGGCGGCTTTCCGGTGGCGGATGTTTGCCCATTTGCTGTGTCCTGCCATGGTCCTCCTGCACTGTGGAACGGGCGCGCGAATTTACGGCATCGCTCCCGCTTTCTCTTTGCCGAAGAGGCATCCTGAGGAGCCTGCCCACGGCATATCGTTGTACCGTACGCCCATCATTGCCGCACGTCCCGTACGTGCCAGTGACATCACTGGCATCGGATGCTCCCATTCCGGCAGCCAAACAAGCATGACGCGCAGTTCCACCGTGTTCATCCCCACCGGCGTATAGATACACGGGGCATAACGAATCCGCTCCTGCAGCACATAGTACGCCCGCTCCTCCGGTGGGATAGCCCGAAGCTGCTCCGGAGTCGGGTGCAGGACAACTCCTTTGCCAGCAAAGGAGAAGAGCGGCTTGAGCACATACTCCTCCAACCGCTCGGGCAGCTCTGAAAGGTCGGAGAGGCGAAATGCTCGCGGCACGGTAGGATGACGCAGCCAGGGCAAGGCAAATTTGCTCATACGGAAGTACCAGTTCGGGTGCCCAGCCCACTCTACCTCCAGCTCATCTGTCCAGCGAAAAGGCAGCTCTGCGCCGTGCTCTTCCAGCTCGTCAACGATTGCCCGATTGAAGATGCGCCGGATGCGGACCCAGCGGTTGCCACGCCGATAGTAGAGGCGCTTACCGTCGCAGCGGAGGTGGCAGATGTCAGCGATTGCAATTCCCAATTGGCGCTGCAGTGCCGTGAAGTCCGGCCGCGTCTTCTGTTGCTCGGGTCGGTAGTCGACCAACACCACTTCCTCCGGGTCATGCTCGCCAACGATTGCCCGGCGGAGGATATCCCAGTACTGCTCGTCGGAGAGCCCGCTGAAGGTATACCGCCACTCTTCCCCCAGCTCGTAGATGTGGCGGGCGAGCCGGGCGTAGAAGTACTGGTAGCCGAACAGCGAAGGGAATCCCTGGAGCTCAACCAAGCGCAGCCCGCACTTGCCGGTAGCCTCCTCCACAACAGCAAAGTCCACGACAGCAAACAGGGGGCGTTCTGGCTCATTGGGCACACGGTATGCCTCTGGGACTGCCTGCTCGGAGAGAGCCCGATAGGTCGGGGTAGCACACATCTCGGTAATGGCTCGGGCGGCTTCTTCCAGTTCTGTGCGGAACGAGTGCGAGACGAAAATGGGTGCTTCGCAGACCCGAAATTCTATCGGAGAGCCAACGGCGTCCTGGAGGGCATCCCGGAATTGATGGTAGCGCTGCGGGGTGAATATCTCCTCGGCAAAACGGCGCTGCATGTCCGGTAGCATGGGACTACGGTTTCTGCTGTTCGGGCTCCGGAGAGAGAGTGCGTGGAGGCGTTGTCGGCAGCTCAAAGCCACGGCGCTGTGCTGCGGGGATGACGCGTTCGGGCGCTTCTAAGAGCATCACTTGCTGGTACCAGTATGCCACGACCGACTCCAGGGAGTCGCAGGCGCGCTGCAGCGTCGCAATCTGGCGCAGCCGCTCTTCTATGGCGACGACGTTGTGGACATAGCCGGTCAGCAGCAGTGCGCTCCCGACGAGGATACCCAGGAGAGTCCATCGGGTCAAGCGCCGCCGCTGGCGGCGGACAGAGGGCAGTTCGCGCACGAGCTTCTCCGTCATCGGACTTCAGAACCGCTGGGGACTTCTGTCTCCGGCATGAGGAGGACGGGGCTTCCGTCAGGTGCTGTCGCTGCAAGCAGCATACCACGCGACTCCACCCCACGGATGACGGCAGGCTTGAGATTGGTTGCCACAACGATAGAGCGTCCGAGCAGCTCCTCCGGTGTGTAGCGCTGGGCAATCCCGGCCACGATTTGCCGCACTTCGGTACCGATTTGCACTTCTAAGCGCAGCAGCTTCTGCGTACCAGCAATCCGCTCGGCTGCGACGATCCGCCCGATACGCAAGCCCAAGCGCTGCACATCCTCAACGGTTGCGTAGGCGTTTTCCTCTGGGGTCGGTGTAGGCGTCATTGCTGCCTGAACAGCTGAGTACAACTTCCGGCGCTGTGCTTCTATGCGTTCCGTGCTCACCTTGGCAAAGAGGAGTCGAGGTTCAGCAAACCGATGCCCCGCAGGGACAGCCGGTAGGAGCGCATCATACCACCAGTCTTTCCCCGAGGGCTCATCGGGATTGCCGACTACAGCAGGCATCTGCAGCAGCTCCCAGAGACGGCGCGCAGCAAATGGTACAATGGGGGCAAACAGCACTGCAAAGCTCCGAACAGCTTGGACACACAGGAAGAGCGTGCGGGCACAGCGGTCTGGGTCCTCGGTCACCGTCTGCCACGGCGTCATATCGTTGAAAAACTTGTTCGCTGCCCGGGCTATTGCCATTGTCTGGGCAACGGCATCGCGGAAGCGGAAGCTATCGTACAGCCGCGCACTCGTGCTACCGCCCATCAACAGCTCCTGGAGGAAGGTGCGCTCCTCCGGTAGCCACCGTGAGCTAAACTCCAGCGGCTTTCCCTGCCAGGCGGCATCGGCAAGGTGCGCCCATTCAGCACGGAGCTCCGCGGCATCCCGGAAGTCAGGGATGTTGCCGTCCCAGTAGCGGTGGATAAACTGCAGCGTTCGGTTGACGAAGTTTCCAAAGGCAGCTACCAACTCATTGTTTGTGCGAGCAGCGAAGTCATTCCAGGTAAAGTCTGCATCCCGGAGCTCCGGCAAGTTCATAGCCAGTGCATAGCGCAGGGCATCCACGGCGTGTTCTTCAGGGAAATCCGCCAGGAAGTCGCGCACATCAATGCTCCAGTTGCGGGATTTCGAGAACTTCTGCCCTTCCAGGTTGAGGAACTCGTTTGCAGGGACGTTTTCGGGCAGGATGTAGCCGCCGTGCGCCATGAGCATGGCGGGAAACATGAGCGTGTGGAAGACGATGTTGTCCTTGCCGATGAAGGCAATGTAGCGCGTGTGGGGATCTGTCCACCACTGGCGCCAGAGCTCAGGCTCGCCACGGTCGCGGGCCCAGCGCTGGGTCATGGAAATGTAGCCCAGCAGGGCTTCAAACCAGACGTAGAGCACCTTGCCGCGTGCCTCCGGCAAGGGGACGGGAACTCCCCACTCCAAGTCCCGGGTAATCGGGCGGTCACTGAGCCCCTGGCGAAGCCAGCTCCGGGTCTGCTGCAGGACGTTCTCCTTCCAATCGGCGCTGTGCTCTTCAACGTAGCGCTCCAGCGCCTGCTGAAAGCGGCTGAGGAGGAAGTACCAATGCCGAGTTCGGCGTACCTCAGGGGGCTTTCCTGTAATGCGACTCCGAGGATTGCGGAGCTCCAGCTGGTTATAGTAAGCTCCGCAGCGGTCACACTGGTCCCCGCGAGCAGCCTCATACCCACAGTTGGGGCAGGTGCCCTCAACGTAGCGGTCGGGCAAGAAGATGCCGGCATCGGGGTCGTAGAATTGGTCTTCCTCCCGCGGCTCCAGGTAGCCCTTGTGGAGGAGCGTCAGGAAAAACTGCTGGGCAAACTCATAGTGCAGCGGGTCTGTTGTGCGCCCATAGAAGTCAAAGCTGATGCCCAAACGGGCAAAGGCGTCGGCATTGGCGCGATGGTAGCGCTCTACGAGCTCCCGCGGCGAGATGCCCTCCTGTTCAGCAGCAATCGTAATCGGAGCACCATGCTCATCGGAGCCACAGATGAAGAGCACAGAGCGCCCCCGGAGTCGGCTATAGCGGGCATAGAGATCGGCTGGCAGGTACGCCCCCGCACAGTGCCCCAGGTGAATGTAGCCGTTAGCGTAAGGGAGGGCTGCCGTAATCAGGATACGGTCCATCGCCAGAATGCCTTGCTACTTGCTGCAGTGGCACAAAAATACCGAGCCCCTGCCCTGTCTCAACGGCGCCGAGGGCGTCGGCGGAAAACGGGACGCTGCCGGTACCGAGCCGGCTCTTCCAGGAGCGAACGTCCCTCAAAGCAGAGCACGAACTCGCCCCGGAAGCGTGTCTGCCGGAAGCGTTCCCACAGTTCGGCAAACGTGCCGTAGTGGTGCGTCTCGTAGGGCAAGGTCAAATTGCAGCCAATGTACGCCCGGCGCTGGGGCATAATAGCAGCAGCATCGGCTAAGAGCTGCCGGAGTCGATAGGGGGTCTCCAACAGCACGACCGTGCGCGGCTCTTCTGCTAAGGCTTGGAGCTGCCGGCGGCGTTCCTCTGGCTTCCGGCTGAGTAGACCGGCAAAGAGGAATTGGTCTGTTGCAAAGCCACTGCGCACCAGCGCTGTGAGAATGCTGGAGGGTCCAGGCACGACCACCAACGGCAATCCCTCCTGCAGGACACGTCGGATCAGCAGCAGCCCCGGGTCGGCAATTGCAGGCATGCCCGCATCAGAGATCACGGCAACGTCTTTACCCTGGCGCAGGTACTGCAGCACCCGCTCGGTTGCCTCCACCTCGTTGTGCTCATTGAGGGTTTCCAACGGCTTGTCAATCCGGTGTGCCCGCAGGAGACGTGCCCCGACTTTGAATTCCTCGCAGAAGACCACCGAACAGCTCTTCAGCACACGGAGTGCCCGCACGGTAATGTCGTCAAGGTTACCAATCGGGGTGCCGACAATGTAGAGCGTACCGGCTTCTACGGATTCAGTACCCATGTTGTCAGCACGTGCCGTCCGACCTCCAAGCGGAAAAAGACAATCCCCCGTGGGAGCAAGTCTCGAGGAAGGCGCACCGACAGTGTATCAGAGCTTCTGGCAACATGCGCCCGGAGCTCCACTGCCCGCCCTAGGATGTCGTACGCAAGCAGCCGCGGCACTCCACTGCCCTGCGGCGCATGCCAGGAGATCTCCAGCACATCCGCAGCCACGATCTGAGGTACTGCTGGCTGTGCAACAGCTGACGGCGCTTGTAGGCGAATGCGGCATTCTACCGGGCGCACACCCGCAGCAAAGCGCAGCCGCACACGTATCTCCCCTTCCACGGGCTGCTGTGCTGTCAGCTCCCACCGAACCCATCCGACATCGCCAGGTCCGATGAGGCTATCGGCATGTACAGCCTGCAGGGCAACTGTCTCAGGTGCACTCAGCAGCTCAACAGCTCGCAACTGCAAAGGTGCCCATCCAGCGTTGAGGAGTGCGCACGAGAAGCTCCACCGTGTCCCAGCACCGGAGTATACCAGCGCTGTGTCGGAGGCAACCGGTACGGCAAAGGCAGGAAAATCTGCTGCTCCTCCGATGCTGTAGAGGCGCTCCAGGAGGTGTGGTCGCTCGACGAATGGATTCGCTCGCCCTTGGTATCTGGCAACGCGGCGGGTACGCTCGCGTTCCCAGGCATCGACAGAATCCAGCGCATGCCACTGCCGTAATAGGGCTTCGTGCGGGGCACTGAGGAAGCCGGTCATGTTGCCGTACCGCAGCGCAACGTAGAAGAGAGCTCGGGCGAGATCGCCTTTCCGGACATCACGGGGCTCGAAGACCAGTGTGCCACCGGAGTCTGTCCCCAGCCGCGACCCTCCCGCCTGCCAGAGGACCTGCTTCACGATGCCATAAGGCAGATTGCTCCGCTGCTCGTTCGCTTCGGCAAGGCTGGGAAAGAGGTGGTGGAGGTCGCTCAGTGGAGGGAGTGCACTAGCGCCGCGGCTGCGTGGCCACGCGTGTTCAACGTTGAACACCGTCGGCTGCGGCATTGGGGGAACGCGCACCGTCTGCCCGGTATAGATACACTCCACCGTGCCGCCTCGGTTCTCAACGTCCAGGAATAGCACGATGCGGGCGCTGTCGTAGGGCAGTACAGCCTGCTGGCTCACTATGTGCTGAAGCCGTTGTCGGAGCGCCTCGCCCCACAGCCCATCTGTCTGGCGGTAGAGCGAATCTGGGTCCGTGACTCGCGCACGGAGCAGGCAGGCATAGGTCCACTCGGCCTCAGAACAGCGCAGCCGAAGCAGAAGGAGCCCAGCGGTGGCAAGGTTGTGCCGAAAGGAGGCGGTAACCTCCAACGTCACTGTCTCGCCCGGCTGGAGTACAAGTGGTGTTGGTGGCGGGGTTACAGCAAAACCTCCCCATATCCACTGTCGCACTTCAGCTCCGAGAAGAGCGAGTGGCTCCGCACCGTCATTGCGCAGCACCACCGTCTCTCGGCGCAGTTCTTCGAGGGCAAGCGTACCGAAATCCAGCGTATCCGGCATCACAACAGCGCCGCACCACGCTGCCCACGCAGACAGCGGCGCTGCTCCCCAGAGAAGCCAGCGCATACTACCGCCTGTCTCCTGCTAAACCACACGAAATTACGCCATGAGCGGACAGCGACCCGTACCGCAGCAGGGCGGCTATTCGTCCTACGGGCTGTCTGCGGAGTGTGGAGAGCTCCGGCAGTATGCACGCCTGGATTGCATTTCTACAGCACCGCCTCCACGAGCCGTTGCCCGGACACGCTGCTCACCGGCAAATGATGCCAATTGCCGAGGGGTACCAACGCCCGTTGACACCTCCGCCAGGGAGCCGCCCAGCAGCCGTGCTCGTGGCATTCCCCACAGTACTCCCAGAGCCAACGTGCATCCTTACTCTCCGGAGCTCGCAGCTTGCTCACCACAGCGGAGAATGGAGCTTCCCTGGTGGGATGCTCCAGCCAGGCGAATCCCCTGTGGATGCCGCACTGCGGGAAGCTGCTGAGGAGATTGGTATTGCACCCGAGCTCGTGACCGTTCTCGGCACAGCAACCCCACTGTATGTGCCCGCTTCCCACACTGCTGTCATGCCTATCATCGCAGCTCTGGCAGGTCCACTCCATCTCCACGCCAATCCAGCAGAGGTTGAGCGCATTGACTTCCTCTCGCTGCAAGCCCTCTCGCAGACTCCACCCTCGGTCGGCGTATGGGAACGCAGAGGTTCCAGAGTCCGCGTTCCATTCTGGAGGCTGCACGGAGTACCCCTCTGGGGAGCAACGGCGATGATTGTGAACGAGCTCTTGTGGCTTTACCGAGAGTTTGCCGGCATCGCCCCCACCGAGGAGCGGGCACCGTAATATTGCACATCTGGACAAGCACCGCCGGTAGATGGAGCGTTTCCGCTGGCTTCTGGTGTGCTGCATTGGTGCTGCATTCTTCCGCATCCATGCCGAAGAGCTACAGCTCCGATGGGAGCGCACAGGGCCGGCAGAGCTTGTTCTCAGCGTCTCTGTCACCGCTCCGCGGTTTGTCAGGACCCCGGAAGGCATACGCCAGCTACCGCCAGTCTCGGCATGGGCTTTTCCGCTCCCCGGGCAGGCTATTTATGGCTTCGCTGTGCCTGTTCGCCTTTCCTCTCCAGCGGTGCTCTCGACGGAGATACTCCAGCAACAGGAGCTTCCCGTGGACGCACCATTGGCTCAGCTCTCCTGCAGCGAATGCGTCCCAGCCGAGCTCCCGCTGGTGCAGGTAGTGCCATTGGGCTCTGCGGGAGCTGAATCTATCAGCACCCTGCGCTTGTTTCCGTATCAGCCAGTTGACCATGGTAAGCGGCTCCGTGTTGTCCGCGAATTCCGCATCCGCCTCCGCGCCTCGGCTCCTCTTCCAGTACCGCCCGTGCTGACAGGCTGGAATGTCACCGCCCTCCGCTCAGCCCCGACTATCCCGGCGCTTCCTCAACAGAGCGAACTCCGCCGCATCCCGACAGCACCCGATGGGTACCAGTACAAATTCATCGTCGCCCGCCCGGGGCTCTACAAGGTCACCGCACCACAACTGGCAGCTCTGGGGCTACCGCTTGCCGCCATCCCCACCACGAGCCTAATGCTGTGGAACCGCGGTAGCCAAGTGCCGCTCTACGTCTACGACCGCAACAACAACGGGCGGCTTGATGACTACCCTCCCGACCCCGACTACATCGCCTTCTTTGGGGAGCCAAACCACATGAATTTCCGCAACCGGGATGGGGACATGTACCGCGACCCCGAAACCGATGAGAACGTCTACGTCCTCACCTGGGGCAACACCCCGGGGCAGCGCATGGTAGAAGAATCAGGCGACATACGAGTCACCGACCCACGACGGGCAGTTGACCTACGCGGCAAAGCCTTCCTCAGCACCGTCATTGCGGAGGAAAACCGCGTGGTAGAGCGCTTCGGTGCTGTGGAAGAGCTAGACCGCGACCTTCTGCAACCCAGCTTTCAAGGCGACCAACTCTTCTGGGCGCGGGTGAGCGCCAATAGCAGTGTGACTGTCTCCGTGCCACTTCCGGCTCCAGACTTGCTATCGCCAGAGCCTGTACAGGTGGAGGTTATGCTCTGTGGTGCGGTTGCTCCTCCGTTGCCATGCCCGATTCCAGAGCACACGGCGGAGATTTACCTCAACCAGCGTCGTATCCTGCGCGCAGCTTGGTCTGGTGCGCGTCCGTTCCTGGTGCAGAGTCCGCGGGACCAAATCGCCCCCATCCCTGCCTCCGTGCTGGCTGCTGCCGACAGCAGCACGGTGACCGTTGCGAACATCTTTGACTGCCCCCAAGCTGGGGATCGTTCCCCGAGTTTCTACCTGAACTGGGTGCGTATCCGCTATCCGCGTCTCTACGTAGCCACGGCTGATGAGTTGTGGTTCCGCACACCGCCGAATTCGCCCCCGGGGCTTTACACGTTCGCTCTGGAGGGCTTCACAACGCCGAACGTGCTCCTCTTCCGGGTTGGTATCTCCCGAATTCTCAACGCCAGCCTTGAACGCGTGAGCTTAGCCGGTGGTGGAGTACGCTACACCGTCCGTTTTCAAACCTACGTTGCTTCTCCCGAGGAGCTCTTCTATGCTGTAGCCGCCGATAGTGTTCGAGCGCCGCTGCGCTTGGTACGCGACCTGCCCTCCGACCTTGCCTATCCGGCAACGGCTGCCGACTATGTGCTCATTACCCACAAGGGGATCTGGGACCGGCGTAGCCCTGCAGCTTCAGCCCCTGACCATCCTGTCAATCGCCTGCTCCGACTTCGGCAGCAACAGGGCTTGCGTACTCTGGTGGTGGACATTGAGGACATCTACGACGAGTTCAACGACGGCATTGCCTCGCGCGAAGCACTCTGGCGCTTTCTCCGCTATGCATGGCAGCACTGGGCATCACCTCCGCGGTATGTCCTCCTTCTGGGCTCTGCACAGGCAATTCCTCCGCAGCTCTGGCAAACCCGGCGTTGGGGCATGACCCCCACGGATTACCCTTACGGCTGCGTTGAAGGCACTTACCAAACTCCGTCCGGCGCTCTGACCGACGACCCCGTGCCTGAAATTCTCGTCGGTCGCATTCCGGCAGAATCCCTGACCGAAGCCGACGCGGTTGTTCGCAAACTGGAGGAGTACGAACAGCGGTACACCACGTCGTACTTTCAACCGCGGATTCTGCTCCTTGCTGGCCTGAATGGATTCCAGCAGCAGACGGAACTGCTCGCCGAGCGGCTCTTTGTTGGCGTCTCGCAACGCCGGCTCTTCGTCACCCCGGGCACTCCGTATTCTGGGCACACTGCCGAACTCATTCAGTTGTTTGCCGAAGGCGCTGCAGCGGTGAACTTCCTTGGACACGGTGGCGGCGGCATCTGGGAGGACGCTGGGCTTCTGCGCGATGAGGATGTTGAGCTGCTGACCAACCGCGGGCGTTACCCAATTGTGTCCAGCCTGACGTGCTTTACTGGTGCTTTTGAGCAGCTAGGCGCGCGCCGCGGGCTTCTGACCAGCTTGGTGCTTGCTCCGGGGCGGGGCGCTGTCGCAGCGTGGGGAAACTCTGGCTACGGCTGGCTGGAGAACTCTTTCTTGCTCTCCACAGCGCTGATGGAGCTGCTCAGCATCCCGAGTGGGCGCCCACAGCGGCTGGGCGAGCTCTTCCGCGCCGGCAAACTCCTCTATGCAGCCCGGGCGTACGGATTGCAGAACGAGATCGTGCTCTCCATGCTGCTCCAATCCACGCTGCTGGGCGACCCCGCTATGGTTCTTGCAATGCCAGCCGATAGCGTTACCCTTCAGGCAGAGCGTTCGTGGGCATATCCGGGAGACCGCCTTGCCGTGGAAGCCACGCTGCCCTTCAGTGCCGGTATGGCACGTATTCTCTTAGCCGACGAGCGCGGCAATGACCTTGCCGGTACAGAGCAGACGCTTCCTTTGAGCGGTGCATCCGTGCGGTTTTCTATCACGGTTCCGGCAACGTACTCAGGCAGCCGGCTCTTCGTGCGCTTCTATGCCGTAGAGGCCAGTGGTCAGCGTGCAGCCGCCGGCGGTATCGCTCTCAGCACTGGCTCTGTACTGCTGGGGGAAATCCAGACAGTGCCTTCTCCACCTCTCCCCGGACAACCCTTAGCACTGCGCATCAGTGTTCGCAGCCGAACTCCTGTGCAGAACGTCACTGCCACCGCCACCATCATCCAGCCCGATGGCAGCACGACATCGCTCGGTACGCTACCGTGCCAGCTCGTGGCACCCGAGCTCTACGAGACACAACCTCCTCTGCCTGCAGCCCTCATCGTGCCTGGTGCTGAAGTGCGAGCGCTCTTCACCGTGACCTTGGCCACGGGACAGAGTGTGAGTTCGCCAATGGCCATCGTTGTGATTCCGGGCATCGCCGATCCAGCCGTCGTGCTGCCCCTGGCTGGCGACAGCCTACGCACAGCGACTCCGTGGCTCCGTATGGTGGCAACCCCACAAGGGGCTCGCCTCCAGGCACGGCTGTACAATTGGACGGGCACACCAGCGGGGAACGTCTTGGCACGGCTGTGGCTCATCGCGGCAAATACTGCCCCACAGCTACTGGCCGAGCAGCGCATGGACATTCCTGCCAGCGGCTCGGCAGATTGGCTCATCTCTCCCCCGGTGATTCTGCCCAAGAGCCTTCTCCGGCTTGAGGTTGTATCGGACAGCCTCTCCACCGGCGGGGACCGCCTGCGGGCAAACAACGCTGCCGATGACAGTCTTCTGCTGGCGTGCTTTGCCGTCGCGCCCCGCGTAGGGACAACACTCGATGGCGTGCAATCTTCCCCTGTCGGGCGCCCTGGGGTTGCGCTCGTCACCGTCCCCCCAAGTTCTGCTCCTGCCCGTCTCAGTTTGCTCTGCATGCAATCGCTCCCTACGGCATCCACCGCCCAACCCGATGTGCACATGGTCATGTTGGCAGACAGCTCTGCTGCTATCGCTATCACAACGGATGCACCCTCACCACTGCCGGCAGTGCTGCAGGTGTGGTACTCACCTGCAGACACCAACTTGCGCTACGGCGCGCCGACGCTCTACCGGAAGCATCCGCGCCTGCCCCTCTGGCAACGCCTTCCCACCCAGGAGAGTGCCCCTGGCGTGCTCACAGCCGAGGTTACTCTGCCGGGCATCTTTGCAGTTGCGACAACGACAGACCAGCGTCCTCCACAGGTCCGTATAACTGCCGAAGGGCGTGCGGTCCCTGCCCGAACGGTGCTCTCGGCAAACCCACGGATTGGTATCGTCGGCGTGGATGAGAACGGTATTGCGACAGACACCGCTGCAATCCTCATCACGCTCAATGGGCAGCCTGTTCCACCGAGCCAATACGTCGTTGTAGACACAGCCCAGACACTGACAGCCTCCAGCATTAGCTACCGCCCCCAGCTCCAAAGCGGGACCCACATCATCTGCGCTACCTTGACCGATTGCAACGGTAACCAGAGCGAGCGCACCTGCATCCAGGTAGAGGTTTCCACCACCTTGGAGCTCCGCCTCTTGGGGACCTTCCCGAACCCATTCGCTGAGGAGATGTTCATCGCCTACGAGCTCTTAGGGGCCAGCAACGTGGACGAAGTTGAGCTCCGCTTCTACACTGCTTCTGGACGCTCCATCCGACGTATGGTTTTCCCGACTACCTCTCCGACAGAGGCTTTTGGCTTCCTGCGCGGCGGAACGGGGCTGCCGACAGCTCCGGGCTACCACGAAATCTGGTGGGATGGCACCGACGACGAGGGACGTCCTGTGGCTAACGGTGTGTACTTCTACCGACTGCGGGTCCGAGCTGGTGAGACAACAATAGAGCGGCGTGGAAGTGTGGCGCGTGTACGCTAACGGGCTCCTGTGGCTAAGTGTCGTGCTGACGGTGTCCGCGCAAGAAGAGCGCTATGCAGCAGCATTTCTGGAAATTCCGCTTGGGGCACGCGCCCTGGCGATGGGCTCTGCGTACACTGCTGTTGCCGACGACGCCTGGGGCTTTTACTGGAATCCCGCCGGCACAGCGGTGCTGCCTGAGCTCGTGCTGCTGTCTGGCATGTACAGCTCGCAGTATGGCTCCATTGGGTCGCCACTGGCTCATTTCTTCCACAGTGGGCTCACTGTGCCCGTGTCAGGACTCCGCTTCGGGGTGAACTGGGCGCGCTTTACGGTGCCCGATCTGCGGCAGTATCCAGACCTCACGCGCGTGCTCTCGCCCCAAGAGCGGGAAGAGCTGGTACGCCGCGCTGGAAACGGTGAATTCATCCCTAACGCCGACGATGTTCTCTGGCTGACGCTGGCACGGCTCATCGTGCTGCCGGTAGATTTCGGCTGGATGCGCTTCTCCGTCCCAGTGGAGCTCCCCGTGGGCATCTCGTTCAAGCTGCTGCGGGAGCGCATTGGCGAGCACCACGCCTCCGGTATCGGGGTAGACCTCGGAGCAATGCTGCGTGTGAACCTGAAGGACATCACGTTCGATGAACGCTGGCCCCAGCTCTCGCTGGGTGTTTGCGTGCGCGATGTCGGCGGTACCCGCCTCCTGTGGAGCACGCAACGCCCGCACCGTATCCCAAGCTCCGTCCAATGGGGAATTGCCCTCAGGCAGCCCTTCGAGATGTGGCATCTGGACGCCACGGTAGCGTACGACCGAGACGAGCGCTACAGCGGCACTAACCACTACGGTATAGAACTGCTCTACCGCCGTAGTTTTGCCCTCCGGCTGGGTCTCTCCAACGGCGTCTTGTCTCTCGGGGCCGGGGCTGACGTCGGCTTCCTCAGCGTTGACTACGGCTTCTTAGCCGATGCCAACGTGCAGTTGGGGAATGTCCATCGCCTTGCCGTGAGTATACGGTTGGAACGCATACTGGAGCGCCTCCGATGAGATGGCATTGCTGGACTCGACTTCCTCTGCTTGCGCTGCTGGGCTGTGGTACCCCGACAGCCCCTCCCCCACCATCACTGGAAGCCCCGCAGTGGGTACAGCGCAGCCCTGATACAGCCGCTATTGAAACCGGGGTGCGCCCCTGGCCCGATGCAGCAGCTAACGGCATCGGCGGCATCCGGCTGGAATGGCACGCATTAGACCCGCGGCAGATTGGAGGCTACCGTATCTACCGTACTGACACGACGGATTCCAACGGCACCCCCATCCGGTTTACCGAGCTAGTAACGCTGGAGTACGGCACTACCGCCGAGGACACTGCCTACGTGGACAAAGCCGTCGTCCCATGGCGTACGTACTACTACCGTGTCCATGCGTTAGACCGCTCGCCACAACGCCGCGAAGGTCCCCCCTCTGAGGTAGTGCGCTTTACCCTGGAGCCACCGCCAGTGCTGACAGCACCGATCGGGAGCGTCCATCCTGATTCGGTCATCTTCCGCTGGAGTGGCAACGTCGGCTACGTCGTGCTGCGCGTCTTTGAAGCCGATACGCTCAACCCTGACCTATTGCTACGCCCTGTTTGGGTCTTTGCCGGAACGCCATTGGACTACTCCCGTCCGCAAATCCGCTACAACCAAGACGGAAGGGCGCTCCCGTTGGAGGGAGGTAAGCTCTACCGCTGGCGCATCAGCCGCATCACGCCTGGACGCCCCGACCGCGGTGCCAGTTCTGTCTGGCAAACCTTCTGGCTACGGCAGTAGCTGATGTTGGACAACACCGTCGAGCTCATGGCGCACTTTTGGCTTTTGGCTCTGCTGCTTTCCCCCGCGCTCCTCTGGGCACAACAGCAACAGACACGTGACCTCTTCGGCACTTCCCGGGAGCTCCCCCAGCAACGCCCACCGTACTCAGGCTTGGGCGGCGCGGCGTACTACGACCTCAGCTTCGGCACGGGCTTGACCATACCGGTCAACCTCTGGGGATACGTGCGCGCGCCGGGGCGCTACATCGTGCCCAGCTCAACCACCTTGGTGCAGTTGATTTCCTTCGGTGGTGGACCGACCGAGTACGCTCGGCTAACCGATGTGCGCGTCATCCGCGACGTCCGTGTTGACACCACCATCGTGGAGCGAGTGCTCGTGTATAACCTGGAGCTCTACCAGCGCACGGGCGATCCCAGCCAGAACCCAATTCTCTATCCCGGCGACACAGTCATCGTCCCCGGCGGTGCGCTGAGCACGCTGGAGGTTGCTATCGGTGTTGTCCGCGATGTACTGCTCATCCTCCAAGCAGTAGTGACGTTGGTGCTCTTCTTCCGCGGTGGGCGATGAGACGCTGCCTCTTCGGCTGCCTTGCCCTGCTCCTCTTGGTAAGCTGCTCGGGCTCCTCTGTAGAAGAGCGGCGCCTGAGCTTCTGGCACTTCTGGAGCGAACCCTCTCACCGAGCAGCTCTGCAGGAGCTGCTGACCGAGTTCGAGCAGCGCTACAACTGCCGTGTTGAGGTTACGGAGCTGACGTGGAACGAAGGCAAAACCAAACTGCTGGCAGCCTTCCATGCTGGGCAGCCACCCGACGTAGTCGAGCTGGGCTCCGACTGGGTAGCGCAATTCTCCAGCGCAGGCGTCCTCTGGGAGCTTCCACCCGACAGCATCCCAATGCACCACTTCGTCCGCTTTGCCCATCCACCCTGCTACTGGAACGGCAAACTGTATGCTGTGCCGTGGATTGTAGACACCCGCGTCCTCTTCCTGAACCGTACGGCGCTGCAACGCGCTGGGCTCCCGAGCGACCCGCCCCGCACATGGGCAGAGCTGCTCCAGCGAGCCGAGCGGCTCCATAATCCCCCGCAGTTCTACGGCTGCGGAGTCAACGGCGCTGACCCACACCGGCTCTACAAAAAAGTGCTGCCACTGCTCTGGAGTTACGGTGCCGAGCTGCTGGACAGCTCCGGAACCGTACGGCTTGCAACTCCAGAAGCTGTTGCGGCAGTGACAATGTACGCTCAGCTTGCCCGCGTTGGGCTCGTAGAGACACAGCGCCAGCTGGATGATGCCTTCCTGCAAGGGCGTTTGGGCTTCTGGATTTCAGGCGCTTGGCTGGCAGAGAAACTGCGTCGGCAGCCACCACCGTGGGAGTACAACCTCAGTCTCCTACCCGGGCTCACTCCAACGCAGCCCGGCCTCTCCTTTGCCGGTGGAGAGTACCTTGCCATCAGCGCCAGCTCGCCCCGCAAAGACTTGGCGCTCGCCCTTGTCCGCTTCCTCACCGACGGGCACAACGCTGTCCGCTTCTGCCGCGCTGTGACGGAGGCTGGCTTCCCTGCCGACCAACGCTTCCACAACGATTCGCTTCTGCTGCAGATCCCGTACCGCCGCGTGTTTGCCGAACAGCTCCGCTCCGCTCGTATGACCCCGGTTCATCCTCGCTGGCTGGATATTGAAGCAGCTTTAGAAACCGCCGTCGTAGAGGTGCTCTACGGTACCCGCTCCCCCGAGGAGGCGCTCCGGTACGCCGAACAAAAACTCTCCGTGGGGCGCTGAGCTTCCCCGTTGCGTCCCACACGAACCCTCACCTTGCTGTTAGAGCACAATGAGCCAGCGCAGAATCCCGCTCCAGCGGTGCGGATCGGGCAGCTCCACACAGCAGATGGCACCTGCTGGGAAGGCGAGACGAAACTGTGGTGCTCCGCAGAGCTCGCCAATCCACTGAGGCATGCTGGGTGCGTGACCGACCAAGAGGAGCTGCTCGCTTTTGGCAAACGCTGTCAGCAGTGCCTGCACCCCAACGGTTGAGCCCGCCGGAGTCAGCGCAGCATCGGTGACAATGTCACGCTGGTATCCCAATCCTTCAGCAAGGAGCTGTGCAGTCTGCATCGCCCGCCGGTACGGGCTGCTGACAATCCACTCCGGCATCATCCCCACAAGCCGTAAGAGTGGCAGCAAGCGCTGCAGATACGCGATGCCCTCAGCACTCAGCCCGCGCAGGGCATCACCGCCTGCAGTGGTGGAGGCAGCTTCTGCTTGGGCATGCCGCATCAGGTAGAGCAACATCGCGCTGCAACACAACTCTGTTCTACATCCCAGGTAGCAGCGGCAAAAATAGTCAAGGGATGCCCCTGAACCCTTACTGCAAGCTATCTGCCCTCTCCGTCACCGATGGCGGGGGATCGGAAGCTGACAGCCGCTCCACCAGGAGCTCAGCAACATCACGAACGCGCACCTCGTCCGCCTTCCCCAAGGCTTTGAGCCCGTCGGTCAGCATCGTCATGCAGAAAGGACAATTGACAGCGATCGTCTGAGCCCCGCTCCGGAGCAGCTCTGCCGTGCGCTCTACGTTGACTTTCGTGCCTTCGCGCTCCTCCAGGAACATACGTCCGCCGCCGGCACCACAACAGAAACCGCGGTCGGCAGCCCGCTCAGGCTCGCGCAGCTCCGTATTGGGCAGCACACGCAAGAGCAGCCGCGGTGCCGCGTACTCCGTGTTGTAGCGCCCGAGATAGCAAGAGTCGTGGTAGACAACCGCCTGGAGCGCCGTCTCCACCGCACCGTCGGTAAACCGAAGGCGGCCTGCTTCCACTAACTGCCGCAGATACTGCGTGTGGTGGTAGACCTCGTAGACGCCTCCGAAACGGGGATACTCGTTTTTGAGCGTGTTGTAGCAGTGGGGGCACATTGTCACGATGGTGCGGACACCATAGCGGTTGAGCGTCTCCACGTTCGCTCGTGTGAGCATATCGGCAAGGTACTCGTTTCCAGTGCGGCGGGCAGGATCGCCGGTGCACTGCTCCTCTGTCCCCAAGATGCGGACCCGAACCCCGGCAGAGGTCAGCAGTTGCACAATAGCCCGGGCAACGCGCTGAGCCCGCTGGTCGTAACTGCCGGCGCAACCAACCCAGAAGAGGACATCGTAGTCGGCGGAATCCTCCGCCAGCGTCTTCACCGGCAGCCCCTCTGCCCAAGCGGCACGGTCAGCGGCTGCGAATGCCCATGGTGTTGCGTTCGTCTCCAAATTCCCATAGGCTGGCTGTAATTCTGCCGGGAACTGCGCCTCCATCATGACCAATCCCCGCCGCAGCTCTACGATGATGGGAACGTGCTCAATCATGACCGGACACTCCTCCATGCAGGCCCCGCACGTGGTGCACTGCCACAGTGCCTCCGGCGGGATGTAATCGCCAACGAAGCGCTTGGCAAGGAGCGCCTCCTCCTGTGGGCTCAGCGCTTTCCCTTGCCGCTGCCTGAGCAACAAAGGCATCCGGTCAAACGTACGCTGCCGAACTGCTACCACAATCGCACGCGGGTCCAGCACTTTCCCGGTCTGATTTGCCGGACAGACACTGGTGCATCGCCCGCAATGGGTGCAACTGTAGCCATCCAGCAGACTCTTCCATGAGAGATGCTCCACATCGGTTGCCCCGAACGTTTCGGCATCGGTACGGGTAAAGTCAATCGGCTCCAACGCATTAGCCGGCCCTAAGCGGGCGAAGAAGACGTTGGGCAGCGAGGTCAGCACGTGCAAATGCTTGGAAAACGGCAGGTAGTTGAGGAACATGAGGATGAAGCCGATGTGCACCCACCAGGCAATCTCAAAGAGGAGGCGCGTGGTCTCTGTCGGTGAGAAGAGCCCAGCAAGCACCGCTGCCACCGGGCGAAAAGCCCATGCATGGTCAGCCCCCAGCGCAATCCGCGTGCTGTTCTGCAGGAGGAGTGCCGAGACAATCACCGTGATAAGCCCCAGGATGATTGCCGCATCCCGTTGTTCGCTCGCCGGTCCCTGAAGGCGTGGGACTCGCTGGACCCAACGCCGCCATGCCGCCCACCCTACGGCAACGAGCACGAAGGCACAGAACAGGTCAGCCAGCAGTGTGTTGAGCGAGTAGAGCGGTCCCAGAAAGCTCAAGGACCACCGCGGATTGAAGCCTTCTAGCACTGCCTCCGCTGCTGAACCCAGCAACACGAGAAATCCCCAGAAAAGGGCAGCGTGAATAGGTCCAGCAACGCGGTCCCGCAGAATCCGCTGCTGCCCAATGCCCACAACCAGCATTTGCCAGAAGCGCTGCCCGAGCCGGTCCCACCGCCGTTCTGGACGCGCTAACCGGAGAAAGCGCACTAACTGCCACGCATTGTAGGCGAAAATGCCCACAGCCACCAGGAACATCGGAATGAAGACAAGCGAGCGCATGGACCGCAACCACCCTACCTGCTGCTCTTACAAACGGCACAAAAATAGTCACCCTATCCCCGCACTGCGCCCCCGTACAGCCGCAGCCTGCACAGCGGAGATGCTATCCATCGGACTCCGAATGGATAAGCTCGCTCAGCCTTCCGGCTCATCATCATGGCTGCTGAAGAAAATCATTGGCGTCCACTGCTGCCGGGCATAGCTTTGTGCGTTGTTGAGTCCTGTCGCAAACACCGATGGCACCAACGCAGGTTCGCCAACATCATCAACTCTGCAGCCAGTGCCCTCACGGCATCCTCAGTCCGATGGGGGCAATGGAACACGCAGCACAACAAGAGCTGGCAGATGTCCGACACTCTCGGTATTTCCCCGCCCACAGCACCATTGTCCACTACGGCGAGCCCGTCACGGAGCTTTACTGCATTGCCGCTGGCAGAGCGAAAGCTGTGCTTCCGTACCCCGATGACCGGCGCGGAGCGCTCCTGCTATGCTTGTACAAGGCAGGTGACGTCATCGGGCTGCGAGACCTCTTCGGCGAGCGGCGCCACACAGTAACGGTCATCGCCCTGGAGGAGGTACACGTGTGCGCATTTCCAGCAGAGCTGGTGGAGCGCCACGCGCGACAGAATCCTCACTTCGGCGTCCAGCTCATCCAGTTGTTGGCACACGAGATTGAAGCAATAGAGCAACAGCTCTGGCTCTTCCAGCGCCGTTCCGTGCGGGACCGGCTCGCGCACCTCCTGTTGCTCCTCCAGAGGACCTACGGCAGCGACGAGCAGGGCTTCATTCAGTTCCCCACCACGCCAGCATCGCTGGCAGAGTTGTTACAAGTATCCGTGCCAGCGGTGCGCCGCGCTCTTGACGCATTGGCACGGCGGCATGTGGTTCGCCTCTCTGCCGACCGCATCGGCATTCTGGACACAGAAGCGCTATCCCGCCTACTGCGCCACGGCTAAGGAAGGTGCCGACGCAAGAATTGCAATACCTCTGCGTACCAGGCACGCACAGCGGTAGGGATATCTTCATCAACACCCCACTGGAGCCGGTAGCGTTTCCCGGCATGCCGCAGCTCAGCAAATGCCGTCATATTACTCGCTCCCGATAGCGTGACCCCTTCCGCCTCCCAAGCTGCCATCTGCTGGAGAAACGGCTGCACACTGTCGGCCGGGACTCGCCCGGCTTCCTCGACGCGCTCGGGCTGTCCCGGCATTTGGCTCCATCGGTATACCACCCCATCGGCACGGAGCACATAGCCAGAATACAGCCCCGTAAATCCCCCACCCTGACCAATGAGCAGCTCGCCATCGATCGGGGCTCGCAAGTCCGTGCTCCGGCACCCCACCACAACCGCCGCCATTCCAGCCACGAACACAAGCACCACCATGGGATGCTCCACCATTCGGTCACATATCCGTGGAGAGGCGTAGCCGCACAATGCGTCCATTGCCAGCATCGGCAATGTACACCGTACGGTTGTACACAGACACTCCCGAAGGCTTCCGCAACCGGTAAGCGCCCGCTCCACTATAGCCCCGCACGAGCATGCCAGAGGGCGAAAACACATAGAGGCTGTCAGCCTCGGCATCCACGACGTATGCCGTACCGTTGTTGTCAAAGGCTGCTCCTTCGGGAGCCCGAAACCGGCCGGGTTGGAGCACAGTGTTCGTCTGCCGCGTAGGGTCAAACTTCTGCGTCCATCCAGCCCCTTCGCCACTGACGTAGGTCAGCCACTGAACTCGGTACTGCATCGATGGGCCGCGCTGCGTCAGGAGCAGCTCCTTCCCGTCCGGACTGAGAGCAAGCCCGCTCAGTTGTTCAATCGCATTGAGCGCCACCCCGACCGGGCGGAGAGTCGGGATAGGCGACCGAAGCCGATCGTCGGCACCAATGTGGAGGATGGCTTCGTCCGGGTCGATTGCCGAGCTGTTCTGCGGACCTGTGCGAGCCACCAGATAACTGTTGTCAGGCAAGACGGCAATGCCTGTGAAACGGCGCTGCGGGCGCTCCGGTTCGGCATAGACCACAGTGACTGGAGCACGCGCAATATCGTGTGCGGCTTGCCGCAAGCGAATCCGGAAAATCGCCCCAATCGTGACCTGCCCAGCCGGCAGCACCGTGTCCAACTCACCACAAACCAGCAAATCGAAATGCCCATCTTGCGCAATCGCCACCGGACGGCGAATCGGAGCCGATACTCCGAGGACCCGTCCAGCCAAATCCAGCATGACAATGCGGTTGTTGTCGGTGTCAGCAACGTAAATGAACGGCTCGCGCCCGACAAGCACATCCGCCGGATAGGCAAACCCTGTCCACGCCGGCTCCAAGGGCACGTACACGGTATCACCAACGCGTGCTGTATCAACCGGTGGCGCCGTCGGCAACGCTGGGCGCTCCACCAGGCACCCGAACTGCCCACAGAAGCCCACAACAGCGCACACCACACTGCCGAACCGGATACCTCTGCTCATGGACGCTGCCACGGCTGGAGAGCAACCCCGACACGATGGATAACCCCCAGAGGCGCACGTGCGGAGAGAGCGTAGTCAAGCTGCACTAGGAATGGCACAACGGGAATCCGCAAGCCAACACCGCCCGCCCACCATTCAGCAACTCGCGCTCGCAGTCCTGCTCGCAGCATCACTTCTGCAGGAAATGCAGCCGAAAAGCGCCGCGCGTATTCGCTGGCGACAGCATAGCTCTCAGCCCCGTCGCTGGGATGCTCCAGCGAGAACATGACCGTCCACCGTTGGAATTCATCGTGGAGCACTTCTCCAGCGACCCCAATGTGGAAGACCGTCGGCGGAGCAAACTCCCGGAAATTCCGCTCCGTTACTCCCGCTCCCGACACAGAGCGAAGCACATCTCCTGTTGCCTGCATCGGCAATCCGAAATGGGACACAGCAACAGCAAAGCGGATACTGCCGATACCAGTCCAGTACAGCGTCCCAGCATCCCAGACAACACCGTGCACAGCGGCTTCCGCCCACCGCTCATGCACGTAGCGGAGCGCAATCCCGGCTGCAAACTGCTCAGTAAAGCGATGTCCGTAGGCTACCCCGATATTCCAATGCCCCATCTGAAACTGTCGTCCCGTCCCGTAGGGACGGAACTCCGTAGTTTCCTCAACCGGAGGGACAACGAGTCCAGCCCCAGAGAACACTACTGTCCCGGCAGTGCCGAGCCGCCATCCAACAGTAGCGGCATGGTACCAAATATCCGCCACAAGGCGCTGGCTGAGGAAGCCCACGGCATACGGGGCGTTCAGCTCTGCAGCCAGTGCTGGATTGAGCCAGACATGGGCGGCATCAGCCACAGCCGTTGTTGCATTGACCAGCGCAGCACTGCGGGCGCTCGTCAGAAGTTTGAGCCCGGCAGCGGTGGAAATTCCCAGGCGCTCTTCCCCAAAGCGCGGTAAGACTT
>VAPR01000372.1_pt1 | contig 30189 bp, 28 predicted proteins | sample 3380701 | NCBI WGS metagenome assembly VAPR01 (sample SAMN11536904, study PRJNA540576) | hot springs metagenome | isolation source: hot spring wet sediment | place: Spain: Lobios | collected 2014-01 | reverse complement strand
AAACGCCTGCCGCAGCCTGCCGCTACCTTTCGCCATAGCACACCAAGCCTATCTCCAGCCCTTTTGCAAGACAAGCCCACGCTATTTCCCGCCCCCGGACGAAGGCGGGCGTTCCTTGATTGGCGGCCGTCCCGCGGTTAGAATAAGCATTTGACTCCGGCCGGGCGTCCCTTCTGAAGCTATGGCCCTTGACGCTATCGTCGTCCGCGGTGCCCGCGAGCACAACCTGAAGAACATAGACGTCGAGATACCGCGGGACAGGCTCGTCGTCATCACCGGCGTCTCTGGCTCCGGCAAGTCCTCTCTGGCCTTTGACACCATCTACGCCGAGGGGCAGCGACGCTACGTGGAGTCCCTCTCTGCCTACGCTCGCCAGTTCCTGGGCCTCATGGAGAAGCCGGACGTGGACTATATAGAGGGGCTCTCCCCTGCCATCTCCATCGACCAGAAGGGGGCGTCCAGGAACCCCCGCTCCACGGTGGCCACCCAGACGGAGATCTATGACTACCTGCGCCTCCTCTTCGCCCGCGTCGGGCAGCCCCACTGCCCCCAGTGCGGCCGCCCCATCCAGCGTCAGACGGTGCAGCAGATCACCGACGCCCTCCTGGCCCTGCCGCCGGGCCGCCGCATGATGGTGCTGGCCCCCCTGGTGCGGGGGCGCAAGGGAGAGCACCAGGGCGTCTTCGAGGACGCCCGCAAGGCCGGCTTCGTGCGGGTGCGGGTGGACGGCAAGATATACGACCTGAGCGACGAGATACCGCCCCTGGAGCGCTACAAGAACCACACCATAGAGGTGGTGGTGGATCGCCTGGTGACGGAGGCGGCGGAGGGAGAGGACGGCGCCGCCTTCCGCTCCCGCCTGACCGACTCTCTGGAGACGGCCCTCAAGCTGGGTGGAGGCATCGTCCAGGTGTGGGTGGAAGGGGAAGAGGAGCGCCTCTTCTCGGAGCACTTCGCCTGCGTGCACTGCGGCATCTCCCTGGGGGAGCTGGAGCCCCGCAACTTCAGCTTCAACAGCCCCCACGGCGCCTGCCGGGAGTGCAGCGGCCTGGGGGTGCGGCTGGAGCTGGACCCGGACCTGGTCATCCCCAACAAGGAGCTCAGCCTGGCCGAGGGGGCCATCCAGCCCTGGGCGCGGGCCGCCTCCGTCTCCCAGTGGTACTACCGCCTCCTGGAGGCGGTGGCCGAGAAGTACGGCTTCTCCACCCGCGTCCCCGTGCGGGAGCTCTCCCCGGAGCACCTGCGCATCGTCCTCTACGGCGCCCCGGAGCCGGTCACCGTCCGCTTCGCCAGCCAGTACGGTCGGATGAGCAGCTACGAGACCAGCTACGAGGGCGTCATCCCCAGCCTGGAGCGCCGCTACCGCGAGACCGATTCCGACTACGTGAAGGCGGAGATCGAGCGCTACATGGCGGAGAACCCCTGCCCGGCCTGCAAGGGCGCCCGCCTCCGCCCCGAGTCCCTGGCCGTGACAGTGGACGGCCTGAACATCCACCAGGTGACCCAGATGGACATCCGCCAGGCCCTGGAGTGGGTGGAACGGCTGCAGGGGCCGCAGAGCCCTCTCAACGAGCGGGAGCAGACCATCGCCCGCCAGATCCTGAAGGAGATCGCCAACCGCCTCCGCTTCCTGGTGGACGTGGGGCTGGACTACCTCACCCTGGACCGTCGCACCGGCACCCTGGCCGGGGGCGAGGCCCAGCGCATACGCCTGGCCACCCAGATCGGCTCCGGTCTCATGGGCGTCCTCTACGTCTGCGACGAGCCATCCATAGGCCTCCACCCGGCGGACGAGGACCGCCTCATCCGCACCCTGCAGCGGCTGCGCGACCTGGGCAACACCGTCATCGTCGTCGAGCACGACGAGGCGATGATCCGCGCCGCCGACTGGGTCATCGACCTGGGCCCCGGCGCCGGGCGGGACGGCGGCCACGTGGTGGTGGCCGGCACCCTGGACGACGTCTGCCGCCATCCCCAGTCCATCACCGGCGCCTACCTCTCCGGGCGGCGGGAGATCCCCCTGCCCCGGCAGCGCCGGCCCGGCAACGGCAAGGAGATAGTGGTCCAGGGCGCCAGGGAGCACAATCTGAAGGACATCACCGTCCGCATCCCCCTGGGCAAGTTCGTCTGCGTCACCGGCGTCTCTGGCTCCGGCAAGTCCACCCTGGTATACGAGGTCCTCTACAAGCGGGCGGCCCAGCTCCTCTACGGCGCCAAGGACCGCCCCGGCGAGTGCGACGCCATCCTGGGGCTGGAGCACATAGATAAGGTTATCAACATTGACCAGTCGCCCATCGGGCGGACGCCCCGCTCCAACCCCGCCACCTACACCGGCACCTTCACCCCCATACGGGAGCTCTTCGCCTCCGTGCCAGAGGCCCGGCTGCGGGGCTACAAGCCCGGCCGCTTCTCCTTCAACGTGAAGGGGGGCCGCTGCGAGGCCTGCCAGGGGGAGGGCTACATCCAGATAGAGATGCAGTTCCTGCCCGATGTCGAGGTGCCCTGCGAGGCCTGCCACGGCGCCCGCTACAACCGCGAGGCCCTTGAGATCACCTTCCGGGGGAAGAACATCGCTGAGGTGCTGGACATGACGGTGGACGAGGCCCTCCAGTTCTTCGACGCCTTCCCCCAGGTGCGCAGCAAGCTCCAGACCCTGCACGACGTGGGGCTGGGCTACATCAAGCTGGGGCAGCCCGCCACCACCCTCTCCGGCGGAGAGGCACAGCGGGTGAAGCTGGCCACGGAGCTCTCCCGCCGCGCCACCGGCCGCACCCTCTACATCCTGGACGAGCCCACCACCGGCCTCTCCTTCCAGGACGTGGCCCACCTGCTGGACGTGCTCCACCGCCTGGTGGACGCCGGCAACACGGTGGTGGTGATAGAGCACCACCTGGACGTCATCAAGCAGGCCGACCACATCATAGACCTGGGGCCTTACGGGGGCGAGCGAGGGGGCTACATAGTGGCCGAGGGCACGCCCGAGGAGGTGGCCCGGGTGGAGGGGAGCCTCACCGGCCAGTACCTGCGCCGCGTCCTGGAGAAGCACGGCCAGCGGCAGCAGGTGGCAGCAGGGGAGTGAGCGCCAGCCCCCGCCGGGAGAGGGAGACGAGGCTCATGACCAGGTTCTCCATGGCCCTCCCCCAGCGCCAGGCGCGCATCGTCTACCTGGCGCTGCGCTACCACCTGGCCCGCCCGGGCTCCGAGGTGGACCCCGAGACCCTCCAGGAGTACGCCCGGGGCCTGGCCGAGGTGCGGCCTCGCCTGGAGGCCCAACTGAAGGCGGAGGAGGCCACCCTGGAGCTGACTCCCTTCCAGCTCATCCGCCTGGACACCGCCCTCCTCTCCATCATCAACGAGCTCAAGACCTACCCCCTCCTGGACACCATGGCCGGCGGCAGCCAGCGGCCCCGCTCCCTCGCCCCGGGGTTCGATGAGCTGCTGCGCCGCCTCTTCCCCCAGGTGGCGGAGGACGCCAGCGCCGCCCTGGACGTGGCGGAGGAGGCCCTCATGCTCCACCGCGCCCTCAGGGCCCATGTAGCCCGCGCCCGGGAGCTGCTGGACCAGGAGAGGGAGGAGCGGGAGCGCACGGCGCGCCAGTCCCGTCGCCGCTGGCAGTTCTGGCGGCGCTCCTAGCCGCCGCAGCCGGGACGCCCCGGCTCCCGCCCGGCCGCCCTCGGGGCGGCCGGCCCCATAACGTAGGCCAGGGCGGGGACGTCACTACTTATAGCGTGCCTATGGACGCGAGCCTGGTGGCCGCCCCCCTCCTGGGCCTCGGCCTGGGGCAGGCCCTGGACCTGGCCTGGAACGGCCTCTACCGAGAGGGAGGCCAGGGGATAGCGCGCCGCTGCCCCGCCTGCGGCGCTCCTCCTGCCGCGCTGCACTGCGTACCTCTCCTGGGGGCGCTGGCCGGCCGCCGCTGCCACCGGTGCGGCGGGCCCCTCCCCTGGCGCTCCCTCCTCCTCCCTCTGGGGGCCGCCCTGCTGGGGCTGCTGGTCGCCCTGGCCCTGGAGGGGGCGGGGCCGCGACTCCTGGGCACCGTCTTCGCTACCCTCTTTCTGGCCCTCACCTTCACCGACCTGGAGCGACGCCTCCTCCCCAACCGCCTCATCTACCCCGGGCTGCTGCTGGCCCTGGCCTTCTCCTGGGTCTGGCCGGACCGCGGCCCCCTGCAGGCCGTGGTGGGCGCCGTCTTCGGGCTGGCGGTGCTGGGCGCCGTCTTCCTCCTGCCCAGGGGCGGTATGGGCGCCGGAGACGTCAAGATGGCGGCCCTCATGGGCGCCGTGCTGGGCTTCCCGGCCGTCACCGTGGCCCTGGCCATCGGCGCCCTGGCCGGCGGGGTGACGGCCCTCGTCCTCCTGGCCCTGCGGGTGGTGGAGCGCCGGCAATACATGCCATACGGCCCCTTCCTGGCCCTGGGGGCGCTGGTGGGCCTCCTGGCGGGCGGCCCCATCCTGCGCGGCCTCTACTGAGGAGGCCAAGGCTTGGCAGAGAGGGCGAGAGTGCGCTAGACTGGTGGCCAGATATGGAGCTCACCGAGGCCCAACGGCTCGCCTATCAGACGGCGAAGCGCTTCGCCGCCGAGCAGATAGCGCCGCAGGCGCGCGAACGGGCCCACGACGAGACCTTCCCCATCGAGATGATGCGGGAGATGGCGCGCCGGGGCCTCTTCGGTGGCCCCTTCCCCGAGCGCTACGGCGGCGCCGGCATCGACAACGTCTCCTACGCCCTCATCTGCGAGGCCATAGGTGCCGCCAGCCCCTCCGTCTTCACCTCCGCCCTCACCGTGCAGCTCTCTCTGGTGGGGACGTCCATCTACGCCGGCGGCAGCGAGGAGCAGCGCCAGGCCTACCTGCCGCGGGTCCTGTCCGCGGAGGTCGTCGGCGCCTTCGCCCTCTCGGAGCCCAACGTGGGCTCCGACCCCGCCAGCGTGGAGCTGCTGGCCCAGCGCCAGGAGTGGGGATGGCAGCTCAAGGGGAGCAAGTTCTGGACCTCCAACGGCGCCCTGGCCGACATCATCGTCGTCTTCGCCCAGACGGAGCCGGGGAGCCGCCACCGCGGCATGGCCGCCTTCCTGGTGGACGGCGACACCGCCGGCCTGGTGCGCCAGCGCATAGACGGTAAGCTGGGGCTCCACGCCTCCAACCTGGCCGCCCTCTACTTCGATGGCGTAACCGTGGACGAGTCCCGTCTCCTGGGCAAGGTGGGTGACGGCTTCAAGATAGCCCAGGCCGCCCTGGAGAGCGGCCGCATGTCCACCGCCGCCTGCGCCGTGGGCATCATCCAGGCCTGTCTGGACGCCTGTGTGGCCTATGCCCAGGAGCGACGACAGTGGAACAAGGCCATCGGCGGCCACCAGCTCGTCCAGGAGATGATCGCCGATATGGCCACCGAGTGCGAGGCGGCGCGTCTCCTGACCCTGCGGGCCGCCCTGGCCCGCGACAAGGGCGAGCCGGCCACCCGCTACGTGGCCATGGCCAAGCAGTTCGCCACCGAGGCGGCGGTGCGGGCCGCCCGCAACGCCATCTCCCTGCACGGCGGCGCCGGCTACCTGGCGGAGCGAGGCGTGGAGGGCCTCCTCAGGGACGCCATCGGCCTCAGCCTTTACGAGGGGACTACCCAGATCCAGAAGCTCCTCATCGCACGGGACGTCCTGGGGATATCCGCCTTCTAGGTGGCCCCACGGCCTTTTTGAAACGGCTCCGACACCCTCACCGCCGTCCCCCGGCGCGGCCTGCCCGCTATAATCGCTCTCCGAACGAGGGAGGAGATGGCGGAGAGGCTGAAAGTCGGCCGCTACACTGTCGAGCTCTCCAACGCCGAAAAGCCATTCTTCCCCCAGGACGGCATCGCCAAGGGAGAGCTCGTGCACTACTACCGCCGCATCGCCAGGACGATGCTGCCCTACCTGCGCGGCCGGCCCATCGCCATGCACCGCTTCCCGGACGGCATAGAGGGAGAAGGCTTCTACCAAAAGGACGCCCCGGACTACTTCCCGGCCTGGATAGAGCGCGCCCGCGTGCCCAAGGAGGACGGCACCGTGGACCACGTCGTCTGCGGCAAGGCGGCGGACCTGGTCTACCTGGCCAACCAGGGCTGCATCACCCCCCACATCTGGCCCAGCCGCACCGACCGCCTGGAGCACCCCGATCTGATGGTCTTCGACCTCGACCCCGCCGACGGCAGCGACTTCGAGAGCGTCCGTCAGGCTGCCCGGGCGCTGCGCCAGCTCCTGCAGGAGCTGGGCCTGACGCCCTTCGTCCAGACCACCGGCTCCCGGGGCGCCCACGTGGTGGTCCCCCTGGCCCGCGACGATGACTTCGACGCCGTGCGCTCCTTCGCCCAGGCGGTAGCCCGCCTCCTGGCGGAGCGGGAGCCGGAGCGTCTCACCGTTGAGCAGCGCAAGGAGAAGCGGGGAGACCGCCTCTTCATAGACACGGGGCGCAACGCCTATGGCCAGACCTTCGTGGCGCCCTACGCCGTGCGCCCTCGCAGGAGCGCCCCCGTCGCCACCCCCATCCGCTGGGAAGAGCTGGACAGCGTGGAGTCCCAGAGTTACAACCTGCGCAACCTCTTCCAGCGGCTGGAGCGGTCCGGCGACCCCTGGCGAGGGATCTGGCGCCACGCCCGCCCCCTGGGAGAGGCCCGGCGGCGGCTATCCAGGCTGGGGGGCTAGGGGGCCGGCGTCCGCCCTATCTCTCCCGCCGCCGGCCGCCCACCGTGCTGCCGATGACCAGCCCCGCCGTTATCAACACCAGGTTCTTGACCACGAACTCCCCCGTCATGGTCAGGAGGAGAGGGTTATTCCCCTGGAAGGAGACCTCTGGCCGGAGGACCAGGACCAGGAACGTCCCCGCCATCTGGAGCCAGAAAAGGAGGAGGGTGAGCCGGAGGGCTATCCCCGTCAGTAGCCCCAGGCCGACCACCACCTCCCAGGCCCCCAACAGAGGGACGAAGACACTGGAGGGCACCCAGTAGACCGTGCTGGCCACCAGGTCGGCCACCGGGCTGCGGTCCACCAGCTTGAGGGCGCCGAACCATATGAAGACGATGGCCACGGCGAGCCGCAGGAGGGCCACGCCATAGCGCTCCATCAGGCCGGCCGCCAGGGTGTCCAGCCTCTCCCAGCGATGGCGCACCCCTGGCGGCAGACTCTCCTCCAGCCGCCGCTCCAGGTCAGCCCAGGTCTGGAACCGGGACGCCATCGTCAGACCAGCTCCCGCACCCTGTCCGACAGCACGGTGAGGGCGATTCTCTCCCTGTTGGGCTGGCCCCGCAGGAGTGCCTGGGCGAACCTGGCCACCTGCTCCAGGGTGACCTTCGGCGGCATCGGCGGCTCCAGAGGGTCCACCACCGCGTCCACGATGACCGGCCCGGGAGTGGAGAGGGCGGCCTCCAGCACGCGCCCGCACTCCTCCGGCCCCTCCACGGTGAAACCGGTCCCGCCACAGGCCCGGGCGAAGGCGGCGAAGTCGATGGGCTGCAGCTCGCAGCCGTACTCGGGGTTGCCCAGGAAGACCATCTGCTCCCACTTGATCTGGCCCAGGGTGTAGTTGCTCAGGACTATCACCTTCACCGGCAGGCCGTACTTGACGCAGGTGGCGAACTCGGCCATCAGCATGGAGAGGCCGCCGTCCCCCACGAAGGCCACGCACTGCCTGTCCGGGTAGGCGAGCTGGGCGGCGATGGCGTAAGGCAGGGCGCACCCCATGGACGCCAGGTTCCCGGAGACCGAGTGCAACTGCCGCCCCTTCACCGGTATGTACTGCGCCCACCAGGCGGTGACCGTTCCCGAGTCCACCGACACGATGGCGTCGTCCGCCAGGCGACGACCCAGCTCCCAGGCCACCACCTGCGGCTTCATGGGCCGGTCACGCCTGGTGGCCCGCTGCTCCAGCAGCTCTCGCCACCGCTTGACCCCCGCCTGTGCCCTCTCCAGGAACTGACGGTCCTCCTTGCGCTCCAGCAGGGACAGGAGGGCGTCCAGGGTGCGGTTGCAGTCGCCCACCAGGCCGACCTCCACGGGGTAGCGCAGGCCGATGCGCTGCGGGTCTACATCTATCTGCACCGCTCGCGCCTGGCCCGGCCGGGGCAGGAACTCCATGTAGGGGAAGGAGGTGCCTACCATGAGCAGGGTATCGCACTCCTCCATAACCTCCTGGGAGGGACGGGTGCCCAGGAGCCCTATCTGGCCGGTAGTGTAGGGGCTGTCGTCGGCCACTGCCGCCTTCCCCAGCAGGGCCTTGACGATGGGCGCCCCCAGCCTCTCCGCCAGCTCCTCCAGCCTGGGGTTGGGGCCGTGGAGCCCCAGGGCACCCCGGCCGGCCAGGATAGCTACCCGCCGGCCGGCGTTCAGGACTTCCGCCGCCCGGTGCAGATCGCCCTCGTCGGGCAGGCGCGCCCCACGGGCGAAGACGTCGGAGGTGTGTCGCGGGACGTTCCGCTTCGACCTGGCGTCGGCAGCGGGCATGGACTGCACGTCCACGGGCACCGTGATATGGGCCACGCCCCGGTAGGCCAGAGCGGTGCGACAGGCCAGATCGGCCACGTTCTCCACGTGCGCTGGCCCCCATGACCCGCCCGTTGTAGACCGCCACATCGGCGAAGAGCCGGTCCAGCTCCACGTCCTGCTGTGTGAAGGTGCCTATGAGGTCATGGTAGGGGAGGCCCGTGAGGGCCAGCACTGGCTGTCCGTCCAGTTTGGCATCGTAGAGCCCGTTCAGGAGGTGGATACCCCCCGGGCCGGAGGTGGCCAGGCACACCCCCAGCTTCCCCGTGTACATGGCGTAGCCGCAGGCCATGAAGGCGGCGGACTCCTCGTGGCGCACCTGTACGAAGCGCACCCTGTCCTGGCGAGTGCGCAGCGCCTCCATGATCCCGTTGATGCCATCGCCGGGGAGCCCGAAGACCACTTCGACTCCCCAGTCGTGCAGGGTGTCGATCAGGATGTCGGCGGCAGTCTCACCCATGCTCTCACCTCCCGAGAGGTCCTCCATTCGCGGCGTCCACCTGGGGAACGGGCGCTGGCCAGCGCCCGACAGAGGTTGCGGCGAGGCCATCCCGCCAGGGCGAAGGGAGGGGTGGCCGGCCCTCTGCGGCACGAGGGCTGTGCGGCTGGGCTGGAAGAGGAGCGTCGATCGAGGATAAGGGCCGGGGAATCGTCGTCGGCAGCCCCCTCGCCACCTCCCATCGGTCCTCCCTGCCCCGGCCTTTTCCCGGAAAGGATAGCACAGGCAGAGGACCGCCGCCAGGGCGTAACAGGACGCGACAACAGCGGGGGTGGCAAAAGAAGTTGGGGAAAGGTAACATAGGGAACAGGCATTCCTGGCCGCGCCGTCCGCTGGCCTCTCCCTGGGGCCGGCGGCACCGCAGGGACGGCCGGACGAGCGGCGAAGGCGTACAGGGCGTCAGGTCGCCCCGGTGGCCAGCCCGATACCTGCCTTCTCGGGACAAGGAGGGAGTCCATGCTGGAGCAGGAGAAGCTGGTGGGCCTGAAGCGGCATCGTCAGGAGTGGGAGGAGCGTGTAGCCAGGGAGGGGGTGGAGCGGCCCGGGCCCTTCACTACCATCTCCGGCCGCCCCATCCGCCGCCTCTACGACCCCACTGACGTGGCGGACGTGGACTACGAGCGCGACCTGGGCTACCCGGGCGAGTACCCCTTCACCCGCGGCATCTACCCCACCGGCTACCGCGGCAAGGTCTGGACCATGCGCCAGTTCTCCGGCTTCGGCCTGGCGGAGGAGACCAACGCCCGCTTCAAGTATCTGCTCTCCCAGGGCCAGACGGGCCTCTCCATCGCCTTCGACCTGCCCACCCTCTACGGCTATGACACCGACCACCCCATGGCGGAGGGGGAGTTCGGCAAGTGCGGCGTGGCCGTCTCCTCCCTGCGGGACATGGAGATCCTGCTGGACGGCATCCCCCTGGGGGAGATCACCACCTCCATGACCATCAACTCCCCGGCCGCCGTCATCTGGGCCATGTATATCGCCGTGGCCGACAAGCAGGGGGTGCCCCGCCACAAGCTGGGCGGCACCATCCAGAACGACATCCTGAAGGAGTACACTGCCCAGAAGGAGTTCCTCTTCCCGCCGGAGCCCTCCATGCGGCTGGTAGTGGACACGGTGGAGTTCGCCGTGCGGGAGACGCCCAAGTGGCACCCCATCAGCATCTCCGGCTACCACATACGGGAGGCCGGCTCCACCGCGGTGCAGGAGCTGGCCTTCACGCTGGCCGACGGCTTCGAGTACGTGCGCTGGTGTCTGGAGCGGGGCCTGGACATAGACGAGTTCGCTCCTCTCCTCTCCTTCTTCTTCAATTGCCACATGGACTTCTTCGAGGAGATCGCCAAGTTCCGGGCGGCGCGGCGCATCTGGGCGCGGGAGATGCGGGAGACCTTCGGCGCCAAGAACCCTCGCTCCTGGTGGATGCGCTACCACACCCAGACGGCCGGCGTCAGCCTCACCGCCCAGCAGCCGGAGGTGAACATCATCCGCACCGCCATCGAGGCGCTGGCGGCGGTGCTGGGGGGGACCCAGTCCCTCCACACCAACTCCCTGGACGAGGCCATCGCCCTGCCCAGCGAGAAGGCGGTGCGCATAGCCCTGCGCACCCAGCAGGTCATCGCCTACGAGACCGGCGTCATCAACACCATAGACCCCCTGGGCGGCAGCTACTTCGTGGAGGCCCTCACCAACGAGATGGAGCGAGAGGCCTACGACTACTTCCGCCGCATCGATGACTTCGGCGGCGTCATCCCCGCCATACGGGCCGGCTTCTTCCAGCGGGAGATCGCCGAGGCCTCCTACCGCTTCCAGCAGGAGGTGGACTCCAAGCAGCGGATCATCGTAGGGGTCAACGAGTTCATCGTGGACGAGCCCCTAGACATCCCCATCCTGCGGGTGGACCCCACTGGCGAGGGGGAGCGGCGGCAGGTGGAGCGGCTGCGCCAGCTACGGCGGGAACGGGACAACCGGGAAGTGACGCGCTGCCTGCGGGCCCTGGAGAAGGCCTGCCGCGGCAACGAGAACGTAATGCCCTACCTGATAGACGCCGTCAAGGCCTACTGCACGCTGGGCGAGATCTGCGACGTCATGCGGGACGTCTTCGGCGTCTACCAGGAGGAGAACATCATCTGAGGGAGGCCCCATGTTCACCCTGCTCGCCCGCCTCAAGCTGCAGCCCGGCAAACGGCAGGAGGCGCTCCCCGTCCTGGAGGAGCTGGCCCGCCAGGTGGAGGCCAACGAGCCCGATACCCTCGCCTACCTCTTCCACTTCTCCCAGGACGACCCGGACGAGGTCGTCGTCTTCGAGCTCTACAAGGACGAGGATGCCTTCCGTTTCCACCGCCGCGCTCCCCACGTGGGCGAGCTGTTCAAGCGGCTGGGGGCCCTCATGGTGGAGGACGGCGCCCGGCTGGAGCGGCTGGACCGCCTCACCGGCTTCGTCCGCAAAGAGCGCCTCTGAGACCCTCCCCCGTCACGCCTTGACACTGCCATCGCCCGGTGGCTAGATTAGGCTGACCTTTACGCGGAGGTAATCCATGGGCATACGCATGTACGGCCTCCAGTTGGGCCACGTGGGCATGGACATCGAGATGCTCCTCACCGGCCACCCCAAGTACATGCTCATGCCGGGAGAGCCCATCAAGCCCAAGGTGCGCTACCAGTGCCCCTGCCTGGCCTACATCATCGAGCACCCCGAGGGGCGCATCCTGTTCGAGACCGGGGTGAGCCCCCACTGGCGGGAGGAATGGCCCAAGGCCTTCAAGTTCATCGCCGAGTGGGACAACCTGCGGCCGGAGGACTTCCTGGAGGCGCGGCTCAAGGCCCTGGGGCTGGGGCCGGAGGACTTCCGCTACGTCATCATGGGCCACATGCATATGGACCACGCCGGCGGCCTCCGCCTCTTCGAGGACGCCAACGTGGAGATCGTCCTCCACGAGGACGAGTACCGCGGCATCCTGAACCTGGAGCGGGACGAGCACGGCTTCTCCCGGGCGGACTTCGCCTTCCTGCCCCGCAAGCGTCCCACCCTGGTCTACGGCAACCAGGAGTTCCTCAAGGACGTCATCCTGGTGAGCCTGCCCGGCCACACCTGGGGCTCCCTGGGGATGCTGGTACGGCTGGAGCGCACGGGCTGGGTCTTCTTCACCTCCGACGCCCTGCACCACCATGAGAGCTATGGACCGCCCCGCATCGGCTCCATGACCCACATGTTCCCCGACCGCGCCCTGGAGTCCATGGAGAAGATCCGCCGCTTCGCCACCCGCTACGAGGCCCTCATAGTGCCCGGGCACGACGAGACGGGCATCCGTCAGCGGAAGGAGGGCCCCACGGAGCTGGTAGAACTCCAGTACTACCCCGGCCACGTGTACGAGTAGGGCCGGCGTCCCGGCGTGATCGGGGCGGGTGCCCGGCGGCAGGGGGCCTAGGGGCGGGAGAGCTGGACCGTGGTCGCTGCCTCGTCCGGGCCGAAGAGGGCGGTGATGGCGCCACCGTCATAGTAGAGGGGCGCGAAGAGCACGCCCGGCGTCACCGCCTCCGTGAGCCTGGCCCGCAGCACCAGGCGGCCGCGGCCGTTGCTCACCACCACCTCGTCCCCCTGGGCGATGCCCAGAGAGGCGGCGTCGGCGGGGCTGATCTCCAGGAACTCCTCACGGTGCAGCTTGTCGGCGTCGGGCAGGTGGAGGGCTGCCCCCTCGTAGCTGGTGTAGAGCCCTCTCCCGGCGATGAGGAGGAAGCCGTCCCGGCGGCCATCGGCCGGCAGCTCGATAGCTGGCGGCCGCAGCGCCCGCGGGCCCAGGCCATCCCAGCTCTGCTGGGAGCCGTTGCGCAGCTCACGGTAGCGGGCCTGGCGGTAGAGGGGCACCAGCTCCGCCAGCTCGTCCATGATCTCGGCCGGGCGGGCGTAGTTGAGGCGCACCTCCCCCAGCCCGAAGCGCTCCGCCAGCCGCAATGCCAGGTCGCGCAGGATGGCCCAGGCCGGCCATGCCTCCCCCTGGGGGGCGGTGGCGGCGTGCAGACGGAGGACGCGGCGGTCGGCGCTGGTGACGGTGCCCTCCTTGCCGTAGGGCCCCACGTCCGGCAGCACCACGTGAGCGGCCCGGGCGGTGTCCGTCAGCACCGTGTCGATGACGCAGAGGAACTCCAGGCGGGAGAGGGCCTGACGCACCCGCTCCTTGTCGGGGGCCCACATGAGGGGGTTGTCCCCCAGCACCACCAGGGCCCGCAGCCCCTGGCCGGCCTGGGCCAGCATCTCGGCCAGGCCCCAGCCGGGCTGGCCGGCCACCGGCGTCCCCCAGGCCCGCTCCACCTCGGCCCGGGCGGCCTCCTCCCCGGCGGAGCGGTAGCCGGGCAGCCATTCCGGGGCAACCCCCACGTCCAGCATCCCCCAGACGTTGGCCTCCTGGGGCAGGACGAGGAGCCCCCTGGGCGCCTCCTCGCCCAGGCAGGCGATGGCCAGAGCGGAGAGGGCAGCCGTGACCGCCTGCGCCTGGGACGGCCCCAGGTGGGGCAGCGCCTGGACGAAGGTGAGGGGACGCCACGCCTCCTCCCGCACGGAGGCCAGCAACAGGTCCCGCGCCCGGGCCAGGTCCTCCTCCTCCACGCCCGCCAGCGCCGGGTCGGGCAGGGAGGCTCCCCTCAGACGGGCCTGGATCTCGGCCTCGCTGGCCAGGGAGCGCAGGAGGGCGGCCAGCACCGCTGCCTCCTGCCCCGGCACGGGCCGGAGCCAGAGGGTGGCGAAGTCGCACAGCTCGCCCCAGTGGGGGCTGACGACGATGAGGCGGGCCCCCTCCCGGATGACAGCGTCCTTGATGCGCAGGCAGGCCACGTTGTGAGTGGACTCCAGGTCGTCCGCCACCACTAGCAGCGTCTTGGAGCGGGCCAGGCGGGACATGTCGGCCGGGAGCACTTCGCTGCCGAAGGCCTCCCGCAGGGCGGCGCAGGCGGCACGGGCCACCGGGCCGGCGCTGGAGTCCAGGTGGGGGCTCCCCACCACCGCCCGCGCCAGCTTCGCCAGCAGGTAGTTCTCCTCGTTGGTGTAGAGGGGCGAGCCCAGGAAGCCGATGGCCGCCGGCCCGTGCTCTTCCCGGATGCGGGCTAGGGTGGCCGCCGTGTACTCCAGGGCCTCCTCCCAGGTGGCCCCCTCCTGCCCGCCGTTGCGACGGAGCAGGGGCAGGACGAGCCGCTGGGAGGGACGGATGGCGTCGTAATGGAAGCGCCCCCGCACGCAGAGCTGGTTGTAGCTCACGGGGTTGCCGCTGGTGTCCGGCTTGACGATGACGCCCCGCCCCTTCTTGATGCCCACGTTGATGGAGCAACCCACGGAGCAGTGGGTGCAGGTGGTGGGCACCCAGCGCTCCGTCTGGGTGGCGGACCACTTGTTGGGGTGCTCCATCAGGGTGGCCGTGGGGCAGACGTCGATGCAGGAGCCGCAGAAGTCGCAGTTGGACTCGTGGACGGGGCCGCCGGCACCGAACTCGATGCGGGACTCGAAGCCGCGCCCGGCCAGGGTGATGGCCCCCGTGTGCCGCACCTCGTCGCAGACGCGCACGCAACGGGTGCAGATGATGCACATCTGGGGATCGAACTCCAGGAAGGGGTTGGCGCGGTCGGGCTCCGGCTGCTGGAGGGTGTAGTAGGTGCGCTCCTCCCCCTCCCAGGGCTCGTAGCCCGCCATCTCCAGCATCTCGCAGGTGGTCTGGAGTTCGCAGCGGTAGTTCTTGGAGCAGGTGAGGCAACGGTGGGTCACCACGTCGTCCCGCAGGCAGGTGTCCCCTGGCTTGCACTTGACGACGCGGTGGCAGGTGAGGCAGCGGTCGGAGTGGTAGGACATGATGAGGGAGAGGGCCGCCCGCCGCATCTCCCGCGCCCGCTCGCTGCGGGTGTTGACCACCATGCCATCGGTGACGCGGGTGGTGCAGGCGAGCTGGAGGTCGCGTGCCCCCTCGATCTCGACCAGGCAGGTGCGGCAGCCGGCGTAGGGCGGTAGCCCGTCCACGTAGCAGAGGTTGGAGATGAAGATGCCGGCGTTCTTGATGACCTCTACCAGGGGGGCGCCCTCTGGCGCCTCCACCTCTCTACCGTCGATGACCAGCTTCGCCATCGTCCGCCTCTGGTCGTTGGGGCGTCGGCCCGCTATTCACGCTTCCTGGGCGTCAGCTCCAGGGGGATGGGGCCACCGCCCAGCCCCACCTCGGGGTCGTAGGCGCCCACGCCGCGGGCCGGCCGCAGGTGGAGGGGCCATTCCTCTGGCCGGGGCGCCTTCTTGCCGTTGGGGTATGTCCAGTCGTGGGTGCGCAGGTACTCCTGGGCCATCTCGGTGAGCTTGTGTTTGTCCCGGTAGAGGGAGTTGAAGTCGTAGGTGGCGTCGTCATAGGGGCCGCCAGCCTGGATGGCCTCGTAGGGGCAGGCCTCGGTGCAGAGGCCGCAGTACATGCAGAGGCGGAAGTCTATCTCGTAGCGCTCCACGTTGAGGGTGCCGTCCGGGTTGGGGGAGGTCTGGACCAGGATGCAGCCATCGGGGCAGGCCTGGGCGCAGGTGGAGCAGCCGGTGCAGCGCTCCACGAACCAGAGGAGGTTGGTGCGGGCGTTCTCGGGGACGGGGCGCCTCTCCTCCGGGTATTGGAAGGTGAAGGTGGGCCGCACTATATGGCGTATAGTGAGGAGCAGTCCCTTGAGGATCCCCCGTCCGAACACTCGTCGCTCTCTCCCTGGCCGCTCGGTCTCCCCGTGCCGGGCCTTCCTCCCGGCATGCCTTTGAATTGTAAAGCGCCCTACCCCTACTGTTCAAGCCCGTGAGGAGTTTCACAACTCTAGAAGGTATATAGAGGGCGGGAGGCGGTAGCGCCTCCGCCCTCCCGGTCTCCCGCGGGCCGCCGGCCTAGGCGGCCGGCAGGACGTACTCGCCCCCCACCGGCATGTGGGTGGGGACGCGCTTCGTCTGGGCGCCCTTGGTCTCCCAGAAGATCTCGGCTATGCGCTGGACGGAGCGCACCAGCTCCTCCGCCGCCTCCTTGTTGATCTCCTGCTTGGTCTTGGAGGCCAGCTTGATGGTATTCCAGAACAGGGTGTGCAGGTCAGGGTACTTCTCCAGGTGCTCCGGCTTGAAGTAGTCGTGCCAGAGGATGTCCAGCTCCCGCTTGCACAGCTCGGCGTGCTCCTCCTTGACGGCGATGTAGCGGGAGAGGGAGTTCTCGTAGCGGTCTATCTCCTCCTTGCTGGCGCCCTGGCCCGGCTGCGGCAGCCCCTCTATGAGCTGGTGCATCCGCAGCACCGTCATGGCTGCTATCTGGGCGGGCAGGGGGTCATAGATGCCGCAGGGGATGTCGCAGTGGGCATGGGCCTCCGTGGCCCGCAGGAGGTCGAGAGCCTTTCGCCAGGACATGGGTCAGCCCTCCTTTTCCTCGAGCAGTCTCTCAGGTAAAAATTTACAACAGCCCCCTTCGCCTGGCTACCCTGAGGAGCGATGCTGCGTCGCCCCCCCGCTCTCCTTCTGGCCTCTCTGGCCCTGGGCCTGACCACCGCCCTTCTCCTGGGCGGACGTCGGTTGCGGGTGGTGGGCTGGAGCATGTATCCCCTCCTCCGCCACGGGGAGCTGGTGCTGGCGGAGTCCCTGAGCTATCGGCTGCGACGGCCCCGGCGGGGCGAGGTGGTGCTGGCCAGAGCGGGGGGCCGCCTCTATCTCAAGCGGGTGGTCGCCGTCCCGGGAGACGTGGTGGCGGTGGCGGGGGGAAGGGTGTGGGTGAACGGGGAGCCGCTCCCCCGCACCGGCGCCCAGGGGCCAGCGCCCCCCGGACGGGCCCTGGGCGCCGATGACTACTTCCTCCTGAGCGAGTCTCCAGACCTGGGGACGGACAGCCGCCACCTGGGCCCGGTGCGTCGGCGGGACGTCCTGGCCCGGGCGCGGCTGGCCCTCTCGACCGGCCGGCGGCCCCGCTGGCTCCCCTAGACGCGCCCGGTCGGGCTGCGCCAGGCCCCTGGTGGCGCAGCGCAGCCCGCCGCCCTGGGGGAGGAAGCGGCCCGCCGCCAACCTCAGGCCGTGGCCAGCCGCCGGGGCGCGCGTCCGCCATGACCCATCCTTCCAGCGCCGTCCGCTGGCCAGGGGCATCGGCCCGCCCGGTGGGAGCGGCCCACCGTCCAGGGCGGCGCTCAACGCTCCGGCGCGGCCGGGCCAGAGTGATGAAAGGCGTCAGAGGGCGGCCGCCCTCACACCTGGACGTGGGGCGGGAAGAGGGACTCCAGCTCCTGCCGCAGAGGGTCTCCGTCCGGCAGGTACTTGGAGAAGTCGCCGGAGGGCTGCTTGCGCTCCCGCAGCCCCGTCTTGTGGTAGCGCTTGATCTTCTCCTGGAGGAGGATGAGGCCCTGCAGCAGCGTCTCCGGCCGCGGCGGGCAGCCCGGCACGTAGACGTCCACGGGGACGATGAGGTTGACGCCCGGCAGCACGGAGTAGCCGTAGGCGAAGGGGCCGCCGATATTGGCGCAGGAGCCCATGGAGATGACCCACTTGGGCTCCGCCATCTGCAGATAGATGCGGCGCAGCGGCACCGCCATCTTCCAGGTGACGGTGCCCGCCACGATCATCAGGTCCGCCTGGCGGGGCGAGGGGCGGAAGACCTCCGCCCCGAAGCGGGCGATGTCGTAGCGGGAGGTGGCGGTGGCGATCATCTCGATGGCGCAGCAGGCCAGGCCGAACATGAGGGGCCACAGGGAGGAGCGACGGGCCCAGGCCAGTACCTCGTCCACCTTCCCCAGGAGGAGGTTCTGGCGCAGGGAGTCCTCCAGGCTGGTGTCCTCGCGGATGAGCGGCCTCGTCATACCCGTCGCCTCCTGCTTCAGGCCCCTTCTCTGGGGCTGGCCACGGCCCGTCGCTCCCGCCAGAGGGGGGAGAGGGCCCGCAGCCTCTCCACGATGCCCGGCAGCACCTGCAGGACGTACTCTATCTCCTCCATGGTGTTGTCCTTCCCCACCGAGAGGCGCAGGCTGCCCCGCGCCAGGTCGGCAGGGACGCCCATGGCTTTCAGGACGTGGGAAGGCTCCAGGGAGCCGGAGGTGCAGGCGGAGCCGCTGGAGGCGGCCACCCCCTCCAGGTCCAGGGCCATGAGGACGGCCTCTCCCTCCACGCCCTCGATGCAGAAGGAGGCGATGTGGGCGGCCCGGCGCTCCCCGTCCCGGGGACCGGTGATGTGCACGCCGGGGACGCGCCGCGGCAGCTCCTCCAAGAGGCGGTCACGCAGCGCCCGGCAATGGGCGGTGCGGGCCTCCCGCTCCTGGTAGGCCAGCTCCAGGGCCCTGGCCATCCCTACGATGCCGGCCACGTTCTCCGTCCCGGCGCGGCGGTTGCGTTCCTGGGAGCCCCCGAGCTGCTGGGGGAGGAGGGGCGTGCGCCCCCGCACGTAGAGGGCTCCCACGCCCTTGGGGCCGTAGAACTTGTGGGCGCCGATGGTCAGCAGGTCCACTCCCAGGCGGTCCACGTTCAGGTCCAGCGTCCCCACCGCCTGGACGGCGTCGGTATGAAAGACGGCGCGAGGGTTCCTGGCCTTCACCAGGCGGGCCGCCTCGGCTATGGGCTCGATGGTGCCCACCTCGTTGTTGACGTACATGATGCTGACCAGGATGGTCTCCGGCCCCACCGCCCGTTCCAGGGCCTCCAGGTCCACGAAGCCCTCCCGGTCCACCGGCAGGTAGGTGACGCGGAACCCTTCCTTCTCCAGCCTCTCGGCGGCGTGGAGGACGGCGTGGTGCTCGATGGCGCTGGTGACGATGTGGTCGCCCCGGCCCCGCATGGCGTAGGCGACGCCCCGCAGGGCCAGGTTGTCGCTCTCGGTGGCGCAGGAGGTGAAGATGACCTCCTGAGGGCGGCAGCCCAGCACCTCGGCCACGGTGCGGCGCGCCCAGTCCAGCCCCTTGCGGGCCTCCTGGGCCTCCCGGTAGACGCTGGAGGGATTGCCCCAGTGCAGGGTGAGGTAAGGGAGCATCGCCTCCAGGACGCGCCCGTCCAGAGGCGTGGTGGCGGCATGGTCCAGATAGACGCGGCGCTCCCTCATCTTGCTCCGGTTGTCACCGTAGCACGGGGGCGCCGGGCGGTCAAGGCACCGCCGCGCCCGCCCTCACTCGGGCCGGACGAAGTGGGTGCTGGTGACGTGGGCCAGCAGCCGCCCCGTCTCCAGGCTGCTGACCCTGGTCTGCACCACCACTATAGTGCGGCCCCGGTGGAGGGGGACGCTCTCCGCCCGCAGGGTGCCCTCCTGCACGTTGCCCACTATCTGGGCGCTCAGGTCTATGGCCACCGGGAAGCGCTCCCGCTCCCCCGGCCGGTTGGCGATGGCGGAGGCCAGGAAGGTGGCCACGCTGTCGGCCAGGGTGAGCATCGCCCCCGTGTGGACGCTCCCCAGCAGGGTGAGGACGCCTCGTCCCACCGCCATCTCCCCCACCGCCCGCTCCGGGGAGAGCTCCACCATGCGCACGCCCACCCGCTCCATGAGGGAGCCTGGCCAGCGGGACATGAGCCACTCCACCAGCCTCTCCGATGCCGTATCCGTGGGCCAGATGACCTCGCTTCCCATATCGCCGGACCTCTCTCGCAGGCGCTAGAAAGACAGTAACGCCGTGGCCAGAAAGCGTCTACCGGTCTCTTGCCCCGGAAGTGGGCTGCCCCTCACTGCTGGGGCACGAAGTGGGTGCTGGTCATGAGGACCAGGAGGCGCCCCGTCCCGGCCTCGCTGACCCGCGTCTGAACGACCACGATGGTCCTCCCCCGGTGGACGACGACGCTCTCCGCCCGCAACGTCCCCTCCTGGACGTTGCCCACCAGCTGCACGCTCAGGTCTATGGCCACCGGGAAGCGCTCCTGCTCCCCCGGCTGGTTCACCGCCGCCAGAGCGGCGGAGGTGGCCATGGTGTCGGCCAGGGCGACGAAGGCGCCGGCGTGGACGGGGCCTACCGGGGTGCGGAGGCCGTCCCGCACCGGCAGCTCCCCCACCGCCCGGCCGGGGGACAGCTCCACCAGGCGGATCCCCAGGTGGCGCATGAGGGTGGGCCCCCAGCGCCGCTCCACCCAGGCGATGAGGGACGCCGAGTCTTCGGCCGCCGGCCAGGTCTCTCGCTGTGTCATGCGCGGGCCTCCCGGGACTGCCTAACTGCGCCTCCATGATACCCGATCGAGCAGGGCGCCAGGCGGTCAGGCGGCCCTTGCGCCGGCCTGGGGCCTGTGATACACTTGAGCCTGCTAAGGGAGATTTTGACAGTCAAATGTTCTCAAAATATTGAGGCCTGGAGGAGGAAGCGGTATGCCAGCGGCCCGCAAGGTGATCTCCCGGGAGACCGGCATAGAGGAGAAGGAGTACAAGTGGGGCTTCGTCATCAACGTCAAGCAGGAGGTGGCCCCCAAGGGTCTCAATGAGGAGATCGTCCGCCTCATCTCCGCCAAGAAGGGCGAGCCGGAGTGGATGACGGAGTGGCGGCTGCGGGCCTACCGGCACTGGCAGTCTCTGGGCTACCAGGAGCCCAAGTGGGCCAAGATCCACCACCCGCCCATAGACTTCCAGGACATCGTCTACTACGCCGGCCTGGCGCCCCGGGACGGCGACCGCCCCAAGGGGCTGGAGGACATCGACCCCGAGCTGAAGAAGGCATTCGATAAGCTGGGCATCCCCCTGGAGGAGCAGAAGCGGCTGGCCGGGGTAGCGGTGGACGCCGTCCTGGACTCGGTCTCGGTGGCCACCACCTTCCAGAAGACGCTGGAGGAGCTGGGGATCATCTTCTGCCCCATCTCCGAGGCCATCCAGAAGCACCCGGAGCTGGTGCGCAAGTACCTGGGCTCCGTGGTCCCCTATACCGACAACTTCTACGCCGCCCTCAACTCCGCCGTCTTCAGCGACGGCACCTTCGTCTACGTGCCGCCAGGCGTCCGCTGCCCCATGGACCTGATGACCTACTTCCGCATCAACGAGGCGGAGGCGGGGCAGTTCGAGCGGACCCTCATCATCGCCGACAAGGGGGCCTACGTCAGCTACCTGGAGGGCTGCACCGCCCCCATACGGAAGCGGCACCAGCTCCACGCCGCCGTGGTGGAGCTCATCGCCCTGGACGACGCCGAGATCAAGTACTCCACCCTCCAGAACTGGTACCCGGGCGACAAGGAGGGCCGGGGCGGCGTCTACAACTTCGTCACCAAGCGGGGCATCTGCCTGGGGCGCAATTCCAAGATCTCCTGGACCCAGGTGGAGACCGGCTCCGCCATCACCTGGAAGTATCCCAGCGTCATCCTGCGGGGCGACAACTCCGTGGGCGAGTTCTACTCCGTGGCCCTGGTCAACAACTATCAGCAGGCCGACACCGGCACCAAGATGATCCACATGGGGAAGAACACCCGCAGCACCATCATCGCCAAGGGGATCTCGGCCGGCCACGGCCAGAACACCTACCGCGGCCTGGTCAAGATCATGCCCACGGCGGAGAACGCCCGCAACTTCACCCGCTGCGACTCCCTTCTCATCGGCAGCCGCTGCGCTGCCCACACCGTCCCCTACCTGGAGGTGCGCAACCCCACCGCCCGCATCGAGCACGAGGCCACCACCTCCAAGGTCTCCGATGAGCAGCTCTTCTACCTCATGTCCCGCGGCATCACCGAGGAGGACGCCCAGTACATGATCATCAACGGCTTCTGCCGCGGTGTCTTCCAGGAGCTGCCTTTCGAGTTCGCCATGGAGGCCTCCCAGCTCCTGCGGGTGAGCCTCGAGGGCACGGTAGGCTAGGAGAGAGAGGATGGAGAGCGAGGCCAAGACCCCCCTGCTGGAGATACGCGGCCTGCGGGCCGGTATCGGCGATGTGGAGATCCTCAAGGGGATAGACCTCACCGTCTATCCCGGCGAGGTGCACGCCATCATGGGGCCCAACGGCTCCGGCAAGAGCACCTTCGTCAGCGTCCTCGCCGGCAAGCCCGACTTCGAGGTCATGGGCGGCGAGGTGCTCTATCTGGGGAAAGACCTCCTGGCCATGGCCCCCGACGAGCGGGCCCGCGAGGGGCTCTTCCTGGCCCTTCAGTACCCCGTGGAGCTGCCGGGCGTCCGCATGCGGGAGTTCCTGCGCACCGCCCTGGACGCCGTGCGGGAGCACCGCGGCCTCCCCAAGCTGGCGGTGCGGGAGTTCAACCGCCTCCTCCAGGAGAAGGCGCGCGAGCTGGGCTTCGACCAGGAGTTCCTCAAGCGAAACGTCAACGAGGGCTTCTCCGGCGGCGAGAAGAAGCGCAACGAGATCATGCAGCTCCTCCTGCTGGAGCCGCGGCTCGCCCTCCTGGACGAGACCGACTCCGGCCTGGACATAGACGCCCTGCGCATCGTGGCCAACGGCATCAACAAATTCCGCGGGCCGGACAGGGCCATCGTCCTGGTGACCCATTACCAGCGCATCCTCAATTACGTGACGCCGGACCGCGTCCACGTCCTCATCAACGGACGCATCGTCGTCTCTGGCGGGCGGGAGCTGGCCCTGGAGCTGGAGGCCAAAGGCTACGAGTGGATACGCCAGACGGTGGAGGCCGGCTAGCGGCCACCGCCCCGAGACGCCCGGAGGCCGTACCAGACATGGCACAGACGACGGCGGTATACGAGACCTACGTCCAGCAGTTCCGGGAGCTGGAGAGGGAATTCCCCGTCCCCCCCTGGCTGGAGGAGCTGCGCCGGGACGCCCTGGGCCGCTTCCTGGACCGGGGCTTCCCCACCGCCCGCCGGGGCAACGAGCCCTGGAAATACACCGACGTGGCGCCCATCGCCAGGGCTACCTTCCGCTACCCCGCCCGCCATCAGGCCTCCCTGCACCTGGGCGACCTCCGTCGGCGTCTCCCCTGGCCTCCCGGCTGGGCCAAGGTCGTCTTCCTGGGCGGCCGCTATCGCCCCGACCTCTCCCACCCCCCGCAGCCGGGGGACGGTGTCCTCTTCCTACCCCTCGCCCAGGCCCTGGCGGAACGGGGAGAGCTGCTGGAGGAGCACCTGGGCCGGCAGGCCGTCTACCTGGACGACGCCTTCACCGCCCTCAACACCGCCTTCCTGCGGGACGGCGCCGTGGTCATCGTCCCCGATGGCGTGGAGGCGGAGCGCACCCTCCATCTCATCTTCGTCTCCCCCCTGGAGGAGGAGGCCACCGCCTCCTACCCGCGGGTCCTGGTGCTCCTGGGGCGGCAGTCCCGCCTGCGGCTGGTGGAGAGTTACATAGGCCTCCGTCCCGGCCCCTATCTGACGGACGCCGTCAGCGAGGTGGTGCTGCAGGACGGCGCCTCCCTGGAGCACTACCGCCTCCTCCTGGAAGGCGAGCAGGCGTACCATATAGGCATGGGCCGCTTCTACCAGGGGAGGGACACCAACCTGCTCTCCGTCTTCTTCGGCCAGGGCTGTGGCATCGCCCGCAATGACGTGCGGGTGGTGCTGGACGCCCCCGGCTCCTCCGCCTACCTGCACGGCCTCTACGTCACCGACGGCCGCCAGCACCTGGACAACTACATCAACATAGACCACATCAAGCCCCACTGCACCAGTCGCCTCTTCTACCGCGGCATCCTGGACGGCCAGTCCCACGCCATCTTCGGCGGCACCGTCTACGTGCGGCCGGACGCCGTCAAGACCGACGCCGAGCAGGAGGACAAGAACCTCCTCCTCTCCCGGGAGGCGGAGGTGGACAGCAAGCCCGCCCTGGAGATCTACTGCGACGACGTCAAGTGCGGACACGGGGCGGCGGCGGGAGCGGTGGCCGACGAGGCCCTCTTCTACATGCGCAGCCGCGGCCTGGACGAGCGCATGGCCTCCATCCTCCTCATACGGGGCTTCGCCGCCGCCGTCCTGGACGAGGTGCGCCTCCCCTCCCTGCGCTCCTTCCTGGAGAAGCAGGTAGTGCGCTCCCTGCCCAGACTGCGAGGCGAAGGGGACTAGCCATGGGCGAGAGGCCGGCCAGAGAGGCCAACCCCTACCTGCGGGCGGATGGCCGGCTGGACGTGGCCCGCATCCGGGAGGACTTCCCCATCCTCCAGCGGCAGGTGTACGGCCGGCCGCTGGTCTACCTGGACAACGCCGCCACCACCCAGAAGCCCCGTCAGGTCATCCAGGCCCTGGTGGACTACTACCAGCGCTACAACGCCAACATCCACCGCGCCATCCACTGCCTAGGTGAGGAGGCCACCGACGCCTACGAGGCCAGCCGCGCCAAGGTGGCCCGCTTCATCAACGCCCCCGGCCCGGACTGCATCGTCTTCACCCGCAACGCCACCGAGGCCATCAACCTGGTGGCCTACACCTGGGGACGGGCCAACCTCCGCGAGGGGGACGAGGTCCTCCTGAGCGAGATGGAGCACCACTCCAACCTGGTGCCCTGGCAGCGACTGGCCAAAGAGAAGGGGGCCCGCCTCCGCTACATCGGCGTGACGGCCCAGCAGACGCTGGACCTGGAAGGCTGGCCAGACCGCTACCTGAACGAGCGCACCCGCCTGCTGGCCATAGGCCACGTCTCCAACGGCATGGGCACCATCAACCCGGTGGCCGATCTGGTGCGGGAGGCCCGCCGCCGCGGCATCGTCACCCTGGTGGACGGCGCCCAGAGCGTCCCCCACCTGCCGGTGGACGTCCAGGCCCTGGATTGCGACTTCCTCGCCTTCTCCGGCCACAAGATGCTGGGGCCCACCGGCGTCGGCGTCCTCTACGCCCGCCGTCAGCTCCTGGAGGAGATGGATCCCTTCCTCTCCGGCGGTGAGATGATAAGCAAGGTCACACTGGAGGAGACCACCTGGAACGAAGTCCCCTGGAAGTTCGAGGCCGGCACCCCCAACATCGCTGACGTCATCGCCCTGGGGGCGGCCATAGACTACCTGGAGGCCCTGGGGATGGAGCGGGTGCGCCTCCACGAGATGGAGCTGACCGACTACGCCCTCAAGCGGCTGCGCCAGCTAGAGGACATCGTCATCTACGGGCCGCCGGACGCCCATCAGCGGGGGGGCGTCGTCTCCTTCAACCTGCCCGACATCCACCCCCACGACGTGGGGACGGTGCTGGACCGCTACGGCGTGGCCATCCGCACCGGTCACCACTGCAACCAGCCCCTCATGAACCGCCTGGGCATATGGGGCACCGCCAGGGCCAGCTTCTACGTGTATAATACCCCTGAGGAGGTGGACACCCTGGTGGAGGCCCTGCGGGAAGTCAGGGCCTACTTCCGCAACGATGCTCGATAGAGAAGAGGTCAGGCGCCAGGAGCAGGCGCTGGACGACCTCTACCGCGACATCATCCTGGAATACTACCGCAACCCCCGCAACCGGGGCAGCCTCCCCTCCCCCACCGTCTCCCGGGAGGGACAGAACCCCCTGTGCGGGGACGAGGTGCGGCTGGACCTCCGCGTCCGGGAGGGGGTCATCGAGGACGCCGCCTTCGACGGTAAGGGGTGCTCCATCAGCCAGGCCTCCGCCTCCATGCTGACGGAGGCGGTGCGGGGCCTCACCCTGGAGGAGGCGGAGCAGCTCTACCAGCGCTTCCACCGCCTCATGACCGGGGACGACTCGGTGGAACTGGAGGAGCTGGGCGACCTGGAGGCCCTCTCCGGCGTGCGCAGGTTCCCGGTGCGGGTCAAGTGCGCCACCCTGGCCTGGCACATCCTGGACGAGGCCATAAAGCAACTCCGCCAGTCCTCCTGACCCGGACCGCCCCTGGCGGCGCCCTCCTCACTCTGGTCCGCCCTCTGCCAGCCTGGCCAAGTTAGCGTATAATTGTCCCCAACACTCCCCGCGAGGTGGGACGTGCTGAGGGAGCGTCTGAGGACAGGCATTCCGGCCCCCGTCGCCCGCAACACCCTGCTCCTGGCCATCGCCCAGGCCCTGGTGGGGATGGGGAACCAGCTGGTCCCCGCCCTGGGAGCCATCATAGTCGTCCGGCTGCTGGGCTCGGCCGGCCTGGCCGGGGTGGGCACCGCCATCCTGGGCGGGGGCAGGCTCATCGTCGCCTATCCCCTTGGCAGGGTGATGGACGTCTACGGCCGCCGCGTAGGGCTCGCCCTGGGGCTGTTGATGGGGCTGACGGGGGCCATAGTCATCGGCCTCTCGGTGGCCTGGGGCTCCTTCCCCCTCTTCGTGGTGGGGATGTTCGTCTTCGGCCTGGGGGTGGGCGCCACCCACCAGCTACGGGTGGCGGCGGCCGATATGTACCCCCCGGAACGACGAGCCCAGGGGCTGGGGCTGGTGCTGACCGGCTCCCTGCTGGGCGCCCTCGGCGGGCCGGCCCTCGTCAGCTCCGCCGAGGCCATCTCGGACCGGATGGGGTGGGACACCCTGGTGCTGGCCTGGCTGCTGGTCCCCGTCGTCCTGGTGCCCGCCTTACTGCTGGTGCTACAAGTGCGGCCGGACCCCAAGGAGATCTCCGCCAACCTGTCCCTCTACTACCCGGGCTACGAGCCCCCGCAGCCAGCAGCAGCCGAGGCAACGCCCTCCGGCATGGGGAGCGTGCTGCGCAACTACGCCTGCTGGACGGCCTTCCTGTGCAGCGCCGCCGCCTGGGGGGTCATGGTGATGATGATGGCCATGACCCCCCTGGTCATGGAGCACCACGGCCACTCCCTCCCCGCTATCTCCCTCACCGTGGCCATCCACGTGGTGGGGATGTTCGGCTTCTCGCTGCCCCTGGGCCGTCTGGCCGATACCCTGGGCCGCCGGGCGGTGCTCTTCCTGGGGCTGGTCTCATCGGCCCTGGGCGCCCTCCTGGTCCCCGTCACCGAGCACTACTGGCTCATCACCCTGGGGCTCTTCCTGGTGGGGCTGGGCTGGTCCGCCATCACCGTGGCGGCCACCGCCATCATCGCCGATGCCACAAGGCCGGCCGAGCGGGCCCAGGCCATCGGCATCAACGACGCCCTGAGCTCGGCGCTGGCCATCGTCATGCCCCTCCTGGGCGGGCCGATATCGGAGCTGTGGGGACACGGCGCCCTGGGCCTGGTCAGCCTGGCGCTGGTGGCGGCGCCCGCCCTGCCCTTGCTGGCCCTGAGGGGGACTGCCCCGGCGCGGGAGGCGGCCCCGGCCTGACGCCTCCTCAGCGGGCGAAGGTCAGGGAGGCCACCAGGGAGCGCAGCGTCTCCGCCGGGTCCGCCCCCTCGAATAGGAGGGCATGGACGGCGTCCAAGAGAGGGAGCCGCAACCCGAGGCCGGCCGTCAGCTCGCGGAAGGCCCTGGCGGCGGCGACGCCCTCCACGGTGTGGGTCTCCAGGAAGCCCCTCCAGTCCTGGCCACGGCCCAGCTTCTCACCCAGGGTACGGTTGCGGCTGACGGGGCTGTAGGCGGTGGCCAGGAAGTCCCCCAGGCCGGCCAGCCCGTAGATGGTCTCCTCCTGGCCTCCCAGGGCCACAGCGATATCCGCCATCTCCCGCAGGGCGGCCGCCCCCAGGATGGCCTTCACGTTGGCCCCCAGGCGCAGGCCATCGCACAGACCGAGGGCGATGGCGTAGACGTTCTTGAGGGCCGCCCCCACCTCCACGCCCGTGCGGTCGGTGACGACAGCCACCCGCACGTAGGAGTTCTGCAGGAAGCCCCGGACGCGCTCCGCCAGGGCCAGCTCCTGGGCGGCCACCACCAGGGCGGTGGGGTGGCCCCGTGCCAGCTCCCGGGCGATGGCCGGCCCACCCATGGTGGCGATGCCCTCCGCCAGAGGGGGCGAGAGCTCCTGGGCCAGCACCTGGCTCATGCGCAGGTTGCTACCCTGCTCCAGCCCCTTGGCGGCGTTGACGGTGACGGTGCCGGGCCGCAGGTGGGGGGCCACCTGCCTGGCCAGACTGCGGACGACGCGCGAGGGGACGGTGATGAGCACCACGGAGGCCCCGGCCACCGCCTCCGCCAGGCCGGCCACCGGCTCGATCAGGCGGTGAAGCCTCACCCCGGGCATGTAAGCGCTGTTGCGACGTCGCTCCCGCACTTCGGCCAGCACCCGCTCCTCCACGCTCCAGAGGCGGACGCAGTGGCCGTTGCGGGCCATGGTCTGGGCGAGCGCCGTCCCGTAGGCGCCAGCCCCCAGGACGGCTGCGGCTTCCCTCATCTTCCGTCGAAGCGGTAGGTCTGGAAGTCCTGGGCTATCAGGGTGTTGGGCAGCCCGGCCGCAGCCGTCTCCTCGCCGATGTGGGTCAGGAGAAGGGTCGTCTGCGGGGGGAGGGCCTCTCGCAGCTCGCGGATGTCGGCCAGGCCCATGTGCTCCGGGCCGCTCTGGGCGTAGGTGCAGTCCACCACCAGGACATGGCACCCTTGGGCCAGCTCCAGCAGGGCCGGGCAGGGCTCCGTGTCCCCAGTGTAGGCCAGGGTGACGCCGTCCACCTGAACGCGATAACCGAAGCAGCGCAGTTTGCCCCCGCCGTGCTGTACCGGCACCGCCCACGCGGTGAGGCCGGCCACCGTCAGCGGCCCCGGGCCCGCCTCCAGATAGCGACGCCGGTAGCCGCCGTCTGCTCGCGAGAGGCCAGGGTAACAGCGCTCCAGGAAGTCCTCCAGGAAGGCCTCCCCCCCGGGCGGCGCCACCACGTACAGGTCTTCCTGCCGCCGCTCCTGGTAGAGGTACTCCAGCACCAGGAAGGGGAAGCCCATGAAGTGGTCGCCGTGGAAGTGGCTGATGAAGACGGCCGCTATCTGGGCCGGGGGGACGCCCAGCCGCTTTAGGTGGGGCAGCGCGGTGGGCGGACAGTCGAAGAGGTACCGCCGGTTCACCAGGAAGCCGCTCCAGTAGCGGACAGGGGTGGTGAAGGCGTGCCCGGAGCCCAAGAACGTCAGCTCGATCACGGCCTCAGGCCGCTACATCCTCTGATCAAGTCCGAAGGCTATCATAGCAGCGGCCGGAGCGAGGGACAAGGAGCCGCCCCGGACATCGGGCGGCTGCACGAGCGACGCGAACAGGCCCCCGGACGGGGGCCTCTTCAGAGCGACTGCCCCCAGAGGCGGATGGAGCGCCACCCCCGGGGTGCCTGCGCCCCGACCTAGTCGGCGGAGGGGAGCACCTTGGGCTGCATCAGCTCCATGGGGGCGCCGCAGCACTCCACCGCGCCCTCGCCGGGCTTGATACACAGCACCTCGGTGCCGCAGTTGTTGCAATGGTAGCGCTTGCCTAGCTGGTTGGACACGGCCAGCACCTCCGTCCTAGCTCTTCAACTGCATGGGCTCGCCGCAGCAGGCGAGCTGGCCCTCGCCACCGCGGGTGACGATCATCTCCGTGCCGCACTTACCGCACTGATAGCGCTTCCCTACTTGGTTGGCCACGGCTCCTCACCATCTATAGAGATTTTCTTCACCAGCCGAATATAGCGCAGGCGAGGGGCGACGTCAACAAGCCCCCTACCGGGCCACGAGCGTCCCCGTCATATCCTGGGGATGGACGTCGCAGCGGAAGAAGTACTCCCCGGGCGCCAGCCGCAGCGTCAGCCGCTCCTGGCAGGGGGCGCTGCACGTCCTGGTATCGCCCAGCTTCTCCTGGGCCGCCGACGTCCGGTAGACGGCGAAGTTGTGCGACACGCCGGTGTCCTCGTTCTGGAAGACGATGGTGACGCTGGTGTTGGCCGGCACGCTGAGCTGGCTGCGGTCGAACCTTATCGTCGGCACGGCCCGGATGACGCTGGCCCCGGCGGGCGTGGGCGTCGCCGCTTCCTCGCCTCCGCCGCAGGCCACTACGGCCAGCAGCGCCAGCCCTCCCCCGATCAGCAGGACGACCCCTCGTCTCAGGAACATGGCCTCTCCCTCCTCCGCACACTCCCTGCCGGTTGTTAAACGGGCGCCCCGCTCGGGCGGATCTCACTGCCCAGTCACAGTGATGTGACCCCACATCTGGTTGGGGTGGGCATCGCAGCGAAAGACGTAGGTGCCTGGCTGGGAGCTCTGGAAGGCGGCCTCAGCGCTCTGGCCGTTGGTCAGGAAGCCGCTGGGCGGCACGGCGAAGTCGTCCCCCGTCTGCCACTGGCCGTCGGGGCCGGCCACCCGCAGGTTGTGGGGTTGCTGCCCTTCGTTGGTGAGACGGATGGTCACCGTCTGGCCCGCCGGCACCTCCAGGTTGTTGTTGACGAACAGGTTGTCCCGGGCGATGACCTGGATGACGCCGTTCTGGGGCTGCGTGACGTTGGACTCGATACGCTGGGCGGTGGCCGGCTTGGAGGGCTGCCCGGGGCTGGCGGTGGGCTCGGGGCCAGCGGCGGCCGCCGCTG
>VAPR01000371.1_pt1 | contig 30253 bp, 25 predicted proteins | sample 3380701 | NCBI WGS metagenome assembly VAPR01 (sample SAMN11536904, study PRJNA540576) | hot springs metagenome | isolation source: hot spring wet sediment | place: Spain: Lobios | collected 2014-01 | reverse complement strand
TTGAACGACCCGCTTGACGGACTGCTGCGCTTCCAGGGGTACAAAAAGGCGCTGGAAGACGCGGGAATCGATTTTAACGAGTCGCTCGTCGCTCAGGGCAACTATTTCTATGAGTCTGGCCTGCGGACGATGAACGGATTTTTGCAGCTGCCAGAGCTGCCAACAGCCGTTTTTGCCGCCAGCGACGAGATGGCCATCGGGGCGATCCACGCCGTACAGGATGCAGGCCTGTCCGTTCCGAAGGACATGGAAGTGATCGGGCACGACAACATCCGCCTGGTGGAAATGGTCCGTCCGCGTCTCACCACAGTGGTGCAGCCGATGTACGACATCGGGGCCGTGGCGATGCGCCTGTTGACCAAGTACATGAACAACGAACACGTCGAAGAGCACGTCGTTTTGCTGCCGCATCGCATTGAATTCCGCGAGAGCACACGGGCGTAACGCTTCGCAAAAAGTAGGAGGAACATCATGAAAATCGGAATGATCGGAGCAATGGACGAAGAGATTGCTCTCTATCTGGAAGCCATGAACGGCGTCAAAGAAACCACCCGAGCAGGCATCACCTATTACGAAGGCGAGATGGAAGGCAAATCCGTCGTCCTCTGCAAATCCGGCGTAGGCAAAGTGAACGCGGCAGTCACGACACAGATGCTGATCGACGGCTTTCAGGTGGATCGGGTGATTTTTACCGGAGTGGCCGGCGCGGTGCACCCGGATCTCAACATCGGAGACATTGTCGTCTCCACGGATTGCATGCAGCACGACATTGATGTGACCGCACTTGGGTTTCAGCCGGGTCAGATTCCATTCACCGACCGTTGGGTGTGGGAAGCGGATGCCGATTTGCAAAAGCTCGCGATTGAAGCGGGCAAAGACCTGGAGGCGGGTGTCAACGTGGTGAGCGGACGCATTTTGTCCGGTGATCAGTTCGTGGCCAGCCGGGAAAAGGTACAGTGGCTGCACGATCAATTTAACGCCCACTGCACGGAAATGGAGGGGGCAGCGGTCGGTCAGGTGTGCGCGATGAACGGCGTCCCGTTTGTTGTCGTACGCTCCATGTCGGACAAGGCGGACGGTTCCGCCCATGTCAATTTTGTCGAGTTTACGAAGCTGGCCTCCCAGCGTTCATACGCGATCGTTGCCAAGATGCTGCGGAGCATCAAGTCTGCCGTGATCGTCTACTCAACGAAAAACTGTGTGGATTGCAACCTGGTGAAAGAGTGGTTAACTGCAAAAGGGATCGCTTTTGAAGTGCGCGATGTCATGACGAGCCGCACGTATCAGGAGGAAGTGGAGCGCTTTGGCTTTATGGGAGTCCCGGTAACGGTCGCAGGTGACAAGGCCGTGAAGGGGTACCAACCGGACGAACTGGAACAGCTGATCGCCAACCGATCCTGAGGTAAACGTTTGCCTTTGACAACCGAACATCAGATACGGTAAGATCATATCAGCTTCATAATAACGCTTACATGTGGCGTGTTACTGCTATCGCAGGCATAAGCCGAAAAGGGTCTTCTCGCAGGAGTGGAATCTTTTTCGGTTTTTCTTTTTTTCGTTTGCACAGTGAAGGAGACAGGTGATACTTGATGGGACAGGATGTTCACTTCGTCGTTGACCGCGTATTTAACAACAACGTCGTCCTTGTCACGGAACCTTCGACGAAGACAGAAATCATTCTTCTCGGAAAAGGGATTGGCTTTGGACAAAAAAAGGGCGCCGAGATTTCTGCCGCGGACGCTCGCATCGAAAAGAAATTTCGTCTGGAAAGCGCTGAGCATCAAAAGCAATACCAAAGCGTACTCAACCAGGTAGACCAGGCGGTAATCGGGATTGCGGAAGAGATTATTGCGCTGATTGCCCAGGAGATCACACCGCAGATCAACGAGTACGTCCATGTCGCTTTGCCCGATCATATTCACTTCGCCATATACCGGCTGCAAAACGGAATGGAAATCGTCAATCCATTCCTGTACGAAGTGAAATCGCTGTATCCGAAAGAGTTTGAGCTGGCTAAAAAGGCAGCAGAGATGATTGCCTCTGCCTTTCAGATCGAGATTCCCGAAAGTGAAGTGGGTTTTCTTACGCTGCACATTCACTCCGCTGTCAGCCATCTTTCCGTCCCCAGTGCCGTTCAGGTGACGAAGGTGGTAGCCGATCTGGCGGCGAAGATCGAGGAACGGCTGGCGATTCCACTGGATCGCGACAGCCTGGATTACCTGCGAATGCTGACCCATCTGCGATCGGCTATCGAGCGGGTGCGAGAGCGTAGAACGATACAAAATCCGCTGCGCGATTCGCTCAAGCAGTCGATCCCGGAAGCGTACCAGCTGGCTCGTGAGCTGTCGGGGACCATTGCCGACCGCCTGGGAGAAGAAGTGCCGGAGGACGAGATCTGCTTTATGGCGATGCATCTGTACCGACTGATGCAGGCAGCAGAGGACGACAAAAGAAAAAGATGATAATCAGGCGTGTTACTAGTCAGACTAGGCATAAGCCAAGCTTCAGGAAACGCTTGTTTCCCGCTGCTTGACTTGTGCTTTTTTTGTTGAAACCATCCCGTTTAAAAAAGGAGAGGACCTCATGCTGAAGAAGTTATTTTCCAGGAAAGAGCAATCGAAGACGATTTCCCTCGTGTCTCCCCTGACAGGTGCGAGCATCCCTTTGGAGGAAGTGCCGGATCCGGTATTCTCGCAAAAACTGGCCGGAGACGGTGTAGCTGTCAAACCGTCAGAGGGAGTGGTAGTTGCACCGATGGACGGGAAGGTGGCCCATCTGTTTGACACCCTGCATGCCATTATGCTGGAAGGAGACAACGGTGTTCAGCTGCTGATCCACGTGGGAATTGACACAGTGAAGCTGAAGGGTGAGGGATTTCGGGCTTTCGTACAGGCGGGCGATTCCGTGAAGACTGGTGATGCCCTGCTTGCCTTTGATCTGTCTGTAATAGAGAAGGCCGGGTACTCGCTGGTGACGCCGATTGTGGTCGCAAATGGCGAACAGGTGGCCAGCCAGTCTGCCGTTACCAACCAGGATGTGCGTGCAGGCGTCGATCCGATCCTGGAGATTACGATGAAATAGAGGGAGAGACCGTGTCGAAAACGATAGTGACAGGGAATGTTGTGCAAACGGAGAGGGTTATCGAACAGGGGATTGTCGTAACCGAGGGGCAATACATTCTCTTCGCGGGAAAAAAAGAAGAGTACATCCCTACCGGTGACGAAACACAGCTCGATTTTTCCGGTCACTGGATCATCCCGGGGATGATTGACCTGCATGTCCACGGAAGTGCCGGACATGATGTGATGGATGGTACTCCCGATGCCTTACGGGAGATCAGCAAGAGCTTGTGTCAATACGGTGTGACCGGATTTCTCGCGACGACGATGACTGCACCCTGGGAGCATATCGTCCGTGCCCTGCATGCGATTACAGTGGCGACAGAGGAGCGGAATGATTACGCACAGATTTTGGGTGTTCATCTGGAAGGGCCGTGGATCAATCCCAAGCACAAAGGGGCGCAGAAAGAAGAAGACATTCAGCAGCCTGGCCGTGAGCAGCTCGAGTCCCTACTGAGTGTGGCGCAGGACCGCTTGCGGATGGTGACACTGGCCCCGGAGATGCCGGGTGTCCTGGAGGCGATTCGCGAGCTGGTCCGGCACGGTGTGATTTGCTCGATCGGCCACTCCGATGCCACCTGGGAGGAGGTGCGGCAGGCGGTTGGTGCCGGCGCCACGCATTTTACCCATCTGTTCAATGCCATGCGGGGGCTGCATCACCGGGAGCCAGGTGTGGTAGGTTCAGCCTTGCAGCTTCGCCAGTGCAGCTGTGACATCATCGCTGACTTCGTCCACGTTCATCCTGCCGCAGTGGAGCTGGTCTACCACAGCAAGGGGCGGGAAAAGCTGCTGCTGATCAGTGACGGCATGCGGGCCGTCGGCATGGGAGACGGGACGTTTGAACTGGGCGGACAAACCGTCCACGTGCACGGCTGCATCGCCCGGCTGGCAGGCGGTACGTTGGCGGGCAGTACGCTGACATTGGACCGGGCGGTAAAAAATATGGTAGAGGGCGTCGGGGTAGCTGTACAGGATGCCGTCTATATGGCGTCGACGGCTCCGGCGGAAAAATTGGGAATCGCAGATCGAAAAGGGAGCCTGGAAGCGGGCAAGGATGCGGATCTCGCCGTCTTGTCCAGTGATTTCCGCACGCTCTTGACAATGGTGAAGGGGAAAATTGCGTACCGGGAGGATGAGGTTCATGGTTGAGTTGATCGTGGCGGAAGACTACCAACGCTTGAGCGAACAGGCGGCGCACATCGTCGCACGACAAATCAGGAACAAGCCCGATTCCGTCATCGGCTTTGCAACAGGAAGTACCCCGCTCGGATTGTATCGTGAGCTGGTCGAGATGCATCGGCAGGGCGAGCTTTCCCTTGCCAAGGTGACCACGTTTAATCTGGACGAATACGTAGGGCTCTCCCGTGAGCACCCACAAAGCTACTATCGCTTCATGTGGGAAAACCTGTTTGCCCATGTGGACATCGAACCGGACCGGATTCACTTTCCGGCGGGGCTGTTCACCGATGGGGAGGCAGCGTGTGAGGCGTATGAGCGAGAGTTGGAAGCCGCGGGCGGCATTGATCTGCAAATACTCGGGATCGGTGCCAACGGACACATCGGCTTCAACGAACCAGCCGAATCGCTGACTCTGTCCACCCACATCGTGGGGTTGGCGGAAGAGACGCGGCAGGCGAACGCACGCTTTTTTGAAAATCTGGCGGAGGTGCCGCGCGAAGCAATTACGATGGGCATCGGGAACATTATGAACGCGCGGGCCATTCTGCTTTTGGCCAGCGACAAAAACAAGGCAGAAGCGGTGCAGAGCATGCTGACGGGAAAAGTGGACCCGAAAGTGCCCGCGTCGGTGCTGCAGCTTCATCCGCGAGTAACCGTACTGGTGAATGCCGAGGTGGCAGCTCATCTTCAAACATAGACAGACATCGCAGAGGAGGATACGTATGCTCGCATTTTTGCAAAAGATCGGGAAGGCGCTGATGCTTCCCGTCGCTACGCTTCCGGCGGCGGCTCTGCTGCTCCGCTTCGGAGCGATCAACTATGAAACCGATTTCATGCTGGGTACGGAAGTAGGGGGATTTTTCAACCAATATGTAGCTCCGTTTTTGCTGGCAGGGGGATCAGCCATTTTTGATAACTTATCGTTGATTTTTGCCGTCGGGGTTGCTATTGGTCTTGCCGGGGATGCGGTAGCTGCGCTTGCCGCGGTGATCGCGTATCAGGTGCTGACGACCGTGCTGGCCAAGGTGCCTGCTGCCATGCCGTTCATCGCGGACGACGCGAAGCTGAACATGGGCGTGCTGGGAGGCATTCTTGCCGGTGGTGTGGCCGCCTATTTCTACCGGAAGTACCACGATATCAAAATGCCGGATTGGCTGGGCTTCTTCGGCGGCAAGCGCTTTGTGCCGATCATCACTTCGCTGGTTATGGTGGTGATCGGTCTCGCGGTCGGTCTGATCTGGGGTCCCATCCAGGAGGCGTTGAACAACTTCGGTACCTGGGTCGTAGAATTGGGTGCACTGGGAGCAGGGTTGTTCGGATTCTTGAACAGGCTCTTGATCGCATTCGGGCTTCATCACGTTCTCAATGCCATCGCCTGGTTCCAAATCGGCGAATTTACGGATGCGGCAGGCAAGGTCGTCCACGGTGACTTGCACCGCTTTTTCGCAGGGGACAAAACGGCCGGGATGTTCATGACCGGTTTCTTCCCGATCATGATGTTCGCGCTACCGGCAGCCGCCCTTGCCATCATTCACACGGCGAAGCCGGAAAAACGCACGGCCATCGCTTCCGTCTTTCTCGGAACAGCACTCGCTTCCTTCCTGACAGGGATTACCGAGCCGCTCGAATTTGCCTTCATGTTCCTGGCTCCGGTCCTGTATCTCGTACATGCTGTCCTCACAGGCGTGTCGGGCTACGTGCTGTCGGTTCTGGGCGTGAAGCACGGTTTCGGCTTTTCCGCCGGTCTGATCGACTACGTGCTGAACTATCCCCTGGCAACGAAGCCGCTGCTCATCATTCCGGTCGGGCTGGTGTTTGCGGTGGTGTACTACGCGTTGTTCCGCTTCATGATCGTGAAAATGGATCTAAAGACACCTGGCCGGGAAGAGGACGAGAAAGCGGAACAGGCAGCGTCTGCCGCAGGGACAGGCAGTCGAGACAAAGCCGCCCAGGTGCTGGTTGCGATCGGCGGGAAGCAAAACGTGAAAGACATCGACGCCTGCATTACGCGCTTGCGTCTCGTGGTGCACGATGAGAAGGCGGTCGACGACCAGGCGCTGAAGGCACTGGGAGCAGCCGGTGTCATGAGGCTGGGACAAGGAAGCGTGCAGGTGGTGTTTGGTACGCAGTCGGAGCAGTTGAAAGACGAGATCAAGAAATTGTAGGTTCGTGAAAAATAGCAAACCACCATGCGTCATCCGTGCATGGTGGTTTTTGTTTTTCCACTTGCAATCACCCCAACGGCGCATATATCATCGCACGCTCCATCGTCAGCCTGTTCTTTTCCGTAATTTCCTCCCGGCGGGGAATGGGCGGAAATGGCGCGATGTCATCAAACAGATGGGTGGGCAGCGGAAGTTCGCTCTCCGGCTGCCATCGGCTGCGCCACGTCTCCGGCAGGGGGCCGTCCGTAAGCGGTTGGTCGGTCATCTCGCTCCACAGCAGAGTCCAGGCGCGGGGAACGACCCGCCAGATGTCGTAACCACCTCCGCCTACTGCGATCCAGCGACCGTCGCACAGTTCATGAGCAAGCTCATGAGCCAATCGCGGAATCTCCTGATAAATTCGCATGGAACAGCTGAGGTGAGTGAGCGGGTCGTAGGCGTGGGCGTCGCATCCGTTCTGTGTCAGGATTACGTCAGGCTTGAAGCCGCGAGCCAGCTTTGGAATCAAATGGCGGTAAATTTCCAAAAAGGATTGATCTTCCGTAAACGCTTCCAACGGCACGTTCACCGAATAGCCGTAACCGCTGCCGTCGCCTCGCTCGGTGAGATTGCCCGTACCGGGAAACAGGTATTTGCCTGTTTCGTGAATGGAGACGGTGAGAACGTTGGGATCGTCGTAAAACGCCCACTGTACGCCGTCGCCGTGGTGAGCGTCCGTGTCGATATAGAGGACACGGGCGTCCCACATCTTGCGCATGTACGCAATGGCGACAGAACAGTCGTTGTATACGCAAAAGCCGGAAGCGCGGCCGCGAAATGCATGGTGCAGTCCGCCCGCAGGATTGAAGGCGTGTTCAGCCTGACCATTCATGACGGCATCCACCGCCTGCAGAGTCCCGCCTACTATCAGGGAGGTTGCTTCATGCATGCGGGGAAAGCAGGGAACATCCTCCGTACCCAGGCCGAAGCTGGCCGCCATCGGCAGTTCGGAGTCACTGTGTCCCTGCTCCCGTACGAACTGGATGTATCGTCGGTCGTGGATCAACGCCAGTTCGTCCTCGCTTGCGATCCGGGGAGGAAGAATGCTTTGGTCATCCAGCAAACCGTATGCGCTCATCAGATCATGGGTCAGGAGCAGGCGTTTTTGGTTAAACGGGTGCTGGTCGTGAAAATAGTAGGTGGTGTAATCAGGCGAGTAGATCAGACGAGCGTTTCGACTCACGCGCGATTCCCTCCCTCCGCCGGTCCGATGACGGTAAAACCCCTTTCCTCAAGCAGTTGGGTGACATGGCGGGGGTCGATGGTTTGCACGCGGAACACGATGTTCTTTTTCGATGGTCGTGTGCCAGGGAAGACTACCACACTGGTCACATTCACCCGGGCTTCGCGCAGAATCTGGCTTACCTCTGCCAGCATCCCCACCTTGTCGTCCACCTCTACCTCGATATGCGAGCTGGGTTTGTTCACTCCGAACAGTTCTATCAGGCTGTTGAACAGGTCCGACTCGGTGATGATTCCCACCAGCCTGTTTCCTTCGACAATCGGGAGCGAACCTACCTTGTGCTCGTAGATTTGCTTTGCCGCGTCCTCTATAAAGTCGAGAGGATGGGCGGTGATCACCTCCCGCTTCATGATCTCTTTCACCTGTTTATGCAGAACCTGATCGTCGTCGTCATGGGCCATCAGGGAGGAGGGGAGAGCATCACGCAGATCGCGGTCGGATATGATGCCTACCAGGTTTTCGTCTTCCACTACAGGCAGATGCCGTATGCGGTTTCCGCGCAGCAGCAGAAGCGCATCCCCGATGGTTGTGGAGGGCGTGACGGTGACGACGCGTTTGCGCATGATTTGTTCGATTCGCATGGACTGGCCTCCTATGAACTAGTAAAGAAAACGATTTTGAAACCGCATCGCGTCAAAGGCGACGACGCTTTCCGGCGGAACGCGCTTGCCGATGCGGGCCATCAGACAGTTGGCGGGATGGCAGCAAATCTCCGGATCGTCCGTGGCCATCCAGATCATGCCGACGCTGTTCATTACCTTTTCCATCACTTTCCGGTACTGCCAGACGTCGAGTCCTGTTCCTTTCAAATCCCAGTGCCAGTAGTATTCAGTGGTAATGACGATGTAATCTTCCATCGCGTCGTCGGCGAAAGAGACCTGGAGCATTGCCTTTCCCACTCCGCCTGCGCGCACGGGGTGGCTTACTTCAATCGCTCCCAGTTCCAGAAGATCGGGCAGCTTGGCTTGTGACCACCGCTCCAGCGGATCAGGGTACAGGAATGTGACGTAGCCCAGCACCAGGTCGTCTTCGCGGGCGACAATGATCCGTCCTTCCGGCAAAGCGGCGATCTCGATGAGTGCCTGATGCTGCTGCTCCGGTACGCGAAACGCCTTCAGCCCTTCGTCAAAGCGCATGGCGGCCAGTTGATCCGAAGAAATCGGTCCCTCAATGATGAGCCGCTTGCCGTTTACCGTCTTCTCCAGGGAGTGATGCCTTTTCACATGAATCATCCGCTGCACTACACCTCCTTGTGGTATTTCTATGAAAAAGAGAGATGGCCGAAACCATCTCTACCTTGTTACTGCGCTTTGTCTCCCGCTACGTTGCTCGAATGGGGGGACTCGCCATAGCTGTTCACAGCGGTTACGTAATACCAGCCGCTTGTCTCTGTGGTTTTATGCACGAAGCTGTTGCCGGCGACCGTGTCGAGAAGCAGAAATCCGTTCACCGGGTCGGGACTGTAGTACACGTTGTAGGCGATTACTTGTTCATTTGCAGGATTGCCTTTCCACTTCAACCTCAAACCGCCCTGCGTTTTTTTGATTTCCAGCCCTTGTGGAGCGGAGGGAACTGCGGCCGAAGGTTCAGTTGGCGTCGTCGAACCGTTTTGTCCATCCGTTGCGGGCTCTTCCTGCTGATCTGGATGATCGCCAGGATGGGGAACGTTCGGCAGCTGCCATGCATCGGACGAAGCCCCGATGGAAGCGATGGGGGACGGTTGCGATTCATGACCGGTGATATCGACGGCTGTCACGTAGTAGCCGTATTCGCCGCTTCGAGCACTTGCGTCCGCATAGGTGAGCAAGCTCGGATCTTTTATGGTGGCGATTCGAACGAAACCGTTGCTCACATCGGCCCGGTAAATTCGATAGCCAAGCAGATCGGCTTCTCCGCCGGACTTCCAGCTGATCGTAACCTGACTGCCGGAGCGTGTGGCAGTGACGCCAGCAGGCGATGAAGGAGATCCTTCCACTTCCGTGCGCGGATCTTCCTTTTCTGGCAGTCGCTGTTCCCAGTCAAGCGGGCGGGTGGCTGCCTTTTTGTTCTTTTCCAGTATTTGCTCTTTGGTCAGAACAAGCGGTTCAGGCGAACGGAAGAAGATGCCTTCCGTCACAAAGTCGTCCGGAGTGCCTTCCTTCGCGAGATAGCGCTCTTCGTTGTAGACCACAACACGCGCCTTTTGATGAGAGTCATCGGTCTTCGTCGGTACGAACTGACGGTTGAACAAATCGGTGATCAGATGACCTGCCTGTCTGGAAAGCTCGCTCGGCAGCAGGCCGGACTTGCTGTCGACGGTGGCGGTTACGATGCCATCCGGCTTTTTGAACGAAGAGTTTCGTGGCGACAGCTCGGGATGCTTCTCCACGATCTGCTTGATCACTTTGCCCCAGACACCCATGGGAACGTATTTGTCCCTGTCCGGGAGCGGATAAGGTTCGTCGTAGCCCACCCAGACTCCCAAGGCAAGCTCCGGCGTGTATCCTACGAACCAGAGGTCGTTGCTGTTGTTGGTCGTACCGGTTTTCCCTGCGATGTCGATACTGCGCGGAACGTAACGGCGCACGTGAGTACCGGTACCCGAATCGACCACCGTACGCATCAGATCGGTAATCAGGTAGGCGGTTTGCTCGCTGTATACCTGTACAGGTTGTGCCTGGTGCTTGTAGACGATCTTGCCTTCGCTGTCTTCAATCCGCTCAATCAGATACGCGTCGACGAACGAGCCGTGGTTGGCGAAGGTGGAGTATGCGTTGGTAATCTCTTCTACGGTAAGTCCGTAGGCAAGGCCGCCGATCACCCCGGTCGCCGCGTAGTTGTCGCTTTCCACCAGCGTGGTGACGCCCATTTTTTTCACGTATTCCAGGGCGGTCGGAATGCCTACTTTCATGTAGGTCTTGATCGCCGGAATGTTCCAGGACATCCGGAGTGCTTCCCGCGTGCTCATCACCCCCTGGAACTTGTTGTTCCAGTTAAGCGGGAGGTGTGCCCCCTTTTCCCCGTCCGCCAGAAGCATGGGGGCATCGTCAATCGGTGTGGCTGGCTGCAGAATGCCCAGTTCAAACGCCGGTGCGTATGCCGCCAGCGGCTTCATTGCCGAGCCCGGTTGACGGGGAACGGTCGAGTGGTTTGTCTGTTCCACGTTGAAGTCGCGCCCGCCGATCATGCCGAGAATGGCGCCTGTTTTGTTATGAATGAGCGTCGCGCCCACTTCTTCGAGGGCGTTTTCGATCTTTTCCGTCTTGCCGTTGGAACGGCGGATGGTATAGGTAGCATTTTTTCCGAAGTTTTTCGGATCGGCTGCGATGTCCTGCATGATCTTGTGGACGTCCTTGTGGATCGTCGTGTGGATCTTGTAGCCGTTGCGCAGGATCTCGCGCCGTTTTTCCTCGACCAGCTGGCGGTATTCGTTGCGGCCGATGGAGGATTTGTCCTGTCCCTTTTGCGCCAGATCCTGATCGACCAGCACCCGGGCGGCCCGCTCCTCGATTTCCATCATCAGGAACGGCACTTCCGAGTACGCCTGGCGGGAAGGCTTCGCCAGATGCGCTTTCAGATCGGCGTTGAGTGCATCGTCATACTGCGTCTGGGTGATGTAGCCGTTTTCCAGCATGCGGTCGAGCACCATTTTTTGCCGCTCTTTTCCCCGGCGGTACCCCTCGCTGCTGAACGGGGAGTAGGCCCCGGGGTTCTGCACCATTCCCGCCAGGTACGATGCTTGGGGAAGGTTCAGTTCCTTTACGTCCTTGTTGAAAATGCCCTTCGCTGCCGCCTGTACCCCGTAGATGTTGGAGCCGTTGGCGTTCTTCCCCAGGTAGATTTCATTCATGTACGCTTCGAGAATTTGATCCTTCGAAAACATGCGCTCGATCCGCAGCGCGTTGAAGATCTCCTTCGCTTTGCGAGCGTGGCTTACTTCCGGAGAGAGAATGGTGTTCTTGATCAGCTGCTGGGTGAGCGTGCTGCCCCCGGTAACCACAGGCTGGTTGGTGAAATCCTGGTACGCACCGCGGAGCGTCGATTGGAACGACACGCCGTTGTGCAGGTAAAAGTTTCTATCTTCCGTTGCGATAATGGCATTGATCAAATAGGGTGAAACATCTGCCTTTTTCACCAAGCGGCGGTCTCCCTCTTCCGCGCGAAGCGACCCGATGAGCGAACCGTCGTTGTAGTAGGCGAATCCAGTGAGATAATTGGTGAAAATTTTCTTGTGGATCTCTTCATAACTGCGAACAGGCTCGTCCTTCACCAAAGCGGCGACGTAACCGGTCACGACGCCCCCGGCGAGAGCGGCTCCCATGAAACCGAGAAGCAGCATCAGCTGGACCACAATCCAAACCGTGCGCCTTCTGCTGCGGCGGCGTTTTCGCTTTGTCGAATCCGATGAAGGTGAATGATTGTTCTGCATATTCATATACGACCCCCTAAGCTAACCCTAATTATACCATACGAGGAACAGGGAGGATAGAAAAAGCCAAGTTGACAGGGGCTTGCTTGATATGGGAAAATAGATGCAGTATTTTTTTATTGCGTGAAAAAGGGCATTGAACGGCGACAGTAGCGGTTGATAAGGGAAAGGAAGAGAGCTGGTGGACGGTGCGAACCAGCCCCTTGCACATCGTGAATTACACGTCGGGAGCCTGTCGGCGCAGCCGAACGGACCAGGCCGTTATCCTGTTTGAGGCGGAAGAGGCGTTTTTACGCGCCTTTTCAACTAGGGTGGTACCGCGAGTCGAATCTCGTCCCTATTACAGGGGCGGGATTTTTTTATTTTGATATTGGATAGGAGAAAAAGGAGCTGACTGTGATGAGCAACGAACAAACCGCTGAAAAATGGGTGTTGACCGAACAACAAAAGCAGGAAGTGGAACGGCAGCTGGCGATCATTCGCCGCGGCGCTGTGGAGATCATTCCGGAGGAGGAGCTGCGCCGCAAACTGGAGCGCTTCGTCGTGACCGGCCAACCGCTTAAAGTGAAGCTGGGGTTGGACCCGTCCGCCCCTGATATTCACGTGGGACATACCGTGGTACTGCAAAAGCTGCGCCAGTTCCAGGAGCTGGGTCACACCATCCAGCTGGTAATCGGCGACTTCACCGGGCGCATCGGCGATCCGACAGGCAAATCGGAGACGCGGAAACAGCTGACCGAGGAGCAGGTAAAGCAAAACGCGATGAGCTACGTGGAGCAGTTTGGCAAGGTGATGGACGCTTCCCGGATGACCGTCAACTACAACTCGACCTGGCTGGCGCCGATGACATTTGCCGACGTGGTAGGACTGTCTGCCAAAACGACGGTGGCCCGGATGCTGGAGCGCGACGATTTCGAGAAGCGCTACACCAGTGGTCAGCCGATCTCCATCCACGAGTTCTTCTACCCGCTGATGCAGGGCTACGATTCCGTGGCGCTGGAGAGCGATGTGGAGCTGGGGGGAACGGATCAAAAGTTTAACCTGCTGATGGGACGCAACCTGCAGAAGGAATACGGCCAGGAACAGCAGGTGATCCTGACGATGCCGCTCCTGGAGGGGCTGGACGGCGTGCAGAAAATGTCCAAGAGCCTCGGCAACTACATCGGTGTCAACGAGGCGCCGAACGAGATCTACGGCAAAGCGATGTCTGTGCCGGACGAGCTGATGCTGCGCTACTACGAGCTGGCCACCGATATCTCCCTGGAGGAGTTGGAGGCGCTTCGTGCGGGATTGGCAGACGGATCGGTCCATCCTCGTGATGCGAAGATGAACCTGGCGAAAACCTTTGTCCGCATGTACCACGGCGAACAGGCAGCTGAAGAGGCGGAAACCTACTTCAAGACGGTCTTCCAGCAGCGGGCGCTGCCAACCGACATCCCGGAAGTGGAACTGGACAAGACTGCCTATGAAAACGGTCAGGCCAACATCGTCAACCTTGCCTTCGACCTGAAACTGGCGGAGTCAAAAGGCGAAGCCCGCCGCATGGTTCAGCAGGGCGCGGTAAAAGTGAACGAAGAGAAGGTGGATGACATCAATCACGCTGTCGCACTGCAGGATGGCATGGTTGTGCAGGTTGGAAAGCGGAAGTTTGCCAAGGTAAAACTGGTGTAATCGCACAGGACGAATGATGAAAGCCCGGTATCCGCCGGGCTTTTTCGTTCGTTCAGGGGGGGGGTTACACTTTCAAGGAGAAAAGTCATAGACAAAAAGGATTCACACTGTAAAATGAAGAGGTGTACAAATTTTTCCATTTCCTAGGGGAAGGTGAACAATCATGAGTCAAGCTACACTGATTCAGCAATTCGGTTTGGTTCGCGGCAACACCCTGCATTCGCTTAGTCAGGTGAATGAAGAAGAGATCCACACGGTACCGCCTGGCTTTTCCAACAACATTCTGTGGAATGTCGGGCATGTTCTGCTGTACGGCGAGCTGTTGCTGCTTCGTGCTGCCGATCAGGTCGGGAAGCTTCCGAGCGAGTATCAGGCATTGTTCGGCGGAGGCACTAAACCTGCTGACTGGAATGGTGAAATTCCTTCCCTTCACATACTGCTGGAACAGTTACAAGAACAACAGATGTGGCTTGCCGCCGAGTTTGGAAACCGTCTGGAGGAGGCAGTGGCGAAGCCTTTGAAGATACGTGACGTGGAATGCACCACATACGGAGAGGTCCTTTCCTTCATGATGTTCCATGAAGGGCTTCATGCCGGGCAGATCAAGGCAATGAACCGGCTGTTTTCCGTTTCGAAACAACCGTAACGATCAGATCAGTTCGTCAAAGCGAAAGGGGCGGTCCCATAAGAGACAGCCCCTTTTTCTTACTACCCCAGATCAAGCGTTTTTCCCGTTTCCGCATACGTCTTGATGTTGCTTAGAATCATCGGCCAGCCTTGCCGCGCGTTGTCATAGGAAGGGTGATCAGCCGGCCATTTATCGTTGACCAAGGTCAGCTTGGTGCATGCGCCTACTGGTTCGAGTGTAAAGGTCACACGCGTTTCCAGCTCTGCGTGGTTCTCAAGGTAACACGGGCCCGGATGCTCGAGATAGCTGAAGATCCGGTTCGGTTCGAATTCAAGCACCTTGCCATACACATGAACCGTCTCGTCGCCGTCTTTTCCGGGACCCACGTAAGCAAAATCGTCCCCCACCTGAAAGCTGGATCGGATGGTACACCCGAAAAATGTTTTTGAGACCCCTTCGTCCGAAACAAGGACTTGCCAGACGTCCTCCGGCTTGGCTCCAATGTAGTACTCGTAATAAAGATCCATGATCGTTTCCTCCTAATGAGATGTTCCGAATGTATTTCCTAGTATAGTAAAATAATAGAAAACCGTATTGTAAAAACGCGACAGGAGGAGCGCTGATGAACACCGCCTTGGACAAGTTTCCGAAAGGTGTCCTCCATCCGGTGACCGGGGAACAGAAATTTTCCCTGTCGAGATTTCAGCCTTCCCCGGATACGGGTACGGGATACTTCGTGCAGCATTACTGGATTGTCAGATGGGATCTGCGTGGTCAGGAGCCCTACCCGCAGACAGTGATCGCCCATCCCAACGTCAATCTTGTGTTTGAAAAAAGCAAGACCCGCATCTACGGTGTAGCCAGATCAACATCCACCCACCTGCTGCAGGATCAAGGCTGGGTGGTTGGGATCAAGTTCAGGCCCGGAGGCTTCTATCCGTTCCTGCAAGCGCCGGTGTCCAGGCTTACCGGCAGTTCGATCAGCCTGGAGGAAGTCTTCGGAATCGAGAGTGGACCGCTTGAGAAAGAAGTCTTGTCACTGCCGGATGACATACAGAAGGTGAACCGGGTGGATGCTTTTCTGGCTGAGCACCTGCCGGATCGTGACCCGAACGTAGGACTCGTGAGTGACATTGTCAGTGCCATCCGGGACGATCGCAGCGTCGTAAAAGTGGAAGACGCCGTCCGCGTGACTGGCATAAACAAACGGATGATGCAGCGCTTGTTTGAACGGTATGTAGGGGTAAGTCCAAAATCGGTCATTAAGCGGTGCCGGCTTCATGAAGCGGCGGAGCGGATCGATCAGGGCGAGGTGCGGGATTGGCTGGACCTGTCCGTCGAGCTCGGCTATTACGATCATTCTCATTTCATCCGGGACTTTCGGTCGGTTGTGGGCCAGTCACCGGAGGAGTATCGGCGACGCAGATAAGGGATTGATTTTGCCTTGAACAACATGGAAAATGGTAGCAAACAGACAGGGAGGGGTTTTGTCCATGGATAAGCTAATCCAAGAGTACGCTGAAGGATATTCTCATCTGCGTCAAGCTGTTGAGAACATCCCGAGCGAAGAACTTTCTTTCAAACCGGCTCCTGGCAAGTGGAGTATTCACGAAATTCTGATTCATCTGGCAGATGCGGAAATCGTCGGACTCCAGCGGATGAAAAAGGTACTGGCGGAAAATGAACCCATGTTGACTGTCTACGATCAGGACGCATGGGCAAATCGGCTTGGTTACGCTGACCAGGACGCGGAGCAGCATTTGCAGTTGTTTCGATTGCTGCGGGAGAGCTTTCTTCCGACGCTTCGCCGGTTAAGTGAGGAAGAGTGGGATCGGTGCGGGATTCACGAGGAAGCGGGATTGCTTACCATGAGGCAGCTGTTGGAGCGCTATGTGAACCATGTGCATGATCATTTGAAACAGATCGAGCGCGTAAAGGCTGCGATGAACCGATGAATAACTGTCCTTTCTGTATTCTGGGATCGATGGAAAATCAAGAAGTGATCCTAAGCAATGCAACCTGTATGTTTCTGCAGTTGCCCCAGGATATACTGATTGGTTCAGGGATTATTGTCCCGAAGGCACATCGTGAGACGGTATTTGACCTTACAGATGAGGAATGGCAGGATACATTTGATCTGCTTCAAAAGGTAAAAGGTTATCTGGATGACCTGCATCGGCCTCAGGGGTACAACGTCGGTTGGAATTGCGGGGAGGTGGGTGGTCAACACATATTCCATGCACACTTGCACGTGATTCCGCGATTTGAAGACGAACCGATGGCAGGCAGAGGAATTCGCTATTGGTTAAAAAGTGAGGAAAACAGACGTGCAACAGTCCGATAAGCGAAAAAAAGAAGCCGGGTAAAAACCCGAGCTTCTTTTTTATCAAACAAATTAACGGCTGTAGAACTCAACGATCAGTTTCTCGTTGATTTCTGCAGGCATCTCTTCACGGTCTGGCAGGCGGTTGAACGTACCTTCCATCGCGTTGTCGTTGAACGTGATGTAGTTCGGCAGGAAGTTGCGAGCTTCCAGGGATTCTTTTACGAAAGTCAGGCCGCGGGATTTCTCGCGCAGGCTGATTACGTCACCCGGTTGTACACGGTAGGAAGGAATGTTTACCTTCTTGCCGTTTACGAGGAAGTGACCGTGGTTTACCAATTGGCGAGCTGCCGGACGAGTTGGTGCGAAGCCCATGCGGTATACTACGTTGTCCAGACGGGACTCGAGCAATTTCATGAAGTTTTCACCCAAAACGCCAGCCATTTTGGAAGCTTGATCGAACGTGCGGCGGAATTGTTTCTCGTTCACGCCGAACATGTGGCGCAGTTTTTGCTTTTCTTGCAACTGAACACCGTACTCGCTCAGTTTGCGGCGAGCGGTAGGGCCATGTTGACCTGGAGGGAAGTTGCGTTTAATGTCCTTACCAGTGCCATCGAGGGAGATACCCAGACGACGAGCCAATTTGTGACGAGGTCCTGTGTAACGTGCCATGAATTTCAGTCTCCTTTAAGTTGGATTCGCAGGTGTTTACTTCCGAAAGGCTAGCTTCATCTTTATCTACACGAACTTCGGACGGTAGCGTTTCCGCATCGTGCTCCTCAAGAGAGTTCAGCCGCTGCTCTTAAGGGATGAAACTAAGAGGGTCACCTCTCGTTTTTACCTACAATCAATGCTACCCTGTACACATACACTCAATATTATAAGAATCGGCACTGGAAAGTCAACTGGTATCTAGTAGTTTCTTCTCTCCTCAAGGTCATAGCGCTTCTCCAGGAAGCGGGCGAAAGCGACGGCAGCATCTGCGCGGGAAACGGTTGCCTGTGGCTGGAAGCGCTGATTCTCTGCCGGCATGATGCCGAGCGAGGAGACGATGATGATGGCGCCGCGTGATTTGCTGCTGCTGATGTCGGCGAGATTGTTCTGGAACATGTCGTTGAACTGTGACAGTTTGCGATAGCCCAGCCCGCGCACCAGCATGTCTGCAAGCTCTTCCCGTGTAATCGCTTCGTCCGGCTTCAAATTCTCCATGTTCTTATCGAGGATGCCTCGGTCGACAGCCGCTTCCACCGCGAGGAAGTAGCGAGAGCCGCTGGACACGTCATTGAAGCTCGCCTTGCGTCCGGCCCATTCCGGGAAGAAACGGCCGTTGTTGAGCGTAATCATCAGCATCTCAATCATTTCGCCGCGGGTGATGGGCTTCTCAGGCATCAGCTTGCCGTCGACCGTGCTGATCGCGTCGTATTCGTACATCACCATCAGCTCTTTTTCCGCTGGATGACCTGCGATGTCGGCCGGAGTGGTTCGATGCAGCGTAACCGGTTTGCCGTTTGCCTGACTTCGCCATTCGCCGTTGATCGCATCCAGCACATACGGCTGCTCATTCGGCGTGATCGAAGCACGGTAGACGAGCTTTGCCGTGCGCTCGGAAACGGCCACTTCCTCTCCTTGTTTCGCTTTTGCCTCATCTTCCGGTTTCAACGGAACCAGCGCGTATACCATCTCTACTTCTGCTTCCTTCATCCAGGACGCGATGGCTTCTTCCTGCGACAGATGTTTCGGCAATGTGGATGGATAGGTCTCCTTGCCAAAGTCGACGTTGTAGGAGACCACTTCGCCGGTTTCGGTGTCAAACCCGACATGTGCAGAGCCAGTAGCTGCAGCAATGCTGCCGTTCAGGAAGCGCTGGAACTGGAACGCGGAGCGCTGGAAGTCGGGATCGTACGGATGACTCAGCTGTGAATCCATCAGATAGAGTTGGTCCGCCCAGCCTGGCGTCCATTTGCGGACGGTCTCCATCGCTTTTCCTTTCCATTCACCAGGATTGATTTTCTTCCCGCTGCTCTCCTTGACGACAGGATATCCTTTCTCCTTGTTGAAGCTGTAGATATCACCGGTATGTGCATCAAGAGAGATAAAGAGGTAACCGTGAGGCTGCTTCTTGTCTTTCCGTTCGAACTCCAGATTCCAGATCGAACGGTTGCCGCGGTAATCCTTTTCATTATAGTTCGCTCCACGGAGGCGGAACGCGGAGAGATCGAAGAACTTCTGCGCCAGTTTTACCGCTTCATCCTGAGACAATGCACGGCCGGAGTGGTTCAGCGGCAGCTTTTTGCTGCTCACCCGGACCGGATCCTGCGTCTTGTTTTTTGGCACCAGCGCAGGTGTCAAGAGTTCGCCCGTTCCTGCGTCGACCAGTGTTTCAAACGGGTTTCGATAGGCGAGAAACGGCGAAGGTGCATCCTGACCCTGCGGCTCCCAGGGGAGGACATACGACATGTTGGCCGTTGTCTTCGTCTTGATCAGAGTGGCCGCCTCTTCTTTGGAGATGACGTTTTTCGGTTTCTCGAAATGGATTCGGTCGTTCCAGTTCAACGAGTAGCTGGTCACCCGCCCCGCTCCGTTAATGACGACATCGACGCTGTTGTCGGGGAACAGCACGCCGTCCACCACGCGGACGAAGTGGAAGTTGTAATGCACATCGCCGTTCAGCGGTGTTTTGTGAATCGGCATATCGCGTTGATAGAGTCGGGTTTCGTCTACTTTCGTCGGAACGTTTTGGGCAAGGAACTGTTCAGCCTTCTTCTGTGCGTCACTGTAGGAAATGCGTGATGCGTACGCAGGCCGGGTCGGCTGCTGCTCATAGTAGGAGAATGAGGTGATTTCTCCCGTGTCGGCATTCACGCCCACACTGTAGCTCAGATCGACCGCCCCTTCCACCTTGCCTTTTTTCACCCAGTAAAAAGACCATTCGGGAAAAGGTCTCCACGAGTCAGCAGAGCGGAACGAGGTGTTGCTCAAATCAAGACCGCCGGCAGTCACTAGCCGGGAAGCGATTGACAGCGCTTGTTCCTTGGAAAGCTTCGCCTTGGCGGCCTGAACGGGGAGCGGCTTGGCACTGATCGGCATGCCGACGGGGGCAGGCAGTGTCTTCGGAGCTGCACCTGCGTAAGCGGAAGGCAGCAGCATGGCGGCGGACAATACCAGGATCGTAGAACGCTTCATCATTGAATGCATATAAATAATCCCTCCATTGGGAAGATTTTATTGACTTTCACTTGCTCAGACGCAGGAAGAGGGAGGGACGTTTCACACGATCGAGAAGAAAAAAGGAAAAAAGGGGCCAATCGGTAATTTTGTCCTATCAACTGCAAACCATATGGCAATACAACCCGCCATCCTTTATAATAGTTTATACTTGATTAACGGTTGGGGAGGAAACGATCATTTGAATACAATCCTCTACCTGATACGCCACGGAGAAACTGACTGGAATCATGCCCGAAGGATTCAAGGCCATAGTGACATAGATTTAAACCGTCAGGGTATACAGCAGGCCAATCAACTGGCCGCACGCTTTGCCGGCAAGACCTTTCACGCAGTCTACTCGAGCGATTTGAGCCGCGCTCGGGAAACGGCTCGCGGCATAGCTGAGCTCATGAACGTTCCCGTATCCACGCGACCCCATTTGCGGGAGCGCTGCTATGGAGAGTGGGAGGGTCTCACGTATGAAGAGATCAGGGAACGTTTCCAGCAGCGGGACGAGGCTTCCTGCGGAATTGAAAGCTTCGAAGAAATGCAGCAGCGCGCCGTTTCGGTTCTAACGGAGCTGGCCACGAGCCACCTGGGAGAGACCGTCGTCGTTGTTTCGCACGGTGGCTTCATCAATTCCTTTTTGCACTACGTGACGAACGGAGAACAGGGAACAGGCATTACGAAGATTGACAATACGGGTATCAGCACCTTCCGTTTTGCCGAAGAGCGTTGGGAAGTGCTGCAGGTAAACGATACAGACCATTTGGACAAATGAGAGAAGGAGAGAGGGAGTATTTTTCGTGTCGAGCAAAATGCTGGGTAAATTAGAAACAGTTTTCTCCTACACAGCCCACTTTTTATTGCAGTCCTGGCCGGAAAAGCGCCCAGGTCTCCTTTTCTTGACGGATTCGGCAGGTTTTCTGGTCAACTCCATGTGCATGCACGTCGGACAAAACTGGAAACCCGAAGAGATTCAAGTCCAACCGGGCGAATCCATGATTGGGGACCCGTCATCGCCCATCTCGCTTGCCTTCCACACGGGAGAAATCGTGACGAGGGAGCGAGCAGGCGCGGTTTGGGGAGCCTTTCCGCTCAAGGAACGTGACGGACGGATTCGCGCCATCATCGGCATGGCTGCGCCCAAGGAAGAAATCGACTTCGACCTTGCGTCCTACATGAGAGGGTTGGAACCGCTGATTCAGATGGGGTACGATGCCTATATTCAGCACGCCATCGGTGATATCGTCATGAACGTCAACCGCTACGATCGTACCCGGGATCTGATCCGCAGCCTGATTACGCAAATTTCCGAAATTATTAACAAAGGCTACTGCTCAGCTGTTACGCTGTCCGAGAAGGGAACGCTGATCCCCCAGGAAAGCGTCACTACTGAGCCTGTCGATCCGAGTGAAGCACACATCGCGCAGCTGGTGGCCCGTTTTGTCGATTGTGAAATCACACCGGCCATTCTGGACTGCAATCGAACCGTGATTTTCCCCATTTCTTGTGAGGACAAGCTTCTGTATGCCATTTTCCTGCACCTTCCACCTGATGAAACGGATTGTGAGTATGACGAGCGCGACGTAGCTTTTTTGCAGGAGGTTTGCGAGAAGGCGAGCTATGCGCTGATGCGCTCGATGATTTCCGATGAACTCCGCCGCGATGCGAGTAAAAAGGATCTGTTGTACCAACTGACTACCAAGATCCAGGCGTCCATTGACGTGAACGACGTTCTTGAGGAAATTGTCCGAAGTATCGGGCATCTGTACCCGTACTTTGCGGTTGACCTTTACCTTACCGTTGAAACCAATACTACCATCCCGGTAAAGCCGCTTTCGTTTCAGGACGACGAGTCGGACCCGAGCACACGTGCCTACCTGGAAGGGCGGCTGGTTGTTGACTACCAGGACAAGGATGGTGTGCGTGTGGCTGTGGTGGCCGCTCCGCTTTTGGGCAAACAGGGCATCTACGGCGTTCTGCAGCTGACCTCGAACCAACTGGTAAGCGTGACTCGCAATGAGACAGACTATATTTCCATCCTGGCGGAAACGGCCGGTACGGCATTTGAGAACGCCCAGCTCTACCAGCAGTCCCGCAATCTGATCCGCGAGCTTCGGCTGATCAACGAGATGGCGCAGCAGCTGAACAGCAGCCTGAACCTGAAAGAGATTTTGCAGTTCGTGACGAAAATGCTCTTGGAAACGTTCGCTGCGGAGTTTTGTGCCATTCTGCGCAAGCTGCCGGACGAGGACAAACTGGTCGTGATTTCCGCGTCCCAGCCGGAATCCGTAGGGAAGACGGTATCTTCCAAGGAAGCGCCGCTGGCCGAAATTTTCAGGAACAAGCAGGCCCTGATTCTTGCACATCCAAGCACGGAAACCATGCCGTTTTCGCTAGTGCCGTTCGCTTCGCTAATGGGCGTACCGCTTCTGACGGAGGCGGAAGTGACGGGAGTGCTGCTGGTCGCGGACTCCAGGCGCCACTTTTTCAGTTTCGACGACTACAAGCTGTTGGAGATTTTCGGTCAGCATACCAGTCTGGCCATTACCAACGCCATGCTGCACAACGAAGTGGAGCGGATGGTGATCACGGACAACTTGACTGGCCTGTACACCCGCCGCTATCTGAACGAATTTGTGCGGACATCGCTGGAGAACGACAGCTATGGTTCGCTGATCCTGATCGACATCGACTACTTCAAGTCCATCAACGATACCTACGGACACCAGGTAGGAGACGAGGTACTGATCCAGGTGGCCAATCTGATTCGCCGCAGCATCCGGGAGACGGACATCGCCGCCCGCTGGGGGGGAGAAGAGCTGGCTGTCTACCTACCGCGTGTAGACAGAATGACTGCCCACACTATAGCCGAGCGGATTCGCTCCTGCGTGGAAGCAGAGACAGCACCACAGGTGACCATTTCCTGCGGGCTGTCGAAGTGGGTGAGGGAGTTCAGTCACGACATGAGTGTGGAGGCGCTCTTCCACCAGGCGGATATCGCACTGTACGAGGCGAAAAACAAAGGCAGAAACCAAGTGATCTTAGCGTAAGGAGCCTGAAGGGGCTCCTTTCTTTTCCAGTGGCGGAAAGCAAAATGCCACCGCTTTGAAACGGCGGTGTGGTACTCTGGGAAGTACATCATCAGGCAGGAGGAACCAGTATGGAGAACCAAGGGAATCATGGGAATGCCAAGCAAGTTGCGCGGGGCGTTTATCAGATAGAAGTGCCTACTCCGTTTTCAGTGGGGCCGGTCAACATCTACCTCGTGGAGGGGGTGCAGCTTACGCTGATCGATGCCGGGCCGTTGACCGAAGAAGCGTGGACAGCGCTAAACGGCGGTTTGGAGTTGATTGGCTATCGGATGGAAGATATCCGACAGGTGGTATTGACGCATCATCACGTCGACCACTGCGGCCTGCTTGAGCGGGTGCGAAAGCTATCGGGAGCGCGCACGTACGCTCATCCGCTTGCAGTTCCGTACGTAGAGCTGCACGAGTCGTTCCTGTCGTTTCACGACCAGTTTTTTCTCAATCTCTACCGGGAGAGCGGCGTCCCTGATGAAAAGCTGATCATTATTCAAAAGTTCCATAAGCTGATGATGACGTTCTCCGAGCGAAGCCGCATCGACGGGCTTCTCAAGCACGAGCAGCCAGTTCCCCATCTGCCGGAGTGGCAGGTGCTGTACACGCCGGGCCATTCCCAGAGCCATCTGTCGCTGTATCGCGCGGAAGATCGCTTGATGATTGCGGGTGACCACATCATCAAGCACATCTCTTCCAACGCCTTCATCGAGCCGCCGCGCGACCAGTCGCGATCCCGACCGCTTACACTTGTGCAGTACCGGACCGCATTGCAAATGTGTGCAGACATGGACATCGATCTCGTGCTTTCCGGACACGGAGATCCAGTGACCAACCACCGGGAACTGATTATGCAGCGGCTGCAGAAAAACTGGGAGCGGACCGATACTCTGCGCCGCCTGCTTGCCGACGGGGAAAAGACAGCGTACGAGCTGACCGCGCTGCTCTTCCCGACGCTGTATGAGAAGGAACTGCCGCTTACACTGTCAGAGACGCTGGGACATATCGACCTCTTGATGATTCTCCACCAGTTGGAAGCAAGAGAGCGCGGCGGCATCCTGACCTACTCGCTGTAAAGCTTTCCGGAGAAAGCAGAATAAGCCTTTTCTTCCTCGGAAACCCTAAGGGCGACGAGGAGGAATGCATAGATGCGCAAACTTTGGACGCTTTTTACAGGCACATTGCTGTTCGCGTCGCTTGCCGGCTGCAATCAAACCGGGCAGAATGCAGCCGAAGCGGATAGCGCGTACGCACAAATTTACGAGAGCTTTTCCCAGCAACAGGCCTTTTCCTTTTACGGACGGACCAAGCTTTTGACGGGAGACACGGCCAACGGCAACGTGGTCAATTTCTCCGGGCAGAAACAGGGGAACGACGTACTGATGAACGTGAAGCTTTCGTTTCCGGAGCGGAAGAGGGTTGACTCCATGTCCATCCTGTCCAGGGGCGACCAGCTGTACGCCAAATCAGGCGACAATCAGCCCTGGCGCAGCATCGACGGGCGGGATGGCTCGGTGAGGCAGGAGTTGGAAAACTGGAATCCTGTCGTCAACTTTCAACAGATGGATCAGATGAAAGCAAGCGTGATCCCGGTCAGCGATCGAAACCCCGAGGATGATCTGGCCGCAGTTCGCGTGCTGTTCGATTCCAATAAGCTCAAGATGTGGCTGGCGCAGCAGATGAAGCAGCAAGCGGGAACACGGATCCAATCCGTTCACGCGCCCCGGTTGAAAATGGCGATGACACTCTCCGACGGTGACTGGAAAACGCGTCAACCTGGCATGGGCGTCCAGTCCACAGAGCCGAACATCGATCAGATTATCGATCAGATGGAACTGGAAGCGGAGTGTACCATTTATTACAACCAGAACACGATGCTGCCAACCAGTACAGTCATGTCCATCCGATCACAATACGACGTAAACAATCAGCGGGTGCAGGAGCATTCGCAGGTGGAGACGTTTTTGCAGGATTACGGGCATTCGCGCCAACTGCCTGATCCGGCTCTGGCTCCCGCTCGGCCTTAGTTGCTTCAAAAAGGAATTCAGCTTCTCTATTGGATGGAGAGCGGAATTCCTTTTGTTTTTTCACGATGATAGGTCGTTACACCTTCACGTTTATTCAGCGTGAGGAAAGCCATGTCTACAACTTGTTAAGAGATTTGGGAATGGAGAAAGATTTCGAGTCCGCTTATCAGAAATTGCCGGCGGCGTCGCCTGAAAAAATAAGGAGAGACGCCGAATATGTAAGGCAGCATATTCATATTGACGGAACGGGGAGGAGATACGCACCTATCGTATTTCACGCCTCAGGTGTACCCGTATGTTAGACGAAACATTTGAACGACCCACTGATTTCAGCCACCAAGCAATGGAGAATGGTTGGGTCGAAGCCGATCTCGAATTTGAAACGTCAGAGTCGGCATGCGAAATGATTCTCAGTTTCGGGCGTTTTTGGAGGTGCTTGAGCCTACGGAATTGAGGACCAAAGTATAAGGGGAAGCAAAAGCCATCGTCCTCTTGCATGAAAGATAAAAAAAGCGTTCATCCCCGCAGCCTGATTACGGAGCGAACGCTTTTTCCGCTGCTTGCCGCAGCTGAAATTCCAGCAGGATCGGATAGTGATCGGAGCGGCCGGTGAGCGGGGAAAAGGCTTGCACATACGTCAAGTCGTTCGACAGGAAGATGTGGTCGATCATGCCGTAGGTGCTGCTCCCGCTGATCGTGACGAGCTCCTGCTTTCGCGTGAACAAGGGGTCGTGAAACAGGGAACGCAGCGGTTTCAGCAGCGGATCGGCCGCGCGCGTGTTGAAATCACCGAGCAGTACAGAGGACCCGCTTGCTTTTTTTTGCAGGTAATCGCGCAAAAATTGAAACTGTTCGACACGTTCCGACTTTTTCAGACCCAGGTGCGTGGTGAAGACGTGAAACGGCGAACCGTTCAAATCGATCGTCACGTCCAACATGCTTCGTGGCTCCAGGGAAAATGGCAGAGAGATCACCTGGGAAGAGAGAATCGGCCGGTTGCTGAGGATGGCGTTGCCGTACGTGCCCACGAGAAAGTTGATCGAGGGAGCGTACACGTAGTTCATCTGGAGCTCTTTCGCAATGGTTCGTGCCTGGTTGACGAAGCCGGACCGCGGCAGTCCGTTGTCCACTTCCTGCAGGGCGATGATGTCCGCGCCCAGTTTTTTCAGTTCGTCGGCAATGGCGGTTGCATCAGCCTGTCCCACATTGTCGCGACAGCCTCGAATGTTGTACGTAACCACTGTGAGGGCATAATCGTCATACTCTTCAGACACGGGTAAATCTGTTGTGGCGTTTACGATTTCGATGCGGTCCTGCCATACGTACAGAAGCGCAATCAGGAAGGGAATCAGAGCGAATCGTATGTAGCGCATGCGCATCCCCCATCTCGGTGGCGATACTTTTATCATACTTGATGGAAAACGAGGAGGAATACTGGAAAACTTTGTCGAAATAACCACCGAGATTTCTTTTATTGCAGCAGGAACTATACTATAATACTCTTGCCAAGGTCGCATCTGCTTTCACGCCTCAACAAAAAGGAGTGGACCACATGATCGACCCAACCAAATTACGCATACTTTCGGCTGCGGCCAAGCTGTTCGATATACAAGGATACAACGGGACGTCGGTTCGCCAGATTGCCGAGGAAGCACAGGTAAACCTGGCGCTGATCTCCTATCATTTTCAGGGAAAGCAGGGTGTTCTCGAGGTGTTGATCTCGACCTACTTCGAGACGCTGTTCCGCCGTTTGGAAGAGTTGGAAGCGGAACAGGAGGGGCAACCGCCGTTTCAACGGCTCACGCGCATCCTGCATCTGTATGTGATTTTCCAACGGGATCACGCTCCCATTACCCGTTTGATCCAGCGGGAACTGAGCGTCGAATCCATGCTGGCCCGCGAAGTGATGACACTGTACATCCACCGCTGGAAGCATGGCATTGCCAAAGTAATCGAAGAAGGGATCGCCTCTGGGCATTTTTCATCCGTGCCGATCGACCATGTTTTGCTGTCAACGACCAGTCAGCTGATCTATCCCTTCCTCAACCCGCAATCCGTGCGCGAGGTGTATTATCTGGAACCGGGATCGGACGAGTTTTGCGAGTGGTTGTTGTCATCGATTACACAGTATTTGCGCGCGCTGCTGGTGCCAGTGAATAATTAAGGACTAAGGGGTTGTCATAACCGTGAAAAAAAGATGGTTCCTGCTGTGTCTGGCAGGCATGTTGCTATATACCAATCCCGTCTGGGCGACGCCGTTTCCCGACAAGACCAAGGAAGTGGTCCAGGACGAGGATCATTATTTAAAGGAAAGCGATCGGGAAAACTTCGCTGAAACGGTCAAGCAGTTTCCGGGTCAATACAAGATCGTCGTCGTGGAAAGCACGCAGCCGGAAACACAGACGCCGGACGAATACGCACAGAAGCTGTACGACAACTACAACTTGAGCGAAGATACCCTGATGGTGGTGCTCGACATCAATACCGAGCAGCTTGGCGTTTACGCCGGTCCCGCCCTGCAGGCAAAGGGAGCGAAACCGGAGCTTCTGCACGACAAGATCACATCGTACTATGAACCGTTTCGCAATCAAAAAGAGTACTTGAAAGGCATCGAGCTGTTTATTACGGAACTGAACAATGAGCTGAACAGACAGTCAAGCAGCGATGGACAAGCTGTCGCCGAACAGACTGATGCCGGAGAAGCGTCGAACGCCCAAGCGGCAAAGTCGGAAAAGTCTGGCTGGCTCGCTCTTCCCTGGTGGCTGTTTGCGCTTGGCTTGTTGTTTGTCGGCTTAACGGTCGCGCTCGTCTACGGTTTGATTCGCCGCCGCTCCATTTTCGGCCAGGTGGACGAAGTGGAGGATTGGAAGGACGAGCTGGTGGAGAAAATTAACGTCATCGAAGTGGAAAAATCAATGCGCCGCGCAACCGGTATCACGGAGGAGCGCTACCTTCAGCTTGCCAATCGCAAGGAAAACATGCTTCGGGTGCGCATCCCCGACGTAGAGATGATGATCCTGGACGCCGAAGAAGCATGTGATCGATTCCGGTTCCAACTGGCGCTTGGGCTTTTGTCGGAAGCGCGGGAAACACTGTCGGCTATTGAGCAGGAACTGACGGAGCTGAAAACGGATACGACGAAAGTGGTTACGGCCAAGCAGGAGAACAAACTGGTCATTCCAGAGATCGGCAAGCAATTTGAGCAGGTGGAACGTCGGTTGTCCGATCTGCGGCTGGAATACGGGCTCTCTTTTCATGAGCTGAAAGCCGGCCTGGATGAAGTGGAAGCCATGCGCAGTCGGGTAAAAGAGGCATTGGCTGCCGGTGATGATGTAGGGGCCTATGAAACGACGGTAAAAGCGCAGAAACAGATGAGTGTCTTAACCGAATCAATCGAACAGATTCGTCCGCTGGTCGCGCAGGTAAACAAGGAGCTGCCCGAGGAGTTGAAGCAGCTGGAAGAAGGGATTTCGCAGGCGATCGGCAACGGGTACGATTTAAACGAGCATGCACTGGAAGGCTCCCTGCTGCAAGCCAAGCAGCTTCTCAATGCGGCCCGGACGGCTTTGGAAGAAGGCAGTCTGGAAATGGTACGCACCCACATCAAAGCGTTTGAGGTGCTGCTGGAAACGACGTACCAGAGCATCGAGGAAACAGTCATGGCCCAGCGTGAAGCGGCAGCAGCGGCGGCAAATGCGGTTGGTGCGGTCTTGCAAGAGGTAGAAGATGAAGAAGACCTGGAAGAAGTGCAGGCAGCAGAAGAAATCGAAGCAGGTGACTTGGACCACCCGGTAGTCACCGAAGTAGAAAAAGAAGAAGAAACGGAACCGCAACCGGAAGCGTGGGTGGAGCAGGAAGAGGCTGAAGAGGCAATTGACGAGCGGGAAGAGCCAATCGTGATCGAGAAGGAAGAGCTTGTGGCCGTCGCGTCTGTTCCCGCAGCTGCTGCCATGACACAGGCTGAACGGGAGGTTCTCCTGAATACGCGTGCCCCTGTTCCTGCCATGGTTCAAACGGCGGAGTTCGAGCCGGAAGATGAACCGGAGTACGAGCTGGTCATTCCCAAAGCGAATACACAGCAGGAAGAGGAAGAGCATGCAGCGGAAGTGCTGATGATTACTTCCGAAGACGAAGCCCTGGATGAGTTGGAGCGCATCTCCAATGCGCTGATGCGCATTCGTCAGCAGATCAAGCGAAGCTATCTTCCCGGGATCCCCGATCAGTTGAAATACCTGTTTGAAGAAGTGGTTCAGCTCCTGGCCCAGACACAGGCAACCATGGAGCAGTACCGCTATGATCTGGAGGAGGTTTCTATCCTGTTGAACGATGCCCACGAGCTCCTGGTTGAGACGGAAAAGCTGACCGAACGGACGATCTCCGCTTGCCAGCTTGCTGAGGGGGCGATTCAATATACCAACCGCTACCGTCGTCAAAATCGGCAGGTGAATGAACTGCTCACCAAGGCAGAGCAGGCGTTCCGCCAGCTTTCCTTCACGGAAGCGTATCAGTTGGCAGAAGAGGCCCGGTTGGTGATTGAAGGCCAACCGGCAGAGTCGGACAAAGGATGGCTGCTTCGACGGAAAAAGAAAGGATGATCAGATAAATGCAGGTTCCTCTGTTTCTGATCGCGGTCGGGCTGCTGCTCATGTGGCAGCCACGCACCAAGCGGTGGCGTGATCGTCTCACCCGGCACTTTGCCGGAGACGAACGGCGGGTATTATCGGTTGAGGAGCGATCCCCGGGAGGGGGACAGCGACGGGGACGGGATCGACGACGGGACGGATCCGGAGCCGATGGTGTACAACATCACGGATAGGACGATGGCGTTGGCGGCGGCGTTAAGTTATACGAATCTCGGCGACTGGGTGGGCAAGACGGTAGCGGAGGCGGTGCAGGGCGGGCAGCGGTTTGAAAATCTGACGGCGGAAGGGTTGGAGGAGCTGCTGCCGTGGAGGATTGTGCATGTGAATGAGTCGGGAGATCCAGAAGATAAAACATATAGGGAATATATTTATAAATTTCTTGAAAACTATAAACAAAAAGGGTTTGGAAGTGTTGTAATTAAGTTAAACAGAATAAAAAAGCCAGAAGTTATTATTTTTGGATATAGAGGTACAGAAGCAGCAGAGCTCTTTGGGGCATTTGATTTAAATACAGA
>VAPR01000370.1_pt1 | contig 30320 bp, 22 predicted proteins | sample 3380701 | NCBI WGS metagenome assembly VAPR01 (sample SAMN11536904, study PRJNA540576) | hot springs metagenome | isolation source: hot spring wet sediment | place: Spain: Lobios | collected 2014-01 | reverse complement strand
CGTGGCAAACGAACCGTTCTTGCAAGTGCGTGGTCGGCACAGCGCGGAGAACATACGACCAACCCTGACCCACGGCGGGCGGACGGTCGCCGCTCCTTCGTCGCGCGACAGTCTGCCGCAGAACATGTGCGTAGTGTCGCCATCACAGATGCGCTTCCCAAATCCACGGCGGGCTGACGGTCGCCGCTCCTTCGTCGCGCGACAGTCTGCCGCAGAACGTGTGCGTAGTGTCGCCATCACAGATGCGCTTCCCAAATCCACGGCGGGCTGACGCCCGCCGCTCTTGTTCGTCGTTCGCATCGTCGCCGAATAGTGTGCGATTTTCACCGGACGGGGTTGACTTCCCCGACCCACGGCGGGTAGACGGTCGGCGCGATTGGTGCGACGCATGCAGAGAGAAACAGTTACCGCATCGCTTTTTGAGGTATAAGATGCTTAGATGATGGAAGATACAGGCGCTGAATATCGATCACGATTTCGCCGTGAAAAGAATAACAGTTTCCATCTATATGGTGACGAGCATATATTCGGACTGGGCATGTACGAGAATATAGACCCTGGGCTAAAGGCATGAAAACGCTGGCGGTGCCACGCCCTTTCTTGAAATGGGCGGGCGGAAAGATGCAGTTAGTGGACGAACTGGCGAAGCGAGCTCCGGCTCAGTTCAAGGTCTATCATGAGCCGTTCCTGGGCGGTGGGGCATTCTTTTTCCATCTATACAGGCTGGGTCGGATTCGCCACGCCGTCCTTTCCGACATCAACGCCGAGCTGATTGCGACTTATGAGGCGATTCGTGACCGCGTGGAAGAGGTTATTCATTTACTGGGGGAGTTTCCTTACGATCGGGATTTTTATTACAGCTTGCGTGCGAAGGATCCGTGGCAACTAAGTCCGGCCGAACGTGCTGCTCGCATGATCTACCTGAATAAGACTGGTTATAATGGCCTCTACCGTGTAAATCGTCAGGGGAAGTTCAATGTGCCGTTCGGACGCTATAAGTCCCCTAAATATTATGATCCGGAGAACCTGCGTGCGGTAGCGATTGCCTTACGCGAAGTGCAACTGGTCTGTGCCTCGTTTGAAACTGTGCTTGAGCGTGCCGCGAAGGGTGATTTTGTGTACTTAGACCCGCCTTATGTTCCGCTTTCTGCGACGGCTAATTTCACCGAATATCACGCGACCGGCTTTGACTTAGCCAGTCACCGACTATTGCGAGATGTGGCTCTAAACTTAGATCGCAGGGGTGTCTATGTGCTTATTTCTAATTCTGACACGCAATTAGTGCGCGAGCTTTATAATACGGTGTGCTTTCATATAGACTTGGTGTGGGCTGGTCGAGCCATTAACTGCAACGGCAGAAAACGGGGCAAAGTCAGCGAGGCGATTATTACCAATTACCCGGTCAGAGAGCGGCGATTGTGGGCGTGAGTGTGTCGGAAACCGCAACGGATGCTAGCAGTGCGGCTTGTGAATTTAAGGCCAACGAATTCGCTTCCGTAGGGGGTGGGAATAAAGTTGCGAAAAAGCGTGGGCGGTTAGTTGAGCGTGAATGGGGTCAGGTGTAAGAAAGCCCTTGGCGTAGTATTGCCCTACGAATTGGCTCGCGGGAACAGTTATTGGGCAGCCGACACGAAAATCATTGCGGTGAAGCACTGCTAACACTATTGCCGGATAGACGTTTAACCAGATGACCGAGGCAGCGAACGTTGCCGGGGAAGACATCCGCAAGGGGCGATTTTCATAGAAAGCTCATTTCCGTTTCACGGGGCTTTAATCGCGGCGACATTACAATCGCAGCGGAACGCCGTGGGCTTGCCTCTTTGAAAACGGGGACGGAACTTCTGGCGGGGATCGGCGTCTAAAATGAATGAGCCCTCCCGCGAATCTCCTCAAGAAACTTTCCCCGCCAAGACTCGGTTGCATTGCTGGGCTGCCAATGCGGCTTCGCTGCAGGAAGCAGCCGATGGTGTGGGCGACCAACTGGTCTGCTCCGACCGAAGGGATTGCCGATGCCTTTCGATTTCACCCCGACGCAATATGCTCACCTGGCCAGTATGCTTCTGGCCGGGGGAATGCTTGTGCTTGCTCTGATGGCCCAATTGTGGCGGCAATTGGCCCACCGACTGCGTCTGGCTCAGGTCATCTGGCCGGCCGGGCTGGCACTTACGGGTTTGCTGGCCTGGGAAGCAATCACCGCTACGGAAAATCTGGTGGATGGTGCCTGGCGTTCGGCTATTTGCGCTGGCGGAACAATACTGGGTGTGGTCCTGGCCGGGATATTGACACGTCTGGTCTGGCTGAATGCTGGTCGGCAGTGGCTGGCGGATTGGTTGGTTACTGGCTTGGCGGGAGGCGTTTTTGCCTTGGCCCTGGCAGGGGCGACAACGGATAACATTCCCACTCTCGATGAGTCGGAGTTTGCCTCGCCGGCGATGCTTCTGGGAGGCATCAACCATCCGTTGAGCGAACAGAAGGCTTACACGGATCGCGGTCGGGTGATTCCTTTGTACACGGCTAAGGATCAGCCGCCTTTGCCGGAAAGGCGTCTTCCCGATCCGGGCGTTTACTGGCCGGAACATGCGTTCGGCAGTCAGCTCATCCGCACGGCTCCGCCAGCCCCCAATTACAACTGCCACGGCTGGGTGTTCACGGGCGGGCGGTTCATTCTCGCTCCCGATGCGGTGGAAATGATCCTGCACGACAACGGCTACTATCCGGTCGAACGACCGCGCGTCGGGGATATCGTCGTCTATTATGACCAGGGCGGCATGATTACTCACACGGCCCTGGTGCGGGCAATCGGGGAAGAAGATTTCGTGCTGGTTGAAAGCAAGTGGGGGTGCAAGGGTGGACGGTACCTGCATCTGCCGGAACTATGGTTTTCCGCCCGGCTGGTTTATTATCGCACCGATCGCGGTTCGCACGTGATCCGCGGGCTGGAAAAGCCGACGGCAGCATCGCCTCTGGTCGGGAAGTTACCGCATGGAAAATCTGCCAGCGTCGTCCTGCCCGGGATTCCGAGCAAGTGAATTGGCGAGGCAACCGGTCAACAAAGTCAGCAAGCCGAAAGCACACCCATTGGTTTTTGGCGGCCTGTCCTTCAAACACCGCGGCGATTACCGAACAGTTCAATATGCAGCCGCGGGCAATAGCGATAGCCGAGTTCCTTGCAGGCTTCAACGAGCCACCGGCTTCGCTCACGCAACTCTTCGGGAGTCACGCCCTGGGGCATCAGAAGCACGCGCTCCTTCGGCACAGCGGGCAGCTCCGAAAGTAACTGTTGCACTTCCGTAAGGTCGGATGGTTCTTCGATGACGAACTTCAGTTGATATTCGGGGTAATGCTGGAGAAATTGCCGGAGCACTGCCGGCTGGAGTCGCAATTGTTCGTGGCGGTGAGCCCAGCGGCCGGCGTCGCGCTGCCAGGGCGTGGAATTGCTGAGCTTGGGACTGAGACTGAGCAGGTCGCAGACCACTTCGCGGTAAATCGTCCCCGCGGTCTCGATGGTGATGTGCCGACCCGTTTCATGCAGCGCCGCGCACAACTCGCCGAGATCCCGAAACAGGAACGGTTCGCCCCCCGTGATGACGACATGCCTGGCGGGATAACGAACCACCTCCGCGACAATCTCCTGTGCCCCCCACGATTTGCCTTCGGGATACCAGGAGGCGTATTCGGTGTCACACCAGCGGCAGCGCAGATTGCAACCGCTGACCCGGACAAAAACCGAAGGCGTCCCGGCCAGTAAGCCTTCTCCCTGGATAGAGTAAAAAATCTCCGCCAAGCGCATGCTTATCCCACAGGTTAGCTGTTGGCGGCAAGCTCAGTCTCGCAGCAGCACGAGCAACGCACACTGGCACGCCCCGACACCTGACACGTCATTCTATCCGCTTGCGTTTCGTTACGGCACGGCGGGCAGTGCGGCAGGATCGTCATGTACACTGGTGAGCGGCCATGAAGAGGTGGCGTATAGCCTGATACCTATTTCCTCTCCCGGGCGATTGTTGCCCGGCGTTTGGTGGAGAGAACGCCAGGAGCAACTGCAACGCGCACGCCGGTACCATTGCTGGTGCCTTTTCCCTCACTTCCGGCTGGCCTTGCGGTGACCGTCGCACCGTGGTTTTTGCTGCGGCCCTTCCTGCGGCAGGGATTGCTGGTCTTTCGGTGTCCGTTGAGCCGCTCACAGGCGGAGCGTGAAGTTTACAACCGAAGTAGATGCTATTGCCAGCAACGTATTTGAGCCGCTCACAGGCGGAGCGTGGAACCGGATGAGATGAACCAACCAAAGGGCCGCGATTGGGGCAAAATAGGAGCGGAACTTTCAGTTACGGCGCAGTGGTGCGGGCGCACGTTTCGTTGCGACGGGACAAAATTGGAGCGGAACGCCACCAGCGGCAGGCCAGCCGACAAACTCAGACGCCAAGCAAGTTAACAAGCGACCTTGGAGGAGACCAGTGCTCCTACCGCAACGCTGACGGTCAATCCGGCGCGATCAAGGGCCGATTTTCGGAGAAGCAGCCTCGGGGTTTGACGCCGTTGCGGAGGGAGTCTCTTCAGACAAACCTGGCCGCAATTCCGCCAGTGCCGTGGGTAAATCGGCATAAGCCTGAAAGAGCGCGGGCGCGGTGCCGCTACTGGTTATTAGTCGCGTCGTGGTGAAAATTCGCAGAACGTGCTCATCTTGTATTCCACAGAGAGCAATACGGCCATTACGGGAAACAACTTCGCGGCGCAGCAAAATCAAGGCCCGCAGAACAGCGCTGGTGACGTATCGCACCTGGGAAAAATCAAGCACCACGGCGTCCGCCCCGCTTTGCTGCCAGGCCTGGAACAAATCCTGGCGAAGTTGCTCTTCCATTAAATCGCCGTGCAGGCTTGGCTCGGTCATTTCAACAATCAACACGCCGCCCCGCAGCGTGCTGCGGAAATATTTGTACTGGTCAGTCATGGTGGTTTGCTCCGGCCTCGAACTGTCCGAGGAAAGATTATAGCCAAAGCGAGTGCGACCTGCCAGTAGAACCATGCACGGAAGCGCAAAAAAAACAAGCCACCCGCCGGGGTCGCAGGTGGCTTCGGGGCCAGGTAAGATGGGGCCTGGCGGGAAGATGAGGAGAAGCACCGGCCTGAAGAGGCATCAGCGAGGCATACACGGAAGGGCGGGGAAACCTTCCGGACGGCACTCGCTCCAGCTACGGTCGGGGGGCACCGTAGCCGACGCGGGGAAAGCTGCCTCTCGCAGTCTGCCGGTCGAGATGCTTCAGCAGCTCATAATCACCGTTCTGACACAAGCACAAAATGTGCCAATCGCCAAACTTTTGTCCGAATTTGTACGTAACCGTCTTTGGCTCGCCAGGTTACGGCGCTATTGCGACTGTTACACCACGAGACGCGCTTCTCACGGATTGTAATTTTTGCAAACTCGGTGTACCTATCGGCGGTAAAAGTTGCAAAGACTGCCCAGCCGTTCTCGCCAACCACGCCGTGAACACCCGTTGAGAAGCCGACCATAGCGTAAGGCGGGTAAGGAACCAGGAGCGAGGAAAGTGCCCTTGCGGCAGTGCGGCAGGTTGTGTTACCATGCGTCTCCCAATGGCTGGCCGCATCGAGAAACATAACGCTCGGTGTCTGGCCTGTTTGGCTGGGCTTAGCCGGAAAGGGCACCGCCAATCTCGCAACCCTCTATGCAACTGGTCCTGCACAAGCACAACAGCATTGCTGCATGGGGTTCCTCTGAAGTTACCCTCCCGGGCCAGCGCACGGCAACACGGTGGTGGATGGCGGCCGGGATCACCGTGCTGGTTGCCGGACTGATGCGGGTGGTTTATCTGGTCTGGCTATGTCCGTTCGATCTGGCGCCGGATGAGGCTTATTACTGGGACTGGTCGAGACAACTGGACTGGTGCTATTACAGCAAGGGACCGCTTGTTGCCTGGCTGATCCGCGCTGCCGATGTGTGCTGCGGCAGCTGGTTGCTCGATCAGCAGGGCACAAAAATGCCGGCGGTACGACTACCAGCCGTCATCTGCGGCCAGCTGCTGGCACTGGGATGTTTTTGTTTGACCTGGCGGGTGAGTGGTTCTCCGAAACTGGCGTATCTGACCATGCTTGCCCTGATGCTGGCTCCCCACCATAGCGTCATCAGCACGCTGATTACCATTGACTCGCCGTTCTTGTGCTGCTGGCAGTGGGCGTTAGTGTTCGCGTGGCACGCTCTGGGAATGAGACGATTGACCGAACCTCCCATGTTTGGCAGTGCACCGCTGGATGGGCAAGTCCGCGAGTGTTTCCTGCCAGGGAAAAGCACGCACGGTACGACACTGGCCTGGTTCGGTTTGGGGCTGATTACCGGCCTGGGCATACTGGCCAAACCGACGATGGTGCTGTTCCCGTTTTGCCTGGTTCTGTTTTTGTCTGCCGCATTTGCAACGGCCGGGCCGAAAGCGACTAATTTCGTCGCGGAGCGGGGAATGCTACTCAAACGGCTGGCGGTCATGCTGACGGTGGCCCTTGTCGTCGGCGCGGGGCCGATCCTTTACTGGAACGCTCAGCATGACTGGGTAACGTTTCGCCACGTGTTTCGACAGGCCAGTCTGACCGGGTCAAGATCGTGGCGATGGTGGGGCATGTTCGAATACATCGGAGTTCAGACGGCTTTGCTATTCGGCGCCGGCATGCTGGCCTGGCTGGCGGCTACATGGTTCGTTTTGTCCGACAAAAGGCGAATCCGCTTGGGCCTATCGTGGCCGGTCGGCCTGTTCTTGTTGAGTTTCTCCTGGCCGGTGTTTGCCGTGTTTGCCGGCTTTAGTCTGCGAACACCGATTCAACCGAACTGGCCCGCACCGGCTTACCTGGCGGCAGTGCCTCTGGTAGCGGTCTGGCTGGCACACGTCTCGAAACCCTGCGAGTCGTGGAGCCGAAGCGTGCGCGTCCTGCTGGTGATCTCGACGTTGCTGGCAGTCGCTATCACGTTGACTCTGCACCGACCGGACATTGCCTACCGCACGGGACTGCTGCCAGCGATCGCTGGTTGGCTCGGCCAAACCGACAAGGACCTCTGGCCACGCCGTTTTGATCCGACCTGTCGGTTGCAGGGCTGGCGGGAATTAGCGTTGCACGTGCATCAGTGGCGTCAAGCTCTTCGACAGCAAGGCGAGGAACCGATCATTGTTGCCACCTGGTACGGTCTGGCCGCGGAACTGGCTTTCTACCTTCCGGATCAACCGCGGGTTTACTGCATCAGCCTGGCCAGCGATCTCCGCTTTTCACAGTACGATCTCTGGCGACCCAATCCGCTGGCCGATCCGGAGCGATTTGCGGGCAAAACTTTTCTCTGCGTCGGTCCGTTGTCGCAATCAGCCCAATCCGGATTTGCGAGCGTGCAATCGGGGCCAGCTGTGGTCATTCAGCGTTACGGCTACGCAATCGCCCAGGAATGGATTTTTGTCGGCCAACAGTTCCACGGTTTCCCGCCCAGCGACAAGCCGCCGAGTTACTGACAGTGTGTTTGTGGGCTTCCCGGTCAAGCAGCTTCGTCTTTCAATTTCGGCCAGGCCGTCAACCGCACCACTGCGGTTCGTTCCCCCGCGGAGTTATACAGGTAAATTCGCCGATCGGGACAAGCCCAGATGGCCTGCGTTCGCAAACGCCGCGGACCACGCAATTCAAACAACACCCCGGCCAGCTGTCCCTGCCGACGTAACGGTTGTTCCAGCAACTGCGCCTGCTGCGGATCCAGGCCATCTTGAGCACAGAGCTTTTCGAGCACAAACCAGCGAAGTTCCTCCCAGGTTTTCAGTGTGGCGGTCTCGAGGGCGTTATCCATCGCCTCTTCTCCCGGTGTCGGTGAGCATCGGCAATTATCGGCACGCACACGCTGCCCGCTCAGCCGATCCGGCCGGATACCAAGATGCCGGTCCGCTTCAGATGCGGCCCAGGCATTCCAGAGCGCGAAAAACTGCAATACCGACCGCCGTGGCTAAATTGAGACTGCGCACTTTTCCGCTGGGCAACGGTATGCACACCCGACATTGGGGATATTCTTGCAGCAGCGACTCCGGCAGACCGCGAGATTCGCAGCCAAAGACCAGACAGTCTTCGTCCTCGTACTGTATCCGATGATAAGGTTGCCCACCCCGGGCCGTAAAAAGCCACAGACGGTGTCCGGACATGGCTTGCAGAAATTCCAGCCAATTCGTGTAACGTCGCCAATCCACCGCCGGCCAGTAATCCACGCCCGCCCGTCGCAATGCCCGATCGTCCAGACGAAAACCGAGCGGGCCTACCAGATGCAGGCGGCAACCCGTGGCCGCACAGGTTCGCGCGACATTGCCCACATTCGGAGCAATTTCCGGTTCCACCAGCACCACATGCAGCATGAGCCCGACCTCGTGGGAAAATGTTACACAGCAGATGTACCCAGCTGGCTTAGTCACATGCTAGCGGGCGGGCTGAGCCGTTACATCTTATCTAATCGTTAGCTTCGGCACGTTGGCCTTTCAAAAGCCCCCGTTGCAGGACATAAAACTCATGCTTATCGCCGGCACGATGTTTAGAGTGCTAAGGGAGACCAGACTCGGCCGGGCATGAACCATCCTGGCCCGAAGGTCAAGCCATATTCAGCGCCACATCAGGCATCCGATCTATTAACCTGCATGCAGCCATCTGATAGCACGGCTATGATCCGCGAAAAAATCTATATTTTGGTGCAGCGTTTACGGCTGGCGGCGCGCCTAGCTGGCGTGGTCTTGCTGCTGCTCGGCCTCCTGGCAGGGTTTTGCCTGCTGTGCAGCTCGGCTATCCTTGGCCTCGATGCTCCGTCGCCTGGCGAGTCATTACGCAACTGGCTTTTCGATCCGGTTGAACTGGGCGAGAGACTGCGCGGGATCGTCCTGCACTGGTTTGGCATAACCGCCTGGCTGGTGCCGTTCGTATGGTTCATCAGTGTGCTGGCTTTACTGTTAGAAGATGGCAGCGGGCGGTGGGCCTTGCGTCTGGCGGCAACATGGGCTTTGCTGTTCCTGCTTAGCTTGAGCCTCGCAGCTTTCCTTTCGCATCTGGAACGGGAAAATATAGCTGGCCTGCTAGGCGCCGCTCTTTACTATGCTGCCGAACAACATTTCCAACCTTTCTATATTCGTATTTTCTCCCCCCTGGCAAGTGTGCTCGCCCTTTGCTTAGCTCTAAATGGCTGGCTCTATCGAGGTGGACATAAGTTGTGGTTAATGCTGCATGCGCTGCTTAGAAGTCCTCGTTTGCGTCCCGAACCTTCGGCATCTAATAAGCAGGCACAGGCGAAACAAGAAGCAAAAACCGCCCCACCTCGCAAGATCGAGGAAATTCCTATTCGCGTTTATGACCGAGTGCATGGCAAAGACGCTCAGGATCAGGAAATCGCCGCCAGTCTGGAACAGGCATCCCATTCCGCCTCGCGGACTTCCGGAAAGTTACCGCCATTAGACTTGTTAGAGGACCCGGATCCGTTTCCCATCGAATTGCACGAGCAAAAATTACGGGAGCGGGCTGCTAAGCTCGAACAGACTTTCGCCGATTTCGGGTATCATGTGCGTGTCGTCGGTATCAACACCGGCCCGGTCATTACTCAATATGAGATCGCGTTAGAGACAGGCTTACGTGTTAATAAGATCACCGCCCTTGCTGATGACTTAGCTCTCAACCTCAAAGTGCCGAGTGTGCGTATCGTCGCTCCCATTCCGGGCAAAGACACTGTGGGTATCGAAATCCCTAACGACTATCGTGCGACGGTTCGCATGAAAGAAGTGATCCAGGCAGCCGGTTCGATGGCTTTGCGCATGAAAATTCCACTTTTCCTGGGCAAAGACACGCAGGGGCGCCCGCTCGTTTACGACCTGGCAGATATGCCGCACCTCTTGATTGCAGGACGCACCGGTACCGGCAAATCGGTGTGCATGAATGCCATCATTCTCAGTATCCTGATGACCCGCCGACCGGATGAGGTGCAGATGATCATGATTGACCCCAAAATGTTAGAGCTTAGCGAATACGGTAACATTCCGCACCTTATTCATCCGGTTGTCAAGGATGTGCGCAAAGCGGAAGCAATCCTGGCCTGGGCGGTGGACAAAATGGAAGAACGCTATGATCTGCTCAGCCGGGCACGGGTTCGCAATATCGCCGCTTATAACGAACTCGACGAAGCCGAGCTTTACCGTCGCCTGCGTCCCGAAGATGAAGAAGAAAAGGCACGGATTCCCAAGAAGATGCCCTATATCGTCATTTTCGTGGACGAGATGAACGACCTGATGATGGTGATGCGTAAAGAAGTGGAAGGGCACATCATACGATTGGCACAGAAATCCCGGGCGGCCGGCATTCACTTAGTGGTCGCTACGCAGAAACCTACGGTGGATGTCATTACCGGTCTTATCAAGTCGAACTTACCGGCACGGATATGTTTTCAGGTGTCGAGCCGGTCGGATAGTCGCGTTGTCCTCGATGAAATCGGGGCGGAAAAACTATTAGGCAAGGGCGATATGCTCTTTTTGCAGCCAGGCACCAGCACCTTGATTCGCGCTCAGGGTACCTATGCGAGCGACCGTGAGATCACACGGGTAGTGGAATATCTCGCCCAGGAGCCTTGCTTTTCTCGGGAGCTGATTCAGCTGAGCACCGCGAAAAAATCGAAAGCGGAGGATGAAGAAGAAACCAGCCGGCGTCCTGATGAGCTTTACGAACAGGCTATCGAGATCGTTATCCGGGAACAGCGGGGCAGCGTTTCGCTTTTACAGCGGGTACTAGGTATTGGTTACGGTCGGGCCGCACGCTTGATTGACTGGATGGCGGAGGATGGCATTGTTGGAGCTTATAATGGAAGCAATGCACGCCAGGTGTTGATTAAGCCCGAGGAGTGGGAAGCAATCAAGGCGCAGCGCCTCTCAACGGCTCGCCTGGATAAAAACATCTAGTTGCTGACCTACATAGAGCGGCGGATCCGGATTTTCCACCGCATAAATGACCTGCAACACCCGCGTGTCTACCCGCTCCGTATTTTCGCCAGTAAGCGATTTCTTCGGAACGACATAAGGTTCGACACGAACGAAACGCAATTGATATTCCGAACGGGGATAGCCGCGGACGAAAGCCTTAGCCGGCGCACCGGGCTGAAATCGTGGGATATCGTACTCGTCTATATTCACACGCACATGCAATTCCGACATATCGCCGAGGACAAAAGCCGGGGCCGCTCCCGGAAACGAAACCGCTATATATTCGCCCGGTCGAACATTGCGCTGCAGGATAATGCCGTCCATAGGTGCCCGCAAGATAGCTCGCTCAATTTCGGTCTTGAGCGTGGCGATTTGTGCTCGCATCTGCTCGACCTGGGCGCGGGCAATTTCCTTATCTCGCTCCCAGGCGCCGGCTTCTAATAAACGCAAATCTGCTTCCGCCTGAGCCAGTTGCTGCTGGGCTAAGTCACGTTGTAACCGCTTTTGCACGTACTCTTCCTCGGCAATTTGCTTAGTCATCCAGACACGCTCGGCGCGACGGAAAGCGTCTTCCGCCAGAGCCAGGGCTACCTGAGCAGCAGCGACTCGTGCTCGAGCGGGCGGCAATTCTTCCGGTCGTGGCATGGCTTCGAGTTTCGCTAACTGAGCCTGGGCGTATCGCAATTGTGCCTCAGCTTGCTGCAACTGTGCCCGCAGATGACGATCATCCACTCGCAACAATGGGTCGCCTTTTCGCACCCGCTGGCCGACATCTACATATATTTCCAGCACCAACCCAGGAATTGCCGGTGCTATCTGCACGTTTTCCATCCGCGCTTCAACCATCCCGGCTCCGGCAACCGTATATTGATAAGGGCTGCTCGGCGGAGGTACGGCCGGCTCTAATATCGGCTCCTGGCGTTGTGTGGAATAGACCCGGTAAATGGCCAGGGCTACCAGGAGCAGTGATAGCACGGGTAATATATAGCGGCGAATCATGACGGCGCTCCTGCAATCAAGTGCCCTTGCTGGCTGGGAACTTCCTCACGGACCACCACACCATCGTTCATATAGATGATGCGCTGGCCAAAATCAAAAATGCGGGAATCGTGCGTGACTACCAGCACAGCGCGATCGGGCCGGACAATCACCCGGCGAATCAGTTCCATAGTCCGACGTCCAGATTCCGCATCGAGGGCTGCCGTCGGTTCATCGCATACCAGGAAGCGTGGCTGATGCACCAGGGCACGAGCAATGGCCACCCGCTGCTGCTGACCTCCGGACAGCTGGTGAGGATAAGCGTGCATCCGATCGGCCACGCCTAATTCTTCTAATAATTCTGCCGCCCGCTGTAATGCTTGCCGACGCGGCACCCCCTGAATTAACAAGGGTACCGCAGCGTTTTCCTGAGCTGTTAGCGCGGGCAAAAGATTATACTGCTGAAAGACGAAACCAATTTCGCGGGCTCTCAGGCGCACTAACTCTCGGGCACTCATCTCGTGTAAGCGATGTCCAAGCACCTCTACTTCGCCAGAGGTGGGATATAAGAGACCCGCTAAGATACACAATAACGTCGTTTTGCCTGACCCGGAGGGCCCTACCAGCAGTGACAGTTCTCCGAACGGAAGTTGCAGGTCCACCCCGCGCAGGGCGTAAACTGGCTCGCCGTCGCCAAAGACCTTTACTACCTTTCGACAAATCACCGCAGCATTCATCTCTAGCTTCCTAAGCACGGAAAACCTGCGCGGGTTCTAATACGAGCACTTTGCGCAGGCTGAAAATACTCGAAAGCACCACGATCAGTAATACCGCAACCGCAGTCCCCACTAATACCTGCCAGGGCATAAAAAACGAGAGCCGATCGGAACGGTCGGCGAGTAAGCCAAATCCCACCGCCAGACCGATGCCTAACCCGTAGCCAACCGTGCCGACAAAAAGTCCCTGGAACAGAACCATCCCGATAAGAAGCAGATTGGTTAGACCCATAGCTTTCAACGCCCCGAACTGCCGCAGGTTCTCGATTGTGAAGAGGTAGAACGTTTGTCCTGCTATAGCAGTGCCCACGAAAAACCCCAGAAGCACAGTCGTCCCGAAATTGATAGGAATGCCGGTTCGCCGAAGATAGTACCAGATGGTCACCCAGGCAAATTCTTCTCGGGTAAGAGCTTTGAGGCGTGTTTGCTTAGTAATTCGTTCGCAGAGCTCCTTAGCATCTAAGCCTGGTTTCGGTGCTGCTAAAATAAACGAAAGAGCCTTGCGTTCTTGAGGAGCAAAACGAAGAGCCTGACTGAATCGCGTATAGATGATCGGGAAGGTCTGGAATGTGCGCGAGGCTTTACAGATACCTACCAGCACTGCCCGCCGATCGTTCATCTCGAAGGTTCGTCCCAATATATAAGGTTCTCCGGGCCAGAGATAACGATAACCGCGTTCGTCCATGATAACCGCATCGGGCTGGCGCAAATCATCCAGACTGCCAACGACGATTTCCCGCGGGGCACCCACCATATAAGCGTCATCGAGTCCGAGAATCATCATCTGCTGGAATTTGCCGTCACTGAAACGAGCCCGACCGAGTCCCTTATAAAATCGGGCAGCCCAGGCCACACCGCTAACTCCGCGAACGCGCAGAAGTTCATTCTCAGACAGGGGCTTGATATCATCCACGAACTGCATACCGGGGTCCATAACCCAGATGGGAGCATCCTTGGCGTCATAAATCTGGCTGCTGGCAGTGAGCAGCAGGCCACAGAAAATCGAGCTTTGCTGAGCAATGAGCAGAGTAGCGAAGGAAATGCCGACCAGTATGCCAAAATACTTAGCTCTATCGCCGGTCAGCATCTGGAACGCAATCCAGATCATGACAGTTCTCCTCGTGTGGTCGCAGGAGCATAGCGACGACGGCGACGGAGCGGCCGAGCAATACCCTGAATCCCGGCCAGACTAAAATTGGTAATATGTTCGGTAAGACTCTCCAGGTCTAATAAGGCAGGTGCTTGAGGACCTGCCAGCAACGACATCACCGACCGACACATTCGGTAATAGAGACATTGGCCGACGATACTGAAAGCCAGGCGGTAGAGGGTTTTTTCCGGGCATGGCCTGGGCAGGAATTGTTGCAAAATATCCAGCAGAGCCTGGAAATTAGGACGGACAAATTCGCGGACAAAACGCTGACAGGCGCGTGTTGGCCGGACGATTTCCACCATGAGCAATTGCGCCGGCCAGCTTGGCTCCTCATCGCGCACCACCCGATGTAACATGCCGTGAATGAATTGTCGCAACCGGCTTGCCGGGGGGTCAGTTTCGGTCCAGGTAACGATTGGAACATTTCTCGTGCACTGCCGGGCGGCAAAGCGAACGGTTTCCAGATACAGCGTTTCCTTGCTGCCGAAATAGTAATTTACCGCACTGATGTTGACGCCGGCCCGTCGGCAAATCTCCCGTACCGTCACCGCGCGATAACCCCGCTCAGCAAAAAGCTGACCGGCAACCTGCAAAATGTGTTCTGACACCTTCTCGTGCATGGCCAGCGCCTGTTTGGATCGTTCGTTTCAAACATTTGTTTGATACGTCCATTTTATTTCATGGCCTCGATGCGTCAAGTATTCCCAGCGAATCTGGACGATTGGCAGGTGTGCTGGCCTGCGCGTACTAACCACGGCCAGCGTAACCGTCCACCACCGAACCTGGGGGATTTTAGCAGCTGACAGGAGTGGCCGGATAATGTACACTTACTGCGCGAAGGCCTGAAAAACAAAAATACGAAAGAGGTGATACATGATTCGCTTGCAATTGCCCGACGGAACTGTGCGTGGATACCCCGAAGGAATTCGGCCACTGGAGATCGCCGCTGAGCTAAAAGGGCGGGATAAGAAAGAGTACGTGGCTGCGGCTCTGGATGGCCAAATTCTCGATCTGAGCCGACCGATTACTCAGGAATTGCTGCGCGAACTCGGCCTGGAGCAGAAGACGGCGAGCCTGCGCTTACTGACATCGGCGGATCGGGAAGCCCTGGACGTATTGCGCCACAGTGCAGCGCATCTGATGGCGCGGGCGGTGCTGCGTCTGTTTCCCGGAGCGAAACTGGCATTCGGACCGGCAACAGAAAGCGGGTTTTATTACGACATTGATGTCCAGCCGCCGATTCGGGAAGAGGATTTTCCACGCATCGAAGCGGAAATGCGTCGGCTCGCGGAACGAGCCGAGCCTTTCGAACGCTTAGAACTATCCACAGCGGAAGCCCGTGCACTTTGTGCAGACCTGCAGCAGACCTATAAAGTCGAGCATATAGATGAGCAACTTCACCAGTATCCCCGACTAAGTTTCTACCGCCTGGGTGAGTTTCTCGATCTATGTCGCGGCCCCCATGTGCCGCATGCTGGTTATATCCGCGCCTTCAAGTTACTTAGTATCGCTGGGGCCTACTGGAAAAATGATGCTAACCGTCCGCAATTACAAAGGCTCTATGGCACGGCTTTCTTCCGGCAACAGGACCTGGATGCTTTTCTACAGCAACTCGAGGAGGCGAAAAAACGGGACCACCGAGTTCTCGGTAAGCAGTTGCGCTTATTCACGCTCTCACCGATGGTGGGCAGCGGTTTAGTGCTATGGATGCCTCGCGGTGCCACGATTCGCCATATTCTTGAAAGTTTTATCCGCGAGGAATTAGTCAAGCGAGGCTATCAGCCGGTCTATACGCCGCATCTTGGACGGCTGGAATTATATCGTACCAGCGGGCATTTTCCTTATTATCGCGATGCTCAGTATCCTCCCCTTTATGTGCACCCGCTGGGCCAGACAGTGGACACCTGGGCAGAACTACTCGCTGCTGGTAAGCTTAGACCCGATCAGGAGGCTGCCTTTCTCGCTCTGGCAAAAAGTTTCGGTCTAAATATCGGCGACTATGAGCGGGCAGGAAGTGATACTGAGAAGTTGCGCGCTTTGCAGGAATGGTTAGCGGAGCAGGAGGCGTATTTAGTTAAGCCAATGAATTGCCCGCATCATATTCAGATTTACAAAGCGGAGTTGCGCAGCTACCGCGATTTACCGGTACGCTTAGCGGAGTTTGGCACGGTCTATCGCTATGAGCAGACCGGTGAACTTTCGGGCATGACTCGCGTCCGCGGTTTCACGCAGGATGATGCCCATTTATTTGTTACGCCGGAACAGGTCGAGGCCGAAATGGTTTCCAACCTGGAGCTCGTCCTGTTCGTCCTGCGGAGCGTTGGCTTGAACGATTACCGCGTGCGTGTGGGTTTGCGTGATCCCGGCAGCAATAAATATGTCGGCAAGGATGAGAACTGGAATCGGGCAGAGCAAACTTTATTAGACATAGTCCGCCAATTGCAGATGCCCTATCATGCTGAAAAAGGCGAAGCGGCGTTTTACGGGCCGAAGATTGATTTCGTGGTGCGCGATTGTTTAGGTCGAGAGTGGCAACTGGGCACGGTGCAACTCGATTATAACTTGCCGGAGCGGTTCGAGCTCGAATATGTCGGAGCTGATAATCAGCGGCATCGGCCCATTATGATTCATCGGGCTCCTTTTGGCTCCTTTGAGAGATTTTGCGGCATCTTGATAGAGCATTTTGCCGGAGCCTTTCCGCTCTGGCTGGCGCCGGAGCAAGCCCGCGTCCTGCCGGTGAGTGATCGGTTTCAGGAATACGCTTTGCAGATCGAAGCCCAATTACGGGATCACGGGTTTCGCGTTACCTGTGATCTGCGGCCGGAAAAAATTGGCGCCAAAATCCGCGACGCTCAATTAGAAAAAATTCCTTATATGCTTATCGTGGGTGAGCGAGAGCAACAGAGCGGCGGTGTGGCCCTGCGCGACCGGCTCGAAGGAGACTTAGGACTTATGCCTCTGGCTGCCGTCATCGAACGCCTGCAACGCGAAGTTAAGGAACGAACAGTGCGACAAGTGGCCCGCAGTGCTCTGGCTCTCAGTGAACGAGGCACTCGCTTTGAAAACTGAATGAGGTATTCCCTATGATCCCGGCCGGCATTCTCAGCGTGGTGCTGACATTCCTGTGCGGACTCCACGAGGCTGCCAGTGTAGAACATGAGGTTCGGCCTCGCATAGATGAACAGGCGGAAGCCACTAAGCCAGAGTTGTATCGAATGTCGGCGGAGCCGTTTCGTTATCGCATGCGCCTGGTGCAGGAGGTGGAGAACTTAGACCTGTTTATTTATGAGATCAGGTTTCCCAGTGCCCGTCCGTCGCCGTATGAGGTGAATAATGTGGTATATGGTCACTATTATCTGCCGCGTCGGGCGAACGGTCAGCGCGTGCCCGGGGTAATTGTGCTCGACATATTAGATGGCACGCAGCGGGTGGCGCGAGCGCAGGCGTTGTATTTAGCCATGCGGGGTGTGGCTGCGATGACGCTCTATCTTCCGTATTATGGCCCGCGTCGGCCAGGAAACGTTCGCTTTCTTTCGCTCAATCTCGACCACACGCGCTCTGCCATGGCGCAAGCAGTCAGTGATGTCCGGCGTGCTGCAGCGATCTTGCTTAGTCGGCCTGAGATAGATAATGAGCGGCTGGCGATTCTGGGTACCAGTTTTGGCAGTTTTGTAGCGGCTTTATCTGCGGAAATGGAGCCGGCTTTTCGGCGGGTGATGTTGATGCTAGGCGGGGGAGGACTGGTGGAGGCCTACTATCATCATCCTCGTATCGCCCCCTATAGAAAGCTCTGGGAGGCGCTCGGCGGTACGAAAGAGCGGTTACAGGAGCTTATCGCACCGCTTGATCCACTCACTTATGCGGCGAGGTTGCGGGATCGCGACGTGATCATGCTGGCGGGCAAGCGCGATGAGATTGTTCCTGCTCAGGCAGCGGAGAATCTCGCCAGAGCCGCTAACGCAAAACTTATTTTGTTCGATTGCAGTCATCATGGGGCCATCTTATACTTTATTCCCGCCATGGAAATATGCCTGGGCCATGTACGCAAGCCGAATAAAGCAGGCTGATGGCTTATCGGGCAATTCAGAGGCGAGAAAGGATTTGCTTATACACGGGCTGGTCACGATAAGTTAGCAGCAGAACATCATAAGTGTCGTTGTGCGAACCAAGATAGAGCCGGTTATGTTTCGCGGGGCGGGCTTCGTGATGTTTAGTGGCTAACTCGGCAAGTGTCAGCTGGTAAATCTGATTCTCGACCTGGGTGCTGGGTTGCTTTTCAGTTGGCCGGGTGATAATAGCGTCTCGGGCATAACTTTGAATCAAGATAGGGGCACAAACACCAAGAAGCTGGGGCGTGCCGAACAGGTCTATCTCGGCCACTGAATTACCAAGAACGAAAGCCAGACCATTTGCGTTGGGATAAGAGGCCAGGGCGTCATCGCATTGCCGGCTGAAGTTGGCAGTGGTCTTTACCAGGTCCTGGCACTCGATAACATCGCGCAGGCTACTGGAATAAAGCGGTGCCTGTACGGAGGTGCGGGCCTGTTTGCGGAAGGAATCTGTGGCTTCCCAGACAGCTAACTGGTCTTCCTGAAGCAGGGCAGCAGTGCGAACTTTGCGGGGAGCGTAGTGCATTTCTTTGGCCTGAGTCACGTAAAATTCCCGCCCACGAATGGGGTGCCAGCGTTGCGGTTCGACGCAGAATGCCGGCAGGTCGAGTGTTTGCTCTCCGGGTTCGAGAACCGCGGCCGTGGCAATCACGCGATCCTGGTATCCTCCGAATACCACCATGCCGGGCAGGACGAATACCAGTTTGTCGCTGCGATTTTCCACCCGCAGTTGGCGGATGGTCGGCTGGCGATGCTCCTGGATAATGACCAGACCGGTTTCGAGAGCGTCGAGCAAAGTGGTAAACTCGCAATCGGTCAAATTCGCCGAGGCTGGTGTTTCGAGGAAATAGACGCTGAGACCGTGGAAAGTGACGGGCGGGTGGATGGCGACACTCATCATCGCTTGTCTCCTGGATAGGACGGCTCCGGTGCCAGTCATTACCCTGCCGACTGGCTGGGCGATCCGGGAACCGCTTGCCTTTAAAACGCGGCGAGAATCAAAAACGTGACAGATTTTCCATACAATGCCAGCGGCGGTGCCAGCGAGACGCCAGGCACGAAGCGATCGAGCTATCGGAGGGGTAGCAAAGGCGAGAGTGAACAAGGGCGACGATGCCAGCAGATTGGCAGCGCTACCAGGTAGCAGGGCATGAACTGGACTGGTTCTGTCCGGTGGAGGACAGGCGACCGGTCTGGTGCGTGATTTATTTGCATGGTCGCGATCGGGTTTTACTGCGCGACGAACCATATTTCACCTACTGGCTGGAACGGTTAGGTTTGGCGTGTGTGGCGCCGTTAGGTGGAGAAGGCTGGTGGCTGGATCGGATTGCTCCGAGTTTTGACGCTGAGCGTTCTGCCGAGGAGTACCTGATGCAGGAAGTGCTGCCGTGGTTGCAGGAGCAATGGCAACTGAAGCCCGGACGTATTGGGCTGTTCGGGGTGAGTCTGGGTGGCCATGGGGCGTTGCGTCTGGCGTTTCGTTATCCGCAAACGTTTCCGGTAGTGGCTGCGATTAGCCCGACCATTGACTTTTACGAGGCCTGGGGCCAGGGTTCGGAACTGGATGTGATGTATTCCAGTCGGGAACACTGTCGGCTGGCGAGTGCGGTGTTGCAAATCCAACTGGAATCTTGGCCGCGGGCCATTTACTTTTGCTGTGATCCGGCGGACTTCTGGTACCGCGGCAACGAGAGGCTGCGAGAAAAGCTGACGGCCCTGGGGATCGAGCATACCTGCGACCTGCTCACCAGCGCGGGCGGCCATTCCTGGGATTACTTTTACCGCATGGCGGAACCGGCCCTGCGTTTTGTACGGGAGGAGCTGGAACGCCAGGCACGCAGGCTTCTATAACATGCGCGTCGCTTTGCTGGTCACGTGTCTGGGGGATGTGTTTTTTCCGCGGGTCGGTTGGGCCACGGTTCGATTGCTGGAGCGTCTGGGAGTGGAGGTGGAGTTTCCGAACGGGCAAACCTGCTGTGGCCAGCCGCATTTCAATAGCGGCTACTGGCAGGATGCCCGAGCACTGGCACGGCACACGGTGCAGGTTTTTTCGCAGGCGCAATACGTGGTGACGCCTTCCGGTTCGTGTGCGGCCATGGTGCGGCTGGAATATCCGGAATTGTTTCGGGACGATGCAGACTGGTTCCGGCGAGCGAAAGCGCTGGCCGAAAAGACCTGGGAACTCTCCGCGTTTTTGATCGAAGTGCTGAGACGCGAAGACGTCGGGGCGACCCTGAAGGGAAAAGCAGTTTACCATCCTGCCTGTCATTTACGCCCACTGGGCATCAGCGATTATCCCCTGCGGCTGCTCCGCCAGGTGCGTGGGCTGGAATTGTTGCCCCTGGAACGGCAGGACGAATGCTGCGGTTTTGGCGGATCGTTCAGCGTGCGATTTCCGGAAATCAGCACCGCCATGGTGCGGGATAAATGCCGCTGTATCCAGGCCAGCGGTGCCGATTATGTCATCTCCACCGATGCCGGGTGTCTGATGAACATCGGCGGGTATCTGCGTCGGCATAAGATTGGCGTCCGGCCGATGCATCTGGCGGAGGTTCTGGCGTGCCAAAACGGGTGATGGTCCACGATTACCGTCGAGAAGAGCATCAGGCTTTCCGGGCGGCCAGTCGGCTGGCCTTGCACGACCCGCGTTTGCAGCAAGCTCTGGCACGCCTGACCCAGACCCTGCAGCAGGGCAATCGCCGCGGTTTTGCAGAATTGCCCGATAGTGATCGTTTGCGCACTTATGCCAAACAAATCAAAGCCCACACCCTGGCTCACCTCGATCGGTACCTCGCAGAACTGGAATCGGCGGTACAGCGGGCCGGAGGGCAGGTGCACTGGGCGGAGGATGCGGAGCAGGCGCGGCAAACCGTGTTGCAAATTCTCCAGCGCCACCAGGTCAAGTCCGTGGTCAAAGCCAAATCCATGACCACCGAGGAAATCCACCTCAACGCGGCACTCCTGGCGGCGGGAATCGAGGTGACCGAAACGGATTTCGGCGAATTTATCATCCAGCTAAGCGGTGAACGTCCCTCGCACATCGTGGCGCCGGCGATCCATTACACCCGGGAACATATTGCTGCCATTCTGTCCCGACACCTCGGCCAGCCGGTGCCGGACGAGGCTCCGGCGATCGCCCAGACTGGCCGGCAGGTATTGCGGAGACGCTTCTACGAAGCGGAAGCGGGCATTACCGGCGTCAATTTCGCGGTTGCCGAGACCGGCACACTGGTGCTGGTCACCAACGAAGGTAACGGTCGCATGACCACCACCTGGCCGCGCATTCACATTGCCATCATGGGCATCGAAAAGGTCATTCCCCGCTGGGAACATTTGCCGGTGTTTCTGAAGTTGCTGGCACGGGCAGCGACGGGGCATCCCCTCTCGGTGTACACCACGCTTGTGACCGGACCGCGACGAGCTGGCGAACTGGATGGGCCGGACGAACTGCATCTCATCCTCCTCGACAACGGTCGCAGCCGGATTCTGGGCGGGCCTTATCGCGAAAGTTTACAGTGCATCCGTTGCGGTGCGTGTCTGAATGCCTGCCCGGTTTATCGGCGGGTTGGCGGACATGCTTACGGCGGAGTTTATTCCGGCCCGATCGGGGCGGTGCTCACACCGCTTTATAGCGGCAAGGAAGGTTACGCTCCGTTACCGCATGCCTCCTCGCTGTGCGGAGCGTGCCTGGCGGCCTGTCCGGTGAAGATCAACCTGCCGCACTTGTTGATCGCCTTGCGTCGCGACCTGGCGGAAAGCCAGGGGGGAATCGGCGAGCGCTGGGCGTACCGCCTGTGGCGCTGGGTACTGGAATCGCCTCGCCGCTATCGCTGGGCCGTGCGGCTGGCGCAATGGTGGTTTGGCTCCGCCGGGGACTGGTGCTCGGCCTTGCCGGGACCGGCTTCGGCATGGACAAAAACTCGAGATTTCCCCGCACCAGCACGGCAAAGCTTTCGCCAGCTCTGGCAAAGGCGGCGACGGGCGTAAAATGCCACAAACGCCTGTGGTCGGCCTGACCGAGCTGGTTCTTCAATCGCTCTCGAAGCCGACCACTGCCCCGGCAGCGTACCGCGAGGATGGCTGCCGACAACTGCGTGTACCACGGTCAATTTATGCCGGCCATTTTCCAGAGTGTGGACGAGGCACCGCTGGGTTTTTCCTGGATTGAAGAACCTTATCTGGCGGCGTTAGCTCGACCAGCAGGCGTGGAGGACTTGCGCTGGCTTCGGCAGCATGGCATCGAGGTGCTGATTTCCCTCACCGAAGAACCACCGCCTCGCCGCGATGTCGAGGATGCCGGTCTGTTGCTTTACCATGTTCCCCTTGAGGACATGCAGCCACCGTCGCAGGAGGATTTAGACCGGTGCGTGTCGGCAATCGAGCGGGCACGGAAAAGCGGTATGGGTGTGGCCGTGCATTGCGAAGCAGGGATGGGCCGAACCGGTGTTGTCCTGGCCTGCTATTTCGTTCTCCGCGGCTGCAGTGCAGAACAAGCCATTCGCCGCGTTCGTCAACTGCGTCCCGGTTCTATCGAGACTCCCGAACAGGAGGACGCCGTTCGAGAATTTGCCGCTCGCCATCGCCGCTAACCTGAGCTAGTATCGCACGGCTTCTCCTGGCCGTCCTGCTACAACTTCCAACCCGCCGCGAGGCCATCACAGCTCCGACGAAATCGGACTGCCCAACCTTGGCAGCGGGGCACGGCATTCCACGCGCCCAGCGATTTCACCGGTGATCGCGTCCCCATCATCAGTGGCCGGTGATCGGTGGCCGGTGATCAGTGGCTGGTGGTCGGTGGCTCGTGGTCAGTGGCGGTGATGAGTGGCCAGTGATCGGTGGCCAATCGCGCCGGTGGTCGAGTCCGAGAAGCAACCACGACCTGCCCCTGGTGCAGGAAGCCCGTAGCATGCCCTTAATCTGCTGAGTCCGAGAAGCAACCAGGATCTGGCCCTGTGGTCAGCGGGCGGTGATCGGTGGCCAGTCATGCCCCAGCAGGAAGGGCAGCCTAACCTGAGTTATCTGACCCAGTTGTACCTTTTTGCAGGATTAAACTACCCTCATATCAAGGCAGGAAGAGCAGCCTGCCCTGAGTTGCCTGACCTGCGATCCGTGGCAGTGGACATTGGTCAGAGGGTAGTCTCAAGTGGCTGATAGCACGCTGACACTCGCCGCCAGCTCAAGGAACCAATCGGCAGCCACAAGTTACCGCAGTAAAGGCCGTTCCTCCGTTTTGCATCTTGCGACCGCAGCTCAACGGGTCAGTCGCCAGACCCAGGTTACCGTGGGCCTCAGCAACTTCAACTCTATCCACCGGCTCAACCACTACAGTCGCCAGACACACGTTACCCCGGGCCGGCCGCTCCAAATAAGCGCATCTGCCGGGGCCGGGCAATCGTTGGACAGTGGCAAGGACGCACAGCTAGCTCCCACTTGCCGGCGATGGGCAACCGTTGGACAGTGATTGGCCGACTGGTAGAATAAGCCCGACCGGTAGTTCACCCAGGAGCGAAACATGGCACGCGTGCGTCTCAACTGGGAAGGGGAGACGGTCGCTGACCGTTACCGTATCACCAACCGTTTGGGCGAAGGGGGCATGGGCACCGTCTATCGCGCCACCGACCTGCAATCCGGTAAGACCGTTGCCCTGAAGACGCCCCGCATTGCTCTGCTGGAAGACCCGGCTTTCTTCAAGCGGTTCCAGCGGGAAATGCAGGCGCTGTTGCAGTTACGCCATCCCTACATCGTTCCGGTGCTGGATGTCGGCGAACATAAACGCATCCCCTTTTTTGTGATGCCGTACCTGTCCGGGGGCAACTTACGCCAGCGGCTCAAGGAAAAGCTGGCCAGGGGTCCGGACGACCTTTTCCCGTGGCTGGCGCAGATTGCTGCCGCGCTGGATTATCTGCATGCTCAGAATGTGGTGCACCGCGACGTCAAGCCGGACAACGTGCTGTTCGATGAGCAGGGAGTCGCGTATCTGACCGATTTGGGGGCGGTCAAGGTTCAGGAAGGTTCCAGCGTAGATGCACGCACGAAATTGACGGCAACCGGCACGGCCTTGGGTACGCCGCCGTACATGGCGCCGGAACTGATCCTGGGTCGGCCTTACGACGGTCGAGCCGACCAGTATGCGCTGGCGGTGATTGTGTACGAAGCGTTTACTGGCCAGCATCCTTATGACGCGAGTTCACTGGGAGCACTGATTCAATCGCTGCAAGGGCCGGAGGCGGAACGGCTGGACTCGCGATGCGGCGCCCCGACAGGCGTGGCCGAAGCGGTGGCGCGGGGTCTGGCACGCGACCCGAATCAGCGATTCCCCAGCTGTACGGAGTTTGCGAAAGCTGTGCGGGTGGGGTTTGTGAGAAGTCCGGCCACGCTGAAGAGCCCGGCGCGGCCATCCGGAGCTGGTGCTGCGGCAGGCGACAGGCCGTCGCCCCGGGTGATGCCCACCGTAGCTGCGGGAACGCCTCCCCCGGTTATCGCACCAGCGAAGGCCCGGCCGGCGTCGGGAGACACTCCCGCTCCGGTTGGGCCTGGTCTCGCACCAAAGGTCGCCGCTTCGCCTCTCCCAGCCGAGCCAGGTGGTGTTTCACGTGCTGAAGGTTTTGGCAGTCCAGCAGACGCACTTCCCGCTCCCGCTCCGCTTCGCCGGATAATGGAGCAGGAACCGACGCCCCTCCAGGGGCTGAAACGGATGCTGAGCCAGCCTGTGGTGCTCGGCGTCGTCGTTGCCGGCGGCGTGTTCATTACCGGGATGTTGCTGCTTGCTATGTTTGTAGGCCATCTAAGGTCCAGCCCTGATTCTGCGCAGCAAGTGCCTGGCTCCGGGCCGTCGCCAGACCCTGCCGGCACTGCAACTGTACCTACTGGGCCAACAGGTGGTTCCGAATCCCGGCCTTCGATGAACCGGGGAGGTCTTGACACTCTTCCTTCTCCTTCCATCGAACCTCGCGAGCGAATCTGGCGAGTTGGGCAAAACAATCTCACATTCGAACAAGCGGTTGCCCGTGCTCAACCCGGAGACACCATCGAAGTGCCTGCCGGACGTTTCACCCTGACGCAGTCCGTCCTCGTCAACAAGTCTCTTACCATTCGCGGCGCCGGCCCAGACAAAACCACTCTGTTGTCCTCGGAGCCGGAATTTGCCATTAAATTCACAGGTGACTGCCAGTGGACGCTGGAAAACCTGTCCCTTGAGCATGTCGGCAACAAGCCGGCGGATGTTGTCGTGGTGGATAGCGGCGTGATTACGATTCGCAATTGTCATTTCTCTGGGGCGGTGTCGGACCCGACGACGGGGAAAGAAGTGCGGCGGTTCACGGAGCACAAGGATATGGTTGAGACTGTCGCAGTGACCCCCGATGGCAAATACGTCGTTTCGGGAAGCAGGGACAACACGGTGCGTTTGTGGGAGCTGGCGACGGGGCAAGAAGTGCGGCGGTTTATGGGGCACGCGGATTGGGTCAGTAGCTTGGCGGTGACGCCCGATGGCAAATACGTCGTTTCAGGAAGCAAGGACAAGACCGCGCGCTTGTGGGACCTGGCGACGGGGCAGGAAGTGCGGCGGTTCACGGGGCACAACAATTGGGTCAGTAGCTTGGCGGTCACCCGCGATGGCCGACACGTCGTTTCGGGAAGTGTGGACAACACCGTGCGCTTGTGGGAGCTGGCGACGGGGAAAGAAGTGCGGCGGTTCACGGGGCACGAGGGTACCGTTTTGAGTTTGGCGGTAACACCCGATGGCAAATACGTCGTTTCGGGAAGCTGGGACCAGACGGTGCGTTTATGGGAGCTGGCGACGGGGAAAGAAGTGCGGCGGTTCACGGGGCATGTGGATGCGGTCTGGAGCGTCGCGGTGACGCCCGATGGCAAATACGCCGTTTCGGGAAGCAAGGACAATACGGTGCGTCTGTGGGACCTGGCGACGGGGCAAGAAGTGCGGCGGTTCACGGGGCACACGAGGGCAGTCAGGAGCGTGGCGATGACGCCCAGTAGCAAATACATCGTTTCGGGAAGCGGAGACAACACCGTGCGCTTATGGGATTTGGCGACGGGTAAAGAAGTGCGGCGGTTCACGGGGCACGTGGATGCGGTCTGGAGCGTCGCGGTTACGCCCGACGGCAAATACGTCGTTTCGGGAAGCTGGGACAAAACGGTGCGTTTGTGGGACATCGGCGAGAAAGCCGAGGGTGTTGGTACCGGTATACGTTTGATGGGAACAGCTCGGGGAATGGTGAGCAACTGTGTCTGCCGCAACAATGGATTGCACGGCATCGCGTTAAGTGGCCAGGCGCAGCCGACCCTCGAAGGCAACACCTGCGAAAGGAATACGCAAAGCGGCATCGCGTATTTCGGCAGTGCCGGCGGCATTGCGCGTAACAACATCTGTCGCAACAATGGGGACAACGGCATCTACGTAAGGAAGGGGGCCAAGCCGCTGCTGGGACCAAATATTCTGGAAGGCAATCGTGGTGGTAACCTGAATGTGGAATAAGCTCGCTTGCGGTGGAGGCGATTTGTAGCGAGAGGCACTGGGCCTGCGGGCGGCTGGATTTCGTAAGATGCGGAACAGGTTCACGGGATTGGTGAGGATCTGCACATGGCCGTGGGGAAGCGGCAGTGGGTGATTGGGCGGGCGCCGGACTGCGATATCGTGGTCAATGACCCGCAGGTTTCTGCCCGACACTGTCAGCTGATACGCACCGAAGCAGGTTGGTTGTTGCGGGATCTGGGTTCGACCAACGGGACGTTTGTCAACGGGGTGCGGATCCACGGTACGGTAACCGTGCGGCCTGGGGACAGAATTTTGCTGGCCAACAGCGTGCCGTTTCCCTGGCCGAGCCTGCGTGCCGAAAGCGAAGGGGGCACCCAGGCTGACGATACCGTCGCTCCGCCGGATGTCCCAGTCGCCGCCAGGCCGAATCCGGTTTCGCCCCCGCCTGCTCCAGCCAATGCGCCGCAGGTTCCCGTAATAGGTGCCGGTCGTGTCATCCGTATCGGCCGGGCGCCGGACAATGATGTGGTGCTGGAAAATCCCACGGTGTCGCGGTATCACGCCCGACTGGTGCAGACGGCGGACGGCTGGTACATCGAGGATTTGCAATCGTACAACGGTACGGCGGTGAACCATGTGTACCAGCGGGTGCAGCGAGCGCGGGTTTCACCGCAGGATGTGGTGTTTTTGGGAACGTTGCGGGTGCCGGTGGCCAGTTTGCTGCAATGGCCATCGCGTCCCGGGCTGGTTACACCGCGTAACGAGCCGCTGATCCTGGGCCGTCAGCAACCCGGAGCCGATCCCTGGCTCGGTCGTCAGGCCGCGCAACTGGTGCAGCAGGGGAATGGCTTTCTGCTGCAAGCGCAGGGTCCGGCACGCGGCGTCTTCGTCAATGGCCGACCACTGCAGGGCAATGTGGCACTGCGACCGGGCGACCAGGTGCAGATCGGGACGCATTGTCTGCGGATCAGTCCGGACGGTCGGCTCGAACAGTGGAACTACCGCGAACGGCTGGTGGTGGAGGCGCGGCAGGTCGGCGTGCGTGTCGGCGACAAATGGCTCATCCGCGACATCTCCCTGACCCTGTTTCCCCGCGAACTCGTTGCTCTGATGGGACCCAGCGGTGCCGGCAAAACCACGCTGCTGATGTGTCTGTGCGGCTATTTGCGGCCGAGTCAGGGCGAGGTGCTTTTCAATGGCGAAAGTTTGTACGACAATTACGCCCGCTTTTCTCCGTTTATGGGCTACGTGCCCCAGGACGACATCATGCACCGCGAATTGACGGTGCGGGAAGCGCTGTATTACTCGGCGCGGCTGCGGTTGCCGCCGGACTATACCGATGCGGAAATTCACCAGCGAATCAAAACGGTCATCGCCCAGCTGGGCCTGGAAGGCTGCGAGGATGTGCTGATCGGTTCGCCGGAACGCAAAGGGATCAGCGGCGGTCAGCGAAAACGCGTCAACCTGGCGATGGAACTGCTTACCGATCCGCTGGTGCTTTTCCTCGATGAGCCGACTTCCGGGCTTTCATCCGAGGACGCTTTGCTGGTGGTGGAAGCGTTGCGTAAGCTGGCCGACAGTGGCAAAACCGTCGTGGTCACCATCCACCAGCCGGGCCTCGATGTGTATCGGCTCTTCGACCAGCTCATTCTGATCGCCAAAGATCGCAACAGCCCAGGGCCGGGCGAACTGGTTTATTACGGCCCAGCATATCCGGACGCGGTGCACTTTTTCAATCCCCAGGGCATACCGAACCTCAAACCGGGGGCGGATCCGCTGCCCGACGAAATCCTGCGGGGTTTGAGCAAGCGACCGGCAAGCCAGTGGGCACAAACGTACCGGCAATCGAAGTATTACCGCGACTTTGTCGAAAGTCGCCGTGTGGAATTGCAGCAGCAACGGGTAGCTGAACGCCACCAGCCAGCCTCGGCGGATGACTCGCTCCGTCCCCCTGGCTGGATGCAAGCCTGGACGCTGATCCGCCGCTGTTTTCGTGTCAAATGCCGCGACACCTGGGGCAGCGCCGTGCTGATCGCACAAGCTCCTGCGGTGGCTATGCTTGTCGCCCTGGTCTTTGGACGTAATGCCTCCAGCAGCCAGCCGCAGGATTATTTGCAGGCCAAACCGCTGACGCTTTTCCTGACGGGGCTTTCGGCAATATGGTTTGGCTGTTCCAACGCGGTGCGTGAAATTGTTGGCGAGTGGGCGATCTTCCGCCGCGAACGCATGGTCGGTTTGCAACTGTGGCCGTATCTGCTCTCCAAGCTGGCTATTCTCGGCGGGCTATGCCTCCTGCAATGTCTGGTGTTACTGCTGCTGGTTTCCCTGCCGTGTAGCTGGAAGGCGAATCTGGCCGCGATGTACGGATTCACCCTGACAGCAGCGCTGGCCGGGCTGGCTATGGGTTTGAGTATCTCGGCACTGGCTCGCACTTCGGAGATGGCGGTCGCACTGTTGCCGCTGGTGCTGATCCCCATGGTGGTGCTGGGTGGGGCCATGATGCCGATTGGCAAGATGCATGACATAATGCAGTTCGTCTCCCGTTTCATGCCGACCCGCTGGGCCTATGAAGGTATGGTGGTGCTGGAAGCAGACGCTATGGAGCGCGAGAATAACACCGAGCGGCAAGGTAACCAGCCGGCACCCATGCGTCCGCCGGATATTGCCGAACGCCATTTCCCGCGGGATGTTCGGCATCGTCCAGGGCAATCGTTCGCCTGGCTGGCAACGCTGACGCTGGCCGGATTCGTCGGCCTGTTTGCGATTCTCTACGTTCGCGCCAGGCGCTAGCCCGTGCGAAACGGTTGCACATGACTGACAGCTCCAAGGCTGCGTGCAAATGGGCCGATGCTCATGTCTTTCCCCCGCGGCTCGGTGGTGGAAACGGTTTGCCGGTCGCTTGCCCGCTGCTGTCATTGTAATGCACCCTACGTCAGCAGTCGGCGATGCGCGCCGCTTCGTGGCAGGCCGGGGACTGCTGACTCGCTAAGCGCGAATGTTGCGGTCGGGCACCAGCTACGAGCCTGGCTCAGGTGCACAAATATCCGCACAACTGGCGGAGCCACGACAACGCCAGCTTCGACCGTGGCTCACGCTCAGGCGGCTCTGCGGCGATCGGCAAGCGCGAATGTTGCGGTCGGGTGCCAGCTTCGAGCCTGGCTCAGGTGCACAAACATCCGCACAACTGCCGGAGCCACGACAACGCCGGCTACGACCGTGACTCAAGCGGCTCTGCGGCGGTCGGCAAGCGCGAATCTTGCGGGTCGGGCTGCAGCTTCGACCCTGGCTCAGGTGAGGCGGCTCTGCGGCGATTCGCTAACCGCGAATCTTGCCAGTGAGCGGGGCCAAAATGCTCTGGTTCGACCGTGTAGTTGCCTGAAAAGCGGCGGGCTTTATCTCCGGATGTAGCAGTTCGGCAGCGCCTTTCGCAATTCACCAACGCCGGCGTCGGTCACGTTCGTCTCGTAGAGGACCAATACCTGCAACCTCTTCAGTCCGGGCAGTTCCTTCAGCCCTGCGTCCGTTACCTGCGTGAACGCCAAGCTCAGCGTTTGCAGGTTCCTCAGTCCTGCCAGTTCCTTCAGCCCCGCGTCCGTTACCTGCGTCAAGGCCAGGTTCAGCCATTGCAGGTTCTTCAGTCCGGCCAGTTCCTTCAGTCCCGCGTCCGTTACCTGCGTCAAGGCCAGGTTCAGCCATTGCAGGTTCTTCAGTCCTGCCAGTTCCTTCAGCCCCGCATCCGTTACCCGCGTCTTGTACAGGCTCAGCCCTTGCAGGTTCTTCAGTGCCGCCAGCTCCTTCAGCCCCGCGTCGGTTATCTTCGTTTCGCCCAGGCTCAGCCATTGCAAG
>VAPR01000369.1_pt1 | contig 30357 bp, 25 predicted proteins | sample 3380701 | NCBI WGS metagenome assembly VAPR01 (sample SAMN11536904, study PRJNA540576) | hot springs metagenome | isolation source: hot spring wet sediment | place: Spain: Lobios | collected 2014-01 | reverse complement strand
TTCTTCGAGAGCGAGACGTGGATCAAGCGGCTCTCGACGAAGCGGATGTGCGCGAAGGCGCCTTCGGGGAGCCGATTGGGGAAGGCGGCATATAAGGCGCGTAAGTTGATTGTCGCCACTCTCCTTGTCAATGGGCGAGGGGAGATTGAGGAATGCTTGCTCATGGGGGATTTTTACTGGAGACCGCAACCGACACTCTTCTCGCCAGGCGCGATGGAGTACTTTCGCGAGGCCTTACGGGGGATCATCGTGAGCGAGGAGGAGGGGATTCGGCAGGCGGTGGAGGAGATAGTGGGAGCGGTGCGTTACCTCAGCCGGGTCTGCCCCCCGGAGCGTCTCTACCTCAACCCGAGCTGTGGCCTTGAGTTCCTGCCCCGGGAGGTGGCCCAGGCCAAGCTGCGCCGCCTGGTGGAGGGTGTCCAGGCCGCCCGCCAGGCGTTGGGAATAGGAGAGAGCTAGGATGGCACAGGCGCTGATCACCTCCGCCGTGGGCTCCTATCCCAAGCCCGACTACCTGGTGCGGGCCCGCAACGCCCTCGCCCAGGGGAAGCTGGAGCTGTCGGAGCTGCGGGAGCTGGAGCGCAAGGCCACCGCCTTCTGGATCCGCCTCCAGGAAGACGTGGGGCTGGACGTCCTGGTCCACGGAGAGCAGGAGCGGGGCGACATGGTGGCCTACTTCGCCGGAGAGCGAGGCGGCACCCCCATCCAGGGTATGCGCCTGGGCGGACTGGTGCGCTCCTACGGCAACCGTTACTACCACAAGCCCATCATCGTCGACCGCCTCCGCTGGCCCGGCCCCATGACGGTGGAGATGTGGCAGTTCGCCCAGGGCCTCACCGACCGCCCGGTCAAGGGGATGCTCACCGGCCCCTACACCATGGTGGAGTGGTCCTTCGACGAGTACTACCCGACGCGCCGGGACGCCGTCATGGACATGGCCCGCGTCATCCGTCAGGAGGTGGAGGCGCTGGTGGCCGCTGGCTGCCGCTACATCCAGATAGACGAGCCGGCCATCCACACCCGGCCGGAGGAGGACTTCGACCTGGCGGTGGAGGCCTTCCGCGCCGTGGTGGAGGGGATCGACGCCGAGTTCCACACCCACATTTGCTACGGCGAGGTGGAGAAGATCTACCCGGAGATGCTGCGGCTCCCCGTCAAGCAGATCCACCTCGCCTTCAAGAACACTAACTTCGAGTACCTGAAGCTGCTGGAGCAGCACCCTTACGCCCCGGACAAGGACCTGGGAGCGGGAGTGGTGGACGTCCACAACCACCGCATAGAGACGGTGGAGGAGGTGGTGGAGGGGATAAAGCGGGTGCTCCGTCTGCTTCCTCCGGAGCGGGTCTGGATACTGCCGGACTGCGGTCTCAAGACCCGCACGGTGGAGGAGGCGGAGGCCAAGCTGCGCGTCATGGTGCAGGGGGTGCGCATGGTCAAGCGGGAGCTGGGCCTGGAGTAGCCGCTGCTACCCGCCGGCCTGGCCACCGCCCCAGCGAGGAGGCCGAAAAGCGATACCGGACTGAGGGGAGATGGAGAGGTACGCTACCGTCACCAAAGAGCGTGAGAGGACCGCCCTCGGCGTAGGCGTGGGCACCCACCTGCTCTGCGAGCTCTGGGAGTGCGACCGCGAGCTCCTGAACTCCCGGCGCTACCTGGTGCAGGTGCTGCGGCAGGCCGTAAAGGCCTGCGGCGGGACCCTCCTGGGGATCAAGTCCCACGCCTTCAAGCCATACGGGGTCACCGCCATCGCCCTGCTGGCCGAGTCCCACATATCCATCCACACCTGGCCAGAGCTGGGCTACGCCGCCGTGGACGTCTTCACCTGTGGCCGCACCATGGACCCCTACCGGGCCACGGAGTTGCTGCGGGAGGCGCTGCGGGCCCGCCGGGAGCAGCTCCTGGAGGTGCGCCGCGGCCCAGGGGTGACGCCCGATGGCTGACTCCTCCCAGGACGGACCTTTCTGGTTCACCGAGTCATTGCCTTCTTACTGGGACGAGAACCTCCGTACCCAGGTGAGAGTCCATCGCGTCCTGCACGAGGAGCGCACCCCCTACCAGCACATACAGGTCTTCGATGTCGGCAACTTCGGGCGGAGCCTCCTGCTGGACGGCATCGTCCAGACCAGCGAGGCCGACGAGTTCATCTATCATGAGATGGTGGCCCTTCTCCCCTGCCTCCTCCACGGCCGGCCGCGGGACGTCCTGGTCATCGGCGGCGGCGATGGGGGCGCCCTGCGCCGCGCCCTCGCCATGTCCACCGTCCGCCGGGCCGTCCAGGTGGAGCTGGACGAAAGGGTCATCCAGGTGAGCCGCCGTTTCCTGCCCTCCATCTCCCGCGGCGCCTTCGACGACCCCCGCGCTCAGGTCATCATCGGCGACGGCCTCGCCTGGGTGGCCCGCTTCCGTCGTCAGTTCGATGTCGCCATCGTAGACCTGACGGACCCCACCGATGAGGGCCCCTCCAGCCCCCTGTATGCGGCGCCCTTCTTCCGGGACCTGAAGCGGGCGCTGCGGGGGCGCGGCGTCCTCTCCATTCAGAGCGGCTCCCTCACCTTTCAGCCGGAGTGGGTGCGGCGGCTCAGGGAGGAGCTCTCCTCCGTCTTCCCTCACGTGCGGCTGCACACCGCCGTCGTCCCCTCCTACCAGGCGGGCCTCTTCGCCTTCCTCTTCGCCTCAGGGCGGCCCCTTCCCCGCCTGACCCCCGCTACCTTCGCCCGTCGGCTCTCGCTGGTGCAAGACGAGGTCAGATACCTGAGCTACGAGGTCTACCGGGCCTCCATGGCCCTCCCCCCTTACCTGGCCGAGAGGCTGGGCATCCCCCAGCGCTAGCGCCGCCCGAACTGACGGGCCAGGGCATCGGCCGTGAGCTGCAGCATGGTAGGCCGGCCGTGAGGGCAGGTATGGGGCGTCTGCGTCTCCTCCAGCCGGCGCACCAGCTCCCGCATCTCCTCCAGGGAGAGAGCCTTGCCCGCCCGCACGGCGGCGTGGCAGGCCAGCGTCATGGCCACCCTGTCCGGCGGCGGGGGAGTCCCCTCCCGCAGGCGGTCCAGCAGGGAGAGGACTGCCTCCCGAACGTCGCCTCCCCGAGCGGCCAGGAGGGAGGGCACCGACCGCAGCAGGTAGGCCCGCTCGCCGAAGGGCTCCAGCTCGAAGCCGTGGTCGGTCAGGGCCCCGGCGCACTCCTCCAGGGCCGCCGCCTGGGCCGGCGTCAGCTCCAGGAGGAGGGGCGGTAGAAGGCCCTGGCGCTCCACCTTTCCCCTGGCCCGCTGCGCCGCTATCTCCTCGAAGAGAACCCGCTCGTGGGCGGCGTGCTGGTCTATCAGATACATGCCGTCTGGCCCCTCCGCCACGATGTAGAGGTTGGCCACCTGGCCCACCACTCGCAGCAGGGGGAGGACGCGACGGGGCGTGGGCGAGGGCGGCTGCTGGGGGCGGGGGCCGGCCTCCTCCTTCCTGCGGGGTGGGGAGGCGGCCCGCTGCCAGAGGAGGGGAGCCTCCCGCCCGTCCGCGGTAGGGGATGCGGCGGCCGGGCGGGGCACCGGCGCCTCCGCCACCAGGGCAGCGCGGGTGGCCCTGGCCACCGCTCCCAGCACAGCTCCCTCCCGGCGGAAGCGCACCTCCGCCTTGGCCGGGTGGACGTTCACGTCCACCTCCCCTGGCGGCAGAGTGAGGGACAGCACCGCCACCGGGTGTCTGCCCGCGGGCAGCAGCCCCTGGTAGGCCTCTTCCAGGGCGAAGGCCAGCCGACGGTTCTGCACCCAGCGCCGGTTGACGAAGAAGCTGAGCTGGCCACGGCCCGCCCGGTGCAGATGGGGCGGCCCCACCAGCCCGGCCACCCGCACCCCCTCGTGCTCCCCGTCCACGGGGAGCAGGGCTCCCGCCGTCTCAACCCCGTAGACGGCGGCCACGGCGTCCCGCAGTTCGCCGGAGCCCGGGGTGGCCAGCAGGCGTCGACCGTCCACCAGCAGGGAGAGTCGCACCTCCGGATAGGCCAGGGCGTAATGGGAGACCACCTGGGCGATGGCCTGGGCCTCCCCCTGGGGGGAGCGGAGGAACTTGCGCCGCGCCGGGTGCCGGGCGAAGAGACCGGTCACCGTCACCACGGTGCCCGGGGACATCCCCCGCTGGCCCCTCGCCACCACCCGTCCCCCCTCCAGCCGCACCCAGGCCCCCTCCTCTCGCTCCGGGGGACGGGAGGCCAGCTCCACGTCGGCCACGGCGGCGATGGAGGGGAGGGCCTCGCCCCGGAAGCCCAGAGTGTCGATGGCCCACAGGTCTTCGGCGCTGGCTATCTTGCTGGTGGCGTGACGGGCGAAGGCCAGCTCCAGCTCCTCCTCGGCAATGCCGCAGCCGTCGTCGCTGACGCGCACCAGCTCCAGCCCCCCACCCCTGACCTCGATGGCGATGCGGCGGGCGCCGGCGTCCAGGGCGTTCTCCAGCAGCTCCTTGACCACGGAGGCCGGCCGCTCCACCACCTCCCCGGCGGCGATGCGCTCCGCCACCTCCGGCGGCAGCACCCTTATGGCCATCCCCGGCCCCCCTGCCCTCGCCGTGGCGGCGCCTCCGCCAGCCCCTGGCGGGCCCTCTCCCGCAGCTCGTAGAGCTTGGTGAGGGCCTCCAAGGGGCTCATGCCGTCCACCTCCAGCTCCGCCAGCTCCTGCAGTAGCTCCAGCCCGGGCACCAGGAGGGGTAGCTGGACGGCCGGCGGCCTCTGGGGGCGGCGCGCATCGCCCCCGCGCCTGGCCTCCAGCTCCTGCAGCAGCTCCTGGGCGCGGGAGACCACCGCCCGGGGCAGCCCCGCTAGCTGGGCCACGTGGACGCCGTAGGAGCGGTCGGCGCCGCCGGGCAGGACGCGGTGGAGGAATACCACGCGGCCCCCCTCCTCCGCCACCGCCACGTGGTAGTTGCGCACCCGGGGCAGGAAGGATGCCAGCTCCACCAGCTCGTGATAGTGGGTGGCGAAGAGGGTCTTGGCCGCCACCTCCGGCCGGTTGTGGATGAACTCCACGACGGCGCGGGCAATGGCCATGCCGTCGTAAGTGCTGGTGCCGCGGCCTATCTCGTCGAACAGCAGGAGGGAGCGGGGCGTGGCGTTGTGGAGGATGGCGGCCGTCTCCACCATCTCCACCATGAAGGTGGAGCGGCCGGCGGCTATATCGTCCACGGCGCCGATACGGGTGAATATGCGGTCCACCAGGCCGATGCGGGCAGCGGCGGCGGGGACGAAGCTCCCCACCTGGGCCATGAGGACGATGAGGGCCACCTGCCGCAGGTAGGTGGACTTGCCGGCCATGTTGGGCCCCGTGAGGACGATTATCTGGGCCTCGTCGCTGGAGAGATGGGTATCGTTGGGGACGAACTGCCCCTCCCCCAGCATCCGCTCCACCACGGGGTGGCGACCGTCCTTGATCCAGATCTCGTCCCCCTCGTGCACCTCGGGGCGGACGTAGCCGTAGCGGGCGGCCGCTTCGGCCAGGGCGCAGTAGACGTCCACCTCCGCCACCGCCCCGGCTGTGCGGAGGACGCGGTCGGCGGCCGCCGCCACCTGTCCGCACACCTGCTGGAACAGCTCCCGCTCCAGCTCCACCTGCCGCTCCCGGGCGTGCAGGATGCGGTACTCCAGCTCCCGCAGCTCTGCCGTGACGAAGCGTTCTCCCCCCACCAGGGTCTGGCGCCGCTCGTAGTCCGGCGGCACCAGGTGCAGGTTAGGCCGGGAGACCTCGATGTAGTAGCCGAAGACCTTGTTGTAGCCCAGCTTCAGACTCTTGATGCCGGTGCGCTCACGTTCCCTCCGCTCCAGATCGGCCAGCACCTGACGGGCGTCCTGGGCCAGGGCGCGAGCCTCGTCCAGCTCCGCCGAGAGGCCAGCCCGTATGACGCCCCCTTCGTCGAAGCTGTTGGGAGGGTCGTCTACCAGGGCGCCCCGCACCAGGGCCACCACATCGGCGCAGGGGCTGAGCCGCCCCAGCAGCTCTTCGTGCAGGGCGCGGGAGCCGGGGGGGAGCCGCTCCAGGTCCCAATCCAGGGCCTGCCGCAGCGCTTCCACCAGCTCCAGCCCCCGGGCGAGGGCTACCAGGTCCCGTGGAGTGGCCACCCCGGAGCCGACGCGCCCCATGAGCCGCTCCAAGTCCGGCATCTTGGCCAGGACCTGGGCGACGCGGCCGCGTCGCACCGCCGAGCTGTGGAAGAGCTCCACGCAGTCCTGACGACGGCGTATCGCCTTTATGTCGAGCAGAGGCTGGCCCAGCCAGCGCCGCAGCAGCCGTGCCCCCATGGCCGTGCCGGTGAGGTCCAGCACGGAGAGGAGGGAGGCCCCGCCCTCGGCCCGGAGGGAGCGGAATATCTCCAGGTTGCGGCGGGTCTGGGCGTCCAAGAGCATGTAGGCGCTGGCGTTGTAGACCAGGAGACGGGAGACGTTGGGGAGGGCGGCCCGCTGGTTCTCCTCCAGGTAGCGCAGGAGGGCGGCGGCCGCCCGGGTGGCCAGGGGCATCCCCTCCAGGCCCAGGGCGTCCAGCGCCGGGGCGCCGAAGTGGGCGAGAAGCCTCCCCGCCGCCCATTCCCCGTCCGACGCCTCCTCCGGCAGGGGGCCGCGACAGGCCGGGTGCTCCCCCAGCTCCAGGTCGACGGGGGCCAGCAGCTCCGCCGGACGCAGCCGCTCCAGCTCCACGGCCAGGGCCGACAGGGGCAACTGGGTACAGGCGAACTCCCCGGTGGAGATGTCCGTATAGGCGAGGCCGGCCGCATCGCCCTCCGCCACCACGGCGGCCAGATAGTTGTTGCTGCGCTGGTCCAGGAGACCCTCCTCCACCAGGGTGCCCGGTGTCACCACCCGCACCACCTCGCGGGCCAGGAGCCGTCTGCCCGGCGCGGGCTGCTCCACCTGCTCGCAGATGGCCACCTTGTAGCCCTTGGCGATGAGCCGCGCCAGGTAGGAGTCCAGGGCATGATGGGGGACGCCGGCCAGCGGCACCCGCTTCCCCTTGCCCACCGGGCGGGAGGTGAGGGCTATTTCGAGCTCCCGGGCCACGGTGCGGGCGTCATCGTCGAACGTCTCGTAGAAGTCGCCCAGGCGGAAGAAGACGATGGCGTGAGGGTACCGACGCTTGATCTCGAGATACTGACGCCGCAGCGGTGTCTCGGCCATACAGCGCTCCCCGCGCTTTGGGACAATTATACAGTGCCTTAGACGTTTTAGCCTTAACCGTCAGGCCGGGGCGGCCGGAGGAGGCGGGCCGCCTCAGGCGAAGGCGTCCAGCACCTGGATGCCCTGGGGCGCCAGCTCCTTACAGGCGTGGCAGCGGATGCAGAGCCCCTGGTCTATCCGGTAGCCGCCGTTATCACGGACGATGGCGCCGGTGGGACAGATCTCGGCGGCAGCCGGCAGGTTGGGGTCGTCCCCCGCCACCTCGTAGCGGACGAGGCCGCGGCAGGCCTTGGCGGGGCAGCGGCGACGCTCCAGGTGCTCCTGGACCTCCTCCGGGAAGAGGTTCAGGAGGGACATGATGACGGTGGGGGCTGCCTGGCCGTGCACGCAGTTGGAGTAGCGCATGGAATCGGCCAGCATGCGCATGAGCTGCAGGTCCTCCGGCCGGCCCCTGCCCCGGGAGATGCGCCGCACGATCTCCAGCAGCCGCCGCGTCCCGGCGAAGCAGGTGGTGCAGCGGCCGCAGGACTCGTCCTCAGCGAACCACTCGAAGTAGACGGCCAGGTCCACCACGCAGGAGGAGTCGTCCAGCACCACCAGGCCGCCGGAGCCCATGAACATCCCCAGCTCGCGGAAGGGCTCCGGCTCCAGGGGCAGGCCGTCCTCGGCCAGGACGCGGGAGGCCGGCACCACGCCGGAGAGGGGACCGCCGGGCTGCACCGCCTTGAGGCTCCTGCCCTCGGGGATGCCGCCCCCGGCCACCATGATGACATCCCGCATGGGAGTGCCCAGAGGGACCTCCAGCACCCCCGGCCGCATCACCTGGCCAGAGAGGCTGAACATCTTGGTCCCCTTGTGGCGCTCGCTGCCTACGGCGGCGTACCAGGCGGCACCGTGGCGCAGGATGAGGGGAGCGTTGGCGTAGCTCTCCACGTTGTTGACGTTGGTGGGCTTGCCGAAGACGCCGGACTGGGCGGGGTAGGGAGGCCGTATCTTGGGCATCCCCCGCACGTCCTCGATGGAGGCGATGAGGCCCGTCTCCTCGCCGCAGACGTAGGAGCCAGCGCCCCGCACCACCTCCATGTCGTAGGCGAAGCCGGAGCCCAGGATGTCGTTGCCCAGGAGCCCCTTGGCCCGCGCCTGCTCCAGCGCCCGGTTCATCCGCTCGTTGGCCAGGGGATACTCGTCCCGGATGTAGATGTAGCCGTAGGAGGCGCCGGTGGCCCAGGCAGCGATGACCATTCCCTCGATGATGAGCTGCGGGTCGCCCTCCAGCAGATTACGGTTGACGAAGGAGCCAGGGTCACCCTCGTCGGCATTGCAGATGAGGTATTTGGGGCCGCCGCGAGCCTGGCGCAGGAAGTCCCACTTGCGGCCGGTGGGGAAGGCGGCGCCGCCGCGCCCCCAGAGGCCGGAGTCCAGCACCTCCTGGATGACGGCCTCCGGCTCCATGCCCAGGGCCCGCGCCAGCCCCTCATAGCCGCCGCGGGCGATGTAGTGCTCTATGTTCTCGGGGTCGATGACGCCCACGTTGGCCATGAGCCGCCGCACCTGGAGGCGCATCCAGTCGGTGCTGGCCAGGTCGGGGAGGTCGGCCACGGGGGTGCTGGCGTAGCGCTCCAGGGAGTCGCCTTCGTCCAGGAGGACGCCCAGCGCCAGCTCCCGGTGCACCCTGGTGTCGCCCAGGACGGCGTCCAGGAGAGCGGGGACGCGGTCGGCCGTCACCCGGCCGTAGAGGACACGGGGGAGGCCGGGCAGGTGGACGTCCACCACCGGGTCGGCGAAGCAGAGGCCTGGGCAGCCGACGATGAGGAGGTGGGCGGGTTCGCCCCGCCGGGCCAGCTCGCGTCGCAGGGCGTCCAGGGTCTCGGCGGCGCCGGCGGCGCGGCTGCAGGTGGCCAGGGGGAGGCGTATCAGCGGCCGCTCGGGCTGGGCATAGGGCCGCCAGGCGGCCTCCGCCGCCTCCCGCAGCGTTCGCAGGGCCCCGGAAACGTCGGCCATCTCCCCGTCCCTAGCCGCGGCGGGCCTCCTCCTGTAGCTGGCGGGCCAGGCGGATGGCCCCGCTCACCGTCAGGGGGCCTATATAGCGGCCGCCCACCCGCACCAGGGGGGCCAGATGGCAGGTGCCATCGCACTGGACGAGCCGGAGGCCGATGGCGCGGTCGGGCGTCGCCTCGTTCATGCCTACTCCCAGCACCGCCTCCAGGGCCAGGCGGATGTTGCGGGAGCCCTTCAGCAGGCAGGCCGGGCCGCTGCACCACTGGATCTCCACCCGCGGCGGCGGCTCCGTCCGTATCTCCGAGTAGAAGGATATGGTGCCGAAGATGAGGGCCGGGGTGGTCTTGAACCGGGCGGCCAGGAAGGGAATGGCCAGCTTGGGCACGTAGCCGAACTCGTGCTGGATGCGGTGCAGGGCGTCCAGGAGATCGGCCCGGTCCGGCTCCAGGTCGGCGATGAGGGACTTCACCCTGGCCAGCAGGTCAGGGTCTTCGTCGACGAACTCGACGACGCTGTAGCGAGAGGAGTGCCTGGAGGTGAGGCCCATCCTTCCCTGCTCCGTTCGCAGCAATTGTAACCATCTTCACCAGCCTAGCGCAATCGCCGAGGGCCGGGCGGCTGTCTCAGTCTAGGCGCGGGGCGGCGTAGGAGACGGCAGCCAGGTCCTCCGCCACCAGGGAGGCCACCGTCTCCCCCAGGCGGATGCTGTAGTTCTGTCCCCGGTCCTCGGGGAAGATCTGGCCCATGTTGGCCAGGTAGAGGCCCTGGACGGGAGTGCGGTGGGGCGGCACCCGCCCGGCGTTCTCCACCGTGAAGACAGGCTGGGCGTCAGGGCCGCGGAAGAGCCAGCGGCCGGTCACCCAGGAATCGTCGAAGGCGGGGTTGATGCGCCCCAGGTAGGGACGGTAGAGGCGCCACAGCTCCTCCTCGTCCATGCGGAGCAGGGGGGAGTCCTTGGAGAGGTAGTTGGAGATGTAGAGGACGTGCTGGCCACCGTAGTGCTCGGGGCCGATGAAGTTGGTGTGCTCGATGACGGCCAGGAAGGGGAAGCCTCTGTCGGTTATGTTGAGCCAGTAGATGTGGCTGAGGGGGCGCTTCAGGGACAGTACCAGGCAGAGGGCGTCCTGGTAGGGTATGGCCTGGCAGAGGGAGGCGTAGTCCGGGGGCAGCTCCGGCACCAGGCGCAGAAAAGTGCGGTTGGCCACCGTCGCCACCACCGCCTCAAAGGGCTCGCTGCGGCCGTCTTCCAGCAGGAGGCCCCAGGCCCTGCCGTCCCTCACCGCCACGCGCGCCACCGGCTGACCAGCGTGGAGGTGGCCGCCAAGGGCGCGGATGCGGGCTACCAGCTCATCCACGTAGAGGCCGAAGGAGCCCAGCATGTAGCCCAGCACCTCCCGCTGCATCGGCCCGCCCCGGCGAGAGGAGAAGCGCAGTCGCACCTTGTTCCACAGCCAGACCATGGAGACCTGGTCCGCCATATCGCCGAACTTGCCGCGGAAGAGGGGCCCCCAGACCACCTCCCAGTTGCGCTGCCCGGCGAAGCGGACGATCCAGTCCCTGGCCGTGATATGCAGGAAGCGCTCGCCGTCCCGCTGACGTCGCAGGTAGAGGGCCATGAGCCCCAGGCGGAGGCGGTCCATCAGGGACACGGGCGTGAAGCGCAGGAGGTCTACGGGGGTCACGAAGTCGTACAGCCGGCCCTGGTAGAAGATACCCACTTTAGAGTCCCGCCAGACCAGCCGCGGCCCCAGGCCCAGCTCCTGGACCAGGGCGATGAAATCGCTGTCGGTGGTGAAGATGTGGTGGTAGAAGCACTCCAGGCGGCCGCCCCCCACCTCAAAGGTGCGCACCAGGCCGCCCCAGTAGGGGCTCGCCTCGTAGACGTGGACATCGTAGCCCCGCTGGAGGAGCCGGTAGGCCGCCGTGAGGCCGGCCACCCCCCCGCCGATGATGGCCACGCGCCTTCGCTCCCGGCTCATTCCGCCGTCTCCACCGCTGCCGGCACCCTCTCCTTACGGAAGAGCTGCCCCAGGGGCAGGTTCATCCCCCACAGGAAGAGGAGCCCCGCCGCGATGACGGGCACCAGCAGCAGTCCGTGCAGGGCCACTGCATAGGCGGAGGCGGTGGCCGAGCCCACGCCGGCCGCCACCAGCACCCGCCGCGACGCCCACTCGAAGGGGCCGACTCCTCCCGCCGTGGAGGGGATGATGATGGCCAGGTTGGCCGCCCCGGCCAGCACCAGGTACACGGCGAAGGGCTCCCCCACCTGGAAGGCCCTCCCCACCAGGTAGTACATGGCCCCCTCCAGCAGCCAGGCGACGCCGCTGACCAGCGCCACCGCCCCCAGGACGAGAGGCGAGCGAAGCGCCGCCAGGCCCTCCACGAACGAGGCCAGATAATCGGCGGCGCGGGCCTGCCAGCGCTCCGGCAGGAGCCTCAGGGGGTGGGCCAGCAGCCGCGTCCCCCACTCCGTGGCCGTCAGCCAGAGGCCCAGCAGAAAGGCGGCCACCAGGAGGCCGGCGGCGGCCACCGTCAGCAGCCGCAGGGAGCCCTGCAGCCCCACCAGCGCCCCGGCGAAGGCCAGCATGGCCACCAGCACCAGGCCGTCCAGCACCCGCTCCACGGCCACGGTGCCCAGCACCGCCATCTTGGGGAGCTGCTGGCGCTCCCCCAGTATGTACGTCCGCACCAGTTCCCCCAGGCGCACAGGCAGCAAGTTGTTGGCCATGTAGCCTATCATCACCACCGGGTACAGGGAGAAGGTGGATATGCGGGCCAGATGCCTCAGTAGATAGCCCCAGCGAAGGGCCCGGAACCAGGCGGCCACGAACCACAGGGCGACGGCGGCGACAGCCCAGCGATAGTCCCCCCGGGAGAGGACGTCCCACAGCTCACGGGGATGAGTGCTGGCGAAGAAGAGCCCCAGGAAGACGGCTGTCCCCAGGAGCCCCAGCCACACCTTGGCGTTGCGTCGTAGCCATGGCCCCACTACCCTTCCCCCCTTAGAGAACGCACAATGCCCAGTATAGGCGCCGGAGCGGATAGGCTCAAAAGGGTCGCCTCCCCCTCCTGCCAGCGGGTGCCCTGCGTCGCGCCCTCCCTGGGGAAGTAGGCCAGCAGGTCCACGGAGCCGCACCAGGGACAGCGGTCGTCCTGCCCCCGCTCGGCGGAGACGGGGGCCGGCGGCACGCGGTCCTTCATATAGCGCCACCAGTTGCCCCAGGTAGAGGGCTCGACCGCATCGCGCCCCAGGGCCACCAGCGACTGCCCCAGCCCTCCCTGCTCCAGCCGGCGGTAGACCTCGGGGAACCACCAGCGCAGAGGGAAGCGGTAGGGCGGATCGTAGCGCTCACGGTAGCGCTCCATGAGATGGTCCCTCTCCACCGCCACCACGACCACCGCCCCCGCCGGCGGCACGAACCCTTCGCCCAGCCGCTGGTAGCGCACGTCCCGATAGTCCCGCAGGTACCAGTGCCAGGGCCAGGCGTAGGAGGCATCGGTGACGTCGATGACGATGGGCAGGTCTCGGCCCAGGCCTGTCTGGCGGGCGTAGTCATCGATGCGTTCGACCACGTCCGGCAGCCAGGGCGAGGTCTGGGTGTAGACCAGCATCTCCCGGGGGACGTCCCCGTACCGGAAGGAGGCGACGATGCCCGTCCTCACGCTGAGGGCGAAGAGGGGCACCAGGGCCACCAGGGCCGCCGTCGCCAGCCCGCGTCGGAATGCCAGGGCCGCCAGGCTGCCCGCGCCCAGGGCCAGGAGCGCCAGCTTGGCAGTCGACCACTCCTCCGGCCCGAAGGCGGCCAGCAGGGCCATCCCTCCCCAGAGTAGCGCCACAGCCAGAGGCAGGAGGAGCCCCCGCAGGCTGGCCGCCGCCCGGGGCAGCAGCCTCCCCAGGGTGTGCCCCGCCAGCAGGGAGAGGGGCAGCGCCATATGGACCGATAGCCAGGGCATCTTCTCCCCCGTCAGCGAGTAGGCGAAGATGGCGCCGGCCAGCCAGAAGACCAGGAACCGCTCCCACATGCTCCCCTGCACGGCCAGGAAGAGGGCCAGGGCGCTCAGGGGAACCAGAAAGGCCAGTTGCCCCTGCCCGGGCGGCGGGCCGCCCCGGGCGGCGAAGAAGAGGAGCAGCCCCAGGACAGTCACGGCGGTGAGGAGCCAGGAGCGAGGCCCTCCCCGCAGGCAGTAATAGAGGAGGGCCGGGCCGGCCACCGCCAGGGCCAGGAACTCGTAGGCGGGCAGCAGCACCAGGTAGTAGAAGTCGGGCTGGGCACCACGGCGCACGTCGTGCTGGGCCAGCCAGTAGTCCACAGAGCCCCAGACGCCGGTGGCCAGCCCCGCCAGATTGGTGAAGAAGCTGGTGTAGAGGAGGATGTAGGGGGCCCAGAAGACCAGGGCCAGGGGCCACCACTGGCGACGCCAGGCCACACCCACCGCAGCCCCCGCCGCCAGCAGGGCCAGGGAGGTGGCCCACCCCAGCACCTGCTCCCGGGTGATGGCCCCCCAGGGCGATTCCCAGGCCACCTGGGCCAGGTCGCGGTCTCGCACGCTCAGCCAGGCCAGGGGCACCTGCACGGCCGCAGCGAAGAGGGGGAGGGAGAGCGTCCCCATCAGCACCAGCAGGTCGCCGGCGGGATGCCAGCGCACCAGGCCCAGCCGCTCCCGCCAGGGGCGCAGCAGAGGCCACAGGGCGGCCACGGCCCAGGCGCCCGCTACCAGGAGAGGTAGCCCCAGCACCCGCCATGGGGAGCGCTGTCCGTGGGCCGGCGTCACCTGCTCCCAGTAGACGAAGGCCAGCCAGAAGTCCAAGAACAGGAGGAAGATGGCCAGGTGCAGGAAGGTGTTCTCCATGGTGCTGAAGCTGAGGGAGAGGAGGAAGGCCAGGCCATAGAGGTAGCGGGGCCGGCCCTCGTCCAGGTAGCGCCAGAGGCAGACCACTATCCCCAGGGTGAGGAGGGCCACCAGGGCATCGTCCCGCGCGAAGCGACTGAAATAGAGCAGCACGGGCGAGAGGGCCAGGAGGAAGGACGTCGCCAGGGCCCCCGCCCGCCCCAGGTAGGGACGCAGGAGGACCGGCAGGGCCAGCAGGGCGACCCCCGCCAGGGCATAGGGCAGGCGGGCCGTGACATCGCTCACGCCGAAGAGGAAGTAAGAGAGGGCGGTCAGGAAGAACTTCAGGGGGCCGTGCATCATGGGCATGTGCTCGTAGACGCCGTCACGGTAGAGGAGCCAGGAGTAGAAGGCATGCAGGCTCTCGTCATGGTGGAGGGCCCGCGAGCCCAGGTCCCATAGGCGCAGCCCGGCCCCCAGTGCCACAGCCGCCAGGTAGCCCGCCCCCTCCCAGGAGAGGCGGACTGGCCTCGCCAGTGCCTCCTCCAGGGAGACGCCGAAGGCCCGGCCGGCGGGCGCTGTCCTCTCCCTCATGGCGACCGCTGGAAGAGCTGGACCTCAACCCTGTTCGGAGGGCCGTAGGGCTGACGGTGGACCAGCCAGCGCCACAGCCCCCTCAAAGTCCAGGCGGGGGGATGCCAGTCCTCGGCTATCGTCATCGGCGCTCCTCGAGGCTGGAAGCCGCGGGGCGGCGGCACTCCCGCTCTATCTATGTAAACGGTCGAGCGCTGGGGAGGGTCACCCAGGGCCAGGGGCAGCCCACGCAGGTGCCAGCCCAGGGCCGGCGCCACCTCCCTTGCCAGGGCCACCGGCGCCCCGTCGCCAGGGCGGGATGAGAGCTCGCGCGCCAGCCCCTGGAGGGCAGGCGTGGGCCGCGGCCCCAGGGCGAACTCGCTCCCCGCTCCGAAGGCCACCGCCCAGGCCGAATGGAGGGCGAAGAGGAGCCCTCCCGCCGCCCCTGCTAGCCCCAGGCCAGCGAGGGCGCTCCCGCCCGTCCGCTCCCTCGCCGTCCAGGTGAGGGCCAGCAGACCCAGCGCTCCTGCGGCCACCGCCCACGGCCCCAGGGCGGCGGAGGCCCCGGCCGCCCAGCGGGACAGCGCCACCCCACCGAAGACGAGGTAGACAGCCACCAGGCCCGCCAGAGCCCAGGCCGCGCCCCCGCCAGCGGCCAGGGCCTCCAGGAGCCGCCACAGGACCCAGCCCCCCAGCAGGGCCAGGGGCAGGAGCAGGGCCGGGGCATCGCCCGACTCTGCCCGCCCGCTCAGGGCCAGCACCAGCAGCCCCGTGAGCGCCCAGACCAGGAGGAAACGCTGCAGCGGGCGGAGGGCGCCTCCCCCTTTCCCTGCCCAGGCGGCCAGCAGAGCCAGCGCACCCCCCAGCCCGGCGGCGCACAAAGGCCAATCATAACCCAAAAAGAGCCATCGGGGGGCTGTGCCCGGGCCCTCTGCGGAGAGAAGAGAGGCCAGCAGGTGGAGACCGGGCAGGGCCAGGCTGGGGCCGCCCAGCCAGGACCCGACCATCGTCAGCGCCAGGGCGAGGAGGAAGGCCAGGACGGCCAGCGTCGTCGTCCCGGGCGAGGCGACGAGGCCGGCCAGCGCCCGTCGCAGCTCCGGCGCGCCTCGCCAGCAGCCCTCCAGGGCCAGGAAGGCGCCCAGCGCCAGCAGCGTCGTCACCGCCACGGCATCGGCGCCCAGGGCGAGGCCGGTCAGGAGGGCCAGGGGCAGCAGCGCTCGGCGTCGGCCCCGCAGCCAGGCGAAGAAGGAGACCAGGAGCAGGAGAGAGAGCAACGCCCCCAGGCTGCCGGGGAGGGCAGAGCGGGCGCTGGCCACCGCCAGGGGCGAGAGGGCCAGAAGGGCGGCTGCCAGGAGGGCTGGCCCGCGGCCCAGCTCCCGACCCAGGAGATAGAGGGCGGGGACCGCGGCCGTCCCGGCCAGGGCGGGGACGAGGCGGGCCGCGCCATCGCCATCGGCGCCGGCGCGGAAGAGAACGGCCATGAGGTCACCCGTCAGGCCCAGGGGGCCGTCCAGGGGGGCCAGGCCCCGGGCGGCCAGCCAGGCGGAGAAGGCGTAGGCCCCCTCGCTCAGGTGGAGCGGGCCGCGGCCCAGGTCTGCCAGACGAAGGCCGGCCGCCCCCGCGCTGACCGCCAGGAGGGCGAGGGACGCCAGGTGGGGCGGGGACAGGGCCCTCGGGCCGCCGGGGAGCGGAGGGCGGGCCGAGGGGGCGGGCCGCCGGGGGATGGCCCGCGGTCGGGCTCCGGGAAAGGACGTCACCGAGCGAAGAGCGAGGTCACGAACTCCTGCGGGTCGAAGACCTCCAGGTCGTCGGCGCCCTCGCCGGTGCCGATGAACAGCACCGGCAGCCCCAGCTCGTGAGCGATGGCGAAGACGATGCCTCCCTTGGCCGTGCCGTCCAGCTTGGCCAGGAGGACGCCGGTCACTCCCACCGCCTCAGTGAAATAGCGGGCCTGCTGGAGGGCGTTCTGGCCGGTGGTAGCGTCCAGCACCAGCAGCACCTCGTGGGGCGCCTCGGGGATGCGACGCTGGATGACGCGGTGCACCTTCCGCAGCTCCTCCATCAGGTTCGTCTTGGTGTGGAGGCGGCCCGCCGTATCAATGATGACCAGATCGGCGCCGCGGCTCTCGGCGGCGGCCAGGGCATCGTAGACCACGGCCGCCGGGTCGGCCCCCTGCTGATGGGCCACCACATCGGCACCCACCCGCTGGCCCCACTCCCGCAACTGGTCGATGGCGGCCGCCCGGAAGGTGTCGCCGGCCGCCAGGAGGACGCGCATCCCCTGGGAGCGGTAGGCGTGGGCCAGCTTGCCTATGCTGGTGGTCTTCCCGGTGCCGTTGACTCCCACCACCAGCACCACCGCCGGCCGGGGCCAGGGGCCTTCTCTCCCCCAGAGCTGGCCCCGCCGGCCGTCCACCTGGAGGAGGGCCACCAGCTCTCGTTGCAGGGCCGTCAGGGCACCCTGGGGGTCGCGTATGCCCTCGCGTCTCACCCGCTCTCTCAGCCGCTCCAGGAGGCGCATGGTGGTGGCCACGCCCACGTCCGCCGCCAGGAGGGTCTCCTCCAGCTCCTCCCACACCGGCTCGTCCAGGCCGCGCTGAAAGAGCCCACCGATGCGGGAGAACCAGGTCCGCTGCGTCCGCTCTACCGCTTCCTGGGTGCGACGTCCTCGTCCGAACAGGCCCAACATCTCTCCGGGGAGAGGATATCAGGGGCCGGTGGGAGGGTCAAAGGCCAGGGCCAGCGGGCTTGACGGGGGCGGCCTCCGGCTGCCATACTGCGCCATGTCCATGAAGGTGCCCGACCTGGCAGCCGTGGAGAACACGCCTTGAGGGCCATCGCTCAGGTGGCGGCCCTCGCCGCCGTCCTAGCCCTCCTCCTCTCCTCCCCCAAGGCATCCCTGGCCGCCGGGGAGGAGAACCCCTACCCACCGGGCGGCATCGGCTACGACCTCTCCTGGCCCCAGTGCGACGACACCCTGGACGCCCTCTCCTTCGACTTCGCCATCATCGGGGTGACGGGAGGGCGCGCCTTCACCCAGAACCCCTGCCTGGGCGCCCTCTTCCGGTGGGCCAGCTCCGCCCCCACGGCCCCCTCCCTCTACATGAACCTGAACTATCCGGCGGGCTCCACCGCCACCAATGGCCTGAGGGGGCCCATGGGGGAGTGCCGTCGCAGCGACAAGGCCTGTCAGGCCTACAACTACGGCTACAACGCCGCCCAATACGCCCTCGCCTATGCCGCTTCTCAGGGAGCCTCGGCCCGGGTGTGGTGGCTGGACATCGAGACCACCAACACCTGGTCCAAGCGGACGGAGCTGAACGCTCTGGTCATCCAGGGGGCCATCGACTACCTGCAGGAGCAGGGGCGCACGGTGGGCATCTATTCCACTCGCCGGCAGTGGGGGATCATCGCCGGCGATTTCAGCCCCGGCCTGCCCATCTGGGTGGCGGGAGCGGGCGACCTCCAGGGCGCCCAGGCCCGCTGCGCCGACCCTACCTACTGGTTCGCCGGGGGGACGCCCTGGCTGGTCCAGTTTCCCCTGAACGGCTACGGTGGGGACTACGCCTGCCACACCGGCTAGGCCCCAGCCCTGCGTCCAGCGAACAGGCAGTCAGGGGAAGACACGCTGCAGGAAGCGGCGCGCCCGGGCTTTTCGCCCCGGCGGAGACCAACGAGGGCTGGTCCATGCGGCAGGTGTCTGGCCGGCTGCCCTCGCCTATAATCAGCGCTAGGACGGACAGCGGAGGGGACCCATGACCTTTTCCATATTCGATCTCCTCTGGATCTTCTTCATCCTGGCCGCCCTCCAGCCCGCCATACAGCGCCGCCTCCTCATGGCGCAGCGGATGCGCCTCATCCGGGAGATAGAGCGGCAGCGGGGGAGCCGCCTCATCACCCTCATCCATCGTCAGGAGACCATGAGCCTGCTGGGCTTCCCCATAGTGCGCTACATAGACATGGACGACTCGGAGCAGGTGCTGCGGGCCATCAAGATGACGGACCCCCAGGTGCCCATAGACCTGGTCCTCCACACGCCCGGGGGCCTGGTGCTGGCAGCGGAGCAGATAGCCTACTCGCTCAAGAGGCGGCCCGGAAAGGTCACCGTCTTCGTCCCCCACTACGCCATGAGCGGCGGCACCCTCATCGCCCTGGCCGCCGACGAGATAGTGATGGACGAGAACGCTGTCCTGGGCCCCGTGGACCCCCAGGTGGGCCAGTATCCGGCCGCCTCTATCCTGCAGGTAGTCTCCCAGAAGGAGACCAACGAGCTGGACGACCAGACCCTCATCCTGGCTGACATCTCCCGCAAGGCGCTCCGCCAGATGCGGGAGACCGTGGCCGACCTGCTGACCGAGCGCTTAGCGCCAGAGGAGGCGGAGCGAGTGGCAGACCTCCTCACCAGCGGCACCTGGACCCATGACTACCCCATCACCGTGGACCAGGCGCGCCAGTTGAACCTGAACGTCAGCACCGATATGCCCACCGAGATCTACCGCCTCATGGACCTCTACCCCCAGGCGGGGGCAGGACGGCCCTCCGTGGAGTATGTGCCGGTCCCCTACCGGCCGCCTCAGCCGCCGACCCGCCGCCCCGTGGGAGGCGACCGCGGCTAGGCCTCGGCGGCCGCCACCTCGCTCAGGCGCAGGGAGATGACGCGCGAAGCGCCGTCCGGCCCCATGGATATGCCGTAGACGGCGTCGGCGGCCTCGATGGTGCGGCGGTTGTGGGTGATGACGATGAACTGGGTCTGGGAGGCCAGCTCCCGCAGGCCGGCGGCGAAGCGGCCCACGTTGGCCTCGTCCAGCATGGCATCGGCCTCGTCCAGGACGCAGAAGGGCCAGGGATTGGCCTCCAGCAGGGCGAAGAGGTAGGCCATGGCCGTCAGGGAGCGCTCCCCACCCGAGAGCTGGTTCAGAGTGCGCACCCGCTTCCCGGGCGGGCGGGCCACCATCTCCACCCCTGGCTCCTCCCCCTCCGTGAGGACGAGCCGCGCCTCGCCCCCGGGCATGAAGGAGCGGAAGTAGCGGCTGAAGCCCTCGCTCACCGTCTGGAAGGTGGCCCGGAAGCGCTGGCGCAGGAACTCCTCCAGCGTCTCCATCGCCCGGCCGATGACGGCCGCCGCCCCCTCCAGGTCCGCCATCTGGCTGCGGAAGCCGTCGTGGCGCTCCCGCAGCTCCCCATACTCCGCCTCCGCCTCGGGGTTGACGGAGCCCAGGCGCCGTAGCTGGCCCCGCAGCCGCTCTATCCGCTGCTCCAGGGCGGCCAGCTCCTCTTCGTTCACCTGACCGGGCTGGCCATCGTCCAGGGGAAGGGCGGGCAGATCCACCTGGAGCCCCTCCTCCTGGAGGCGCTGGCGCAGGGACGCTGCCTCTGCCTCCAGGTGGCGCACCTCGGCCCCTGCCTCCGCCAGGCGCCGCTCGGCCTGGATGAGAGTCTCCTGCACGGACATGAGCCGGGCCCGCAGCTCCCGCTCCCTGGCCTCCGCCTGGGCCAGCGCCTCCCCCGGCGGGGCCTGGGCGGTGGCCGCCTCCAGCTCTCGTCGCAGCCCCTCCAGGCGGCGCCCGTCCGCCTCCAGGGCGGCGGCGATGGCGGCCATCTCCTGCTCCAGATGGCGAAGCTGCCCCTCCTTGGCCCGCGTCCGTTCCTCCATACGGGCGAGCTGCTGACGTCGGCGCTGGCGTTCCTCCTCCAGTGCGGCCAGCTCCCGCTCCAGGCCGGCCAGGCGAGCGCTGGCGGCAGCGACGGCCGCCAGCGCCTCCTGCCGACGCGGCCCCATCAGCTCCTGGGCCCGTTGCATCTGGAGCGCCAGCCCTTCCGCCTCCGCCGCCTCCTCCAGCAGGGCCTTGCTCCTCTCCTCCAGATCCCGGGCCTCCCCCAGCGCCTCCTGGTCCTCCTCCCGCAGGCGAGCGAGGGAGGATACGAGGCCCCGCATCTCGCCCCGCATCTGGGCCAGCCGTTGGCGTCGTCGCGTCGTCTCCTCACCGAGGCGTTGCCGCTGTCGGGTCAGGGCGGCCAGCTCCGCCCGCAGGCCGGCCAGGGCCTCTTCCCGCTCCCGCGCTTCCCCCTGGAGGCGCTCCAGCTCCCGCTGACCCACCTCCAGGAGGGCCGATAAGCGCTGTACCTCCTGGGTTAGCCCCTCTCTGTCCCAGTCCGCTCGCAGGGGGAAGGGGCGGTTGGAGCGGGGCTGGCCAGCGGATATGGCCCCCCAGGGATGGAAGACAATGCCATCCAGGGTGACCACCGTGCCCAAGCCGCGCCGGGCCACCCGCTGCGCCACCTCCAGGTCTTTGACGACGATGACCCGGCCCAGGAGGGCATCCACCACCGGGCGATAGCGGGGATCGCACCTGACCAGCCGGGCGGCCACCCCTATGATGCCCTTCTCTTTGAGGACGCTCAGAGGATAGGCGGGCCGCAGCCCCTGCAGGGGGACCACGTAGGTGCGGGGCATCCCCTGCCCGGCGATGGCGCCCGCCCCGGCCACCGCGTCCTGATAGGTGGGGACGAGGACGGCCTCCAGGCACTCGCCCAGGGCAGCCTCTATGGCCCTGGCCAGCCCCGGGGGCACCTGCAGCACCCGATACAGGAGAGCCTCCAGACCCGGGACGAGGACGCCCTCCTCCGGCTGGGCGCCCTCCGGGTAGAGGCGTCGCTCCACCTCCTGCAGGAACTGGAGACGGGAGCGCAGCTCCTCCAGGCGCGCCCGGCGGGACTGCTGGTTGGCTTGCACCTGCGCCTGGTTGGCCCGCACCTGGGCCGCTTCCCGCTCCAGTGTCTGGACCCTCTGGGCCAGGGCCTCCGCCTGGGCCTGGAGGACGGAGTCCTCCTCCCGCAGGCCCCGCAGCTCCTGTACGGTCTGGGCCATCTGGCGGACGAGCTGGCGGCGGCGTCCCTCCTCGGCGGCCAGGCGGCGGTTGCCCTCCCCGTGGGAGGAGCGAAGGCGCTCGGCGCGGCGGGCAGCCTCGGCGGCGGCCGTCCGCAGCCGCTCCGCCCTCTCGCGGGCGGAGCGGAGGGAGGCCAGGAGCTCCTGCCACTCGCCCTCTACCTGCTGGAGGCGCTCCCGCTCCCGGGCCAGCTCCTGGGCCGCCTGGGCCATAGCCGCCCTCAGCTCCTCCTCCCGCCGGCGTCCCTCGTCCGGCGGAGCGGCGGCACGGCGCTCCTCCTGGAGGGCCGCCAGCTCTTCGGCCAGCTCCTCGCGGCGGCCCCGGAGCATGGCCAGGCGCTGCTGAGCGAGGGCGACGCGCTGCTCCTGCTGGTGGAGGGCCTCCCGCAGCCGCTGGAGGCGCTCGGCCGCCTCCCGGACGGCGGCCCGCAGGCGCGTTACCTCTCCCTCCACCGCCGCCAGCTCCCGACGATAGCCCTCGGCCTCGCCCCTGAGGCGGGCCTCGGTGGCCTCCGCCTCCTGAAGGGCCTCCCGGGCGAGGAGGAGACGCCCCTGGAGCTGTCGCCACTTCGCCCCGTACCAGGAACGGAGGGCCTCCTGCAGCTCCCGGGAGAGGCGGGCGTGCTCGGCCGCCCGACGGGCCTGTCGCTCCAACTGGGCGAGGCGAGGGGAGATCTCGTCCAGGAGCATCTGCAGCCGCTCCCGGGCCTCGCCTGCGGCGTCCAGGTGGGAGCGAGCGGCGTCCAGCCGCCAGCGGTAGCGCTGGACATCGGCCGCCTCCTCGATGAGCTGACGGCGCTCCGCCGGCCGCATCTGGAGGAAGGCCTCCACCGCCCCCTGCCCGATGAAGGCGTAGGAGGAGCCGCTGCCGGCGAAGCCCGTGGCCTCCAGCAACAGCTCCTGGACGTCCCGCAGGCGGACACGGCGACCGTTGATGAAGTAATCGCTCTCGCCGGTCCGGTAGGCGCGGCGGGCGATGATCACCTCGGAGGCGGCGAAGGGCAAGCCGCCGTCCTGGTCCTCCAGGACGATGGAGACCTCAGCCCGCTCGGCGGGCGGACGACGCTGCGAGCCGGCGAAGATGACCTCTTCCGTCTTGCGGGCCCGCAGCAGACGGGTGGACTGCTCCCCCAGCACCCAGCGCAGGGCCTCGGCGATGTTGGACTTGCCGGAGCCGTTGGGGCCGATGATAGCGGTGATGCCCGGCCCGAACTCGAAGACCGTCCGGCTGGCGAAGCTCTTGAAGCCGGCTATCTCCAGCCGCTTCAGATACATGGGCTAGCTGGCCGTGGAGAGGGCCTCCAGGGCCTGGCGAGCGGCCTCCAGCTCGGCCTGCTTCTTGCTCCTGCCCCGGCCACGTCCCAGCACCCTCTCGCCCAGCACTACCTCTACCGTGAAGGTCTTGGCGTGGTCAGGCCCCTCCGCCTCCACCACCCGGTAACGAGGCAACTGGTGCCAGCGTGACTGCACTACCCGCTGCAACTCCGATTTGCTGTCCACCACCGGCTCACCGGCCGCCAGCCGCTCCAGCTCCGGCCCCAGCAGCCGCAGCACCAACCGTCGCGCCGCCGGAAGGCCGCGGTCCAGGAAGACGGCGCCTATCACGGCCTCCAAGGCGCCCACCAGGTTGGAGGGCCGCCGCCGGCCGCCGGAGAGGGCCTCCCCCCGCCCCAGCACCAGGTACTCTCCCAGGGAGAGGCGTTCCGCCACTGCCGCCAGCGTATCCCAGCGCACCAGGTGGGCCCGCATCTGGCTCAGCTCTCCCTCCGTCCGGCCGGGGAAGAGGTGATAGAGGTGCTCGCTTATGACGAGGTTGAGGACAGCGTCCCCCAGGAACTCCAGGCGCTCGTTGTCTTCCAGCCCCTGGCCGCGGGCCTCGTTCACATAGGAGCGGTGGACGAGGGCCTGCTGCAGCAGCTCGGGACGCCGGAAGGAGAGCCTCGCCCGCTCCGCCAGCTCTCGCCAGTCCCGCGCTCGCTCCGTCATAGCTTAATCATAACGTCAATAAAAGCTCGCCGGTGGACGGAAAGGGCCGCCCGGACGCTCCTGGGGCGCCGTTCCCGACTAGGGGCCATCATATCTGTCCGGGCTGCCGCTGTCAAGCTGAGGAGGCTATAATGCAGGGCGCGTCGTGGAAAAGCCAAACTTGACAGTAAAATTATGGGCCCGTCTGGGCCCCGCACAGGGCCAGGCCCTCTCCCTCCTCCTGGCCCTGGCTCGTGAGCGTCGTCTCCCCCTCTATCTGGTAGGGGGCAGCGTGCGCGACCTCCTCCTGGGAAGCCCCACCCTGGACCTGGACCTGGTGGTGGAGGGGGACGCCCCCGCCCTGGCGCAGGCGGCAGCGGCTGCCCTGGAGGGGGCCCGCGCTACCGTCCACGGCGCCTTCGGCACCGCCACCGTCCTGGGCCCGGGCTACCGTCTGGACCTGGCCACCGCCCGGGCGGAGAGCTACCCGCGGCCGGGCGCCCTCCCTCGCGTGCGGCCCGCCGCCATCGAGGACGATCTGGGACGGCGGGACTTCACCGTCCACGCCATGGCCCTCGCCCTGAGCGGCGCCCGGGAGGGCCGGCTCCTGGACCCCCACGGTGGCCTGGCCGACCTGCGATCCGGTCTCCTACGCGTCCTCCACGAGGCCAGCTTCCAGGACGACGCCACCCGCATCCTGCGGGCCGCCCGCTACGCCGCCCGCTTCTCCTTCCACCTCGAGGCGAGGACGCTGGTCTGGATGGAGAGGGATACCCCCTACCTGGCCACCATCAGCGGGCCCCGGCTCCGCCACGAGCTGCTGCGCACCCTCGAGGAGGAGAGGCCAGCCGACGCCCTCGCCCTCCTGGAGGGGCTGGGCGCCCTTCGTCACATCTATCCCGCCCTCGCCTTCGATGACGGGATGGCCCGCGCCTTCGCCCTCGCCCCCTCCCTGGCCGGCGCCGAGGCCGGCCCGCCCCTGTACCTGGCCGTCCTGGCCGCCCGCCTGGCGGAGGGAGAGGCGGCCTCCCTGGCCCAGCGCCTCTCCCTGAACCGACGGGAGCGGGAGGCGGTGCTGGCCATGCCCCGCCTCCGCCGGGCGGCCCGGGGCCTGGCCGGGGACGCCTCCCCCAGCCAGGCGGTGCGGCTGCTGGAGCCCTTCCCCACGGCCTCCCTCTGGGCCTTCGCCCTCGTCGGCCCCGACGAGCTAGCCAGAGGGACTGTCCTGCGCTACCTTAGAGAGTGGCGCCAGGTGAGGCCGGCGCTGGGCGGCCGAGACCTCCTGCGATTGGGCGTGCCCCGGGGGCCCCGCATGGGCCAGCTCCTGGCCGCCCTCAGGGACGCCCGCCTGGAGGGACGTGTCCGCTCCCGGGAGGAGGAGATGGAGATGGTGCGGGCCCTGCTAGCGGCCGGCGAGGTAGAGAAGGCATGATGGGACTGGAGAAGCTGCCGAACGCCCCCTGCCACGTCTGCGGCGCCCCCCTGGGCAACGCCGACTATGCCGCCTGCAACGGCTGCGGTGGCCTCTTCCACTGGAGCTGGAGCGGCGCCCCCCCGGCAGACGACTGCGGCATCGCCTGGCTGGACGAGCAGTACCTGGTCCTGGAGTATGCCTGCAACGTCTGCCTGGGCAGGGCCGCCGGGCAGGAGCCGCCGGTGGGCCGCGGCCACTAGGTGAGGCCGTGCTCTGCCGTATCTGCCAGCAAGAGATCGCGACGGGAGAAGGGCTCCCCTGCTACCTCTGTGGCGGTCCCTTTCACTTCTCCCCCGACCGCGCCTGCGGCCGCGTCATGCCCAACCCCTATGCCTGCTGAGGGATGCTCTACCTCTGCGCCGTGTGCGCGGAGACCAGGGTGACTGGCGGGGCCAGCCAGACGACCCCCGCCGCCGGCGAAGAGGGCTAGCCCGCCCGGGCGAAGTCCTCCAGCAGGGCGGCCACCGCCTTGGCCCCCCGCAGAAAGTCCTCCACCCGTATGTTCTCGTCCGGGGCGTGAATGCGGGTGTCCGGGTAGCCGACGCCGAAGTCGATGGTGGGGAGGCCCAGGGTGCTGACGAAGGGGTAGAGGGGCCCCGTCCCCGCCATGGAGGGCACCACCACCGGCTCCTTCCCGTAGACCCGCCGCAGCGTCTCCCGCGCCATCTGGACGATGGGGTGGTCCACCGGCGTGCGGCCCGGCCGCTCGGCGCTGAGGAGCCGCACCTCGATGTCGCCGTAGCCCTCCCGCTCCAGGTGCCGCCTCAGCTTCTCCAGGATGTCCAGCGGGTCCTGGTCCGGCACCAGACGGAAGTCCATCTTGGCCAGTGCCTCCGCCGGCAGGACGGTCTTGGGCCCCGGGCCGGTGTAGCCGGAGAGGAGGCCGTCCACGGTGGCCGTGGGGTCGAAGATGTGGCGTCGGCGGGCCTCCCGGGGGGAGAGGCCAGCGACGAACTCACTGATGCCATAGCTGCGCAGCGTCTCCTCCTCCTCGTCGGGCATGGCATCCACCGCCGCCAGCTCCTGGGGCGTGGGCGGCCGCACCTGCTCGTAGAAGCCGTCGATGCGCACCCGCTCGTCTGGCCCCTTGATGGTGGCTAGGGCCCAGACCAGCCGCCAGGCGGCGTTGGGGAGCACCGTCCCCCAGGAGGAGTGGGCGTCGCGGTCTATGGTGCGGGCCGCCAGCTCCACGTAGAGGAGCCCCTTCACCCCCAGGGTGAGCTGAGGGCGGCCGTCCCAGGTGACGCCGCCCCCCTCCCAGAGGCAGGCATCGGCCTTGAGGAGCTCGCGGTGCTCGGCCACGAACTCCTCCATCTCCGGGCTGCCGATCTCCTCGTCCCCCTCGATGCAGAACTTGACGCTGCAGGGGAGCCCGCCTCGCACCTCTCGCCAGGCCCGTATGGCGTAGAGGCGGGCGATGATGTTCCCCTTGTTGTCGGAGACGCCGCGGCCGAAGAGCTTCCCCTCCCGCAGGGTGGGCTGGAAGGGGGGAGAGCTCCACAGCTCCAGGGGCTCCGGGGGCTGGACATCGTAGTGGTCATAGAAGAGGAGCGTGCGGGGCGAGTCCCCCGCCTGGTAGGCGTAGACCACGGGGTTGCCCTCCCGGGGCTTGGGCAGCACCTCCGCCTCGAAGCCCAGGGCGCGCAGGCGGGCGGCCACCCATTCCGCCGTCTCCTCTATGGCCTTGCCCTGAGCGCTCACGGTGGGCAGCCGGCACAGCTCCTGCAGCTCTCGCAGCGCCTCGCTCAGGTGGTCGTCCAGGTAACGAAAGAGGTCTTCCATGGCCTACCTCCTCAGAGCTCTCGCACCATGGGCATCGCCTGCCCCTGGGGAACGAGTGGCCGGTAACCTAATCTTAGCCAAAAATAAAAGGCCAGGCCCAGGTCCAGGGGCGCCAGCGCCTGGAAGGCCCGCGCCCCCTGGCGTTCCGCCTCCTCCTCCAGCCGTCGAACCGACTCGCTCCCCAGGCCATAGCCGCGGCGGGCCGGCTCGATGACGGCCAGGGTGAAGGTGCACCAGCCGACCCGGGGGCTCCCCAGGCGGTAGCCCACGACCCCTCGCAGCTCCTCCCCCTCCCAGACTCCCACCAGCATCTCCTCGCCGGCTGCGGCCAGCCCCGGGCACCAGGCCGCCAGTCGCTCCCGCTCCCCCGGGCCCAGGGGTCGCAACTCCACTCTGGAGACGCAGGCCGGAGACGCCATCCCTTCCCGCCTAGCCGGGGATGAGGTCGGTCACCGTCTCCTCGAAGGGGCGGAGCTGGCCCACGTTGAGGCCAGCGGCCGGATAGTAGCGGCCCGCTCTCAGGAGCGCCAGCATGTGCTCCTGGGACTCCAGCTCCTCCTCGAAGACGGTGACGAAGCAGCCCAGGCCGTTGGTGGAGTGGCAGTCGCTGGCGCCGATGCCCCGCTTGCCCAGGAGGCGGGCCACCGCCAGGGCAAAGGCGTTCTCCCGGGGCGTGCAGCCGCCGTTGGCCACCTCCACCTCGTCCACGAGCTGGAAGATGGGCAGCCGGGCGGCCGCCTCCGGCGTCAGCTCCACCGGGGGCCGACCGTCCCGCCGGTAGTGGACGGGGTCGAAGAAGTGGCGGAAGGGGTGGGCGGCGATCATGAAGCCCCCCACCTCGTCCACCACCCGGCGCAGCTCCGTCGCCTTGCGGATGCCCGGCACGTAACGGGTCAGCCCAACGACGATGATGTGGCCCAGGTCGGTGGAGACCTCCATGCCCCGGCTGACGAAGAGGCCTGAGCGGCGCCGGAACTCCTCCACCTCGTGGTCGTCCCAGGCGCGGTCGTGCTCTGTGATATTGACGCCCGTCAGCCCGATGCGGCGGGCCTCCTCGATGAGCTGTTCTGGCCGCAGGGAGGAGTCGGAGGCGCCGCGCACGGTGTGCACGTGCATGTCGACGATGGTGCCAGCCATGTCACTACGTAAGGTAAGTCATCGGCCCGTCTCTGTCCACGCCGGCGCCCCCTCAGGGCGCCGCCCGCGCCAGGTAGGGCAACCCCCAGCCGAAGGCGCCCACCCAGACGGCCACCGTGGCCACCAGCCACCAGGAGAGGCGCTGCCACACATAGAAGACCGCCCCCAGGAGCCCGCCGCCGAAGAGGAGCACCCCCAGGGTGAAGGCCCAGTTCGGGCTGCCCAGGCCAGCCCCTGGCAGATTATCCAGGGCGCCGCGGTAGAGCATCCCCAGGATGATGCCGATGAGAGGTCCCCAGGTGAAAAGGAGCAGGGAGAGGGGCACCGCCAGCATCACGGCGTTGATATTGGGCGCGATGGCCCGCGATAGGGTGGGCACCCGTTCGCGGGCCCGCACCAGCCCCAGGCTCAGGGGCCACACCAGCACCAGGGAGAGGCCATAGCCCAGCACCGCGCCGGAGAAGACCTCCGCCATCGTCCTACCCCTCCAGGGCCTCCGCCCGCCCCACCGTGTGGGTGACCAGCGCCTGGCCAGCCGGCAGCTCCAGCCGCAGGTGAACGGCCCGCGCCTCCTCCTCGCTGGTGGCGAGGGCGAAGAGGGCAGGCCCGCTACCCGCCAGGTGCACTCGCCTGGCCCCCGCCCGCAGCAGCGCCGCCCGGTAGAGGGCCAGGTCAGGGAAGAGGGCATAGGCTACGGCCTCGAAGGCGTTGTGCATGTAGTTCTCGTCCACCAGCCCCTGCTCGCCCAGCCGCTCCAGGAAGCGCTCGGTGAAGGAGCCATCGCTGTAGGTGGCGGGAGAGAGGGAGCCGTACATGCGGGCGGTCTTTCCAGGCAGAGTGAGCGGGGGCACCACCAGCACCAGCCACACCCTGGGGGCATCCGGCAGCGGGGAGACCCGCTCGCCGCGGCCGCTGGCCAGCGCCGTCCCCCCGTGGAGGAAGAAGGGGACATCGGAGCCCAGCCCGGCCGCTCGCTCCAGCAGCTCCGCCTCGGAGAGGGGGAGCGAGAGGAGGCGACGGAGGGCCCGCAGGGTGGCGGCGGCGTCGGAGCTGCCGCCGCCCAGCCCCACCCCTGGCGGTATGCGCTTGCGCAGGACGATGCTCAGGCCCCCCTCCTGCCCCAGGCAGCGGGCGGCCCGCAGGACGAGGTCGTCCTCCCTGGCCTCGTGGGGGCCCTCGCAGCGCAGGGACAGCCCCTGGCCGGGCGAGAACTCCAGCTCGTCCCACAGGGCGATGGTCTGGAGGACGGTCCGAACCTCGTGGTAGCCGTCCGGCCGGCGGCCCAGCACCTCCAGCGTCCAGTTGATCTTGGCCGGCGCCTTCGCTCGCATCCCTGTCACACCAGGCCCTGTGCGGCCGCCGCCCTGTAGAGACGGAGCCACTCGTGGAGCGTCAGCTCGCCGGGGCGGCGTGCGGGCTCCAGCCCCGCCGCCACCAGGAGAGCCTCCGCCCTCGCCGGCGGAAGCCTCAGGCCCAGGGCCAGCGAGTTGCGGAGCTGCTTGCGGGGCGCGGCGAACCCTCCCTGGACGAAGCGCAGGAAGGCGTCCAGCTCCCCCTCCGGCAGGAGGGGACGCTCCCGGACCTCCAGCCGCAGCACGGCCGAGCGCACTTGCGGCGGGGGAGAGAAGGCCCGCGGCGGCACCGTGAACAGGAGCCGCGGCTCGGCCAGGCATTGCATCTCCACGCTGAGATAGGTCATGCCCCCTGCCCCGGCGACGATGCTGCGCGCCACCTCCTCCTGCAGCATCACCAGCAACCAGCGGGGCCGCACCTCGTCCCGCAGGAAGTGACGCAGCACCGCCGTGCCGATGGCGTAGGGGAGGTTGCCCACCACCACATACGGCGGCGCGGCGTCCGCCCGCGCCAGGAGCTCCGCCGGCGGAAGGCTGAGGACGTCCCCCGCCACCACCGTCAGGTTGGTCGCCCGGGGGAAGCGCCCGCCCAGAGAGGCTGCCAGAGCCTCGTCCACCTCCACGGCGACGAGGCGGGTCGCCCGCGCCAGGAGAAGACGGGTCAGGTTGCCCGTCCCCGGGCCCACCTCTATGACCGTATCCTGAGGGGAGAAATCGGCCGCCCGGGCGATGCGGACCAGATAGCGCTGGTCGCGGAGCCAGTGCTGCCCCAGCGCCCGTCGCCGATGACGCAGGCCCATCACCGCCTTCGCGCACCCCCTAGGGACCATGATAGAGCCTTCGCATGTATGATGGACGATGTGCGGCGCCGGGTGCTACCGTCACGACGCCTCCAGGCCAGCATGAGGACGCCTCCCTTCCAGACCCGTAGAGGAGGAGACTCGCGATGAAGGAAAGACGCAAGTCCGCCAGGGAAGCCGGCGCGAATGAGGAATCTACCGAGGGGTTCACGGCCGAGGAGCGGGCCGCCATGCAGGAGCGCGCCCGTGAGATGAAGGCAGGGCGCCGACGCTCGCAAGCCGACGATGAGGCCGATGTGCTGGCCAAGATCGCCGAGATGCCCGAGCCGGACCGCACCATGGCCCAGCGGCTCCATGCCATCGTCAAGGCCACAGCGCCGTCCCTCTGGCCGCGGCTCTGGTATGGCATGCCCGCC
>VAPR01000368.1_pt1 | contig 30359 bp, 27 predicted proteins | sample 3380701 | NCBI WGS metagenome assembly VAPR01 (sample SAMN11536904, study PRJNA540576) | hot springs metagenome | isolation source: hot spring wet sediment | place: Spain: Lobios | collected 2014-01 | reverse complement strand
CTGAAGAGAGCACCATCCCCGTCAAAGCTCCACGGCCGGCCCTGCTCCACCAGCTCCAGCCGCGGCTCGTCGTCGCGGTACAGTTTTGCCGATCAGCGCAACGGCAATTTCCCGAGCACACCGGGCGGCATTGGCGGTCCATCTACCTTCCGGCAAAATGAAGTCCGGAGCCAATCGCTCATGGCGAATCTGACTTCATTGATCGGGCCGTCGTTGGTCAACCAAGGGTTCTTCCAGTTCTCTCGGAAGTCCTTCACCAACATGCCTCTGTCATTCGAGCCGAATCTGGAATTACCCAACCTGGCGGATTTTGGCAAGCACATTGGGCCCGCCGATTTTTATCGTGAGAACCGCTATCAGTTCAGCGATACATTCAGTTTCGTATCCAGGAACCACGAGGTCAAGGTGGGCTTCACCTTCGATCACATTCGCGACGATCTGCTCTGGTCGCTCACCATCCCTGGGCTTGCGATCTTCACCCCGGAGAGCTTCTTTGGCCTGCCGCCCTTTGGTCGGACCGTGCCCGTGTTTTTCGCCGTGGGCATTGTCCGGGGTGAGCCCCTCCCCACACGTGATCCCAGTCGGCTCTTTCCTAACCCAACTTATGAGAAGAACGCGCGGACACGATATAACCACGAAATCTATGAGTTCTTCGCGCAGGATCAATGGCGGTATCGCCAACTGACGCTCACCTATGGCGTGCGCTATTACCTGGAAACAGTCGCCAACTTTGGCCTGGATACGGATCGAAACAATCTCCAGCCCCGCGTCGGATTGGCCTATGGTTTTGCCAACGGCAAGGGAGTCATTCGCGCGGGGGCCGGTGTCTTCGTAGGGCCGCACATGTGGTCTCGCCTTGTGAACCAGCTGACCTGTGTCGGTGGAGGAGCGGATATCATCGCCCTCTTTGATGTCCCGAGGGCGAGTTTCTTCAGCCCTGCCTCCACCCCATGCGTGACCGTCAACGTTATCCCCGGACCATTCACCTCAGGCCCTGCCTTCCAACGCTTCGTCCGACAGAATCAGTTCCCCACGGGACAGCTCGCTTATAACGCATTCACGAATTTGGTGAGGGATATGGTGAATCCCTACGCCGTTCAATGGAGCTTGCAGGTCCAGTATGAGCTCCCTGGTGGCCTGAGTACAGGCATTGGGTATCTGGGGGTTCGCGGACTCAAGGTCCCCAGCTCGGGGATTCAGCTCAATGCTCAGCGGGTGGGGATGACACCGTATGGGAAAGCCCTCTATCAGCCGAAATCTCCGCTGGTGGGGATCGTTCATCTCTCTTTCCCGGGGGTGGATTCTTCCTACCACGGTGGGTTCCTCACCGTGACCAAGCGGATGAGCCATAACATCAGCTTCAACCTCAACTACACGTTCTCGAAGACGCTGGATTACCCGACCGGATATACATTCCGCGATCTCTTCCAGGACCCACAGAACGCCCGCCTGGATTGGGGGCTTTCTAATCAGCATGTGGGGCAGCGGTTTGTGATGAGCGTGTTGGGGGAGGGGCCCCGGCGGTGGTGGTGGACGCGGGGGTTCAAGTTGGGGGTGATTGCGACGGTGCAGAGTCCGCGGTACGCGTCGGTTTTCACGGGGTTCGATGCGAATGGGGATTTGGAGTGGGGGCCGGATCGGGTGGGGGCCATTGGGCGGAACACGTATCGAGGGGATCGCTTTGCGCAGGTGGATGTGCGGGTGTCGCGTCGTGTGGCGGTCGGGGAGCGGGTGGTCGTGGAACCGCTGATCGAATTCTTCAACCTCTTCAACCGGGTGAATGTGACCGAGGTGAACACCGTCTATGGGGCTGCGGAGTTCATCGGACCTGTGCCCCGGCGGTTCCGAGATGGTGTGAGAGGAGCTGTTCCCAGCTTCGGTGAGCCTGCCGTCACCGGTCCTGCTCGACAGGTGCAGGTTGCTTTGCGAATCACCTTCTGAGGAGATCGCCATGCAGCCGACGGAGTTGAAGACCGATGTTCTGGTCATTGGAGGTGGGATCGGGGGCTGCCGCGCCGCTTTACGAGCCCTCGAGAAGGGATGCGACGTCATCCTGACGGAGAAGGCTGTGATTGGGCGGGCCGGCCCTATGACCTTCGTCCATAGTCAGTTTGCTCCCTGGCGCCTGACCGATGATGAGAAACTGCGCTGGATGCGAGAGTTCGTCGAAGCCTCCAACTATCTGGCCGATCAGGAATGGCTCGATGTTCTCTTGACTGAAGCGCCAGATCGAATTGAGGAGCTGGTCCAGTTAGGCGTCCCTTATGAGCGGGATGCCGAGGGAAAGCTCAAATACACGACGAGCCGAGGCCATAAGGTCGGTAAGACGATCAACGTGGATGGCAAGATCGTTATGGAGATCTTGCGCCGCGAACTTCGGCGTCGTGGGGTGACGGTCCTGGAGAAGGTCATGATGACTGATCTGCTGACCTCCGATGGCCAGTATCCCACGGGTGGGGAAGTCATCGGAGCGGTGGGATTTCATATCCGCACGGGGGAACCGCTCGTCATTCGGGCGAAAGCTGTGATCCTCAACACGGGTCCTCTTTATCCGAAGATTCACTTCTCCTACGTGGATGGGGTCACGGGCGAGGGGCATCGCATGGCCTTCCATGCGGGGGCTGAGTTGGCGGGCATGGAATTCACCCAATATGCCTCATGGAGTTATTGGGAGGATAAATTCTCCACGCCGGGGCAGGCGAAGATCCAGGGGATCGGTGCCAAGTTCATCAACGCCCAGGGTGAAGAGTTCATGTGGCGGTACGATCCCGAGTGGGGGAATCTCTCCAGCCTCTATCGGGTGGCGCGCGGGATCATCACTGAGAATATGGAGGGCCGGGGACCCTGCTATGTTGACTTCCGCCATTGCGCGGAGGAGGACATTGAGATGCTCCTGCGTGTTGTTCCCACTCTCGCCCTGGCCTTGAAGGAGTTCGATATTGATATCCGGACTCGACCACTCAAGACGACTCCCTTCATGGCCATCGGCATGGGGACAAGTGGGGGGGTGCGCGTTGATACTTGGTCGCGGACGACTGTCCCTGGCCTCTATGCCGTTGGAACCGTCACATGCCTGCCCGTCATCATGTCCGGGAACTCTGGAAGCGGTCATTCCACGTTCTCAAATGTCGGGGGCTATCGAGCGGGGGAGGACGCCGCGCGATGGGCGAAGCGGACCCGGCGGATGCCGAAGCCTGTATCCTCTCAGCTTCGGGACATCCTGGCCGGGATCTTCGCTCCTCTCACGCGGCGGGGTCCTATCCGACCTTCCGACGTGTGGGCCGCCATCGGAGAGGTCACGTGCGAGACGTCCTTCGCCCTCTTCAAAGATGCGAAGCGGATTGCACAGACGCGAGGTGCCATCCGCGCCATTTGCGAACAGCTCTTGCCGCGCATGAGCGCTCCAGATCCCCACGAGCTCACTAAGGCCCTCGAAGCCCGGAGCTACGTGGAGATGGTCGAGTTATGCTGCCTCGCTTATGATGTCCGGCAGGAGAGCCGAGGCGAGCACTTCCGCGCGGACTTCCCTTATCGAGACGACGTTCAGTGGTTGCGATGGGTCGTCTTGCGGAAGGGGGGCAATGGAGAGGTCACCGTTTCAACCCCACCGGTCCCCTTCGACCGCTATCCTCTTCGCCCGGAGAAGAGAGAGCGTATCCCCAGCCCATTCCCCATTCCGAGATCCTGAGGGACTTATGGCTATCGAACGCATTGATTTCGATCTCTGCGATGGATGCTGGGTGTGCGTGGAGAGCTGCCCGGCAGACGTCCTCCGCATGGCTCAAGTGGGAGAGGCGTGGGAGACCACGGGATGGAAGGCGGTCATCGCCTATCCTCAGGATTGTCATGGGTGCAAGCTCTGCGTCCAGGATTGTCACGTCGATGCTATCACCGTCTCTCAATTCGTCCCTCTCCCGAAACCCTTTCAGCCCCATCGAGGGATCTCTCTGCCCATTCTTCAAAGAATCCTTGGAAAGGAGGGCGTATGAGAAGCGTTTCATGGTGGGACCAAGCCATCGCTGCCCTTCAACGGGGGGAACTGCGATGCATCTTTGATGACCTCCCCGTCGGTGTCCCTGCGGATCAATTCCTCGCACGGTTGGAGGAGCGGCTGGACGCCATCATGAGCGAAGGGGTGAGCCGCATCCTCGGGGCCGTGCCCTTTGAGAATCTCCAGGTGCAGTTGAACATCTGTTACTTCAACGCCTGGGGAGAGATTCGATCTGTCGATACCTTCGCTCAGCAGGTCATTCGTCTCGGCTCTCACCATCCGGATCTGAAACATGTCGTCGTCCGGCAGATGGAGGATGAGATGCGCCACTTCAAGCTCTATGATGCCGTAGCCATGCGCATGGGGGGGCGGCCTGTGCTAGAGACGTCACCTCAGGAGAAGGCTGGCTCTTTGTATCGGATGTTCGCCTATTGCGATTCGGAGTGTTCTGAGGATGTGCGCGAACAGATCTTCAGTTGCCAGTTCGTGGACGAGCGCTTCCCGCTACACCTGTTCTCTCAGCTGAAGGAACGTCCCGGATTGCATCCGGAGTTTCGACAGGCCTTGGAGAAGATCGTCCCCGATGAAGTCTTTCACGTGCGTGGGGTGGGGCGAATGGCCGCCGAGTTGCTGGCTGCTGAGGGAGAAGCGACGCAGCGGCGAATGCTCGATCTCGCCGCGCGAATCTTGCCCTATACCTTGGCTGATAAGTCGGGAGAATTCTTGCGGGGTATCTGATGGACCTCCAGCTGCGTGAGAAGGTCGCTGTCGTCACCGCCGCCAGTCAAGGGATCGGGCGAGCGGTCGCCGAGGCTCTCGCGCGGGAGGGGGCTCGCGTCGCGATCTGCGCTCGCGATGAGCAGCGTCTGCGGCAGACGGCTGAGCAGATTTGCCAGCAGACAGGGAGTCCCGTCTTCGCCCATGCGGCGGATCTGACCCGCGCCGACGACATCGTCCGCTTCCTGGAAGCCGTTCGCGCTCAGTGGGGACACCTTCATATTCTCGTCATCAATGTCCCCCCTCCTCGCGCGGGACGATTCGCTGATCTCTCAGATCAAGACTGGTGGCTCGGATACGAGCAGATCCTCCTGGCGCCTATCCGGCTCATTCGCGCCGCTCTTCCCCTGATGAAGGGGACCGGGTACGGACGCATCATCTTCCTCTCCTCGCGCTCGGTGAAGCAGCCGATGGAGAATCTCCTCTTGTCGAATGTCTTGAGAACCGGGGCTATCGCTCTGGCAAAGTGTCTCGCCGATGAGCTGGCTCGCGAGGAGATTCTCGTGACCAGCGTCCTCTCCGGACCTATTTGGACGCAGCGAAGCGAGCGACTGGTTCAGGAGGAGGCGCGGCGTTCGAATCGGACGCCAGAGGAAGTCGTGAGGGCCATCGGGCAGCTCGTCCCCTTGGGACGCTATGGGCGCCCTGAGGAGGTTGCTGATGTGGTCGCCTTTCTCGCCTCTCCCCGGGCGAGCTATATCACGGGAGCTGCGATCCAGGTTGATGGTGGGCTTGTGCGCTTCATCTTTTAATGCAAGCCGACAGAGAGCCGCTATCTCGTTCACGGAAGGAGAGATCTTATGGGATGGTTAGAGAATAAGGTCGCTTTGGTCACCGGAGGGGGATCGGGGATCGGTCGAGGGGTCGTTGAAGCTTTTCGCCATGAGGGCGCTCGCGTCGGCGTCCTGGAACGGAACGCTGACAAGGTGCGCGATCTCCAGCAACTCGGTCCCGAAGTTCTCCCCATTTGGGGAGATGCCACCTCCTTGGCAGATAACGAGCGCGCCGTTTCTGAAACTGTTCGAGCCTTTGGGCGGTTGGACATCCTCGTTTGTTGCGTCGGGATCTTCGATTACTTCACCTCACTGCGCGACCTCCCCGGGGAGAAGCTCAGCGAGAGCTTCGATGAACTCTTCGCCGTTAACGTGAAGAGTTATCTGCTGAGTGCTAAGGCCGCCTTGCCGGAGCTCCTCAAGAGCGAGGGGAATATCATCTTCACCATCTCAAATGCTGGGTTCTATCCGGCTGGAGGGGGACCATTGTACACGGCGTCCAAGTTCGCCGTGCGAGGTCTCGTCCTTCAACTAGCTTATGAGCTGGCGCCGAAGATTCGGGTCAATGGCGTAGCGCCCGGAGGGACGCCGACCGACTTGAGGGGCTTGCGGGCTCTCGAGCAGGAAAATCTCGCCCTCTCTTCCATCCCCAATCTGGAGGAGTTGATCCGCACGACCAATCCTCTGCAGGTCGTCTGCCAACCGGAGGACCATGCATGGGCTTATGTCTATCTGGCCTCCAACGAGCGCGCTCGTACGGTGACCGGGACGATCCTCCACTCCGATGGGGGATTGGGCGTGCGTGGATTGACCAAAGTGGCGGGTCTGTTGTGAATGCCTAAATAGGGGGGCGAGGGGTGATGCGAGTCTTCCGGATGATCGTTCTTCTGCTGTTGGCCGGAGGGAACATCTGGGGGCAAGTTCGCGAGGCCGAGCTCGGTGGCCTCGTGCGCGATCCCGCCGGAGCCGCGATCGCGGGAGCGATCGTGAGAGCGCGGAATGTGGCGACCAATCAACAGTGGCAGACGACGACCAATCTCGATGGCCGGTATGCTCTGAGACCGTTGCCACCCGGGCGCTACGAGGTGGAGGCCCAAGCCGTGGGCTTCCAACCCACGGTGATCCGGGACGTGGAGTTGACCGTCGGACAGAGAGGGACATTGGACATCGTCCTCATGGTCGAGAGCGTCAGGGAAGAAGTGGAGGTGCGGAGCGGGGGAGTGGCCATTGTGGAGCCTGCTAAGACCGAAATCAGTGCCGTCATTGATGAGGCGCGCATCACGGAACTGCCCATCAGCGGGCGGCAGTTCATTGACTTCGCCTTGTTGAATCCCAGCACAGCCGTGGGCCGAGGCTTCTCCTTTGGAGCCACGGCTCTTCTGGCCGAAGACGTGCCGCGCCTCTCCTTCGGCGGACTCTTCGAGCAACACACGAACCTCATCACCCTGGATGGAGGGGACCACACCGTGCTCTTCAATGGCCTCCAGCACATTGGGCCCTCGCAGGATGCTGTGAAAGAGTTCCGCGTACTCAACAGCACCTACTCCGTGGAATATGGACGTGTCATGGGAGGGATCGTCAATATCATCACCCGCAGCGGGAGCAATGACCTTCACGGGGCGGTCTATTACTATCTTCGCAACGATGCCCTGGACGCCCGTAATATCCTCAGTGCTCCTGGCTTCGATGTATTGCGCCAGCATCAATTCGGAGCCTCCGCCGGAGGGCCTCTCGTGCGAGAGCGCGCCTTCTACTTCGGTAATTACGAAGGTCAGCGGCGCGGGGAATCCCCACAATACACGAGCTTCATCCTCGGGAATCTCGAAGCCATTAATCGAGCCAAGCGCTCCTTAGGGTTGGGCGAGGAAAGATTGAACCAGTTGCAGGCGAAGAATTACGATTATGCCATTGGGCGGATGGATCTCCAGCTTACTCCCATACACGCCGTATTCGCGCGATATTCGTTGGCCGATCAGCGCAACGCTAATTCCCCTAGTGTCCCCGGCGGGTTGGGTGCCCCCTCCACCTTTCGGCAGAACGATGTCCGGAGCCAATCAGCGATCGTGGGATTCACCTCTGTGATCCGTTCGGAAACGGTCTTTCAGGGGTTCATCCAGTTCTCCCGGAAGTCGTTCACTAACACTCCGCTCAGTTTCGAGCCGAATCTTGAGATCGTCAATATCGCGACTTTTGGTAAGCACATCAGTCCCGCTGACTTCTACCGCGAGAACCGATTTCAGTTCAGCGCCGATCTGACCTGGCTCTGGCGCCGTCATGAATTCAAGGTGGGTGGGGACATTCACCATATCCGCGATCAGCTCTTATACTCCACGACGATGGCCGGATTCGCGATCTTCACGCCTGAGAGCTTCTTGGGCTTGCCCCCCTTCGGGCGAACTGTCCCCCTCTTCTTCGCTTTCGCCCTCCCGCGACCATTGCTCGGTCAGCCGTTGCCTCGGCGAAGCCTGGATCGGCTTTTCCCCGATGACCGATTCGCGGCTGCTGCTCGCACCACCTTCGCGCATGAGACGTACGAATTCTTCATCCAGGATCGCTGGCGTCCTCAGCGGCTGACGGTGAATTATGGTGTGCGTTACTTTCTGGAGAGGGTTCCCTCCATCTTCGGCATTCGGACCGATAAGAATAACCTTCAGCCCAGGCTGGGGATCTCCTACGGATTTGCAGAAGGGAGAGGCGTCGTGCGTACCGGCGTGGGCCTATTCGTCGCTCCCCACTTTTGGTCCCGATTGGTGGGGCACCTGACCTGCGCCGGGAGTGGCCCGGAGAATTTAGCTCTGCTCGATCCAGGACGTGCGGCTGCCTTCAGTCCGACGGCCTCACCCTGCGTGACGGTCAATGTCGTTCCTGGGCCATTCACGTCTGGCCCGGCCCTGGCGCGCTTCATCCGAGGAGAGTTCCCCTCCGGCCCGCTCTCCATCAACGCCTTCGGCCATATTGTTCGCGACTTCCCGAATCCGTATGCCGAGCAGTGGAGCCTGCAGATCGAGTACCAGATGGCGAGTGACTTGAGCGCGAGCATCGGCTATCTGGGGGTCCGCGGATTGAAAATCCCCAATGCCGGCATTCAACTGAATGCCAGGCCGGTCGGACAGCTCCCCAATGGGAAGACTCGGTATCAGAATGACCCGCGCTTTGGGATCGTCCAGATGGCTTTTCCGGGAACCGATTCCACATATCATGGTGGATTCCTCACGCTCAATAAGCGCCTGAGCGGCGGATGGGGAGTGAACGTTCACTACACCTTCTCGAAGACGCTCGATTTACCAACCGGATATACCTTCCGCGACGTTTTTGAAGACCCTCTTCACATCCGTCGGGACTGGGGGGTGTCGAATCAGCACGTGGGGCATCGGTTCATTGCGACATTCATCGGCGAGGGACCAACGCGATGGGGCTTGACCCGGGGATTCACATTGAGCCTGATCACCACGGTTGAGAGCGGACGCTTTGCCACCCTCTTTGCCGGATTCGACGTCAATGGCGACTTGGAATTCGGCACTGACCGCGTCGGCCTCATCGGGCGGAACACATATCAGGGAGATCGCTTCATGCAGGTGGACCTGCGATTGGCCCGGAAGATTCCTTTGGGGGAGCGAATTCGGATCGAACCGCTCTTGGAATTCTTCAACCTCTTTAACCGTGCAAACGTGACGCAGGTGGATACAGTCTATGGAGCTGCTGATTTCGTGGGGCCGGTCCCCCGCCATTACAAGGATGGTGTGGCCGGAGCACTGCCCAGCTTCGGGAGGCCAGCGGGCACAGGTCCCGCTCGGCAAGTCCAGTTCGCCCTGAGGATCAGCTTCTGAGAGGGGGTGTGTGATGGCTGCGCGAACAAGGTCCAAACACCGCCTTGCCGATGGAACTCCCCTGAGGGAGTTGGTCCGGGTGGAGGAGGGGCGCATCGCGGCTCGTGTCTTCACTGACCCTGAGATCTACCAGCTCGAGCTCGAGCGCATCTTCCTTCGTTGTTGGCTGGCCGTCGCCCATGAGTCGGAGATTCCTCATCCCGGAGATTACGTGACGCGTCGGATGGGAGAAGATCCTGTGATCGTTGTGCGCGATAGAGAGGGGCAGATTCATGTCCTCTTGAACAGCTGCACGCACCGAGGAGCGGAGGTTTGCCGAGTCTCGCGAGGGAACGCGCGAGAATTCGTCTGTCCTTATCATGGATATCGATTCCATCTCGATGGAGAGTTGGCGGGTGCTCCCGCTCATGAATGGGCCTACGACCAGCAGTTCGATCGAAAAGCCTTCACGCTCCATCGAGCACGGGTGGGAACGTACGGGGGGCTCATCTTCGCCACGTGGGATGTCTCCGCTCCTCCTCTGGAGGAATATCTTGGCGATATGCGCTGGTATCTCGATCTGCTTCTCAAGCGAACGGAGGGGGGTGTAGAGGTCGTCGGCGCTCCTCACCGGTGGATCATCGAGGCGAATTGGAAGACAGGAGCAGATAATTTCATCGGCGATGGCCTTCACACCTTCATGACCCATCGCTATGCCATTGAGTTGGGCGTTCTGCCCAACGATCCGCTCATCGGATGGTTCGGATGGCATATCAGCGTCGGGCGCGGCCATGGAGTCGCCATCGTCGGAGCTCCTGAGCGTATCCCTCTCCCCCCTTATTTGGGGCTCCCCCAAGAGCTATGGCCTCTTCTGGAACGTGCCCTCACCGATGCCCAACGTCGCATATTGGAGCGTACGGCGACGGTTCATGGGACTGTTTTCCCGAATCTCTCGCTCCTCAATACGACGACCATCGCCACGGAGGAGGGCATGCCTCGCGTTCCCTTCCTGACCCTCCGAGTGTGGATCCCTTTAGGGCCTCACCGTATGGAGATCCTCTCTTGGTTTCTCGTCGAGAAAGAGGGGCCTGAGTGGTACAAGGAAGCTTCGCGGAAGAACTATGAGCGCACCTTCGGATTGACGGGCACGTTTGAGGAAGATGACGCCGATATTTGGGTTTCGCTCACCCGAGCGAATCGTGGAGCCTTTGCTCGAAAATATCACGTCTTCAACTATGAGATGGGCCTCCATCGTCAACCGCGTCCCAGGACGGAGTGGCCCGGGCCTGGGGAGGCCTATTGGGGAGACTATTGCGAGGCAAATCAACGCACGTTTTGGGCGCAATGGCGTCGTCTCATGACGGAGGACAGAGGATGAGCGTCTCGGCGGCTCTCTCCGATGAGCTCTATTTGCAGGTGGTGACGTTCTTGTACCGGGAGGCCTATCTCCTGGATCATTGGAAGCTGGAGGAGTGGCTCTCTTTGCTGACGGACGATGCCCTCTACCTTATGCCGGTGCGAGTCACTGAGTGGGGGATCGAATCGCAGGGGTTTGTTCGAGAGCTCTATCACTTCGAGGAGAACAAATCTTCTCTCACCTTGCGCATCAAACGCTTGCAAACCCAATTCGCCTGGGGGGAGAATCCCCCGCCTCGCACTCGCCGTTTCATTGGGGGCGTCCTTGTGCGCAAGGGGGATCGCGATCACGAGCTGGAGGTCACGAGCAGTCTTCTGTTTCTCCGCAATCGTGGCGATAGTCCCGATCTCAGCATCCTCTCTGCCGAGCGCCAGGATATCCTTCGCATCACCCCTGATGGCCTCCGGCTAGCCCGGCGGCTGATTTTGCTCGATCATACAGTGCCGAGCTTGGAAAGCTTGTTCATCCTCTGAAGGAGGGGAGACCCCATGACGGAAGCCCGTAAATTCATCACCTACCTTGATGCGATGACTCCCCCTTCCCGGATCCACCCTATGAAATGGTCTCGGGAGGAGATTTACGCGGAGCTCGAGCGGTTGCGACAACACCCCAAGAAAGACCCCCGTGCCGGAACGATCGTCTCCCTTTACAATCCCTCGACAGGGAATCTGCTGGGGACGACTCCGAGCATCCTGGCCGGATTCCAGTGGATCGAACCTGGGGAGCACGGTCAAGCCCACAAACATACGTTCGCTGGGATCTACTACGTCGTCCGCGGTCGGGGATATACCATCGTGGACGGGAAGAAGATCGAATGGAAGGAGGGGGATGTACTCGCCTTGCCTCCCTGGAGCTTTCATGAGAACGTCAACGCGGATCCTGCGGAGCCGGCCATTCTCTTGGGGGTCTTCGACCTCCCCCTCATGATGGGTTTGCGCATTCTCTTGGAAGAGGAGTTCAAGGGAGGATATCAGCCGGTCGTCGAGGTTGTGCCCTGACCCCCGTACTATTGGGGGCTCCTTATTGGGAGCGGAATCCGCTCTGCAAGAGCGAAGGGGAGAGGCCCGAGAGAATGGAATAGCGGGATCTTGTGAAATGCCACCGGAAGCTCTCACGGAGCAGGTGCGGGAGCGTGTGATCTTCGGGTTGACGTTGGGCATCTTCGTCTCTGCCCTGGAGATGACGGTCGTCGCGGCGGCCATGCCGACAGTCATCGCTGAGTTGGGAGGGCTGTCCCACTACAGCTGGGTCTTCTCCGCTTTCCTTCTGGCTTCGACGGTCACCTTGCCGGTGTGGGGGAAGCTCGCTGATCTTTACGGGCGCAAGCGATTCTATCTCTTGGGCCTGGGACTCTTCCTGCTCGGTTCGGCCCTCTCGGGCCAGGCCCGCACCATGGGGCAGTTGATCGCTTTCCGCATCGTGCAAGGCCTCGGAGCCGGTGCGCTGATCCCTTTGGGATTGGCGATTGCCGGAGAGATCCTCTCCTTTGAGGAGAGGGCGCGAAAGCAGGCCCTCTTCAGCAGCGCGTGGGGAATCGCGAGCATTCTCGGGCCGATCGTGGGGGGCTATATCACGGAGCATCTTTCCTGGCGATGGGTCTTCTATCTGGGCATCCCCTTTGGGCTCGCGGCTGCCCTCCTCGTGGGAAGAACTTTATCCTCGCAGAGACGATCGGTCGCCGCCGCGCGAGTGCGTATTGGGAGCGCCGTGATGCTCATGGGGGCAAGCCTCAGTCTCCTCTTCTTCGCGGAGGGGGGAATATCGAATCTCCACAAGGGGCTGCTGCTGGGGGGATTCATTACGCTGTTGGCGCTTTTCCTGAAGATGGAGCGCGGAGATCCAGAGCCCTTTCTCCCCGTGGACTTCCTCAGCGAACGTACGATCAGCCTCTCGCTCCTGGTGAGTTGGCTCACGGGGATGGCCTTCTTGGGCTCGATCGGCTTCTTCCCCCTCTTCGTGCAGGGAGCCCTGGGGGAGAGTCCCGTGATGGCCGGCAAGTCCCTACTGCCTCTCTTCTTGAGCTGGGTCGTCTCCTCGATCATCGCCAGCCGCTTGACGCTGCGCGTCGGATTCCGCTCGATCATCCTCCTGGCGGCGGTCACACTGGTCGCCGGATTTGCGATGTTGACCCCTCTTGGAGGGGCGCCCTCTCTCGGCAAGGCCTTCGCGGCCTTGATGCTCATCGGTGTGGGAATGGGCCTGAGCAACGTGACGATCCTCCTACTGGTGCAGTACTCCGTCCCCGCGGAGCGCTTGGGGAGAGCGACGGCTTCGGTGATCTTTCTGAGAACGCTCGGTGGCGCTCTGGGCGCCTCCTTGCTGGGAGCCGTCACCAATTGGCGGTTGCGTGCTCAAGGAGAAATGCCGGCTGTGGACGTTCGGTCGCTTGAGCTGATCCTCTCCTCGCGAGCGGCTTCGGTCGCTGCCCTCTCTTCGGAGGCTGTGGCGGAATTGCGGTCGCTCCTTGGGCGAGCGCTCCGGGAAGCCTTCACCGTGGGTGTCATCATCGCTGTGTTCACCCTCCTCGTCGCCTTGTTCCTTCCTCGGACCGAGGCGCGAGATCAGGAGCCTTCTGAATCGTCTCTCTATCCCATCGCGTGAGCATATGGGCGAATGGGTCGTCCTCGCTGATCCTTCCGGGAGAATCATAGGAGGGGAAGAACGGTGGAAGGTGCACCGAGAGGGGCTCTTGCACTTGGGCTTCTCCGTGGCCCTGTTCTATCAGGGGAAGGTTCTTTTGCAATGGAGGAGGCATCGCGTCTTCGATGGTGTCATGGATCTGGCGGCTTCCGGACATCCGCTCTGGTTGGGGGAGGGGCCTCAAGATGGGCGAGAAGCCGCTCAACGGTGCCTGCGCCGGGAGTGGGGGCTGCACCTTGATTGTGACGCTCTTGTTCCCTTGGACGCGTTCTGCTACCGCGCTGCGGATGGGCGCGGGTTCGTCGAGCACGAGTGGTGCACCATCTATGGTGCGCGGATTCGTCACCTTCCGACACCGCGTGAGGAGTTCGCCTATGGATTCGAGCTCGTCGAACCCGAGCTTCTGCACGTGTGGCCGAAGGGGACGCCATTAGCCCCTTGGGTCCAATATGCCCTGGGGAGAATAAACTTCGCAGAGATTGGGAGGTGCCTATGACCATGAGCCTATCGCATGGAGGACGGACGATCTTCACGGCGGAGGCCCCTTCTCAGAACTTGTGGGTGGCCACTGCTGACGGATTGTATCTGCTGGCGCGCTCCGCCCCTGATGCTTCATGGGTGGTCGCGCGACGACTTTTCGAAGGGCGGCACGTCAGTGCCATTGATCTCGAGGGGCGGATCATCGTGATCGGGATGCATAATGGGGGGATCGCCGTGAGCGAAGACTCTGGGGAGACATGGGAGTTCCGGAATCGCGGGCTCACCGTCCAAAATATCTACGCCGTGCGCCTCTGCCGGCGGGATGGCCGGCTCTTCCTCTACGCCGGGACTGAACCTGTGCATCTTTTTGTGAGCGAGGACCTCGGGCGGAGCTGGAGGGAGCTGACGACCCTTCGTCAAGCGCCCAGTGCTCCAGAATGGCGGTTTCCTGCTCCTCCTAATTTGGCCCATGTGAAATTCATCACCTTCGATCCGAAGGACTCCAAGATCGTCTATGTGTGTATCGAGCAGGGGGGATTGCTCCGAAGCTTCGATGGAGGGGAGACGTGGGAGGACCTCACCGGTCGCGGGTTCAATGACGATTGTCACCGTTTGGTGATTCGCCCCTCGGATCCGAATCAGATGTTCATTCCCACGGGATTTGGCTTCTACCGCAGCAGCGATGGTGGCCGGACTTGGGTGGACATCTCCGAGAGGATTCACGGGATCGGTTATCCCGACCTCCTCGTCTATCACCCTAATGATGATCGCCTCATGTTTCTCGCTGGAGCGGCGAACATCCCTCCCGTGTGGGCCCAATCGGGAGCGGCTCTCCCCCGGATCGCTCGGAGTCGGGATGGAGGAGAGACGTGGGAGTTCGTCGGTCGTGGGCTTCCTGAGCCTCTTAAGCCCAACTTCGAAGCGATGAGTCTGGAAGCGTGGGGAACGGGTGCAGCTCTCTATCTGGGGAACACTGATGGGGAGATCTACATGAGCGAAGATGAGGGGGAGACATGGGTGAAGATCGCTGATGGCCTCCCGCCGATCTCCAAGGGGGGGCACTACCTGCTGTTGCGCTATGGGCTGCGCGGACTTTTTGAGTACGACGCTTATCTCAGGCCTTCCGCGGCCTAGTTCCATCACGCCTTGACCGATACCTTGAGGGAGGAGAAGCGCCTATGAGCCGACCGCGATTGACCGCCGAGGACATCCGCGGGGTCTATGCCTTGGTCCCCGCCTGTGCCACACCTGATGCGAACTCCTGGCGAGCGACCGATAGCGTGGATACCGATGCGCTCGCCCAACTGATCGACAAGTTGATCAAGGATGGCGTGCACGGGATCCTGCTGACCGGAAGCGTAGGAGAATCGCATACGCTCCTGTGGGAGGAGCATCAGAAGCTCATCCGAACGGCTGTGGAGGTCGTCAATCGTCGGGTCCCTCTCTTCGTCGGGACTACAAGCTTGAATACTCGGGAGACGATCCGCAAGACACGTTATGCGGTGGAGGTTGGTGCCGATGGCGTCATGAATGGGACGCCCATGTATCTTCCGCTGGCTCCGGCTGACATCATCCAATACTACCGGGATCTCGCGGAAGCGGTTCCTCAGGCGGCCATCATGATCTATCACAACCCGCATGCGTTTCGCGTGACGCTCACGCCCGCACTCTGGCGCGAGTTAGTGAAAATCCCCAATGTGATCGCCGCGAAGCAAGGGTCCACGGATCTGTTCAATCTCATCCCTTCGATCCGGGCAGCCGGGGATCGAGTGAGCATTCTCGTGCTCGATCACCTCATGTATCCAGGTATGCTCCTGGGGGCCAAGGGGGGATGGTCCTCGGATGTGTGTATGGGCCCATGGCCGAGCCTCCGCCTCTATGAGGAATGTCGCAACGGGAACTGGAGAGAAGCTGCGCAAATCGCGGGAGAGATGCAGCGCGGCTTCGCCGAGATGGGACTCACCATGGAGGAGTTTCAGCAGTATCAGACTTACTGGTTCAAGCTGGGCGTGGATTTGGCCGGATACGGGAAGGCTGGTCCTGTGCGCCCACCTTTTGTACATGTCCCCAAGCATATTGACGAGGCGACCCGACGCTATGTCCAGAATTGGTTGAGCCTCGTGGAGAAATATCGCCCCCGTCAGACGTCCTGAGGGAGGAGGGAGCCATGACATACGATTTCTTCGGTTACGTTCTCCCTGCATCGGTCACCTCCGTGGGCGAGGCACGGGAGGCTATCCGTCGCATGCAACGGGCTTATCTGGAGGATCCCGCTTCTCCGAGTCGAGCGCTCTTTCAAGAGCTGCAGACGCGCGAGGAGGCGATCTTCGCCCTGCGCCAGGTGAGCCTTTGGGCGCGCAACTTCCCTCGCTGGTGCGCTAATGTCGTGCAGCGCTGTCCGTTCCTCGAAGTGCGTCAGAAAGTCATCCGCGATATGTATGATGAGGAGATCGGGGATGCCCTGGGGAGGACTCCCCACTATCTGTTGCTGTGCCGAGTCCTGGAGGCCTTGGGAGCGACTCGAGAGCAGATTGAAGCTACGCGCCCGTTGCCTGGGGTCTTCTTGGTCCTCTGCACTTTCGATCAGCTCACTCGGACGCGTCACTGGCTCGTCGGTCTCCAGGCCCTGGTAGCGGTCGAACATTTGACCAAACCTGCTTCGGCCGAGACAACCGTCCAATGGTGGCAACAACGCTTTGGCCTGAGCCGCGAGCAGCTCATGTTCTTCTGGGTCCATGGGCCGGCCGATGAAGAACATGCGGGGGAGGGGATGGAGCGGCTTCTGGACGCCTATATGGAGCAGCATCCACACTTGCTCAATGAGCTCGTAGAGGTCGCTGGGTTCGCAATTCAGGCCTATCGGATGCGCAACGAGAGTATCGTGGAAGTGATTCGCGCTTCTCGCCGGGGAATTCCCCTCCCGGCCTGATTGCTCCAACGGGTCGTCCATCCATGGAGCTGCGGGGCAGAGTCGCCATCGTCACCGGGGGAGCGGGAGGCATCGGATCCCGCATCGCTTGGGCCCTCGCTCGGGAAGGCGCGCGCGTCGTCCTCGCCGATCGCGAGTGCGCACGCGGCGAACAGATCGCCGCGGAGATGCGGGCTGCGGGAGCCGATGCCCTCTTCCTTCCCGTGGATGTCGGGGAGACTTCTTCTCTACGTCGCTTGGTGGCCGATGTTCAGCATCAGCGCGGGCGGCTCGACATCGTCGTCAATAACGCGGCCGTGTGGTATCGAGAGCGCTTTCTGGAAACGAGCGAAGAGCATTGGGATGAGGTCATGCGGGTGAATCTGAAGGGCCCCTTCTTTCTCTCTCTGGAGGCTGCCCGCATCATGATCCCTCAGCGCTGGGGACGGATCATCCACATCGCGTCGCAGGCTGGCCTCTTCTACACGGAAGGCCAAGGTCTCCACTACCACGCATCCAAAGCCGCGCTCATTCACTTGACGCGCGTCATGGCCTTCGAGGTAGGGCCGTATAATATCACAGTGAACGCGATCGCTCCCGGAGGAACGCGGACCCCATCGCTTGCGGAATTTCTTGATCGTCTTTTGGAAGACGAGGGATTTGCCCGGCAGATTCCTTTGCGTCGTTTTGCCGAGCCGGAGGACATCGCTGAAGCCGTCGTTTTCCTGGCCTCGGAGCGGGCTCGCTGTATCACGGGGCAGGTCTTACCGATCAATGGCGGAGCCCTGGCATATCTGCAATTATCTCGATCTCATCCTTGAGGAGGAGCCTATGAGTCGTCTCTCTGGTCGAGTCGCTATCGTCACAGGAGCCGGTCGGGGGATCGGTCGCGCCTACGCGCGACGCCTGGCTGCCGAAGGTGCTCGTGTCGTCATCGCTGAGATCCAATTCACTAATGCCCAACGGGTTGCTGAGGAGATCGCTGCTGCGGGGGGCCAGGCCCTTGCTCTCCACACGAACGTCGCCGATTGGGAGAGTGTGCGCCAGATGGCGGAGCAGACCGTCGCACGTTTTGGGCGCATCGACATCCTCGTCAATAACGCGGCGATCATGGACGTCAAACCCTGGGACCAGTGGACCTCAGAGGAATGGGATGCGATCTTTTCGGTCAACGTCAAGGGCCTCTATTACTGCATCAAGGCTGTCGTTCCGTACATGAGACAGCAGGGGAAGGGGAAGATCATCAATATCGCCTCGGCCGTCTTCTTTCATGGCCAACCGTATTGTCTCCCCTACGCGGTTTCTAAAGCGGCCGTCATCGGCCTGACGCGGAGTCTGGCTCGGGAGCTGGGCGAGTATAATATTTGCGTGAACGCTGTCGCTCCGGGCCTCACTGAAACCGAGCGTATTCGGGAGCTCTTCCCTGAAGGTGCCGACTTCCTCGTTCCCTTCCAGTGCTTCAAGCGACAGGAGCAGCCGGAGGATCTGGTGGGGACGGTAGCGTTCCTCGCTTCAGATGATTCGGACTTCCTCACCGGACAGACCATCTGCGTGGACGGGGGGTGGATGATGCATTAATCGTGTCGAGGAAAAGACAGTCATCAGGGAGGAGTTCGCCATGAGGGAAAAGCTACTTCTGAGCTTCGCGCTTCTGTGTGTGATCCTTGTGAACCTTCTGTGGCGTGCTCATGCGAGCCAGGTCGCCGCTAACGCCACGCTCGCCGGACGCGTGCTTGATGAAGCGGGGGCCGTTATCCCTGGCGCCCGTGTCACCGTGCGGAATATGGCGACCAACATCACACGTATGGTCCAGACCGACGACCAGGGATACTTCCAGATCGTCGCCCTCCCCCCCTCTTCATACGAAGTCGTGGTGGAGCAGGAGGGATTCCAACCCTACAAGAAGATTCTCGACCTGACTGTCGGTGCGCGGGAGATCCTCGAAGTGCGGTTGCGCGTGGGGGCGATCACGGAGGAGATCGCCGTGACGGTCGAGACTGTGGTGGATCCCGGTAAGATTGAACGGAGCGAAGTCATCGGTGAGAGGAAGGTCGCGGACCTTCCCATCAGTGGACGCCAGTTCATCGATTTCACCCTCCTCACTCCCAATGTCGTGGTCGGCAAGAGCATTACGTTCGGAGCCCAAGGGCCAATGCAGGAACCGGGAATCCGCCTCTCTTTCGGAGGTCTTCGAGAAGATTGGACGAACCTCTACCTGCTCGACGGCGCGAATCATACGATCTCCCTCTCTGGACTCCAACACGCCATGCCTTCGCAGGAGGCTGTGCGAGAGTTTCGCGTGCTCACCAGTAATTACGAGGCCGAGTTCGGACCCGGGCGAGGGGGGATCGTCAATGTCATCACGCGCTCCGGTGGTAATGCCTGGCACGGTGTCCTCTATAACTTCCTCCGTAACGATAAGCTCGATGCCGATTCCATTCTCTCCGCTCCTGGCTTCAATATTCTGCGCCAGAACCAATTCGGCATCTCTGCCGGAGGGCCGCTTCAGAGAGATCGCGTGTTCTTCTTTGGGAACTATGAGGGGCAACGACGCGCGGAATCTCCCGTTTACTCCTCCTTCTTCCTGCGCAATCTGGAGACGATCAATCGCGTCAAGCGGTACTACAACCTCTCGGAAGAGCAGCCCAATGTCCTTCGCGTGCGGGACCACGATCGGTTCCTCTTGCGCGTTGATCACACGCGGGATCGCCAACAGCATACTGCGAGATACAACTTCGTTGACGAGCGCAACGACAATATCCCGGGAGCTCCTGGCAACGTGGGGGCACCTTCGAGCTTCCGGAACAATCCCATCCGTGATCAGTCCTTCCTCTACGCCTATACGCAGATCTTCTCACCCTCTCTGGTGAGCGAAATGCTCTTCCACTACTCTCGGCGGAGTTTCGACCTGGGTTCTCCACGAAATGAGCCCCTTCTGCTTTTGCCTAATCTCCTGCAAACGGGGCGAGACATGGGGACGGTCGAGTTCTACCGGGAGACTCACTTCCAGATCGCCGGACAGGTGACGTGGTCCCGAAGAGCTCACGCGGTGAAGATGGGAATCAATGTCAGCCATCTGCGGGATCGAATCATCTGGCCGGTGACCGTCCATGGCGTGGGCATCTTCATCCCCGAATCCTTCTTCGCTGCTCCTCCGGCTCCCGTCTTCATGATCATTGGTCTCCCTCGATCTCTAGTGGGGAGACCGATTCCTCCGCGTCCCACCGATTGGCGGAATCTCTTTCCCGGACCTGAGTTCGAGGAAGCAGCGCGCATCGCCTATGACCATGAGACGGTGGAATGGTTCGCGCAGGATCAGTGGCGACCCACTCGCAACCTGACGCTCACCTATGGGCTCCGGTATTTCATTGAGACGGTCCCCTTCCGCAACTGGATTGCTGGGGATCATAATAACGTTCAGCCACGCTTGGGGTTCGCTTATGCGTTCAATGGCGACCGAGGGGTCGTGCGCGGCGGGATCGGGCTCTTTCACGGACTCTGGGAGTGGGGAAACCTGCTCGGCGATTTCACATACTTTGGTGGGAATGGGGAAGATGCCAGGGACTTCGATCCCGCGCTAACTTCGATCGTCGGGACGGCAGGATCCCGAGGGATCTCCTTGGCGCCGATCCCCGTCCCGTCAGTTGTCGCTCCCACCTTCTTCGCCTATGTGACCCGCGGAGAGTATCCCTCTCCCTCTGTACCCCTCATCCGATTCTTCGCCGCTCAACAAGCTCGCGAGAGCCCGAATCCGTACGCAGAGCACGCTCACATCCAGATCGAGCACGAATTACCGGCGCAGATGCGCCTCTCCATGGGATGGTTGTGGGTGCATGGGCTGAAGATGACTATGCTCAATCAGTTGAATGCCGTTCAAACGGGCCTCTTGCCTACCGGGAAGCCTCGCTATGCCCCGAAGAACCCGAACTTCGGGATCTACTTCCTGCGCTTCCCCGGCAGCACATCGGTCTATCATGGGGGAACCCTTGCCCTCTCCAAAGGATTCCGCCGGGGCATCTCTTTCGATGTTCACTATACCTGGTCAAAGGCGATTGACCTGCTCTCCGGCCTCAGCTTCCTGGATGCACCGGAAGATCCCGGCAATCTCCGGGCCGAGCGAGGGCTCTCGAACCAACACATCGCGCATCGTTTCGTCTTGAGTGTGCTCGCCGAAGCGCCGGCTCGTGGGTGGCTGCGGAATTTCAAGCTCGGCATTCTGACTACGCTTGAGAGTCCGCGCTATCGAAGTGTCCTGGTCGGGTTCGACGCCAATGGCGATCTTCAGACGGGGCCCGATCGGGTTGGCCAGCTCGGGCGAAATACCTACAAGATGGATAGCTTTAAGAGTGTGGATCTACGCCTGGCGCGCGAGATCGGCCTCTCCGAACGCGTGCGCGTCGAGGTCATTGCCGAAGCGTTCAATCTCTTCAATACCGTGAACGTCACGGCCGTAGATACTGTCTATGGGGCTCCCGATTTCCTCGGCTCCATCCCACGGCGCTTCGGGGATGGTGTGCGAGGGCCGAATCCGAACTTCGGGAGTCCGGTTGATGCTGCCCCCGCGCGCCAGATTCAGTTCGCTCTGAAGCTCCGATGGTGAGGAGTGAACCCTCTCGAAATTGGGAGACCACTGCTGAAGGATGGACCCGTTGGGCGACGGTGCTCGAACGGGGGATGCGGGCCATTAGCGACCGTTTGATCGCCCTGGGCCGTATTCCCCCTACGGGTCGTATCCTGGACATCGCCACCGGCATCGGTGAGCCAGCTCTCACTGTCGCCCAATACATGGGGGAGAGGGGACAGATCATCGCCATTGATCGCTCCCTGCAGATGCTCTCGGCCGCCCATAGGCGCATAGGCGTCTTCGGCTTCTCCAACGTCGCTTTTCTCCAAATGGATGCTGAGCGTCTGGGTTTTCCCCCATCAACCTTCCATGCTGTCCTCTGCCGATTTGGGCTCATGTTCCTACGGGACCTGAAGGCCGCTCTTGAGACGATCCGCAGCTTGCTGGTTCCAGGTGGACGATTCGCAGCCGCCGTCTGGGGCCCTCCTGAACACGTCCCATTGCTCGCAGTGGCCCTCGGTCCCGTTCATGAAGCCTTATCTCTGCCTGCACCGGCTCCGGGAGAGCCTGGGCCTTTCCGACTCGCTGCAGCGCCTCTGCTGCTACAAGCCCTGCGAGAGGCCGGTTTCGTTCAGCTGCACATAGAGTATCTTCGCATTGAGATCGTCTTCTCCAGCGTCGCCGAGTATGTGGAGGCTATCCGCGCGCTGCTCCCGGAGCGTCAGCACGTGGAGCATCTCCCTACCACGCGGCAGATCCTCTTGTGGGAGGAGGTTGCCCAACGAGCTCACGCCTATCAGGATGAGCGCGGATTCGTCCGATTTCCTAACACGGTCATCTGCATCGCGGGGATGCGCGATCTGGATGACACCTGGTGATCCCATCCTGTTATAAGGAGGTGAGACCGATGTCCGTTTATCGGGTGAACAAGCTCCTGCACGAAGTTAGTCGGGATCGTCGCTTAGCTGAGCGTCTTGTGACAGATCCCGACGAAGTCTTCCGCGAGTACGAGCTCTCGGCTGAGGAAGCTGAGGCCATCCGAAACCGGCGCTTGCGGACGCTCTACAAGTGGGGGGTCAATCCCTATATCTTGCTCAAAGGGGCCCTCGCCCTTGGCGTGAGCGTCCAGGAATATCCTCAGCGTATGAATCAACCCGAGTGAGCGTATTCGGGGACCTTTGGCTTGTTGGGAGGGAGCTATGGGAGAGATCGTCGCTGCCTTCGCCACATCGCATGCCCCCGGCATGACGGGGCTCCCCCAGTTGGCCGATTCTCGGCAACGAGAGAACGTCTATCGAGCCTTCGGAGAGCTCCGCCGCCGGTTGGAAGCTGCGCGCCCTGATGTTCTCGTCGGTATCAGCAACGACCATATGACGAACTTCTTCCTGAACAATATGCCGGCCTTTTGCGTCGGCATCGCTGATGTCTATCCCGGTCCTCCTCCGGAGTTCGAGCCGATCGTCGGGGTGAAGATGCGTCGGTTCCCCGGACATGCGGAGCTCGGACGCGCGATCTTGCGTGAAGCCTTCGAGTCGGGCTTCGATCCCGCCTTCTCCGGAGAGTTGATCTTCGACGATAACTTCGCTGGACCGCTTCACTTCTTGACCCCGGAGAAGGAGATCCCCCTTGTCCTGATCCTCATCAATGCTGCAGAGCCGCCCTTGCCCTCGCTCCAGCGCTGCTATCAGTTTGGGGCCGTACTGCGTCGGGCTATTGAGAAGCAAACGGTAGCTCAACGCGTCGCCCTGTTGGGGACTGGCGGAATCTCGCACTGGGTGGGCACGCCGGAGATGGGCCAGATCAATACGGCTTTCGATCAGAAGATCCTCGATTTGATCTCTCGGGGAAAGGGGGAGGAGATCGCGCGTCTCTCTGACGAAGAGGTCACGGCAGCGGGCAACGGAGCTTATGAGATTCGAAACTGGCTCGCCGTCATGGGGGCCCTCCCTGGCGTCAAATTTGAAGTCCTAGCCTACGAGCCTGTCCATCCATGGATCACGGGCATCGGCGTGACAGCCGCCCTTCTCTAGGGGAAGCACTCAGGACCATCACTCTTTTCCTCGCGATGCGAGGAGTGGATCTCGAGGATGGATGGCTCGGTGAGTCATCTCTCTGGCCCCAATACCACTGTCGGCATGGACCGTGAGAGGTCCATGAGATTCTCTAAGGAGGGAAGGCCATGGTCGCCCAAGAGCGTCGAGCGAAAACCCTTGAGGAGTTCGATGTGGAGCTGGAAGCGCTCCACATGCGCGGCCAATGGAAGTATGATCGCCTCCTCGTTCAAGTCATCGGAGGTCCCAAGCCAGCCGGTATTCCCTACCTGTGGAGATGGGAGGAGGTCTATCCCAAGCTCGTCGAAGCTTGTGAGATAATCCCGGAGAGCTTCACTGCCCGCCGTAACTTCTCCTTCCTGAACCCGGGATTGGAGCGTGGCGGGACGACTCATACGCTCCTGATGGGAGTGCAAATGATCAAGCCCGGGGAGCTGGCCTGGGCTCACCGTCACACCATCGCTGCTCTTCGCTTCGTCATTCGGGGAAACGCGCGCGTCTTCACTGTGGTCGACGGGGAGGTGTGTCCGATGGAGCCCTATGACCTGATTCTAACCCCTCGCTGGAGTTGGCACGACCATCATAACGAGTCAGACGAGCCGGCCATCTGGCTCGATGTCCTCGATCTGCCCTTCGTCATCGGGATGAATCTTCCTTTCTATGAGACATATCCGGGAGATCGCCAGCAGGTCCGCCGCTCCAGCGAAGCCGAATATCTCCAAGCGCGCACCAGCACTTTGCGCCCCACCTGGGAGCGTCCCAAACGCGAACATCTCCCTCTGCGGTATTCCTGGAAGGAAACCGAGGCTCAGCTACGGCGGTTGTGGGCTTCAGAGGGAAGTCCATATGATGGTCTCGCCTTGGAGTACGTCAACCCCATGACCGGAGGGTCCACGCTCCCCACGCTGAGTTGTTGGATCCAGATGCTCCGGCCGGGAGAGCAGACCAAGCGCCATCGGCATACATCCAGCGCAGTCTACTTCGTCGTCCGCGGCGAGGGGAAGACGATCGTCGGGGATGAAGAGTTGGTCTGGGACCAACATGATGCCTTCTGCGTGCCCAATTGGGCATGGCATCAGCACATCAATCGCTCTCGGACCGAAGAGGCGATCCTCTTCTCCGTGCACGATATCCCGATCCTGCAGGTGCTCGGACTCTATTACGAGGAGCCGGAGAATTCGCTACAGAGGCAAGCTGCTCCTTCAGTTCCGCCCGTCCCTCAACGAGAGATAGCGTGAGGCGATTGCTGATAGGGAAGCCCTTGGTGTGCGGCCTTTCACCCATGTGAGTAGTGACGCGCGCTCGCTCTGGCGCACAGGCTTCTCGGATGACGAAATGTCTGCGCTCTACCATCTGAGCTGAGAGAATCTGGAACTTCGCTCATCTGAAGCCGCGGCCCTTGTCCTCGGAATCCTCCGTCTCGGACGGTGGCGGCTGGGCATCTCAGCGGATGGTACAGGCGATTCTTCGAGCGCATCGCCCTCCCCACGGTTCATCCTTCTGATTCTGACTTTCGTAGGATGGAGAGGGGGCATGAATGCCTGGTGGGGCACCCCATAGATCGCATGGCGACTCCGTGGAGGAGATGGAGACTATGAATATGGAGCCTCGCTTTCTGGAAACCGCCCGTGCCGTGGCCTCGCAAGCTGCTCGTTGGGCCCACGAGGCGGATCAACAGCGACGTCTTCACCATGAGGTCATACAAGCTCTGAAGCAATCGCGGTTATTGGATGTGCTCAAGCCCGCGCGGTATGGAGGGGAAGAGGGCGACCTCCTCACATTCCTGCGAATCGCGCGAGAGATCGCACGCGGCGATGCTTCAGCCGGATGGATCTACGCGATCCTGGGGATCCATCACTGGTGGCTCGCTCTGGCCGATCCTCGCCTACAGGACGAGATCTGGGGTGCTGGAGAGGATGTGGTGTTCGCTGACGCTTTCCCTCCGGTTGGAGAAGCTCGGCCGACATCGGGGGGATACCTGCTGAGCGGACACTGGAAGTTCCTCAGCGGCGTCGAGTGGAGCGAATTCGTCGCCGTAGGGGCCATTGCTCCCGCCCCAGATCATGGTCGCCCCGAATACATGATGTTCTTCCTCCCCCGAACTCTCTACCGGATCGTGGATGAATGGGACGTCGTGGGGCTTCGTGGGACGGCGAGCAATAGCGTGATCGTTCAAGAGGCCTTCGTCCCTTTCTATCGGGTCTTCCCTTTAGAACGCATTGCCGCGACAGGACAGGCCCCAGGGCATCAGTTGCACTCAAGCCCTCTCTATCGCGTGCCGTTTGTCCCAGCTATCTGCACGGCGTTAGTCGCTCCCATCGTCGGGGCCACACGCGCAGCTGTTGAGGAATTCCATAAATGGGTGGAGACTCGCGTGCCTGCCTTTCGCACGACCCCACAGAAGGAGATGGTGAGCGCCCAGATGCTCTTGGCCAAATCCACCCTCCGAGTGGAGATTCTCGAGAGGGAGGCCGAGCGGTATGCAGAGGAAGTCATGAGCTGTGCCGATCACCCCGTGGGTGAGGGGGAGCGAGTGCGCTTCTTCGCCTGGCGCGCCCTCTTGGTGCGAGAGGCGATCACCATTGTAGATGATCTGTTTCATGCCGCCGGCGGTCATGCCATCTTCTCCGCGCATCCGCTCCAGCGGATCTGGCGTGACGTCCACGCTGCCGCTCAGCATGTGGCGCTCAACTTCGATACGGCCATGGAGGGCTATGGGAGGACGCTCACTGGATCTCCGAGCGGGATCCCCTTCCTGTGAGCCTGAATGTCGCCGCAGGAGGATGATCATGACTTGCTTCCTCTACCAGCTTGCCGAAGTAAGCGGGGGCACAGGACTCGCGGCACTCTTCATCTCACAGGTCTTCGATGTTTCGGATGCTCGATGACAAGCGTCAGGGGTGAGAGATGAGCAGGCAGGTGAAACGTGTGATTTGTTGCCACTGCCCCATGGCGTGTGGCCTACTGGCTCACGTCGAAGGCAACCGCGTCATCGCTCTGATGGGCGATCCCCAGCATCCCCTCAGTCGAGGGTTCATTTGCATCAAGGGGGAGAGAGCGCACGAGTACCATGAACATCCCGGGAGGCTCGATTTCCCCTTGAAGCGAGTGGGACGCCGTGGAGAAGGGCGATGGGAACGCATCTCCTGGGACCAGGCCATGGATGAGATCGCTGCGAAGCTCCAGCATCTGCGTGATCGCTATGGTCCGGAATCTGTGGCCCTTGCCCATGGCACTTTTCACGGCCCAGAATGTGGCATTGGTCTCCGGTTCCTCAACCTCTTCGGGAGTCCAAATTCCAGCGGGATGGGCATCCCGTGTGCTGGCCCTGCCCTGGAGGCTGAGAGTCTCACATACGGCTTCGGTCCCACCTATGTCTCGCCTCCTATCCCAGGAACAACGCGATGCATCGTCATTTGGGGGAGTCGCCCCTCTGCCTCTCAACCCCCTGTATGGCAGGCGATCTTAGCCTGTCAGAACGCTGGAGCGAAACTCATTGTTGTCGATCCCATTCGCACCGAAGAAGCCGAACGCGCCGATCTCTGGCTCCAAATCCGGCCAGGAAGCGATGGGGCGTTGGCTCTGGCCTGGCTCCATGTGATCATCGAGGAAGAGCTATACGATCGCGCATTCGTCCAGCAGTGGGGATTCGGGTTCGATGCCCTCCGGGAGCGCATCCGAGCATATCCTCCAGAGCGAGTGGCGGAAGTCACGTGGGTCTCCGCCGAGCGTATCCGCGAAGCGGCTCGGCTGTACGCCACTCATCAGCCGGCGATCCTGAACTGGGGGGTCGCCAATGCGCAGATCGGCCGCAACGCGTTGCAGACCGAGCGGGCCAAGGCTATCCTCAGAGCGCTCACGGGGAGCCTCGACCGACCTGGTGGGACGCTCTTGATCGGACCGCCTTCTAAAGTTCTCATTATGCCTGACCTGGAGATGTATGACGCCCTGCCTCGGGAGCAGCGGCAGAAGAAGTTAGGGGCTGATCGCTTCCGATTGCATGGGGAAGGATATGAGATGCTCAGCCATGCGATGGAGCGCGTATGGGGGAAGAAACGGACGCTCAGCCAACTGTGGGCGGCCGATGTCCCCTCTCCGTTGCTGTGGCGGGCAATTCTCACCGGCGAGCCTTACCCCATCAAAGCTCTCCTCATCCAATACCATAACCCGTTGGGAGCCTGTTCCAACGGACGGATCGTGTATGATGCGCTCACGAGCGAGCAGTTAGAGCTTGTGGTCGTCCATGAGCTTTTCATGACCCCGACAGCCGAACTCGCCGATTATGTGCTCCCGGCGTGCCATTGGTTGGAGAAATCCGCTCTGCTCACCTTCTTCGGATGGGCGAATGTGGCCATCGCCGGAGAACGCGCTGTGGAGCCTATCGGCGAACGACATAATGACTACGAGCTCTGGCGCGATCTGGGGCGCCGATTGGGACAGCGCGCATACTGGCCGGACACCTTGGAGGACTTCTGGAGCGAGATGCTGCGACCCAGTGGGCTCACCTTTCCGGAACTCGTCTCCCGTCCCGATCCGTGGATTCTCGAATCTCCTCGATTCTTCAAGTATGCGGAGCCAGATCCCCATCGAGATGGTCCGCGCGGCTTCGGGACCCCGACCGGTAAGGTGGAGTTTTATTCCACAATCCTCGAACGGCTTGGGTACGATCCGTTGCCCGCGTTTGAAGAGGTTCCTGAGCTGGAGGATCCCCTTCTTCAGCGAGAGTACCCGTTGCTCCTCATCACCGGAGGCACGGTGATCGAGTCCCACCATCAAAGAATGCGGCAGGTCGCCTTCTTCCGCGAGAAATACCCCCATCCGCAGGTCCTCATCCACCCAGAGACGGCTGCGCGGTTCGGGATCTCCGACAAGGAATGGGTATATATTGAAACGCCCCGCGGACGCATTCGTCAGCAGGCGAAGCTGAGCGATCGCATTCACCCCCTCGTCGTACAGGCCGACCGATGGTATTATCCGGAAGAACCTGGTCAATCTCCCTGGTTGCATGGCTTCTGGGAGGTGAACATCAATGTAGTGACCGATGATGATCCTGAACACAACGATCCTGCTTACGGGACTTGGTGCGTTCGCGCCAATAGATGTCGCCTTGCGAAAGCCGAAGGCCCACCCCGGTGGCCTCCTTCATGAATTTTTCTGGATTTTTCTGAGGAGGAGAAGAGCGATGTCCGAGACTTTGATCTCTACCTTGGAAGCTGAGTTCGCCCTGTGCCGCGTCCAGGAGGATGAAGTGTGCGTCGTCCTTTCGGACAGCGGCACGCGTCCGGATCTGATTTCGGCTAGTGTCGAAGCCCTCCACCGGCGGCGAGCGCGGGTGTTTCGTCTAGACCTACCCGGTGCAGGAGGTGGGCAGAGGGGAGCTCATGTAGGTGAGGGGCAGCTGCTGAAACTTCCTCCTGCCCTCTCTGCTCTTCAGCAAGCCTCCTTCATCGTCGATCTCACGACGGCGCTCGGAGGCTTGCTCCATGATCCGGCTCGAGGCCCCATTCTCGAGAAGGGAGCTCGGATTCTCCACATTGCTGAGAATCCGGAGATTCTCATTCGCCTTCTCCCTGATTCCCAGTTGCGCGCTCGTGTTGAGGAGGCTGTCGCCCGATTGCGTCAGGCCTCCGTCATGCGCGTGACGTCTGAGGTGGGAACGGATCTGACCATCGAGCTAAAGGGGGCAGTCGTCAATGGTCTCTACGGGTATACAGATACGCCAGGACGAATGGACGTCTTCCCTGCCGGATTCGTTGCTGCTTATCCGGCCGCTCATTCCGTCAATGGGACGCTCGTCCTCAATACGGGGGATATCGACCTGACCTTCATGCGTCTTGTGGACGGTCCGGTCGAGCTGATCATTCAGGACGACTATATCACTGAGATTCGTGGGACCTCCGTTCACGCGGCCCTGCTCCGGGAGTACATGGCCCGATGGGGTGAAAAAGATGCCTACGCGACCTCCCACGTCGGATGGGGATTGAATACGAAAGCGCGTTGGGAGAACTTCGCTTTCTTCCCTCCCGGAGAGACGGAGGGGATGGAAGCTCGTGCTTTCGCGGGAAATTTCCTCTTCTCCAGTGGAGCCAATCGCTTCGCTGGCCGATTCTCCCACTGCCACTTCGATTTGCCCATGCGTAACTGCAACGTGTATCTCGATGGTACCCCCGTCGTTGTGAATGGAACGCTTGTCTCATGAAGCCCTGCATGAAGGAGGAGCTTATGGCGCGAAAAATCACCGATCTACCATCCTTCGTCGCTATCGCCAGAACCGTCGTTGCTCAAACTACCGATCCGCGCCAGATCCCCGTGCGGCTGAAGCCCTACCTGGAAGAACTGCTGCGCCACTCTGAGTGGTTGGATCAACAGTATCGAGAACCAGATCCGGAGACCTTCGCTGTCTACACCCTTCACCAAGAACCCAACCTGCTTGTGATGTCCGCTGTCTTCCTGCCCGGTCAGGGGACGCCGGTTCACGATCACGCCATCTGGGGTATGTACGGTGTCTTGGAGAATGAGACCGAGGATACCCGCTACGCGCGTGTGGACGACGGCTCGCGGCCGGGCTATGCTGAGTTGCGGGTCATCGAAACGCGGAGGGTGAAAGCCGGGGAGGTCATGATCTCCTATCCCCCTGATAACGATATCCATCGCGTCCAGAATGTGACCCAAAAGCCCACTATCGAGATCCACGTCTATGGGGCTGATCTCGCAAAGTTGGAGCGGCGTGTCTATGATCCAGAAGCGAAGACCGTGCGCGTCATCCATGCTCGCGTACCAAGTGCCCAGTAGCTACCTCTCACGCTCCTGAGGCTTCAGCAGACGGACCCTCCTCGATCCAAGTTCCCGTCCAATCCCGATCTACTAGTTGAGGTTGCTTCAGCCGGGGCAATGCTGAGGTGAGCGTCGGGGCCATCGAGTTTCAACCACTGATTGTGGAGGATGTCGAGTG
>VAPR01000367.1_pt1 | contig 30414 bp, 17 predicted proteins | sample 3380701 | NCBI WGS metagenome assembly VAPR01 (sample SAMN11536904, study PRJNA540576) | hot springs metagenome | isolation source: hot spring wet sediment | place: Spain: Lobios | collected 2014-01 | reverse complement strand
CAGGCCTTCGAAGGCCTGCGGAGAGGTGACCTCGTGGATGAGATGGAGATCGATGTAGAGGATCGCCGGCTGGCCGGGCTCTTCGTAGACGACGTGGCTCTCCCAGATCTTTTCGAACATCGTCCGTGCGGTCATCTCGCCTCTTTCCCCACGGTGCTGCCGTGCTGGCAACGTGCTGGTGGCTGAAGATTATCACACCCTCAGCCGCCCCTGCAAGCGGCTCACGGTGGCGACTTGTTCGGTCCACCCCGCGCTGCTACAATGAGGGCTCTCCGAGCAGTCTCGCGGGGGTGGGAGGATATGGACCTGCAGGATCGGGTGGCCGTGGTCACCGGTGCCGGACGGGGAATCGGTCGGGCCGTCGCCCTGGCCCTGGCCCGGGCGGGCGCCCACGTGGCGCTCTTCGATCTGGACGAGGCGGCTCTGAGCCCGGTGGCCCAGGAGATCCGGGGGCTTCGCCGTCAGGCGGTGACCGGGGTGGGCAGCGTCACCGATCTCGGCCAGAGCCGGGCCTTTCTGGACGGCGTGGTCAGCCGCTTCGGGCGGCTGGACATCCTGGTCAACAACGCCGGGGTGAGCGCGGTCGCCCCGGCCGAGACGATCAGCGAGGCCGACTGGCGGCGGACCATCGAGGTGAACCTGAACGCGGTCTTTTTCTGGTCGCAGGCGGCGGCCCGTCCGATGATCGCCCAGCGCAGCGGGGTGATCATCAACATCGCCTCGATCTACGGCCGACGGCCGGCACCGGGCCGGGTGGCCTACTGCGTGACCAAGGCGGCGGTTATCTCGCTGACCGAGGCCCTGGCCATCGAGTGGGCCGAGTACGGCCTTCGGGTCAACGCGGTGGCGCCGGGCTACACCGACACCGAGCTCTTCCGGCGGGCCCAGGCGGAGGGGAAGATCCCCCTGGAGCGGCTGCTGGCCCGGGTGCCGCTGCGGCGTCTGGCCAGCCCCGAGGAGATCGCCAGCGCGGTGGTCTTTCTGGCCTCACCAGCGGCCCGCTTCATCACCGGGCATACGCTGGTGGTCGACGGCGGCTGGCTGCCCAACGGGGGCTGGTGACCGGTGCGTCCATTGCTCGGGCCACGGGCTTTTGCTATAATGAGCGCGAGCAACCGAGCGCAGCGCAACCCTGCGCTGAGGGGATGATCGCGCCGATGCGATCTGCGAGTGGACGGGAGACCGCCTGGTCGGAACTCCGGTTGGTGGAGCTGGCGCCCAAGCCCTGGAAAGAGGATGTCTTCGGCGACCGGCGGCAGTTCGTCCAGCACCTGACCGACAACGACCGGAACTTTCTGGCCCACATCGCCCAGACGCTGCCGCTTCTGGCCGATCTCACGCGGGCCGATGTGCTGGTGTACGTCTCCTCGCCGGGGGGCGAGAGCGCGGTGGTCCTCTTTGAGGCCAACCCGCACACCGTGCCCTCGATCTACACCGAGCCGATGCTGGGGCGCTGGGTCACCCGCAGCGAGGAGCCGGCGGTCATCCGGGTGCTGGCCGGGGGGCCGCCGGCCCAGCGCCTGAACCGGGTGCTGGTGCACGGAGCGCCCACCATCCAGGATGTCTATCCGATCCGCAACGAGGGGCGGGTCATCGGCGCCCTGGTCGTCGAGATGGGGCTCCTGGAGAGCGAGCGCCAGAAAAAGAAGCACATCGTCTACCGGCGGGCTCTGGCCCAGTTGCGCCAGATGGTCCTGCGTGGTCAGGTCGAGGGGGCGCAGAATATCAGCCGGCTGGGCGAACACGACGGGCCGTTCGTGGTCGACAGCCGGGGGCAGATTCTGTACATCAGTTCTATCGCCGAGAATCTCTACCGTAAACTGGGCTACACCCACAGTCTGCTCGGCCGCAACGTCGCCAGCCTGCGGACCGACGAGTCGGTCTTTTTCAAGGCGCTGGAGACCGGCGCCTGCGTCGAGCAGACGGTCCAGGAGGGGCCGCTGACCTGGGTCAAGAAGGCCATCCCGCTGGTGGCCCAGGACACCCGGCCGTGGTACCGGCGTCTGCTGCGGCCCTCGGTCGAGATCGACGGGGCGATCATCGTGATCCACGACATCACCGGTGAGCGGCAGCGGGAGCAGGAGCTGCGTATCAAATCGGCGATGATCCAGGAGATCCACCATCGGGTGAAGAACAATCTGCAGACCATCGCCGCGCTCCTGCGGCTGCAGGCCCGGCGCTCGGGGTCGCCCGAGGTGGCGGAGATTCTGCGCCAGACCATCAACCGCATCCTCAGCATCGCCGTGGTCCACGAGTTTCTGGCCTATGATGAGGAGAGCATCGTCAACCTGAAAGAGCTGGCCCAGCGCATCATCAACGAGGTCAGCCAGAGCATCGTGGACCCGGAGAAACATCTGCGCTTCCACCTGGACGGTGTCGACATCTGGCTGCCGGCTCAGCACGCGACCTCGTGTGCGCTGATCATCAACGAACTCTTGCAGAACGCCGTCAAGCATGGCTACCCGGCCCAGGCCGAGGGGACGATCACCGTCACCCTGCGCGATGAGGGCGACCAGATCGTCCTGCGCATCTGCGACGACGGCCAGGGGTTGACGCCGGGGGCCAGCCGGGCCCAGGAGAGCAGCCTGGGGCTCCAGATCGTGCGGACGCTGGTGCGCGAGGATCTCAAAGGGACGTTCGACCTGGAGAGCCAGGACGGGCGGGGCACCCGGGCCACGGTCACCTTCCCCAAGACCTACCGAACAGCCCGGACGCTGGCCTGGCTCCGTGAGTGACCGGGTCCCGGGAGGTCTCGCCGGTGCGGACAGAGGGGAGGCGACACAACACCGTGCGCGCGAGTGGTCAGGCTTTCAAAAAGGAGGGACCGAAGGTGGCCCAGACACGGGTGATCATCGCCGATGATGAGTCGATCATCCGGATGGACCTGAAAGAGATGTTGACCTCCCTCGGCTACCTGGTGGTGGGCGAGGCGGGGGATGGGGTCAGCGCGGTCAATCTGGCCCGCGAACTGAAGCCTGACCTGGTGATTATGGACATCAAGATGCCGGACCTCGACGGCATCGCCGCCGCCAAGATCCTGACCGAGGAGCGCATCGCCCCGGTGTTGTTGCTGACCGCCTTCAGTCAGCAGGAGCTGGTCGAAAGCGCCAAGGAGGCCGGGGTGGTCGGCTACATCGTCAAACCCTTCCGCGAGAGCGAACTGGTCCCGGCCATCGAGATCGCCCTGGCGCGCTTCCGGGAGTTCCGGGCGATGGAGCAGGAGGCGGCCAATCTGCGCGAGGCTCTGGAGACCCGCAAGCTGATCGAGCGGGCCAAGGGCATTTTGATGGACACCCAGGGCCTGAAGGAGGCCGAGGCCTTCCGCAAGATTCAGAAGCTCTCGATGAACACCCGCAAGCCGATGCGGGCCATCGCCGAGGCCATCCTCCTGGCCCACGAGGTCGAGAAAGAGAAAATTTAAGTCTCAGTCTGGCGCACCGGCTCGCCCGGTGCGCCCCCGTTCCCCGCGTTTATCCCCCCGGCCGGACCCCAAGCGGCACCTGGACGTTCAAAAGGGTGAGCACCAGGTAAACCAGACTGGCCAGGATGAAAAGCACGAAAGTGAAGGCCGCCAGCGCCAGCAGGAAGCCGCAGCCGAACTTGAAGCCGTCCGCAACCGTGAGATTCTGCATCGTCGCTCAGCGCAGAACAGTGTGAACGAGCGGTGGGGGTGAGACCGGCTCGGGGACAATGGTGATCGCCTGAATCACCTGCCTGGCCGCCTGTTCGGCCTGATCCGGCGTCCGGGCGTGGACCTCGGCCAGCGTCTCCCCGACCGCGACGCGGTCGCCGATCTTGGCCCGAAAGACGAAGCCCACCGCGGGGTCGATGGGGGCGTCTTTGACCGTACGCCCGGCCCCCAGGGCCACCGCCGCCCAGCCGATGGCCTCGCCGTCCATGGCCGCGACCCAGCCCGCGGTGGGGGCCCGGACGGCCTGGCGGTGGGGCGCCCGTGGCAGCCGCTCGGGCTCCTGGACGGCCCGGACGTCGCCACCCTGGGCGGCCACCCAGGCGCAGAACTTCTCGTAGGCCGCCCCGGAGTCGAGGCAGGCGGCCAGCCGCTCTTCGGCCGTGGCCGGGTCAGGGGCGGCGCCGGCGAGCAGGAGAAGTTCGCGGCCCAGAGTCAGAGCCAGCTGGCGCAGGTCGGCCGGGCCTGCTCCCCGCAGAGTGGCCACCGCCTCGGCCACCTCCAGCGCGTTGCCCACCGCCCCGCCCAGCGGCTGGTCCATGGCCGAGAGGACGGCGGCCACCCGCCGGCCGGCCTGCCGGCCGATGGTCACCATCAGCCCGGCCAGGTCGCGGGCCGCTGGCAGGGTTTTGAGAAAGGCCCCGCTGCCCACCTTCACATCCAGCACGATGTGCCGGGCGCCGCCGGCGATCTTTTTCGACATAATCGAACTGGCGATGAGCGGCGGGCAATCCACAGTGGCGGTGACATCGCGCAGGGCGTAGAGTTTGGCATCGGCCGGGACCAGATCGGGGGTCTGGCGGGCCACGGCCAGCCCCAGACGCCGGACCTGGGCCACGAACTCTTCGGGGCTGAGGGCGGTGCGGAAGCCGGGGATAGACTCCAGTTTATCGATCGTGCCGCCGGTGAAGCCCAGGCCCCGACCGGACATCTTGGCCACCGGCAGGCCCGCCGCCGCCACCAGAGGGGCGACGACCAGCGTGGTCTTATCGCCGATGCCGCCGGAGGAGTGCTTGTCCACCGCCCGGTCGGCCAGGTCCCCCAGGTCGATCTGGCGGCCGCTGCGGGCCATAGCCAAGGTGAGGGCGGTCGTCTCCTCGGGCGTCATCCCCTGGCAGCAGACAGCCATCAGCCAGGCGGCGGCCTGGTAGTCAGGTATTTCGCCCCGGGTGAAGCCCTGGACGAAAGCTTCGATCTCGGTGGGGGTCAGAGTCTCGCCCCGGCGTTTGCGGGCGATGAGCGTCACGATGGACATCGGCCGCGTCCTTCCGCGATGTGCTGGCCGATTGTAGCACAGGGCGGACCGTCTGGGTAGTCGATATAGAGGGCGCGGCTTGCGTCGGGGCCGGCCGGCTCGCTATAATGCTTGCGGCTACTCTGTCAGGCCCGGAGCGCCGCCGTGAAGACCTACTATATCTGGACGGTCGGCTGCCAGATGAACGAGGCCGATTCGGAGAAACTGGCCCGCGAGCTGGAGGCGCGCGGGCTGCGGCCGGCCTCGCGCCTCGAGGAGGCCGATGTCATCGTCCTCAACACCTGCGCGGTCCGCCAGTCGGCCGAGGAGAAAACCTACAGCAAGCTCGGCGAACTCAAGCACCTCAAAAAAGCCCGGCCGGAGGTGCTGCTGGCGGTCGGCGGCTGCATGGTCGGGCCGGACCACAGCGATCTCCAGAAGCGCGCACCCTTCGTCGACCTCTTCTTCCGGCCGGTCCAGTTCGGACAGCTGCTGACGACAGTTGAGCAGGCAGTTGGGCGGGCGCCGGCGACTGCGCCGGTGCTGACGCCGGACGGCCGGGTGGGGGTGCCGCTCCAGCTCGACCCCCGCCTGGTGCGCCCGGACTTCGTCCCGGCGGTGGGCGAGGGCTGCGTGGACGAGCCCTCGGCGGTGGGCAAGCCCAATCGTCCGACCCGCTGGGTCTCGGTCATCCACGGCTGCAACCGGGCCTGCACCTACTGCATCGTCCCCCTGCGCCGGGGGCGGGAGTGGTCGCGGCCGATCCCCGAGATCGTCGAAGAGGTGCGCGGACTGGTGCGCGATGGAGCCCGTGAGGTGACGCTGCTCGGCCAGATCGTCGACCGCTACGGCCGAGATCTGCCCGGTCGCCCCGACCTGGCCGACCTGATGGCGGCGCTGCACAACATCGAGGGGCTCTGGCGCATCCGCTTCCTGACCTCGCACCCGGCCGATATGACCGACCGCATCATCGACGCGGTGGCCGAACTGCCCAAGGTCTGTGAGCACATCAATATCCCGGTCCAGAGCGGCGACGACCATGTGCTCCGTCGGATGAAGCGCGGCTACCGGGTCGAGCACTACCGGCGGCTGGTTGAGAAGATCCGCGCCCGCATCCCCGGAGTCAGCCTGGCCACCGATATCATTGTCGGCTTCTGCGGCGAGACCGAGGCCGAATTCGAGAACACGCTGAAGCTGCTCGAAGAGATCCGCTTCGATGTGGTCCACGTGGCCATGTACTCGCCCCGGCCGGGGACAGCGGCCTACAACTGGCCGGACGACGTACCGCCAGCGGTCAAGAAAGAGCGGCTCCACCGGGTTGAGGAGCTGCAGGAGCGCATCGCCCGCGAGATCAACAGTCAGTTGCTCGGCCAGGAGGTCGAGGTTCTGGTCGAGGGCCAGCGCAAGGGCAAGTGGGAGGGGCGCACCCGGACCAACAAGCTGGTCTTCTTCGAGGACGAGCGCCCCTGGCTGGGCAAACTGGCCCTGGTCCGCATCGAGAAGGCCTCGCCCTGGTCGCTCCAGGGAACGGTCGTTCGCGAGGTCGAGTTCGTCGAGCCGCCGCCGGTCCCGCTGCGTCCGGTGGCCCAGATCGCCTGACCTGACGCTGCTCCTGACACCCATCGCCCAGAGGCGATGGGTGTTTTTGTTTTTCTCGCCAGAGCCCGGCTGCGTGGAGAGCCGGAGGCGCCGTGGCCCCGGACCCCGGCGGGCGCTCGGTCAGGGGCTCACGGGCGGATCAGCGGGAGGGTCACCGGAGGGGTTTGGGCATCTGCTGGAGGGCAAGGTAGGCCGGGCGCGGGGTCCGGTCGGCGTTGAGCAGGCTGTAGAAGCGCATCGGCTCTGGCGGCGGATACCACGGCACCGTGCTGTAGTCGAGGTTGAAGACGAAAAGCAGCCCCATCCATGGCCAGTTCTGGTAGGCGTACTGATAGGCGGCCACCAGGTACTGGGCCTGCTGCTCCGGCGTCACAATCTGCCACTGCCGGCCGCTCCAGAGGGGGTCGGTCACATACTCCGGATGGCCTTCGATGGCCGGGGAGAGCAGCCAGCCGAACTCGGTCGCCCAGATGGGTTTCTGGGTGTCACCGAAGGCCTCCATCACCGCCCGCTGGTCGGCGGCCCGCTGGAAATCGGTCACCTGGTTGGCGTTGCGGCGGTCGGGGGGATCGGCGAAGCCGTAGGGATGCGAGCCCAGGACGTCGAAGAAGGGCTGCGCCCCCGCCTGGTACATCCGGCGGAGGAACTCGACGTCGTTCATGGCGGTCACGCCGCCGTCGCCCCCGGTCGAGGCCAGGCCGGCGGTGACCACCAGGGCCTGGGGATCGGCGGCCTTGATCCGGGGGTAGGCGGCCCGGAGAAGGGCGGTGTAGCCCTCGGGGCTCGGGGGCTGATTTCCCCACTCGACGCTGAGGTTGGGCTCGTTCCAGATTTCATAGGCCAGGACCCGGCCGCGGAGGTAGGCCGCCAGCGCCCCCATGAAGCGGCCGAAGTCGTCGGGGTTGGTGGGGGGACGGTTGCCGCTCCCCGGCGCCGCCCAGGCCGGCGGGGTGTCAACCCGGATGAGGAGACGGAGCCCCGCCCGTTCGGCCGCATCGGCGATGTTTCTGGCGTCGTTCTGGGCGGGGCTCACCAGCCACTGGTAGCGGCCGGGCTGCGGCTCGCTCTGGGCCCAGGAGAGGTAGGCTTTGACGTAGCCGAAGCCCAGGGCCCGGACGCGGTCGCTATTCCCCAGGTCGGCCAGGTTGATCCCGTAGCCGAAGCGGGCCAGGCCCGGACGGACCCAGCGCGGGTCCTCGGGGGGACGGCCCAGGACCAGCGGCAGGTAGACCCGGAAGCGGGTGCTCTGGCCGGCCACCGGGGCGGCCGGGAGGAGAAGCAGGAGGAGAAGGACCAGAGCCAGACCGCCGAGACCGAGCCACCCGCGCACGTTTCTCCCCCGATAGCGGTGTGCTGTCTGGGGGAGTTGTAGCAATGAGGCAGCCAGGCGGCAATCCCCCACTTGGGGGAGGGCTGTTGGGGGAGGTCTAGCCCTTGACCGAGCCGGCCAGGAGGCCGCGCAGGAAGTAGCGGCCGAGGGCCAGATAGACCAGGAGAGTGGGCAGAGCGGCCAGCAGGGCGCCGGCCATCTGGATGTTCCACTCGGTGATCTGGCTGCCCTGCAGGTTGTAGACCGCCACCATCAGCGGGCGTTTGACCGGACTGCTGGTGATCGTCACCGCGAAGAGGAACTCGTTCCAGATGCTGGTGAACTGCCAGATCGTCACGACCACGAATCCGGGCATCGAGATGGGGAGAATGATGTACCGGTAGATCCCCAGAATGCCGGCGCCATCGATCCGGGCTGCCTCCAGCAGTTCGCCGGGCACGGCGGCGTAGTAGTTCCGGAAGATCAGGGTGGTGATCGGGATCCCGTAGATCACGTGGACCAGAACCAGGCCGGCGATGGAGCCGTAGCCGGGAATGAAGTTCCCCAGCCAGGCCAGGTCCGGCGGCAGGATCTGGACCAGATCCTGGCCCACCTCACCGATGCGCTGCAGCACATAGACCAGTGGGATGAGGATGCTCTGGTAGGGGATAAACATGCCGAAGAGAATCAGCACGAAGAGAACCTCTGACCCCCGGAACCGCCATTTCGCCAGAACGTAGCCGTTGATCGAGCCGATAAAGGCGGAGATGATCGTGGCCGGAACGGTCATGGTCACGCTATTCAGAATGTTCGGACGAAGCCGTTCGAAGGCGGTGGCGAAACTCTCCAGCGAAAAATAGGAGGGTGGACTCCACATCCGAGCAAAGCTGACATCGGCGAAACTCTTCAGCGAGGTCACCAGCAGAAGATAGACGGGAAGCAGATAGAAAAGCGCAAAGGCGCTGAGGATGAGGTAAAGGGCGACGCGACTGAGGCGAATTGTGCCTACCATTCCAGTTTCCCGCGCAGTGTGCTGATAAGGTACGGAACGATCACCAGAGAGACGAGAACGAGCATAACAATGGCGATGGCTGCCCCCTGCGCGAAGCGGTTGTCGCGGAAGGTGGTCTCGTACATGAAGATGGCTGGCATGTCGGTGGCCTGGGCCGGGCCGCTCCCGGTCATGATGAACACGAGATCGAAGATTTTCAGCGAGATATGGCCGAGAACGATGGCCGCGCTGATTGTGGTCGGTTTGAGGAGCGGGATAATCACGTCGCGGTACAGCTGGAACTCGCTGGCCCCGTCGACCCGGGCGGCCTCCCGCAGATCGTCAGGGATCGCCCGCAGGGCGGCCAGGTACATCGCCATACAGAAGCCCGACATCTGCCAGATCGCGGCCAGGATGACCGAGAAGAGGGCCACCGGGATGCCGAACTGGATGGCGCCGACCGGCACTGCCAGCAGCACGGTCGGGTCAGTGAACCACCGGGATTTCAGGAAGTGCAGGCCGAGGAGGCCGAAGAGCTGGTTCAGCCCCAGGTCGCCGGTCCGTGGGTCACCGGGTGTCAGGAGCCAGCGCCAGACGACGCCCGTCACGACAAAAGAGACGGCCATGGGGAAGAGGTAAACGGTCCGGAAGAACGATTCTCCGCGGACCTTCTGGTCGAGAAGGATGGCCAGCAGCAGGCCGACCAGGAGCGATCCGCCGACGAAGAAGAGGGTGAAGACGAGCGTGTTGCGCAGATCGTTCTGAAAGCGCGGAGTGTTAAAGAGGCGCAGGTAGTTCTCCAGGCCGACGAGCGTATAGTCTGGCGCGACGCCCGTCCAGCGGGAGAGCGAGACCAGCAACGTCCAGCCGATGAATCCGTAGACAAAGATGCCGATAGCCACGACCGAGGGCAGGATCAGGAGAACCGGGAGGAGGCGTTCGCTCTGAAACCAGATTCCGAGAAGGGCTCGCAGGCCGGGCTGGGCCCGCTCTCTGGCCAGCATCGTTTCGTCTCCGTTCGGGTGTCCGGGGGCGCCCCGGCCCGGGGCGCCCCCGGAGGGTCGTCAGGCGCTGCCCAGGTCCTTGGCGGCGTCGATCAGGGCCTTCTGGGCCTTGGCCACGTCGCGGTCGGTGACGAAGATGTTCATAATATCGTTCCAGGCGCTGGCCACGGCCTCGGGGGCGGCCGAACCGTGGGCCAGGCTGGGGGTCAGTTCGGCTTTGGCGTAGTCCTGAGCCGACCACTGGAGGTAGGTGTCGAAGATCTTGGGGTCGCAGTCGGTTCGGGCGCAGATCGACCCCTTCTTGGGGTTGAAGGCCTCCTGCCCCTCCTTCGAGCCCACGACCCGCAGCCAGTTGATAGCGTTCTCGCGGTTTTTGGCCCCTTTGGGCAGGCCGAAGGTGTCGATAACGGTCATAAAGGCGCCCTTGGTGTTGGGCGAGGGGGCGTAGAGGAAGTGTTCGCCGGGCTTCCAGCCCTTGGCCAGGAAGAAGCCCTCGGCCCAGTCGCCCATGATCATCATCGCCGCCTTGCCGTCGACCAGGATCTGGGCGGCCCCGGCCCAGTCGAGGGCGGCGTGGTCGGCGTTGACGTAGTCGAGCATGCGCTTCATGGTCTCCAGGGCCTGGGTCACCTTGGGGTCGTCGAACTTGGCCTTGCCGGCGAACAGGTCGCGGTACATCTGCGGCCCGACCGTGCCCAGGAGAACGTCCTCGAAGAGGTGGGCGGCCTCCCATTTATCCTTGTCGCCCAGGGCCAGGGCGGGGATGTTCTTGGCCTTGAGTTTCTCGGCCACCTGGAAGAACTCGTCAAACGTCTCGGGCAGCTTGGTCACCCCAACCTGCTCCAGGACTTTCTTGTTGCCCCAGAGGACGTTCCCGTGGTGCACGTTAACCGGCACCGAGTAGTACTCGCCTTTGTAGTTCAGGATATCGAGCAGACCTTTGGGGAAGACCTTATCCCAGCCCTCGTCTTTGTAGAGCCAGGAGAGCGGCTCCATCTTGCCGGCCTTGACCCAGGTGTCGTTGAGCTCCATGCCGGCGTGGACCTGGAAGCTGTCCGGGGGGTCGCCGCCGAGCATGCGCGTCTTGAGCACCTGCTTGGCGTTGACGCCTGCACCGCCGGCCACCGTGGCGTTGATGATCTCGACGCCCGGGTAGCGCTTGCGATAGATGTCGTAGAGGGCGAAGAGCGCCTCCTGCTCACCGGGGTTGGTCCACCAGCTGAAGATCTCCAGTTTCCCGGTGGCCGCCTTGGCCGGGGTGGTCGGGGTGGGCTGGGCCGGCTTGGCCGGCGCCGGGGTCGGGGTGGCTGTTGGCTGGGCCGGCTTGGCGGCCGGCGCCGGGGTGGGCGTCGGCGCCGGCTGGGCTGGCTTGGGAGCCGGCGTCGGGGTCGGGGTCGGCGCCGCACAGGCTGCGAGCAGGACAGCCGCGCCAAACCCGGCGAGGAACCGGCGTCGTCCGAACGAGCGCGCGACCATGGTCTCCTCCTGGAGAGAATCTGGCCGTCGTGGCTCCTAGACAGCCGGTCGACTGCTGTCAAGAGGAGATCGCTCCCGCACGCTGAGTATCTCGGTGGAGGCCGGGGCCGCCTGCTCCGGGCGGTGTGACCGACCCGGGCCGCCTGTGCTACACTCCCGGTAGAGGGGGCCGCACGGCCTCCGCGAGTCTTCACCTGGGGGGAGGAAGAGAATGGCTGTCGGCGTGATCGGTGTCCACCGCCTCGAAGAGCTCCTGCGCCGGATCGAGGGGCTGGAACTCGACAAGAGCGATGTCCGCCGGGCGATCGACCTCATCGGCAGCAAGCTGCGGGACCTTTTGGTGGTGGCCAACCAGGCCGCCTCGGCCAACGGCCGCGATGTGATCATCAAGTACGACCTCCCGCTGACGCTGGGGCTCCAGCGCTCGCTCCAGGAGTTCCAGGAGATGGAGGAGGAAATCGAACTGCATCCCATCCTGGAGTATCTGGCCACCTATCCACCGCTGGAGCGCGCCCTCTCCGATGAGGTTGAGCAGATGCTGCCCGACCTGGCCGGCGCCCTGCTGGTGGTGCTGGCCCATATCATCCGCCAGGTCGATCCCTACGCTGTCAATCCCTCGACGCTGCATTTTGAGCGGGCGATGCGTATCTTCAATCTCACCCTGTGAGCCCGCTCACAGGGTCGCTGCCGGGTGGAGCCGGGCCTCGGTATAATCTTGGCGGGGCCTCGCCCACCCGGCTCCTGATCGTCGGGATGGACCGATGTCGCGACCGGTCGCCGGCAACCGTTTCCACCGGAGAGGGCATCGCCTGCTGCTCGGGCTGGTGCTCCTGGGGGCGGCTGCTCTGCGCCTCTTCAACCTCGACTGGGACGGCGGCCATCTCTACCATCCCGACGAACGGCATATCCTGATGGTCACCGACCGCCTCGCCTGGCCGCCCGATCTGGCCCTCCTCCTGACCCCGGAGAGCCCGCTCAATCCGAAGTCGTTCGCCTATGGGTCGCTCGTCTTCTATCTTCTGCGGGCCGTGACCAGCCTGCTGGGGACCCTTGGTGATCTGGGAGGCCCGCTGGCCGGCCTGCGCGACCTCGACAGCCTGCTGGGGATGCGGCTGGTCGGACGCACCCTCTCGGCCCTCTTCGACACCGGAACGGTCCTCGTTGTGTATCTGCTGGGCCGAACCCTCTACGACCGGTGGGCCGGGCTCCTGGCGGCGGCGCTGGTGGGCCTGGCCACCCTGCATATTCAGCTGGCCCATTTCTACGCCAGCGATACTCCGCTCACCTTTTTCCTCACCACCACGCTGCTCCACTGGGCGCTTTTTCTGCGCACCGGCCGCCGGCGCTGGGCCCTGCTGGCCGGCCTGACCACCGGCCTGGCCCTGGCGACCAAGGTCTCGGCCGCGCCGGTTCTGCTCCTGATGGCGGTCGGGCCGGCGCTGCGGGTGGCGCGGGCGTCGGCCCGTCAGCCCTGGCCGTGGGAGCGGCTGTTGAGCGGGCCGGCGCTCCGGGCGGCGGTGACCACCGGCCTCCCCAGCCTGGCCGTGGCCGCTCTCACCTTCGCGCTCTGCTCGCCCTACGCTCTCATCGACGCGACCACCTTCGTCCAGCACGTGGCCGAGCAGAACGCCATGGCCCGCGGGCTCCTCGATCTCCCCTACACCCGCCAGTATATTAATCGCCCCCATTACCTGTACTTTCTCCAGAACCTTGGCCTTTTCGGCTTCGGCCCCGCCCTGGGGCTGGCGGCACTGGGCGGGAGCCTCTTCGCCCTCCTGCGGGGCCTGTGGCGCCGGCGGACCGAGGATCTGTTGCTCCTGGCCTGGGTGATCCCCTACTTCGCCATCGTCGGGAGTTTCCACGCCAAATTCCTGCGCTACCTCCTGCCGATCACGCCGGTGCTCTGTCTCTTCGCCGCAGTGGGGCTGCTGACCCTGCGCCGCTGGCTGGACCAGCGTCGGGAGCTGGCCTGGCTGGCAGCCGCTGGCTCGTCGTCCCACTGGCTGGCCGGGGTCGACCTCGACGCCGCCGCCCGACGCTGGTTCGAACGCAAGGGGTTGGGCTACTTCGAGCACGTGCCCCTGGCGGCGGTTCGGCCCGACCACCCGCTGGCCGCCGAAACCGGTCGCCGGCGGGCCTGGCCGGGGCGACTGGTGGCCGCAGGGATCGGACTGGTGGTGCTGGGGACGGCCTTCTGGGCCCTGGCCTATGTCCGGGTCTACACCGAGCCCCACACGGCCGACCGGGCCTCGGCCTGGATCTACCAGCACATTCCCGCCGGGGCGGTCCTGGCCACCGAGCATTGGGAGGAGGGCCTGCCAGTCCCCATGCGTCTGGGCGACCGGCTCTACACCCCGGAGCAGTACCGGCGGCTGACGCTGAACCTCTACGAACCGGACGATGAGCGCAAGTATCGTCACCTTGTCGAGACGCTCCAGCAGGCCGACTATATTCTCTTTTTCAGCAACCGTCTCTATGGCACCATTCCGCGCCTGCCCGACCGTTATCCGCTGACCACCCGCTACTACCAGCTGCTTTTCGGCGAACAATTAGGCTTCGAACTGGTGGCGGTCTTCGCCACCTATCCCAACCTCTTCGGCCTCGCCCTGGTGGACGACACGCTGAGCGATCCGGGCCTGCCCACGCCCCGACTGCTGCGCGACTTCCGGCCGGCGCCCCTCGTGCTCAATCTGGGGCGGGCCGATGAGAGTTTCTCGGTCTACGACCACCCGAAAGTCCTGATCTTTCGCAAGCGGACCACGCTCTCAGAGGCCGACCTCCGGCTCCTGCTCGGTGGCGCCTGGGCGGTGGTCGCGCCGGAGTCTGGTCCTCGCTACAAGAGTCTGCTTCTCAGCCCCGACCAGCAGGCCCGGATCCGGGCCGGTGGCACCTACCGCGATCTCTTCGACCCGGACAGCCTGGCCAACCGGGTTCCCCTTCTCGTCTGGGTGGCGGGCCTCGTCGTCTTCGGTCTCATCGGCTGGCCGCTGGCCTTCGGGCTCTTTCCCGCGCTGGCCGACCGGGGTTTCGCCCTGCGCTATGGCCTGGCCATCCTGCTGGTGGCCTGGCTCAACTGGCTGCTGGTGAGCCTGACCCCTCTGCCGGCCTCGCGGGCGGTGGCCGGACTGATGCTGCTGGTAGCGGCCGGCCTGGCGGGTGGGCTGGCCTGGCGACAGTGGCCGGCCCTGCGGGCCTTCTGGGGCGAGCGGTGGCTGTTTCTGCTGGCTGGTGAGGCGGTCTTCTGGGGGGCCTTCTTCCTCTTCCTGGGCATCCGTCTGCTCAACCCCGATCTCTGGCACCCGGCTCGGGGCGGGGAGAAGCCGATGGACCTGGCCTACCTGATGGCGGCGATCAAGAGTGTGACCTACCCGCCCTACGATCCCTGGTTCGCCGGCGGCTATCTCAACTACTACTATTTCGGCCAGATCGTGGTCGGGACGCTTATCAAGCTCAGCGGCATCGTCCCGACCACCGCCTACAACCTGGTGATACCGCTCCTCTTCGCCATGACGGCGGCCGGCGCCTTCTCGGCCGGGCTGAGCCTGGCGCTGTCTCTCGGTCGTCCGGCCCGGGGGGCGCCTCCCATCGCCGGGGGGAGCACGGCGGCGGCGCCGGTGACGACCGGGCCGCCTCTCACGCTGGCCGATCCGGCGGTCCGCCAGGCGTTCCTCGCCGGTGGCCTGGCCACCCTCTTCGTCTGCCTCATCGGCAACCTCGGCGGGGCCGGACAGCTTCTGGACGCCGTGGCCCAGCTCGGCGGCTTCAGTGCGGGATCGCCACTCAGCCTGGGCTTCCTCCTGGCCGTGGGACTGGGGCTGGCCCGCCTGCTGGCTGGTCAGACTCTGGTCATTCCGACCGACTGGTACTGGCCCAGCACACGGGTGATCGCGGGGACGATCAACGAGTTCCCCTTCTTCACGTTCCTCTACGCCGACCTGCACGCTCACCTGATCGCGCTGCCCTTCACGCTCCTGGCTCTGGGGGTGGCGCTCGACCGGGTCCTGCGGCCGGTGGAGGGGGCAGGGGGCGGGACGCGCCGCGCTCTGGTCTGTCAGGCGCTCGGCGCCCTGCCCCGGCTCCTGGCCGGGGCGCTGGTCATCGGGGCGCTCTTCCCGATGAACTCCTGGGACTTCCCCACCTACTTCGGGCTGGTCGGGCTGACCCTGCTGGTCGGCTGGCTGGGTCTCCCGGACCGGCGGGTCGGGGCCCTCCTGCGGGCGGGCGTCTTCCTGGCCGGTCTGGGGGCGCTGAGTTACCTCCTCTACCTTCCTTTCCACCGGGCCTACCAGGCCTTCTACACCGGCTTCCAGCCGATCCCGGACGCCTCGCCCCTGGGCGATTATCTGGTCATCCACGGGCCCTTCCTGGCCGTGCTCCTGAGTTTCCTGCTGCTGGCGCCGCTGCCTGACGGGCGTTTCCCGGCTGTCGTGCGGGTCTGCACCCTCTGGGGCCGTCACTGGGATCGGCCCGACCATCTGCTGGCTCTCTGGCGTCGGCTCAGTCCGGCGGCGGGGGAGACGCTCCAGGCACTCCTGGCCGGGGCTCTGGGTCTGGCCGGTCTGGCCGGTGCCCTGGCCGTTCTCGGCAAGCCGCTGGCCGGGCTGCTGCTGGCGCTGGGGCTGGTGGTGGCCGGGCTGTTCTTCCATCCCCAGCAGACGCCGGCCCGGCGGTTCCTGCTGGGGATGGTCGGGACCGGGCTGGCGCTCGGTGTCCTCACCGAACTGGTGGCCCTGGAGGGCGACATCGGCCGGATGAACACCGTGTTCAAGTTCTATCTCCAGGTCTGGGTGCTCTGGGGGATCGCGGCGGCCGTCGCGCTGCCAATAGTGGTGGCCCGCCTGCGGGCGCTGCCGCTGGGTGGGCTGCGTCGGCTCTGGCTGGGCGGTCTGGCGGTGCTGCTGGTGGCGACGCTGGTCTACCCGGTCGTGGGGACGGCGGCTCGGGTTCGCGACCGCTTCGTGCCGACGCTGCCGCCGACGCTGGACGGCACCGCCTATATGCAGGTCGCGGTCCACACCGAGGGCCCCGAGGGGCGGCCAGGACGCGCATTTCGCCTGGCGAGCGATCTTCAGGCCATCCGCTGGCTGCAGGCCAACGTCGAGGGGACGCCGGTCATCGCCGAAGCGGTCACCCCGCTCTACCGCTGGGGCTCGCGCTACGCGATCTACACTGGGCTGCCGACCATCATCGGCTGGGACTGGCACCAGAAGCAGCAGCGCTGGGGCTACCGGTATCTGGTGGACGAGCGGATCCGCGACGTCCAGCGCCTCTACAACGACCCTGCGCCCGAGGTGGCCTGGCGCATCTTACTGCGCTATGGCGTGGACTATCTCATCGTCGGCGAGCTCGAACGCATTTACTATAGTCCGCAGGGGCTGGCCAAGTTCGACCGGATGGTTGGCCCGTACCTGGACATCGTGTATGATCAGGACGGCGTGAAGATTTATCGCGTCAGACGGTCCGGTGGCTGAGTTTCTGCGCTGGTATCTCGCCCTTCAGGTGATCGGCCTGGCGGCCCTGCCGCTGGCCTTTTTCTGCCTGCGGATGCTGCCCGACCGGGGGTTCGCTTTCGCCCGTCCGCTGGGGCTGCTGGTGGTGGGCTATCTCCTCTGGCTGGGGGCGACGCTCGGGTTCTGGGCCAACCGTCCGGTGACGGTCGCGGCGCTCGTCGGGCTGGTCGGGGCGGTCGGGTGGCTGGTCTGGCCGGAGACCGGCTCCCACCTGCGGGCTCTCTGGCGTGAGCAGCGCCGGCTGATCCTGGCGACCGAGGGACTCTTTCTGGGGGCTTTCGCCCTCTGGGCGCTGGTCCGGGCCTACAACCCGGAGATCTTCGCCACCGAAAAGCCGATGGAGTTCGCCTTTCTCAACGCCGTCCTGCGGAGCGAGCGCTTCCCACCGGTGGACCCCTGGCTGGCCGGCCACTCGATCAGTTACTACTACTTTGGCTACGTCCTGGTCGGGCTGCTGGCCAAACTGACCGCGACCCCGGCCGGAGTGGCCTTCAATCTGGCGATCGCCCTTCTCTTCGCCCTGGCGGCCACCGGGGCGTTCGCCCTGGGGGTGGCGGTGCTCTCCACCTGGCCGGGGCTCTCGCGGCGGCTGAGCGGGGTTGGTGGCCTGCTGACCGCCCTCTGTGTCGTCCTGCTCAGCAACCTGGAGCCGGTGGTCGAGGTCGCGAACGCCAACGATCTGCTCAGCCCACCGCTCCGGCAGTTCTTCCAGATCAAAGACCTTCCGCCGGGCTACCGGAGCCCGTTCGGCTTTCCGGTGGAGGCGCTTGACAACTGGTGGTGGTTTCGGGCGGCGCGGGTGGTGATGGACCTCGCGCCCGACGGCCAGGCCCGCGACTACACGATCACCGAGTTCCCCTTTTTCAGCTTCCTGCTGGCCGATCTTCATCCGCACCTCCTGGCCCTGCCCTTCGGCCTGCTCGCCCTGGCCCTGGCCTGGCATCTCCTGCTGGCGCCCGACGGGATGCGGGCCGGGGACCTGCTGGGCCGGCCGCCGGCGCTCCTGCTCCTGGGGCTGGTCGTCGGCGGGCTGGGCTTTCTCAACACCTGGGATCTGGTGACCTACCTGGGGCTGCTGGCCGGCGCGCTCCTCGGGCGTGAGGTCCTGGAGCGCGGCCGGCTCGACCGGCTGGCCCTGCGGGAGGCTCTGCGTTTCGCCGGCCTGGTCGGCGGGCTGGCTTTTCTGCTTTACCTGCCCTTCTTCGCCGTCTTCCAGTCGCAGGCCGCCGGGCTGGGGCTTGTGCCGATCCGCACCAAGCCCCAGCACTTCCTGCTGGTCTGGGGACCGTTCCTTGGCATCCTCGGCCTCTTCCTCTGGCGTCGGCTCCGGCCGGGCGGGGTGGCCCGACGCCACTGGCTGCCGGTGGCCGGGGTGAGCCTGGCTCTCCTCCTCACCAGTCTGCTCGACCTTGAGGCGCTGATCCCCCGGGCGCTGGCCCGGGAGCCGGGGGCGCTCCTGCTCCTGGCCCTGCGCCTGCCGGTGGGCGGGATTCTGCTGCCGGTGGGGCTGGCGGCGTTGGCGCTCCTGCGCCGGCGGGTGCTGGCGGCTCCGGTGCAGACCGCTGTGCCCGTCAGGCCGGTGTCCGGTCGGTCGCTCCGACCGGTGGCTGGGGCCGCGCCGATCCGGGCCGAGGTTTACCTTCTGGGACTGGTCCTGGCCGGGACGCTCCTGCTGCTGGGGACCGAACTGGTCTTCGTCCGCGACCTCTTCGGCAGTCGGATGAATACGGTTTTCAAACTCTATTTCCAGACCTGGGTCCTGTGGGGAGTGGCGGCGGGGATCGCGCTGACCGTGCTCATCGCCGAGACGGACCGCCGGCGGTGGACGGCTCTGCTGTCGTTAGGGGCCGTTGGACTGCTCGTCGGCGCCGGGCTCCTCTATGCGCCGCTGGCCACCCTCTCCAAGACCGGCTTCTTCGCCGGCCCACCGACCCTGGACGGCACGGGCTTCTTCGCCCGCTGGCGCCCGGAGGAGTTCGCCGCCATCCAGTGGCTGCAGGCGAACGTCGCCGGCACCCCGACGATCGTCGAGGCGACAGGGGGTTCGTACCAGCAGGAGATCGGCCGGATCGCCGAGTTCACCGGCCTGCCCACGTTGCTCGGCTGGGACTTCCACGAGTTCCAGTGGCGCGGCCGCTACGATGAGCCGGCCCGCCGGCGGGGCGATATCGAGGCGATCTATCGCGAGAGCGATCCGGTGCGCGTGGCCGGGCTTCTGGCCCGGTATCAGGTGGCCTATGTCTACGTGGGGCCGACCGAGCGCGCGCTCTACGGCGCGGCGGTGCCGGCGGTGCTCGCCCGCGACCCCACGCTGCTGGCGCCGGTCTATCAGAACGGTCCGGTGACGATCTATCAGGTGACGCCGCGCGCGCTCGCCGTCCGGTAGGGCCGCGCGCTCACGGTTGAGAGAGGCGGAGTGACGATGGCTCGCTCACGCCGGCACGCTCCCGCCCGTCGGCCGCCACGGTCCGCCCCGGTGGACGGACCGGTGGCCCCGCCGGCGCCGGGGGACGTCCGGGCAGCGGCGCTGCCTCCACCGCGCCTGGAGACGGCGCTATACCTTCTGGCGGGACTGCTGGCCCTGGCCGTGCGCCTCGGCGGCCTGGACCTGGCGCCGCTCGCACCACGGGAGGCCGCCCTGGCGGTGGGCGCCTGGCAGCTCAGCCGGGGTGAGGCCGCCCCGGTGGCGGCGGCTCCGCTGCTCCTGCACCTGAACGCTTTCCTGTTCTTCCTGGTCGGGCCGAGTGATGCGGCCGCCCGGTTGCTGCCGGCCCTGGCCGGGGCGGCCCTCTGCCTGGGGCCGTGGGCCCTGCGCCACCGACTGGGACGGAGCGAGGCCCTGGCCAGCAGCTTCCTGCTGGCCCTCTCGCCGACACTGGTTCAGGTCAGCCGGACAGTCGAGAGCCTGCCGCTGGCGCTGCTGGCCGGGCTGCTCCTGGTCGTCGGGCTCGACGCGACGGTGCGCGCTCAGGGGTGGGGATACGGCCTGACGGCGCTCGCACTGGGCGTGCTCCTGGTGGCCGGGCCGGCCGGCTACTTTGTGCTGGTGCCCATGGGGGTGGCCGCTCTGGGGCTGGCCCTCACCGCGCCGGCCACCCGGCGGACCGTGGTGGCTCTCTGGCGCCAGGCGGCGCCGGCCCGACCAGCCCTTCTCTGGGCTCTGCTCTTCGTGTTCCTGGTGGCGACGCGCGCCTTCACCTACCCCTTTGGCCTCCAGGAGGCCCTCCTGGACCCGCTGGCGCTCTTTGTGGAGGCGTTCGTTCCCCGGACGGCGGGCGCGCCGATCTGGCTGCCGATGCTCACCGTGGCTGTCTACGAGCCGCTGCTGCTTGCGGGGGCCCTTCTGGCGGCCGGGCGGCGCTGGCGCGAATGGCGGGGTCGCTTTTTCCTGATCTGGGCCGGTGTGGCCCTCCTGCTCTGTCTGGCGGAGGCCGAGCGCCGGCCGGCGCTGACGGCGACGATAATCGTTCCCCTGGCGCTTCTGGCTGGCCTGGTGGTCGGGCCGGCGGTCGGCCGTCTCCGCGACGCCCGTCTGCGTCGGGAGTGTGCCCGTCTGCTGCTCTTCGGCGGGCCGCCGCTGGTGCTTCTGGGGATCGTGGCCGGCTACCTTTCGCTGCCCGCCCCTCGACCACGGCCGCCGGACCCGGCGGTGGATCTCATCGCCCCGGCGCTGCTCCCGGCGCTGATCCTGTTCCTCGTCTTCATCGCCGGCCACTGGGCCGACCGGCGGGCGGTCTGGGGGGGACGGGCGGCCCTGGGGCTGGTCGGCGTGGGCCTGGGCGTGCTCTGGCAGGTCCACAGTCTGAGCCAGCTGGCCTTCATTCAGGCCCAGACGCCGGTGGAACTCTTCCGGCTGGAGGCCACCGCCAGCGATGTTCGCACCCTGGCCGGCGAGGTCCGTGAGATTCTGGCGGTCCTGGAGAACAACCGGATCCGCGACCGGGAGGTGGTGGTCCGGGGGCCGGGCGCCGTCCTTGTCCAGTGGTACCTCAGCGGGCGGCCGGTGCGCCCGGCGTCGGACGGTGAGGCGCTGGTGGTGGTCCTGCCGGCCGGGGCGCCGGCGCCGGGCGAGGGCTACCTGGGCCAGCGCTATCATCTCTGGCAGGCCTGGCGGCCGCACTGGCCCACGCTCGGCGCCTTCTACCGCTGGCTGGTCTACCGCGAACTGCCGGCCGGCCCGGGAGCCACGCCGGTCGAGCGGACCGACGTGATCGTCTATGTCCGCAGTCTTCTGGAGAGGTAACAGACGATGCAGACCGCCCAGCGTGCTCACGCACCGTCGCTCCTCGACCGACCGCTGACGGCCGTGCTGCCGCTCTCGCTGGAGGCGCTGGCCTACGGCGGGCTGCTGGTCCTGGGGCTGGCGCTCCGCCTGTGGGATCTGGGACCGCGCATGCTCCATCACGACGAGAGCCTGCACGCGGTCTACTCCTACTATCTCTACAGCGGCCGGGGCTACCGCCACGACCCGATGATGCACGGGCCGTTTCAGTTCCACATGATGGCCCTGCTGTACTTTCTCTTCGGGGTGACCGATGCCACCGCCCGGCTGGGTCACGCCCTCTTCGGGACGGCCCTTATCGCCACGCCGTACTTTCTGCGCCACCACCTGGGACGGGTCGGAGCGCTCCTGGCTGCGGCGATGATCACCGTCTCGCCCACCCTCCTCTATTTCTCGCGCTTCGCCCGCGAGGATATGTTCGTCCTGGGCTGGACGGCCCTCCTCGTGGTGGCCTGTCTGCGCTTTCTCGACGACCCGCAGCCGCGGTACCTGTATCTGGCCGTGGCCGGCCTCGCTTTTGCCTTCTCGACCAAGGAGAACACCTATCTGACGGTGGCCATCCTGGGGGCGTTTCTGCTTCTCGTGCACAGCCGGCTGGAGATCGTCCGCTGGCTCGGTCGGTCTGGTCCGCTGACGCCGGGCAGTCAGCTGCTACTGGTTCTGGGCACCATCTCGGCCCCGCTGGGAGCGGCGGTCTTCGGCTGGCCCTTCCTGCGGACCGACCCGGCGACAGCCGACCTCGTCTCGGTGGCGGCCTTTCTGGGGCTTCTCGGGGCCGGGGCCTGGCTCGGGCTGCGCTGGCAGCCGCGCCTCTGGGCGACCGGCGCCGTCATCTTCTGGGCGATCTTTGTCACCCTGCACACCACGTTCTTCTCCAACCCGCCCGGCTTCTTCAGCGGCACCATCGGCGGTCTGAAGTACTGGCTGGAGCAGCAGGGGGTGGCCCGGGGCGCCCAGCCCTGGTACTATTACTTCATCCTGCTCCCGCTCTACGAGTTCCTGGCCCTGCCACTGGCGCTGGCCGGCCTGGTCTACTGGTGGCGACGGAGCCACCGGCTCGCTCACTTCCTCATCTTCTGGCTGCTGGGCAGCCTGCTGGCCTACACCTGGGCGGCCGAGAAGATGCCCTGGCTGAGCGTCCACATCACCCTGCCCCTGATCTTGCTGGCGGCCCTTACCCTGGGCCGGCTGATCGAGAGCATCCCCTGGCGCCTGGCCTGGGCGGCCGGGGCTCCTCTCTACGCCCTGGCGGTGGTCCTGACCATCCTGGTTCTCGGAGCGATGCTGGGGACCGGCGACCCCTTCCAGGGGACTCCCCTCCAGCAACAGCAGAAGATCTTCCAGCTGGTCGGACTCGGGCTCATCGGCGCCGGTTTCGCCGGCCTGGCGGTGACCACCGCCCGCCGGCTGGGCTGGCCCCTCAGCCTGAAGCTGCTGCCGCTGACCGCTCTGGCCCTGCTGGTCCCGCTCTGGCTGCGTACAGCCTGGCAGGCCGTCTATTTCCACGGCGATATTCCGGTCGAGATGATCGTCTACACCCAGACCTCGCCCGACGTGGGGCTGGTCATGCGCGAGATCGAGCGGCTGGCCTTCCGCACCGGCGAGGGGCGCGATCTGAAGGTGGCCTACGACAGCGGCGTCTCCTGGCCCTTCGAATGGTACCTGCGCGACTGGCGGGGGCGGGTCTTCTACGGGGCCGGGACACCGCCCCTGGACGCGCCGGTGGTCCTGGCCAGTTTTGAGAACGATGCCGAGGCCCGGGCCCGGGCGGTGCTGGGCGACCGTTACATCAGCCAGCGCTTCCGGCTCCGCTGGTGGTTCCCCGAGGACTATCGCGACCTCACCCCCGGCCGCCTCTGGAAGGCCGTTGCTGACCCGGAGACCCGCTCCCGCCTCTGGCGCTACTTCCTCTACCGCGAGCCGCTCAGTCCCCTGGGCTCGACCGATTTCGTCATGTTCGTTCGCCGCGATCTGGCCGCTGGCCCGTGGGTGGCTCCCCAGGCTGCGCCGGCGGTGGCGGCCGGTCCGGCGCCGACCGTCGCCCTGACCCCGCTGCAGATCATCGGCGGCCAGCGGGGCAGCGCCCCTGGTCAGTTCAATGAACCGAAGGGGGTGGCCGTCGGCCCGGACGGCAGCCTCTACGTGACCGACAGCCGCAACCACCGCGTCCAGAAGTTCGACGCCAGCGGACGTCTGCTGCTGGCCTGGGGCAGCGAGGGCAGTGGCCCCGGCCAGTTCAACGAGCCGTGGGGCATCGCCGTGGACCGCCAGGGCTACGTCTACGTGGCCGATACCTGGAACCACCGGATCCAGAAGTTCGACGCCAGCGGACGCTTTCTGGCCGCCTGGGGGCGCTTCGGTCACGTCACCTCGCCGCAGGACCAGCCCGGCGCCTTCTTCGGCCCGCGGGCCATCGCCATCGCCCCCGACGACACCCTCTATGTCACCGACGCGGGCAACCATCGTCTCCAGCGTTTCGATGCCGAGGGGAACGTCCTCGGGGTCTACGGCGGACGGGGCACCGCTCCGGGCGCCTTCAGTGAACCGGTCGGCCTGGCCATCGACCGTGCCGGCAACCTCTACGTCGCCGACACCTGGAACCGGCGCATCCAGAAGTTCGACGCCGCCTTCCGGCCCCTCGCTCAGTGGCCGGTGGCCGGCTGGGAGAGCGAGTCGGTGGTCAACAAGCCCTATCTGGCGGTGGATGGGCAGGGACGGCTCTACGCCACCGCGCCCGAGCAGCACCGTGTCATCCGGTTCGGCCCGGCCGGCCAGGTCGAGCTGGTCTGGGGACGCCTGGGGAACGAGCCCACCGCCTTCCGGCTTCCGACCGGTCTGGCCCTGGACGCGCAGGGGAATCTCTACGTGGTCGACAGCGGCAACCACCGGGTGTTGAAGTTCGGACCGCTGCCATGAGAGGCACGCTGGACCTGGCCGCTACCCTCAGCCGGGGGCGCACGCGCCTGACGCTCCTGGCGGTCGGCCTCTGGCTGACGATCAACCTGGTCCTGGTCGGCCTCTTCCTCTGGGCCCGTGACGACTATCTCCTGGTGGAGATCGCCGTCGCCCCGACCGAGGTGCGGGCCACCGTCAACCAGGTGACGTTCGCCGTCGCCCCCGTGACCGCCGGCGACGGCCTGGGCCTGTATCTGGCCGGCGCCACCTACCCCCAGCCTCCATCCTGGTTGGCGAGCACACCGCTGGGCCAGCCTCTGCTCTGGCTGTTTGACTGGATCGCCGACCGCAACGCGCCGGCCGGCTGGACCGGGCTGGTGCTCCAGCGGGGCGAGGAGAGCCGGCCGCTCGTGGTGGAGGGGTGGGAGGGGACGGTCTGGCGCCCGCTGGGCCGGCCCTGGCGTCGGGATGGCACTATCCTCACGACCGGCACGGCCGGCCTCCTTCTCTATCCCGGTGCCGGGGACGAGTACCGTCTGCGGGCGCTCCTGGTCCGGGGGCAGGGGCCGGCCGGGATCGTGGTGCGGGCGGATGCCCAGGGGAACGGACTGCTGTTCCTGGTGCGGCCGGAGCACCGGGACGCCAGCTGGTGGCTCCTGCAGTCGGGGCGGTGGGTCGGACCGCTGGCCGGTGGCAGTTTCCCCCGGCCCGATGTGGCGTTCGTCAAGGACACGTTGCGCCTGCTGCTGGGCAACTACTTCTACGGCCTGGCTCTGGCGGGGGTGGTGGTGGGCGGGGGACTCCTGGCCGGCGTGGTCGGGCGGGCGCCGGCGGTTGTAGGGGTCAGTCCCCCGGCCAGCGCGCCGGCGCGGCGCCGGCCGCTGGTGCCGGTGGCTGTCGCCGGGATCTTCCTTGTGAGTCTCCTGGCCACCGGCCTCATCGCCCGGCTGATCCTGGAGGGGATTCCCCACGTGCAGGACGACGTCGCCTACCTCTTCCAGGCCAAAACGTTCGCCCTGGGACGCCTCTGGGTGCCGCTCCCGCCGGTGCCAGAGTTCTTTGAGCACGAGTTCATCGTCATGCGCGAGGGGCGCTGGTTCAGCAAATACCCGCCGGGCCACGCCCTCTTTCTCGCCCTGGGAGTGCTGGCCGGCGCTCCCTGGATCGTCAATCCGCTGGCCGGTTCGCTGGCGCTGGTGATGGTCTATCGCCTCGGCCGAACCCTCTACGACCGGGCGACCGGGCTGCTGGCGGCGGCCCTGGGGCTGACCTCTCCCTTCTTCCTTTTCCTCTCGGGCTCGATGATGGCTCATCCGACGACCCTGCTCTGCCTGCTGGTGGCGATCGACGGGCTGGTGCGGGCGGTGCGGTTCCGCAGCCTGGCGAGCCTCTGGTGGGCGGGCGCGGCCTGGGGGCTGGCCTTTCTGGTGCGACCCTGGACGGCGCTGGTGGTCATCGCGCCCTTCCTCCTCTGGACCTTCTGGCGGCTGCCGGGAAGCCGGGTGCGGCTGCTCCTGTGGGGCGTGGGAGCGCTGCCCCTCCTGGTCTTCTATCTCTGGTACAACTGGCAGCTGGCCGGCCATCCGCTCCGCAGCACGCTGGAGCTCTGGTGGTCGTTCGACCGGCTGGGCTTTGGTCCGGACCACGGGCCCTGGGGGCATACGCTGGGCAACGCCCTGTACAATATGGGCCGGAACCTGGCCGAGCTCAGCCGGCACCTCTTCGGCTGGCCACCGTTTTTCACCTTCATCTTCGCCCTGGCTCTCTTCGCCAGCGGCCGGGCCCGCGCCGAGGACTGGCTGCTGCTGAGCGGGGTGCTGGCGCTTATCGGCGGGTATCTCCTCTGGTGGGCTGATGGCATTATGTACGGCCCGCGCTTCTACTTTGAGGCCCTGGGCTTCCTCCTGCTGCTGACGGCTCGGGGAGCGGTCGAGCTGACGCGGGCTGGTCCGGCCCTCCTCCAGCGCTGGGGGCTGGAGGCCGGCGGTCTGTGGGCCCGGCGGGTCAGCCTCGCCCTCGTCGGTCTGGTCATGGTCGGGCTGGTGGCCCTGAACCTGGGCCTCTACCTGCCGGAGCAGGTGGCGGCTCACCACGGCTACAACTACGTCAGCCGGCGGGCTCTGGACACGGTCGAGCGGGCCGGTGTCCACCACGCGATCGTGCTGGTCGACCCCGGACCGCCCTACGCCTGGTGGAACTACGGCATGGTCTTCTCGGCCAACTCGCCCCTCCTCGACACCGACGTCATCTACGCCCGCGATCTGGGCGAGGCCGCCCTGCCGCGTCTGCGGCAGGCCTTCCCTGACCGGGCCATCTACCGGCTGCGCGGCGACCAGGTCGTCCCGGTCGACGGCCCCCGGCCTTGACAGTGGGGTGTGTGGCTGCCATACTGCCGGCCGATGCACGGCTCGCTCTCACTTCCGCCCGCTTCTTCCCCTGGACCACCGCCGGCCTTCGCTGAACGACGGGCTCGCTGGCGGACGGTCATCGGCGGCACCCTCGGCCTGCTGCTGGCTCTCGGCGCCCAGGTTTTTCTGGCCGGGTCGGCCCTGCTGGAGGGAGTGCTCCTGGCGCTGATCGCCGGCCTGGTGGTGATCCGCACCCTCCCGGCCAGCGCGACCGTGACCGGGAACGCTGTCGTCGTGGCCCGCCGGCCGGCCTGGTGGTCCCCGCTCCCTCTCGGCGGCCTGGTCGCCGCCCTCGCCTTGAACGGCCTGGCTCTCTGGCTCCTGGCGCGGCCGGCCGACCGCACGCTGGCCCTGGGGCTGTATGCGCTCAGTCTGGGCTGTCTGCTCGGGGCGGGCTGGTGGGCGGACGGCCGCCCGTGGCCGCGTCTGGGGGCCCTGACCCGGGGCGAGTGGCTGGGCCTGGGGGCTCTTCTCGGACTGGCCCTTTTCTTCCGGCTCTACCGCTTGGCCGATATGCCCTTCGGTCTCTGGTTCGACGAGGCCTTCACCGGTCTGCGGGTGGTGCAGATCATGCGCGATCCCACCTTCCGACCGGTCTATGAGGCGGGGCTGGCCCAGCAGCCCGCGCTGTGGTGGTATCTCCTTGTGCCCTTCGTGGCGATGTTCGGCGAGAACGCGCTGGCCCTGCGGCTGGGAGCGGTGCTGGGCGGGGTTCTGAGTGTCCCGGCCGTTTTCCTGCTGGGCCGGGTCCTCTTCGGCGGACGGGTGGGGCTGCTCGCCGGCTTCGTCATCGCCGTGCTGGCCTGGCACGTGACCTTCAGCCGGATCGCCTTCAACGCCATCTGGTCGGTCACCCTCGACGCCCTGGCGGCCTACCTCTTCGTCCGGGCGCTGCGGCGTCGGGCCGGGAGCGACTACCTCCTGGCCGGGCTGGTGCTCGGGCTGGCCCTGAACATGTACTACACCAGCCGTCTCCTGCCCGTGATTCTGGGGCTCTACAGCCTGCACCGTCTGGCCCGGGAGCGGCTGGCCTTTCTCCGGGCCCAGGCTCCCGGGCTCCTCCTCTGGGGGCTGATGACCCTGCTCACGGTCAGCCCGCTCCTGCAGTACGCCATCCTCTTTCCGCGGGAGTTCACCAGCCGGATGGAGCAGGTGACGATTTTCAAAGAGGTCGAGCAGGCAGGGTCGGTTCGACCGTTGCTCGACAACCTGGTCCGGCACCTCCTGATGTTCCACCGCGCCGGCGACCGCAACGGCCGCCACAACCTGCCCGGCGCCCCGCACCTCGACCCGCTCACCGGGGCGCTGGTGCTCCTCGGGCTGGCGCTGGCGCTGGCCCGCTGGCGGCAGCCGGCCTGCGGTCTGGTCTTGGCCTGGGCCGTGCTGATGCTCAGCGGCGGGGTCTTCTCGCTGACCTTCGAGGCTCCCCAGGCGCTGCGGACGATCGACGAGACCGTCGCCGTGGCCCTGCTGGCCGCTCTGCCGCTGGCCCATCTCGGTGAGGCGCTGGCTGGGCTGGGCCGGCCGGTGGGGTGGCTCGGCCGCCTGGCCGGGGCGGGCCTGCGGACCGGTGGTCTGGTCGCGGCCGGCGGGATAGCCGTCGCGGTGGCTTTCGTCGGCCTCTACCATTTCGACCGCTACTTCCGGCGGCAGGCCGGCGACTTCGCCGTCTGGGCGGCCTTCTCCACTGCCGAGACGCTCATCGCCCAGACCGTCAACCGGCTGCCGCCCGAGACCGGGGTCTACCTGGGCGAGCGGTTTCTGGGTGCCCCGACCCTGCGTTTTCTGGCTCCCCGGCTGCGCGATGAAGGCCAGCACCGCCGCTTCGACCCGGCTCTCCAGCCCCCCTTCGCCGAGGCCGGGCCAGTCGCGGTCTTCCTCGACGAACACCAGGCTCCGCTGGTCGATCTGCTGCGCCAGGTCTACCCGGGGGCCATGGTCACCGCCCACGCGCCGCCGTTCGGTGGACCGGTGGTTCTCTGCGCGGTGGTCATCCCGGCGGACCAGGTGCGGGCCCTCCAGGGGGTGCGGCTCCAGGTCTGGGCGGGGGCCGCCGAGGGACCGCCACTGCGCACCGAGACCCTGCCGACAGTCGCCACCCCCGGGCCGGCCCCGCCCGGGGTGGTCGAGTGGCAGGGGGTGCTGGTCGCGCCGCACTACGGTCGCTATCTTTTCCGGCTGAATGGAGCCGGGCGGGCCGACCTCTGGCTGGACGGCCAGCCGGTGATCGCCGGGGGCGCTGAGGGGAGTGTGACCCTGGCCCGGGGTCGGCACTCCCTGCGTCTGCGTGTTATGGTCGAGCGGGCTGAGCCGCTCGCGCTCTGGTGGCAGCCGCCGGGCGGCGCCGCACTGGGGCCGGTTCCGCCCACGCTCCTCTTCAACCCCACCGTCCCGGTCACCGGGCTCCTGGGCCGCTACTACCAGAACCCCGCCTGGGCCGGCGAGCCGGCGCTGGTCCAGATAGACCCGCTTCTGGCCTGGCGGGTTCACCTGCTGCCGCTGCCCCGGCCCTACAGTGTCGAGTGGACCGGCCGGATCACGGTGCCGGTCGCCGGGGTCTACCGCTTCGGGACACGCTCCGTCGACCAGTCCTGGCTCTACATCGATGAGCGTCTGGTGGTGGACAACAGCGGGGCGCCCGACCAGTACCGTGAGGGGGCGCTCGCCCTGATCCCGGGCGAGCACACCATCCGGGTACGCTTTCTCGACCGGACCAGTTTCACGTTCATTCAGGTCTACTGGACCCCGCCCGGTGGCCAGCGTCAGATCCTCCCCAGCGCCGTTCTCCGCCCCGCCGCTCCAGCAGGGACGCCGCCCCCGGTCGCCGCGCCACCCCTCCCGGCCAGCCCGCTACCGGTCGAACGGCGTCTGAGCCTGGGCGGGTTCGGCCAGGGCCCCGGCCAGTTTCATGAACCGCACGATGCGGCGGTGGACAGCCAGGGGAATATCTACGTTGCGGACACCCGGAACCGGCGGGTGCAGAAGTTCGATCCTCAGGGGCGTTTTCTTCTGGCCTGGGGTGGGCCGGGCACAGGCGATGGCCAGTTTGAGGAGCCGTTCGCCATCGTGGTAGAGGCCCAGGATCGCGTGCTCGTTCTCGACCCGCCGACCGGCCGCCTGCAGCGCTTCACCGCCGACGGGCAGTTCCTCGAGACGCTCGGTGGTCCGGGCGCCGGCTTCTACTTCCCCCGCGGGTTGACCCTCCTGCCCGACGGCACCCTGCTCCTGGCCGACACCGGCACCAGCCGGGTGGTGCGGTTGAGCCCACGGGGCGAGGTCCTGGGGGTCATCGGCGAGCGCGGCACGGCCGACCACCAGCTCAGCGAGCCGACCGGCGTGGCGGTGGACGGCCAGGGACGGGTCTACGTGGCCGACCCGACCAACGGCGCGATCGTCGTCTACCGCCTCGACGGCCAGTACCTCGGCCGCTGGCCGATCCCCCGGACCGGCACCTACCATGGCCCGCACCTGGCGGTGGTGGGCGACCGCCTCCTCTGTGCCACTGACCCGGAGAACCACCGCCTGACCTGCTTCGACCTGGCTGGTCGGCCGGTCGGTCAGCTCGAGAGCCCTGGGTCTGGTGCCGCCCCCTTCCGCCGGCCGGTCGGACTGCGGGCCCTGGCCGACGGCTCGCTCCTGGTGGTCGACCCCGAGGACCATCGGGTGCACCGGATCGTCCTCCGACCATGATAGGGTGGGTGTTTCACCGGGTGATCGGTCGGTCCCGCTGGTCTGGCCACGGGCGCCGGCTGCTCCAGCCGCTGCTGCTGGTCGGGGTCTACACCGGGCTGGCGCTGGGGCTGACCGACCCTCTCTGGCGTCACTTCGACCGGGCGCTGCCCGGCTGCTGCGACGCCACCCAGCAGGCCTGGGCCTACTGGTGGACCCGTTATGCCCTGCTGGAGCTCGGACGCTGGCCCTTTCAGACCAGCTATCTTTTTCATCCGCTGCACCTGGGGCCCGGTGCGCTCCTGACCCTGGTCTCCTACCAGACGCTTCTCAGTCTGCCGTTGCAGGG